>Ga0209487_1002779_pt1 | contig 14056 bp, 14 predicted proteins | sample Poulit2012_FD_187524 | JGI IMG/M metagenome (GOLD analysis project Ga0209487, IMG submission 187524) | Agricultural soil microbial communities from Georgia to study Nitrogen management - Poultry litter 2012 (SPAdes) (version 2) | ecosystem: Environmental > Terrestrial > Soil > Agricultural land... | reverse complement strand
CAGATTCATGAGCGACCCTGCACATCGGTCAGATCCATGAGCGATCCTGCACATCGGTCAGATTCTTGAGCGACCCTGCACATCGGTCAGGTTTTGCGGGTGAGTCGGTGCGTGGGTCAGGCTCACGGGTGATCAGGCAGAAAGGTCTGGCTCACGGTGAGCCATGGGGTGGATCATCCTGACTCTTCCCGACGCGGACACCCCCCAGGGCGTCACCGCGTTCGTCGGCCACAACGGGGAGCGTGCCGAGACGTCGTCGTCGAACGTCGAGAGGGTGAGCGTCCCGTCACTGGTGGCCCGCCGCTCGTCGCGCCGTGGGTCGGCCACGCTGCGCGGGCGCTCACCGGGGCCGTGACCGAGTCCACCGCCCTCGGACGTGGTCGGCGGCATGGCGGCGTCGTCGGCGGCGATACGATCCGACGGTGACCAGGCCCGTGCCCCCGCTCTACCGTGCTGCGGCGGTCGTCCTGCGCCCGCTCCTGCGAGCCGTGATGCGCCGTGAGTGGCGGGGCGCCGAGCACCTGCCACGGGAGGGCGGGTTCATCGCCGCAGGCAACCACCTGACGAACCTCGACGCGCTCGTCTTCGCCCACTTCCTCTACGACCACGGCGCCGCCCCGCGCTTCCTGGCCAAGCACACCCTGTTCGGCGTCCCGCTGCTCGGGTGGGCGCTGCGGCAGACCGAGCAGATCCCGGTGCACCGCAACACCTCCGCCGCCCGGGAGTCGCTGGAGCCGGCCCGGGAGGCGCTGCGCCGCGGGCTGTGTGTGGGCATCTTCCCCGAGGGCACCTTCACCCGGGACCCCGACCTGTGGCCGATGACCGCCCGCCCCGGGGTGGGCCGCCTCGCGCTCACCACCCGGGTCCCGGTGGTGCCGATCGCGCTGTGGGGTGTCCAGGACGTGCTCGCCCGCTACGGCAAGGTCCCGCACCTCGTGCCGCGGCGCACCGTCCGGGTCCAGGCCGGGCCCCCCGTGCCGCTCGACGACCTCTACGACCGCACCGGCGACCCGCAGGCGCAGCGCGAGGCCACCGACCGCGTCATGGCGGCCATCACCGGGATGCTCGCCGAGATGCGCGCCGAGCAGCCGCCCGCGCGTCCGTACGACATCCGCCGCGACGGCGACCCGCGGGCCGAGGAGCTCGCCGCCCGTCGCGCGCGCAAGCAGACCCGACGCACGGCCCGCGCCCGGCGCCGCCGCAGCGCACCGGCCGACGGCAGCCCGGGGAGCGCATGACCGCACGGGGCACCACCGCCGTCCTCGGCACCGGCAGCTGGGGGACGACGTTCGCCGCGGTCCTTGCCGACGCCGGAAACGACGTCACCGTGTGGGGCCGCTCGGCCGAGACCTGCCGGGAGATCACCCGCGAGCACCACAACGAGCGCTACCTGCCCGGTGTGGAGCTGCCGCATCGTGTCACCGCCACCACCGACATCCGGACGGCTGTCGCCCGCGCCGAGCTCGTGGCGGTCGCCGTGCCCTCCCAGGTCGCCCGCGCCGTGCTCGCCGAGGTGGCCGACGCGCTCGAGCCGGACGCCGTCGTCGTCTCGCTGATGAAGGGGGTAGAGCCGGGCACGGGGGAGCGGATGAGCGAGGTGGTGCGCGAGGTGCTCGGCCTGGAGGAGCGGCGCGTCGCCGTCGTCTCCGGTCCCAACCTCGCCCGGGAGATCGCCGACCACCAACCCACCGCCACCGTGGTCGCCGCGGTCGACGAGGCCACCGCGGCACGCGTCGCCCACGCCTGTGCGGCCCCGTACTTCCGCCCGTACACGAACACCGACGTCGTCGGCGTCGAGCTCGGCGGGGCCGTGAAGAACGTCATCGCGCTCGCCGTCGGGATGGCCCAGGGGGTGGGGTACGGCGACAACACCACGGCGTCGCTCATCACCCGCGGCCTGGCCGAGACCACCCGGCTCGGGTTGGCACTCGGTGCCCGGGCCGAGACCCTGGCCGGGCTCGCGGGCATGGGCGACCTCGTCGCCACGTGCTCCTCCCGGCTCTCCCGCAACCACACCCTCGGCCGGCACATCGGCGAGGGGATGACCCTGGAGCAGGCGGTGGCCGCGACGGGCGGCACCGCCGAGGGGGTGCGGTCCTGCCGTGCGGTGCTCGAGCTCGCCGATGCGCACGGGGTGGACATGCCGATCAGCCGCGCCGTGGCGGCCGTGCTCTACGAGAACCTGCCCGTACCGGCGATGACCGAGGCGCTCCTGTCCCGCCCCCGCCGGGCCGAGGGCCGCTGACGCACGGGGCCGGGTCGGGGGCCGTTGACGCACGGGGCCGGGTCGGGGGCCGTTGACGCACGGGGCTGGGCCGAGCGGTGCTGAGGCATGGCGCGCCTGGGCGGCCAGGTCGGCGGTGAACGGGATGCGCCTCAGCCGGCGCGGTCGACGAGGAGGTTGCCGCTGATCGTCCGGGCGACCAGCTCGAGGGTCTCCTCGCCCGGCTCCGGCTCTCCGGTGGAGCGGAGTGCGGAGCGCATCTGTCCCGACACCGTGCTGCAGTCGAGGAGCACCGCGGTGCCCTGCGCCACCCCCACCCGCACGTCGCCCGAGGTCGACTTGACGTCGAGGTGTCCGGAGACGGCGCGGGCGACGTGGGCGTCCCCGGACGCCGTACGCAGCCGGGCCTGGCCGTGCAGCTCGTCGACAGTGATGTCTCCCGAACCCGATGTCGACTGCAGACGCCCGGTTGACGCCACGGTGACATCACCGGAGCCGGTGCGGGTGACGAGCGAGTCGCGCACGGCCCCCGCCCAGATGTCGCCCGACCCGGTCTGGGCCCGGCCCCGGCCCACGGTCGTGACTCGGACGTCGCCCGAGCCGGTGACGGCCTCGAGGTCGCCGACCTCGACGAGGTGGATGTCGCCGGAACCCGAGCGGACGACGGCGCGGCTCAGCGGCACCGTGCAGGTGATGTCACCCGAGCCGGTGCCCACGTCGATCTCCGAGCCGGGCGGCAGCGTCACCCGGATCCGGGTGCGCTCGCGGGAGAAGAACCGGGGCAGCGGCGCCTCGAGGTGCAGCACGCCGCCGACCAGCTCGACGACGGTGCTCGCCACGAACGCCCCCCGGTCGGAGGCGTCCCGGCTCGACTCGAGCAGGACGGTGACCGTGTCGGCCGCGCCCTCGGCGACGACGAGGTCGGTGGCCCGCAGGGTCGCCTGGACCCGGATCGGTCCGGCGACGGTGAACTCGTGCTTCATGGGTCCTCTCTCAGACGGTGCCGTCGTTGTCACGGCGGAGCGGGAAGGTGGCGCGGGTGGGCCGGCGGCGGGGGACCGGGCGGCCCGGCTCCCGCTCCGCGCGGAAGGTGCGGACGTACTGCTCGGCGAAGGCGCCGAGGACTCGGGGGTCCATGGGGAGGCCTCTCTGTGTCACCGCGCCCAGCCGGTCATCCGGCGGGTCGCGGGGGAGAACGGTGGGCTGGGTGGGGCCTGCAGCGCGCGCTGGGCGGCGCGCACGATCCACGTGTTGACCGAGACGCCCTCGGCGGCGGCCGCGTCGTCGATCCGGGTCTTGAGGCTCTCGGGCAGGCGGAGTGAGACGCGCGCCTGGGAGTCCTCGGACGGGACCGGGGGCTCGGGTGGGGTGGGCGGTGACGGCGGTGTCGGCTCGGTGCGTGGCCGGCGCTCGACGACGACCTCCGGCTGGCCGCCACGCAGGCGCACCTCGACGGCGTCCCCGTCGAGCTTGACGGTGATGTCGTCGGTGAGCTCGGAGGCGAACTCGAGCAGGGTGAGACGAAGCGCCGGCTCCAGCGCGGCCGCGAGCCGCTCGGCGGCCTCCTGGACGTCCTCGCCGGCGGTGCGGGCGGCCGCGGCGAGGGCGTCGCGGAGGTTGCTCAGGTACGGTGCGAGGTCCATGACGTCATAATGGCGTCATTCGTGACGTCATGGCAAGGGAACTGCCGTCAGTCGTCGGGGTCGGCGATGTCGATGACGAGGCGGGCCGGGCGGACGAGGGGGAAGACCCGGTAGGCCGCCGCACCGTCGTCGACCCCGACGAAGAGCTGGGTGACGCCCTCGAAGGTCCCGACGTAGTGGACCTCCTCGATGACGTCCTTGCCGTCGAGCGGCCCCAGCGGGGCGTAGTGGCCCTCGCCCTCCTCGGGGTACCGGGTGCCGGTGATGTCGACGGCGAGGACGGCGTCGGCGTCGATTTCGATGCGGTCACCCCGGCCCGCCGCGACGGCCTCGGTGACGTACTCGCTGCGCCACCCGGGTACGCCGTCACCGGCGAACTCGATGACGACGCGGTCGTAGCCGTCGTGGTCGCCCACGTGCAGCGCCACCGGCAGGAGCGGCTCCCCGCTCGGCTCGGACACGTCCGGCTCCCCGGGGAACCGGAACGGCGGCGGTGCGGCGGGGTCGACGTCCACGACCGTCGGCGTATCCGTCGCCGTCGGGGCGGCGGGCTCCGCCGGGTCCGTCGGGTCGGTGGGGGCGGTCGGGGCGCCACCCGCCGGCCGCTCGACGACGATCGGGGGCGGGTTCGACGTCGGCTCGCCGGCCGGTTCCGCACCGCTGCACGCGGCCGGCCCGAGCGTCGCGACCGCGACCCCGGCGAGCGCGACACGTCGGGGGAACCGCTGCCACGGCGTCGTCATCGGTCCCTCCTCGTCCGGCCGGTGCGACCGATGCTAGACCTGCGCGGCCGCGGCCAACCCGTGGACGAGGTCGGACCACAGGTCCTCGACGTCCTCCACGCCGACCGACAGCCGGAGCAGGTCCTCCGGCACGGTGGCGGCCTCGGAGTCGAAGCGGCGCCGTCGCTCGAGGCTGGACTCCACGCCGCCGAGGCTCGTCGCCGGCACCCAGAGCCGGACCGCGGCGGCGATGGCGTCGGCCCCCGCGCGGCCACCTCTCGGCCGCAGCGTGATGATCGAGCCGTAGCGCGTCATCTGGGCCGTGGCCCGCTCGTGCTGCGGGTGGGTGGGCAGCGAGGGGTGGCCGACCGCGACGACGTCGGGGTGCTCGGCGAGCCGGCGCGCCAGCTCCGCGGCGTTCTCCTGGGCGCGCTCCACCCGCAGCGGTAGGGTGCGCAGCCCGCGGAGCGCGAGCCAGGTCTCCCACGGCCCGGCCACCGCCCCGCCGATGTCGCGGCGCAGCCGCAGCTCGTCGTAGAGCTCGCGCGCGCTGGTGAGGACCGCGCCGAGGATGACGTCGGAGTGACCCGCGAGGTACTTGCTCACCGAGTGGACGACGACGTCCGCGCCCAGCTCCAGCGGCCGCTGTGCGAGCGGGGTGGCAAAGGTGTTGTCGACGACGACGAGGGCGCCGGCGGCGTGGGCGGCGGCGCTCACCGCCCGGATGTCGGCGATCTCGAGCATCGGGTTGGTCGGTGTCTCGAGCCAGACCAGCGACGTCGGCCCGCCGGCGATCGCGGCGAGGACCGCGTCGGTGTCGGCGATGTCGACCTCGACGACGTCCACGCCGCTGCGCTCCCCGAGGCGGTGGGCGGCGACGAGGGCCGCGTGGTAGGCGTGCCGCGGCACGACGAGCCGGCTGCCCGGGCGGGTGAGCTCGAGGGCGGCGCTGACAGCTGCCATGCCCGAGGCGAAGACCAGGCCCGGCTCCGCGGCGCGCTCCAGACCGGCGAGCACCTCCTCCAGCGGCTCCCACGTCTCGGTTCCCAGCCGCGTGTACACCGCGTCGCCCGGCCGGACCTCACCGCGGCCGACGTAGGTCGAGGAGAGGACGACCGGCGGGTTGACCGGTGCGCCGTCGTCCCGCGCCGGGCGGCCGGCGACGACGGCGTAGGTGGCGGGGGTGAGCTGGGTGCTGGGGAAGGGGTGCTGGTCAGTCACCTCCCTAGGTTATGTCGAGGCCCGCGGACCCCCGTCCGAGGTCTGTCGAGGGCCGGGGACCCCGGTCCCAGGTCATGTCGAGGCCCGGCACCCCGGTCCGGCGGGTTGCGGCGGAGCCGGAGCGGGCCCGCAGGTAGTCTCACGGGCGATGAATGCTTCGAGCCAGCCCGACCAGCCCTCGCGCCGCATCCGGCTGGCGCTCGTCTTCGGCGGCCGCAGTGGCGAGCACGGCATCAGCTGCGCCACGGCCGCCGGTGTGCTGCGCGCACTGGACCGTGACCGCTACGACGTCGTGCCGATCGGCATTACGCCCGCGGGTCAGTGGGTCCTCGCGCCGGACGACCCGGAGGCGCTCTCCCTCCACGGGACGGAGCTGCCCGAGGTGCGGCCGGCGGACGCCGACGTCGTCCTGCCGATGTCGGAGACGAGCCGCGACCTCACGGTCACCGAGCCCGGCCGCCCGCCGCGCAGCCTGGGCGAGGTCGACGTCGTCTTCCCGGTGCTCCACGGCCCGTTCGGGGAGGACGGCACGCTCCAGGGCCTGCTCGAGCTCGCGCAGATCCCCTACGTCGGCTCCGGTGTGCTCGCCTCGGCGGTGGGGATGGACAAGCACTACATGAAGGTCGTCCTCGCCGGGCACGGCCTGCCGGTGGGGCGCTACACCGTCATCACCCCGCGCCAGTGGCGCGCCGACCGCGGCGCAGCGACGGACGCCGTCGAGAGCCTCGGCTTCCCGGTGTTCGTCAAGCCCGCCCGCGCCGGGTCGTCCCTCGGCATCTCCAAGGTCGAGCGGCTCGAGGACCTCGAGGCCGCCGTCGCCGTCGCCCAGCGGCACGACCCGAAGGTCATCGTCGAGGCGGCCGTCGCCGGCCGGGAGATCGAGTGCGCCGTGCTGGAGGGCCGCGGCGACGCGCCCCCACGCACCGCGCTGCCGGGGGAGATCGCGGTCACCGGCCACGAGTTCTACGACTTCGAGTCCAAGTACATCGACGCCGAGCACGTCCGGCTCAGCTGCCCGGCCGACCTGCCCGAGGAGGTCACCGAGCAGGTGCGGTCGCTCGCGGCGCAGGCCTTCGAGGCGCTCGGCTGCGAGGGGCTGGCGCGCGTGGACTTCTTCGTCGGTGACACCGGCACGGTGACCATCAACGAGGTCAACACCATGCCCGGGTTCACGCCCTACTCGATGTACCCGCTCATGTGGGAGCGCAGCGGGCTGAGCTACCCCGAGCTGGTCGACGAGCTCGTCCAGCTCGCCCTCGAGCGGCCGATCGGACTGCGCTGACGGCGGCGGGCTGACCACGGCGGCGGCCGGCCATGACCACGGCAGCGACCGACTGACCGCGGCGGCCGGCCATGACCACGGCAGCGGCCGACTGGCCGCGGCGGCGAGCGCGCCCGACCGCTGCCGGGCGACGTCGGTGGCACCGGGCAGCCCGGTGCCACCGTGACCGTCAGTAGCGCAGGATCGCGCCGATGCCCTCGGGCAGCCCGGCGTCCTCAACCACGGTCACCTCTCCACCGGCCGCCAGGGTGGCCCGGGCGGTGAGGTCGAGCAGCTCGGCGTCCGCCCACTCGGTGTCGGTCCCGAGGTGGACGAGCGTCGGCTCGGTGATGGAGCCCCAGCGCGGCACGGCCTCGTCGACGACGAGCTCGGCCACCCGGCCGGAACGCGCCGCGCGCTCGACGGCCGCCGGGTCGGTCGTGGCCAGGCCGGTGCCGAGCAGCCCGCGGAGGCGGGAGAGTGCGGCGGCCCGGCGACGGTCCCGCAGCCCGGAGATGATCGGCCAGGTGAGCTCGTGGAGCTCCTGCTCGCTGAGGTCGTCGCAGTGGCGGTCCACCGTCTCCTCGAGCACGTGCGGGTAGGAGGTGAGCTCGCGGAACGCGGCGACCGTGTGCGGCAGCCCGGCGAGCACCATCGGCAGGTCGCGGTCGCGCAGCACGTCCTTCAGGCCGTCGTCGACCTCGCGCAGGAAGCGCTGGACGGCGTCCTCCTTCGGGTCGCTCGCGCCGTGGCCGAAGAACACGGCCCGGCCCCGGCGGCCGCCGACGAGCGCCCGGGCCACGGGGGAGGGGCGGCCGGCGGGTACGGTGACGACCTCCTCCACGCTGCTCGGCACGTCGGGCAGCTCGACCGGCTCCAGACCGTGGCGGCCGCCCTGGAACAGCCGCACCTGGTCCTGGCTCAGGGTGAGGACGAGGTAGTGCTCCCGGCCGCCGAGCAGGCGCAGGAGCGGGGCGAAGACGAAGCGGTCACCCACGGTGACGGCGGTGGGCAGCGCCCGAGGGACGCGGTAGGCGCGGGCCTCGTCGGTGGAGAGGAACAGCGCCAGGCCCTCGCTCATGTGGCTCCACGCCAGGGCGTCGTTCTGCAGCTCGCGCCCGGGCCGGAGCAGCTCGTCGATCTCGGGACGGCGCAGGCCCTCGGCGGCCAGCGCGTCCTCCGCCCGGGAGAGCAGGTTCTTGAGCATGAGCGCGTCGGCGTCGGTGTCGCCGCCGCGCCGGTGGGTGGGGAGGAACACCGAGACGCACGCCCCGGTTCCTTCGACTCGGGCCAGCTCTGCCACGTCGTTACGGGTCAACAGGTCCATTGGGGAGACCTCCGTTCCAGTAGGGGACTCTCCTTCGACCGTAACCACGGTCCCGCCCGGAAAACCGGGCGAAAGGTCCCCTCCGGCGGTCTCAGTACACGTCGTCGACGCCCACGCACTCCCGCTCGACGGCAGTGCGCTCCACCGCCGAGGCGAGCTCGACGAGCACCGCGGTGGGCTGGTCCCCGCCGCGCTCGGCCGGCACGACCACCTCCACCGCGGGTACCCGGCCGTAGGTGATGAAGGTCCAGGCGCCGCTGTCCCGCCGGCCGTGCTCGGGGACGAGCTCGTCGTCGCTCTCCAGCGCGAGCCAGTCCACCGAGGTCTCGCCGGACTCCACGGTGATGCACCGCTCGGTGCTCGGTCCCGGCACCTCGACGCCGCAGCGCAGCGTGATCGGCGGCTCGCCCCACGCCGCCGTCGCCTGGCTGGTGATCGACCGCTCCTCGCCGTCGGCGAGCACCCCGGGCAGCGCCTGGAGCACCTCGCCGCACACCGGGTCCGAGGCGTGCGGACCGGGCGGGACGTTGACGGGCGCGGCGCACCCCGCCAGGATCGCCACGGCCAGCACACCGAGCACACGTCGTCTCACGACGTTCACCGTAACCCGTCCCGCGGCCCTGCCCGGACGACGGTCGCCGGTACCGTGGCGGCCGTGACCGACCCTCGTGAGCCGACGATCGTCGCCGACCTGTCCGAGACCGAGCTCATCGCCCGGTTCACGCCGCTGCTTCCGCGCGGCCGGGCCACCGTCGTCCCCACCGGCGACGACGCGGCCGTCGTCGCCGCCCCGGACGGCCGGTTCGTCGTCTCGACCGACGTGCTCGTCGAGGACCACCACTTCCGCCGCGGGTGGGGCAGCGCCCGCGACGTCGGGGCGCGGGCCGCCGCGCAGAACCTGGCGGACGTCGTCGCGATGGGCGCCGTGCCGACGAGCATGGTGGTCGGCACCGTGCTCCCGCCGACGACACCCCTGGAGTGGGTGCTCGACCTCGCCCGGGGGTTGGCGGACGTGTGCGCGCCGCTCGGTGTCGGGGTGGACGGCGGGGACCTCAGCGCGGGGGAGCAGGTGGTCGTCGCCGTCACCGTGCACGGCGACCTCGAGGGCCGTGCCCCCGTGCTGCGCTCCGGGGCACGGCCGGGTGACGTCGTCGCCCACGCAGGTGCGATCGGGCGGGCGACTGCGGGGTACGCGGTCCTCGCGACCGGCAGCACCTCCGACGACCCCGAGGCCGCGGTGGCCGTCGGCGCGTTCCTGCGGCCGACACCCCCGTACGCCCTCGGTCCGGCCGCCGCGGAGGCGGGGGCGACCGCGATGATGGACGTCAGCGACGGCCTGCTGCGTGATGCCGGCCGGATGGCCCGCGCCTCCGGCGTGGACCTCGTCCTCGACCCGGTGGCCGAGAGCCTCGCCGCCGACCTGGAGGAGCTGGCCCCGCTCGCCCGCCGGCTGGGCGCCCACCCGGTGGTCTGGCTGCTCGCGGGCGGGGAGGATCACGGGCTGCTCGCCACCTTCCCACCGGACCGTCCGCTGCCGGACGGGTTCCGACGCCTGGGCGTCGTGACCGAGCCGGGCCCCGACGGACCCGCCGTCGTCCTCCACCCGCAGGACCGCACCCACGCCGCCGACACCGGCTGGGACCACTTCCGCCCGTAGCGGCCGGGGGCACGTGCGCCCGGTACGGTCCGGCCGCCTCTGCCCGTGGCGGCCGGGGCGTGCGTCCCGCTAGCGGTCCGGCCCGCCTCCGGCCGTGGCTGCCGGGCCCACGTCCACCCGAAGCGGCCGGCCACTGATGCCCGTAGCGGCCGGCCACGTTCGCCCGCGGCGGCTGCGACCGTCGTCCCGGCACCGCACGCGAACGCGTCCCGCCACCGCACTCGAACGCGTCCCGGCAGCGCACTCGAACGGGACACACGCCCAGCAACACACGCTCGCGACACGCTCGCGACACGGCAGAGGACCAAGGCTCGGGACTTGATCTCCGCGGCGACCGAGCCAGTGGCGCGCAGTCGCAGCAGACGCACCTAGCACCTCAGAACAACTATCGAAACAGGTCTTCCAGATCGTATATAGTCCTGCTACGCTTCTGCGATCTGGATCACAACCGCACGTTGACGCATGGCGGCGCACCCCCGGAGCCCCTCGCAACGATGGAGGAGTAGGCAATGCAGTTCCATCACCACGGCTACGTCTCGCACGACCCGCGGATCCAACCCGCCGCGGCCATCGGGCTGAACCGTCCCGACGACCTCCCGGACGAGTTCGACGTCCTCGTCGTCGGCACCGGGCCGGCCGGCACCATCACCGCCGCGCAGCTGTCCCAGTTCCCCAGCATCCACACCCGGATCATCGACCGCCGTCCGCACCGGCTGAAGATCGGGCACGCCGACGGCATCCAGGCCCGCAGCGTCGAGACCTTCCAGGCCTTCGGCTTCGCCGGCCGCCTCACCGAGGAGGCCTACCGGATCACCGAGATGGCCTTCTGGAAGCCGGACCCGGAGTGCCCGGAGAACATCGTGCGGACCGCCCGCCCCGAGGACGACCCGCACGGGATCAGCGAGTTCCCGCACCTCATCGTCAACCAGGCCCGGATCGTCGACTACTTCAACGAGTTCATGGCGAACTCCCCGTCCCGGATGAAGCCCGACTACGGCATCGAGCTCCTCGGCCTGGAGAACACGAACGCCGGTGAGTACCCCATCGAGGTCCGCCTCCGTTACGTCGCCGGCCCCCGCGAGGGGGAGGAGCGCACCGTCCGGGTGAAGTACGTCGTCGGGGGCGACGGCGCGCACAGCACGGTCCGCAAGGAGATCGGCCGTCAGCACATCGGCGAGCAGGCGAACCACGCGTGGGGCGTCATGGACGTCCTGGCCGTCACCGACTTCCCCGACATCCGTCTCAAGTGCGCCATCCAGTCCCGCGCCGGCAGCATCCTGCACATCCCGCGCGAGGGCGGACACCTCTTCCGGATGTACGTCGACCTCGGTGAGGTCACCGAGGACCGGGCCGCCACCATCCGCCAGACGCCGCTGGAGGAGATCGTCGCCAAGGCGAACGCGATCCTCCATCCCTACACCCTCGAGGTGAAGAACGTCGCCTGGTGGAGCGTCTACGAGGTCGGCCACCGCGTCACCGACAAGTTCGACGACGTCCCCGCCGAGCTCGAGGGCACGCAGATGCCGCGCATCTTCATCGCCGGCGACGCCTGCCACACCCACAGCGCCAAGGCCGGCCAGGGGATGAACGTCTCCTTCCAGGACGGCTGGAACATCGGCTGGAAGCTCGGCCACGTCCTCATCGGCCGCAGCCCGGAGAGCCTGCTCGCGACCTACTCCGCCGAGCGGCAGGTCGTCGCCCAGAACCTCATCGACTTCGACCGCGAGTGGTCCACGCTCATGGCCAAGCCCGCCGAGGAGTTCGAGGACCCGAGCGAACTCGAGGAGTTCTACGTCAAGACCTTCGAGTTCCCCGCCGGGTTCATGACGCAGTACCAGCCCTCGCTCATCACGGCGACCGACGAGCACCAGGCCCGCGCCGCCGGCTTCCCGATCGGCAAGCGGTTCAAGTCGGCCCGGGTGTCCCGCGTCTGCGACACCAACCCGCTGCACCTCGGACACCTCCACACGGCCGACGGCCGCTGGCGTATCTACGCCTTCGCCGACCGGCCGAACGCGGCGGAGGACTCGGCGCTCGCCCGCTGGGCCGAGTGGCTGGGCACCTCGCCGGAGTCCCCGGTGGTGCGCTACACGCCCGCCGACGGTGACACCGACGCCGTCTTCGACGTCAAGGTCGTCTACCAGCAGCGGCACCAGGAGATCGACATCAACCAGGTGCCCCGGGTCTTCAAGCCCACCGTCGGCCCCTTCGGGCTGACCGACTACAACAAGGTCTTCGCCACCCTCGAGGGCGAGGACATCTTCGACGTCCGGGAGATCGACCGCGGCGGCGCGGTCGTCGTCGTGCGGCCCGACCACTACGTGTCGGCCGTCCTCCCGCTCGAGGACACCGCGGCCCTCGCCGCGTTCTTCGACAGGTTCATGCTCGAGCCCGCCGAGACCGCCCGGCCGGCGCGCACCCCCATCACGGAAGGAGTCTGAGGAATGACCCAGACACAGGCAGAGCTGCAGATCCCCGCGGGGGTGCCGGATCGGATTCGGCATTACATCGATGGCCGGTTTGTGGATTCGGTGGGGGGTGAGACGTTCGGGGTGTTGGAGCCGACGACGAACACGGTGTATGTGGAGGCGGCGGCGGGTCAGGCGGTGGATGTTGATGCGGCGGTGGCGGCGGCGCGGCGGGCTTTTGAGTCCGGGCCGTGGCCGGGGATGAAGAACCGGGAGCGGGCCCGGGTGTTGAACCGGATCGCTGATGCGGTCGAGGCTCAGGACACCGTGCTGGCGCGGCTGGAGTCCTTCGACACGGGGTTGCCGATCACCCAGGCGGCGGGGCAGGCGCGGCGGGCGGCGGAGAACTTCCGTTTCTTCGCCGACCTGATCGTGGCCGGGGCCGATGACGCCTACAAGGTGCCGGGGATGCAGATGAACTACGTGGACCGCTCCCCGGTGGGGGTGGCGGGCCTGATCACCCCGTGGAACACCCCGTTCATGCTGGAGTCGTGGAAGCTGGCCCCGGCCCTGGCCGCGGGCTGCACGGTGGTGCTCAAGCCCGCGGAGTTCACCCCGCTGTCCGCCTCGCTGTGGGCGACCATCTTCGCCGAGGCGGGGCTGCCTGAGGGGGTGTTCAACCTGGTCAACGGGATCGGGGAGGAGGCCGGGGACGCGCTGGTCAAGCACCCCGGGGTGGACCTGATCTCCTTCACCGGGGAGACCACCACCGGGCAGCTGATCTTCGCCAACGCCGCCCCCACCCTCAAGGGCCTGTCCATGGAGCTGGGGGGCAAGTCCCCGGCGATCATCTTCCCCGACGCCGACCTGGAGGCCGCGCTGGACTCCACCCTCTTCGGGGTCTTCTCCCTCAACGGGGAGCGGTGCACCGCCTCCTCCCGCATCCTGGTCCACCGCTCCATCTACGACGACTTCGTGGCCAGGTACGTGCAGCGGGCCAAGAACATCAAGGTCGGGCCCCCCGCCGACCCCACCACCGAGGTCGGCGCCCTGGTCCACCCCGAGCACTACGAGCGGGTGATGGGCTACGTGCAGGCCGGCAAGCACGAGGCCACCCTGGCCGCCGGCGGGACCCGCCCGGCCCACCTGCCGCAGGGCAACTACCTGGCCCCCACCGTGTTCATCGACGTGCCCCCCACCGCCCGCATCTTCCAAGAGGAGATCTTCGGGCCCGTGGTGGCCATCACCCCCTTCGACAACGACGCCCACGCCGTCGAACTGGCCAACAACACCAAGTACGGGCTGGCCGCCTACATCTGGACCCGCGACCTACGCCGCGCCCACACCGTGGCCGCCCAAGTCCAGGCGGGCATGGTGTGGATCAACTCCCACAACGTACGCGACCTACGCTCCCCCTTCGGCGGCATCAAGGCCTCCGGCCTGGGCCACGAAGGCGGCTACCGCTCCCTGGACTTCTACACCCAGCAAAAAGCCGTCCACATCACCCTCGGCGACGTCCACACCGCCCGCTTCGGCGCCACCGGATACAACCCCGACGACCCCTACTTCGCCACCAAGAACCTCCAAGCCTGA
>Ga0209487_1002778_pt1 | contig 14061 bp, 14 predicted proteins | sample Poulit2012_FD_187524 | JGI IMG/M metagenome (GOLD analysis project Ga0209487, IMG submission 187524) | Agricultural soil microbial communities from Georgia to study Nitrogen management - Poultry litter 2012 (SPAdes) (version 2) | ecosystem: Environmental > Terrestrial > Soil > Agricultural land... | reverse complement strand
GTTGTTGGTCGTGACACCCGCCTGGGTGACCTCCAGCCCGGAGCCCGCGGAGTCGACCTGGGTGCCCTCGACGTCGACCGGGCCGAGGACGAACTTGCTGAAACCGTCCTGGGCGCATGCGACGAGCGGCCGCTCGGGGTCGTCCTGCACGCCGCCGACGAGGTTCGCCGGGTCGGTGCAGTCGAGGGTGTACATGTCGTAGAGGACCTGCTCGGTGACCCAGGCGAGGTCGCTGTTGCTCGTCGGCTCGGTGGCGGGGGTGTCGGACAGCTCCCCGTCGCCGTCCTCGTCGGCCACGGCGAAGGCGGCGGCCTCGATCGCCTCGCGGTCCACCGCCGGCGCCGAGGGCGCTTCCAGGGCCGGGGCCTCGTCGGCGGAGGTCTCCTCGGCCTCGGCGGCCTGCTCCTCGCCGGACTCGTCCGCGGTGCCTTCCCCGTCGGCGGCCTCCGCCTCGGCGTCGGGCTCGGGCGTCGGCAGCCCCTCCTGGTTCGGGTCGATGGGGGTGGGGTCCGTGACCAGGAGGACGGGCCGGAACCGCAGCTCCGCGGACTGCCGGACGAGGTCGAGGGTGGCCTCGTCGGGGTTGCCGGGCAGGCCGACGACGATGTTGGCCGACCCCTGCCGGGTGATCTCGGCCTCGGCGACACCGGAGGCGTCGACGCGCTGCCGGATGATCTGGATCGCCTGCTCGATGTCCTCGGCGGTGATCTCGTCACCCTCCTGGGCCTCGGGGTCCAGCCGGGGCGTGAGGATGAGCTGGACGCCGCCCTCGAGGTCGAGTGCGAGCCCGGGGGCGAAGGAGGGGCCGGAGTCGCCGTCGCTGTCGTCGTGGAGCTGCTGTCCGATCGCCACGGCGCCGAGCATCGCCGCGAGCAGGACGATGAGGGTGACGATCTTCCGCAGCGGACGTGGGGCGGTGGACGCCAACGCTGTCTTCTTTCTGCTGTGCCGCGCCTCAGGCGCGGCGTTCGTCGTTCTCGTCGCCGGGCCGGTCGGCCGGCTCGTCGGTGGTGGGGTCGGCGGGCTGCTCGGTCAGCGACGAGGCATCGTCCGGCACGGCGATGTCCGCGACGCCGTCCTCGTGGGACTCCTCCGTCTCGGCGTCGTCGTCGGTGTCGACGGCGAAGGGCGGCTCGGTGACCGCGGCGATGGCCTCGCGCTTCCACAGCGTCTCGATCCCGGGGGTGGACTCCAGGGTGATGACGTCACCGTCGATGTCGACGATGGTCCCGTAGAAGCCGGATGCGGTCATCACCTGCTGCCCGACCTGGAGGTTGCTGCGCAGCTCCTGCGCTGCCTGCCGCTGCTTCTTCGCGCCCCGCGACATCATCCACATCATGAGGGCGAAGACGGCGATCAGGATGAGGAACGTCGGGTCCACGGAGTCTCCCTTGGTGGCGATGGGGCTGCGTCAGGGCAGCACTCATCGACGGCAAAATACTGGACGAGTCTAGGTGACGGCGGCGACAGGGGGAAACCACCGGTCCGGTGTGTCAGGACCACAGTGCGCCGTCGTCGGGGCGGTGCAGCCCGAGGTGCTCGTAGGCGGCCGCGGTGGCGACGCGCCCGCGCGGGGTGCGGGAGACCAGTCCCTCACGCACGAGGAACGGCTCGGCGACCGTCTCGACGGTCTCCGGCTCCTCACCGACGGCGACGGCGAGGGTGGACAGGCCCACCGGTCCCCCGCCGAAGCGCTCGCACAGCGCGCGCAGCACGGCGCGGTCGAGCCGGTCGAGCCCGCGCTGGTCCACCTCGAAGAGGTCGAGGGCGGCGTGGGCGGCCTCGAGGTCGAGCGTGCCGCTGCCGCGGACCTGCGCCCAGTCCTGCACGCGGCGCAGCAGCCGGTTGGCGATACGCGGGGTGCCGCGGGAGCGGGAGGCCAACTCCGCCGCGGCCCGGGGGTCGAGCTCCGCGCCGAGCAGGCGGGCGCTGCGGTAGAGCACCTGCTCCAGCTCGGCCGGGGAGTAGAACTCCAGGTGGCCGGTGAAGCCGAAGCGGTCCCGCAGCGGTGCGGGCAGCAGCCCGGCCCGGGTGGTGGCTCCGACGACGGTGAAGCGCGGCAGGGTGAGCGGGATGGACGTCGCGCCCGGGCCCTTGCCGACGATGACGTCGACGCGGAAGTCCTCCATCGCCAGGTAGAGCATCTCCTCCACCGGCCGGGCGAGCCGGTGGATCTCGTCGATGAACAGGACGTCGTGCTCCTGCAGCGAGGAGAGGATGGCGGCGAGGTCACCGGGGTGCTGGACGGCGGGCCCGGAGGTGAGCCGCAGGGCCCCCTCGAGCTCGGCGGCGATGATCATCGCCAGCGTCGTCTTGCCCAGCCCAGGCGGGCCGGAGAGCAGGACGTGGTCGGGGGCCGAGCCGCGGGCGCGGGCGGCGTCCAGGACGAGGGCGAGCTGGTCGCGCACCACCGCCTGTCCCACGAAGTCCGCCAGCCGGCGGGGGCGCAGCGCGGCCTCGGCGGCCCGTTCGAGCTCGTCGGCCTCCGCGTCGAGGTACCGCTCCTCAGGCACGGGCGCGGCCTCCCAGGTGCTGCAGGGCGGCACGGAGCACGGCGGCGACGTCGCGGTCGGCCTCGGGGGCGGCGAGCACCGCGGTCACGGCGTCCTCGGCGGCCCTGGTGGACCAGCCGAGCTGGACGAGGGCCTCGACGACCTCCGGGGAGGTGTCCAGGGCGGCCGGCGCGGGGGCGGGCAGGTCACCGCGCACCGGGCCGAGCTTGTCCCCGATCTCGAGCAGGATGCGCTGGGCGCCCTTGCGCCCGATGCCCGGCACCTTGGTGAGGGCGGCGACGTCCTGGGCGGCGACGGCGGCGCGCAGCTCGTCCGGACGGTGGACGGCGAGCACGGCCAGCGCCAGCCGGGGCCCCACCCCGGAGACCGTCTGGAGGGTCTGGAAGACGTCGCGTTCGTCGTCCTCGGCGAAGCCGTAGAGCGTCAGCGAGTCCTCGCGCACGACGAGGGAGGTGGCCAGGTTCGCCTCGCTGCCGGGCCGCAGCGTGGCGAGCGTCGCGGGGGTGGCCTGGACGAGCAGACCCACCCCGCCCACCGTGACGACGGCGGAGTCGAGCCGTACGGACTCGACGGTCCCCCGGACGCTGGCGATCACTTCGGCTCCTTGTCCCCGCCCCGTGCGGGGCGAACGTGTGTGCGAACAGTCAGGCTAGCGGGTGCGCAGCGCCGGCCGGGCCCGACGCGCCGCGAGCTCGGCCCGCGCCCAGGCCTCCTGGGCGGCGGTGGCCTGCCGGCCGCCCAGTCCCGCACCGGGGGTGCCGGCCCGCCACAGGTGGCACACCGCCAGGGCGAGCGCGTCGGCGGCGTCGGCCGGCTGGGGACGCTGGGTGAGCCGCAGGATGCGCCGCACCATCTCCTGGACCTGGAGCTTGTCCGCGCGCCCGGACCCGGTCACCGCCGCCTTGACCTCGCTCGGGGTGTGGGTCCCGAGCGGCAGCCCGGCGCGGGCGGCGGCGACCATCGCGAGCCCGGCGACCTGGGCGGTGCCCATGACCGACCGGACGTTGTGCTGGGCGAAGACGCGCTCGACGGCGACGGCGTCGACGTCGTGGCGCACGATCCACTCCTCGATCCCGGCCGAGATGGTCAGCAGCCGCTGGTGGATCGGCATGTCCGGCGGTGTGCGCAGGACGCCCATGGCCACGGCGCTGAGCTCACGCCGCGGGCCGGAGTCCACGACGCCCAGCCCGCACCGGGTCAGGCCGGGGTCGACTCCGAGGACGCGCATGGGCCCAGTGTCTCAGCCGCCACCCGCGCCTCGCGGGAGCGACACCGCCGTCACTCGGCGGCTAGCTCGGCGAGCACCTCGTCGGGGGCGTCGAAGTTGGCGTAGACGTTCTGGACGTCGTCGCAGTCCTCGAGCGCGTCGATGAGCTTGATGACCTTGCGGGCCCCCTCGGCGTCGACCTCGATCTCCATGGAGGGCACGAACTGCGCCTCGGCGGAGTCGTAGTCGAGCCCCGCCTCCTGGAGCGCGGTGCGGACGGCGACGACGTCGCTCGCCTCGCTGATCACCTCGAAGCTCTCCCCGAGGTCGTTGACCTCCTCCGCGCCGGCGTCCAGCACGGCACCGAGGACGTCGTCCTCGGTGAGGCCGTCGTTCTTCGGCACGATGACCACGCCGCGGCGGTGGAAGAGGTAGGAGACCGACCCGGGGTCGGCGAGCGTGCCGCCGTTGCGGGTGAAGGCCACTCGCACGTCGGAGGCGGCGCGGTTGCGGTTGTCGGTGAGGCACTCGACGAGGACGGCGACGCCACCGGGGGCGTAGCCCTCGTACATGATGGTCTCGTAGTCGGCGCCGCCGGCCTCGACCCCGGAGCCGCGCTTGACGGCGCGCTCGATGTTGTCGGCGGGGACGGAGTTCTTCTTCGCCTTCTGGATGGCGTCGTACAGGGTCGGGTTGCCGGCCGGGTCTCCCCCGCCGGTGCGGGCGGCGACCTCGATGTTCTTCACGAGCCGGGCGAAGAGCTTGCCGCGCTTGGCGTCCAGCGCCGCCTTCTTGTGCTTGGTGGTTGCCCACTTCGAGTGGCCGGCCATGATGCTCCTTAGCTTCTCGCGGGTCGTCCTTGTGGGACGGTGGACGGGGCCGCGCCGGGCACCGGCGTGGTCGGCCGGGGTGCTCCCGCCGGTCGACGGCAGCGGCGGCAGGCGCGTCCTGTCGGGCTCCTGCGATCCTACCGGCGGCCGGGGCGCGGCGTCGTGACGCTGCTGGACTCGTCGAGGTGTTCGACCGTGCCGTCCCACCCCCGCGCGAGGCGGCGGGCCAGCTGCGGCAGGTGCCGCGGGTAGACCACCGCGCCGGCGGCGACGGCGGCGTCGAGCTCGTCCAGGTGCCACCAGCGGACCTCGTCGACGACCTCCTGCTCGAGGGCGGTCCAGCCGCCCAGGTCGAGCTCGGTCACCTGCACCCGGGCGAGGAAGAACTCCTCGTCCTGGCGGCAGGTCACGTGGGAGAAGTCGAAGATCGCGCTGCGGGTGAGCACCGGGCCCTGGAGGTCGTCCGGGGTGAGGCGCAACCCGGTCTCCTCGCGCAGCTCGCGCAGCGCCCCGGTGCGCGGGTCCTCTCCCGGGGCCAGGCCGCCGCCGGCGGTGAACCACCACGAGCGGGTGGTCTCGGCGGCGTCGTGGCCGCGGAGCAGGAGCAGCCGGTCGTCCGGGTCCAGCACGATGACCCGGGCGGCGCTGCGGACGGGCAGGCCGTCGGGGCCGGGCTGCCACTCCGGTCCCAGGCCGTAGCCCAGGACGCCGTCGGGCAGGCCGCTGCCGGGCGGGTTACCAGCCACGCTCCGCCAGCCGGTGCGGGACCGGGATCTCGTCGACGTTGAGGCCGACCATCGCCTCCCCCAGGCCCCGGGAGACCTGGGCGATGACGTCCGGGTCCCGGTAGTGGGTCGTGGCCTTGACGATCGCTGCCGCACGCTGGGCGGGGTTGCCGGACTTGAAGATGCCCGAGCCGACGAACACACCCTCGGCGCCGAGCTGCATCATCATCGCGGCGTCGGCGGGGGTGGCGATGCCCCCGGCGGTGAACAGCGCGACGGGGAGCCGGCCGGAGCGGGCGACCTCCCGGACCAGGTCGTACGGGGCCTGGAGCTCCTTCGCGGCGACGAAGAGCTCGTCCTGCGGGAGCGCGGACAGCCGGCGGACCTCCTGCCGGATGCGGCGCATGTGCATGGTGGCGTTGGAGACGTCACCGGTCCCCGCCTCGCCCTTGGACCGGATCATGGCGGCGCCCTCGGCGATGCGGCGCAGCGCCTCGCCGAGGTTGGTCGCCCCACAGACGAAGGGCACGGTGAAGGCCCACTTGTCGATGTGGTGCTCGTAGTCGGCGGGGCTGAGCACCTCGGACTCGTCGACGAAGTCGACGCCCAGGCTCTGCAGCACCTGGGCCTCGACGAAGTGGCCGATGCGCACCTTGGCCATGACCGGGATCGAGACGGCCCCGATGATGCCCTCGATCATGTCCGGGTCGCTCATCCGGGAGACGCCGCCCTCGGCGCGGATGTCCGCGGGCACCCGCTCCAGCGCCATGACGGCCACCGCCCCGGCGTCCTCGGCGATCCTCGCCTGCTCGGGGGTGACCACGTCCATGATGACGCCGCCCTTGAGGTGGTCGGCCAGGCCCCGCCGGACGCGGGGGGTGCCGGCCTGCGGCTGGTCGGCGGCGGACGTGGTGGGCTCCTGGGACACGGTGACCTCGGGTGGGTGGGGGCAGTAGGACCTCACCAGTCTAGGTGAGCGGGAGGCGCTCCCCGGGGCGGGCTCACGTCTCGGGCGCCCGTACGACGGCGGTCAGGGCCGCACCGTCCTCGCACCACGCAGCTCGGTGCGAGCGGCGTCGTGCCGGTGGACGCGCGTCATGGCGGGTCCTTTCCCGGGAACCGCCATCGTGCCCGCCTCCCGGGACGGTGAGGAAGCTGATCTCCGCTGCGGTGGTCAGCGCACCGCCGTCAGCGCCCGCAGGAAGGTCCCCCGGGCGGCGGTGACCCGCTCGAGCAGGGCGCGCTCGTCGTGGTGGTAGGACCGCTCCGCGCGGCCGGTGACGAGGCGCTGCCGGTTCATCGCCAGCGCGGTGGCCGCGCGCTGGAAGTCCTTCATCGCGCGCTTCGCCGTGGGGCCCCCGCGTGCGGCCCAGGACAGGGCGGCGCGCCGAGCGGGGAAGGAACCGAGCATGGTGACCTCGTGCGGGGCGAACCAGCCCGCGCGGGCATACTCGACCAGCCGGGCGGTGATGACCTGACGCTCGTGCCGTCGCAGCCAGGCGACGAGGAGGATCGCCGAGACGAACAGGGGCACCTGGACGAGCACGTAGAGACCGAAGAACTGGCCGGTGAACGTGCTGCCGTTCCACAGGCCGTGGAGCACCACGGCCACCGTCCAGCCGGCCGGGAGGGCCCCCAGCCACGCGTAGGGCGAGCGGCTGCGCGCGGCGAGGCCCAGCGCGATGCCGATGGCGACGGTGAACAGCACGTGGGCGAAGGGCGACAGGATCCCGCGCATGACGAAGATCTGGGGCAGGATCTCCATCGAGCTGCCGAAGTAGAGGATGTTCTCCACGAAGGCGAACCCGGCGGCGACCGTGGCGGCGTAGACGATGCCGTCGACCGGGCCGTCGAAGTAGCGACGTCGTGCGAGGAAGAGGAGGAGCACCCCCAGGCCCTTGGCGGACTCCTCGATGAGGGGCGCCCCGACGGCGGCGCCGACCAGCTCGGCCGTGTCGACGTTCCCGGTGCTGTGGTAGACCGCCTCGGTGAAGGCGGTGTTGAGCACCAGCGACAGCAGGGTGGCGGCCCCGGCGCCCCAGAGGAGGGCGAAGACGAGTGCGTACCGCGGCTCCGGCTCCCAGCGGTCGATCCACCGGATGCCGAGGAGCACGGCGGTGAGCGGGACGAGCGCCACCACGCCGCCGACGACGGCGGCGCCGGCACTGGTCATGACCGCGATCTGGACGACGATGACGAGGAGCGCGAGGACCGCGACGGTGGTCCCGACGGCGATGAGCACGGTGCCGCCGCGGGGGTGGCGCGGTGGCTGCCACGGCGCCTGCGCCGGCGTCGGGGGCCCGCCGGGTCCCCAGGGCGCCGGTCGGGGCTGCTGGACCGGCGCGGGTGCGGTGTGGAGGGGACGCCCCGACGGCGGGTAGGGCTCGGGTGGGAAGGCCATGGGGGTCAGCCTATGAGGCGGGTGGGACGGTGCGGCCGCTCAGAGGCGGGGCCGGGCGTCGTCCATGTCGAAGGCCTGCGGCATGGGAGCGCGGCCGGCCAGGCGGAGCAGCCGGACCACGGGGTTGGCACGCATCCGGCGCACCTCGGCCACGTGCGCGTTGTGGAAGCGGCGGGCGAGCTCGAGCCGGTACCACGCGGCGTCGAGGCGGCGCAGCGGCTCAGCGGCGAGCGGGTTCTCGCTCAGCGGCTCGGTGTCGGCGCGCGACTCGAGCACGGCGCGCAGCGCGCGGGACAGCTCGGACTCCACCAGCGAGCGGTCGACGTCGCTCGGCGGTTCGGTGACGTCGGGCTCTCCCTCCAGTCCGTCCTGCACGACTCCCCCGGCCCCGGCGCTGGCCCGCTGGGCGACGTCGGCGAGCAGCACCGCCTCGACGGGGTCGAGCGCCCCGGACATGGCCAGCTCGTGTGCTGCGGCCGCCCGCTGGGCGAGCTGGAGCTCGAGCGTGGCCCTGGAGCGCAGCACCTTGCGGTGGAGCCGGTCGACCCGCTGGGCGAGGAGCCACAGCACCCAGCCCAGGACGAGGACGAGGAGGACGACGACGAGCGTCCATCCTTCCCAGCTCATCGCTCGGCCTCCGTCCGGCCGTCGAGGACGGCCCGCAGGCGGCCCACGACCGTGCGGGACCGCGGGTCCTCGTGGACGTGCCCGCCACCGGCGGTGACGGTCTCGTACACGGCGAGCACCTCGCGGGTCACCACCGACCAGTCGTAGCGGCGTACCGCGGCCGCGGCCGCCTCACGGACGGGCCGGGTGGCCTGGCGGTCCACCAGCGATGCGGTGAGGGCGGCGGCCAGCGCGGCGGAGTCCCCGTTCGGGAAGAGCGAGCCGTAGCGCCCCCCGTCGAGCACGGCACGGAAGGCGGGGATGTCGCTGGCCACGACGTGGGCGCCGCCGCTCATCGCCTCGACGAGCACGATGCCGAAGCTCTCCCCGCCGGTGTGGGGTGCGACGTAGACGTCCACGGAGGCGAGCAGCGACTCCTTCTCGGGGTCGCTCACCGGGCCGAGGAAGGTCACGGCGTCCCCCAGGTGGCCCAGCGCCTGGCGGTACTCGGCCGCCTCGCCCCGGCCCGCGATGAGGAAGCGCGCGCCCGGGACCTGCGCGAGCACCTGCGGGATCGCGGCGGCGAGCACCGGCAGCCCCTTGCGCGGCTCGTCGAGCCGGCCGAGGAAGGCGACGGTGGGACGCTCGTCGGTGCCGCACCAGGCCTCCGCGCGGGGCGCCTGGGCGAAGCGGTCGACGAAGACCCCGTTGGGGACGACGACGGCGTCCCCGCCGAGGTGCTCGACGACGGTGCGGCGGGCCTCCTCGGAGACGGCGATCCGGCCGGTGATCTTCTCCAGCAGCGGCCGCACGAGCGGGGAGGCGACCTGCAGGGCGCGGGACCGGTTCATCGCGGTGTGGAAGGTGGCCACGATGGGGCCGTCGGCGATCCACAGTGCGAGCATGGACAGGCTCGGCTGGATCGGCTCGTGGAGGTGGAGGACGTCGAAGTCGCCCTCCTCCAGCCAGCGCCGCGCGCGGGCGGCCGCGACCGGGCCGAAGTTCAGCCGTGCGACCGAGCCGTTGTAGGGCACGGCGACGGTGCGGCCCGCGGTGACGACGTAGTCGGGTACCGGGGTGCCCTCCTCGGCGGGGGCGAGCACGCTGACCTCGTGACCGAGGGCGATGAGGTGCTCGGCGAGGTCCCGCACGTGGAACTGGACCCCGCCGGGGACGTCGAAGGAGTAGCCGCAGACGATCCCGATACGCATCAGGCCACGCTCCCTGCCGGCTTGAGGCGCGCCGGGTCCAGGTCGGCGACGAAGACGGGCTGGAGCATGTGCCAGTCCTCCGGGTGGGCGCGCACGGCGTCGCCGAGGTGGTCGACCCACTGCTGGGTCATCCGGGCGATCGCCCGCTCCCGGGGCAGGTCGGTCGGTGCGGGGATGGGGTCGCTGAACTCCACGACGATCCCCCACCGGCTTCCCGCCGCCTGGCGCCGCGGGCCGTGGAGCCGTTCGTAGGTGATCGACACGAAGGCCAGCGGCCGGTTGATGGCCAGGGCCAGGGCGGCCGGGCCGGGGGCGACGCGCGCCGGCTCTCCGAGCAGCTCCACCTCCACACCGGAGCGGGACAGGTCGCGGTCGGCGAGCAGCGGGATGACCTGGGCGCCCCGGCGGCCGGCCCGCAGCAGGTTGCGGAATGTCGAGCCGTCGTGGTCCAGCGGGATGATCGTCATCCCGAGACTGCGGCGGAAGGTGAGGAAGCCCTGGAAGAGCTCCTCGGGTCGGAGCCGTTCGGCGACGGTGACCACGGGGGCGAGGTACTGGGTGGCCCAGGCACCGGCGAGGTCCCAGTTGCCCATGTGCCCCAGTGCTGCGACGACCGGTCGTCCGGCGGCGAACTCGGCCTGTGCCCACTCGCCGTTGACCAGCCGCACCCGTTGCGCCAACCGTTCCGTGGGGACGGCGGGCAGCCGCAGCGCCTCCTCGTAGTACCGCATGTAGGAGCGCATCCCGCACCGGGTGAGCCGGCGCAGCTCACCGGGTGAGGCGTCCGGCACCGCCCGGGCGAGGTTGGCCCGCAGCTGCTCGACCCCCGCCACGCCGGTGAGGGAGGCGACGTCGGCGACCCCGGCGAAGAGCGCCGCCGAGAGCCACCCGGGCAGCCGCGGCACCACCCGGGCCGCGGTGAGGAGCAGGGTCCCGGGGTCCAGCCTCATCCCGCCTCCTCGGCGTCGGCCCGGGTCTGGCGGTACACGGCCGCCATCCGCTGGCCGATCGTCCACAGGCTGGCCAGGGCGAGCAGCCCGAGGGCGCCGACGAGCACGGCCACCGGCGCCCCGAGCCCGACGACGAAGACGGCGACGAGCGCGACGACGAGGCGGTCGGCCCGCTCAGCGATCCCGCCGGAGGCGCTCAGGCCCAACCCCTCCGCGCGGGCGCGGGCGTAGGGCACCACGCTGCCGAGCACGAGGCAGGCCAGCGCGGTGGCCAGCACCCACGGCTCGTCGCGGGAGACGCCCCACAGCAGCAGTCCGGAGAAGATCGCGGCGTCGGCGATCCGGTCGAGCGTCGAGTCGAGGAAGGCACCCCACCGGGTGGAGCGGCCCAGCGTGCGGGCCATGAGGCCGTCGACGCTGTCGACGAGGACGACGGCGGCGATGACGAGGGGGCCGGCGACGAAGTGACCGGTGGGCAGCAGCCACAGCGCCGCACCGACGGTGAGCACGGTGCCGGTGACGGTGACGACGTCCGGGCTGACGCCGGCCCGGACGAGTGCGCGGGCGACCGGGCCGAAGACGGCGTCGGTGAAGACGCGGCCCTTGGAGCTCAGCACGTCGCCTCCGGCCATGCCGCAGCGAGCAGCTCCCGGGTCTCCCCGAGCACCTGGGGCAGCGCCTTGGTGCGGGCGATGATCGGGAAGAAGTTCGCGTCCCCGGACCAGCGCGGCACCACGTGCTGGTGGAGGTGTGCAGCGATCCCGGCACCGGCCACCGCGCCCTGGTTCATCCCGAGGTTGAAGCCGTGCGGGCGGCTCACCTCGCGCAGGACGGTCATCGCGGTGGCGCTGAGCTCACCGATCGCGTCCCGCTCGGCGCGGCTCAGCTCGGTGAGGTCGGCCACGTGGCGGTAGGGGCAGATGAGCAGGTGCCCGGGGTTGTACGGGTAGAGGTTGAGCACGACGTAGGCGTGCTCGCCGCGGTGCACGACGAGCCCGTCGGCGTCCTCCCTGCGGGGCGTGCGGCAGAACGGGCACTCGGCGGTACCGTCGTCCGCCGGCTTGTCCTGCCCGTCGACGTAGGCCATGCGGTGCGGTGTCCACAGGCGCTGGAAGGCATCCGGCACACCGGCGAGAGCCGCGGCCGGCTCGCCGCTGACCTGTGGCACGTCGCTCACGCCGTGGTGACCTGTCGTCGTTCGGCGATCGCCGTGGTGATGAGCTCGATCGCCTCCTCCACCGGGACGCCGTTGCGCTGGGAGCCGTCGCGGAAGCGGAAGGAGACCGCTCCGGCTTCGGCGTCCTCACCGCCGGCGATGAGGATGAAGGGTACCTTCTCCTTCGTCGCGTTGCGGATCTTCTTGTTGAAGCGGTCGTCGCTGCGGTCCAGCTCGGCGCGCACGCCGCGGGCCCGGAGGCGGGCGACGACGTCGGCGAGGTAGTCGTCGAAGACGTCGGCGACCGGGACGGCGATGACCTGGACGGGGGCAAGCCAGGCCGGGAAGGCGCCCGCGTAGTGCTCCAGGAGCACCCCGAAGAAGCGCTCGATGGAGCCGAAGAGCGCACGGTGGATCATGACCGGGCGCTGCCGGGTGCCGTCGGCGGCGGTGTACTCCAGGTCGAAGAGCTCCGGCTCGAAGAAGTCGAGCTGGATGGTGGACAGCTGCCAGGTCCGGCCGATGGCGTCCTTGGCCTGGACCGAGATCTTCGGGCCGTAGAAGGCCGCGCCGCCCGGGTCGGGGACGAGCTCGAGGCCGGAGTCGGTGGCCACCTCCTCCAGCACCCGGGTGGCCTCCTCCCAGGTCTCCTCGTCACCCACCGACTTCTCCGGGTCGCGGGTGGACAGCTCGAGGTAGAACTCCTCCAGCCCGTAGTCCTTGAGGAGGTCGAGGACGAAGCCGAGCAGGGAGGCCAGCTCGTCCTTCATCTGCTCCCGGGTGGTGTAGATGTGGGCGTCGTCCTGGGTGAAGCCGCGGGCTCGGGTCAGGCCGTGGACCACGCCCGACTTCTCGTACCGGTACACATGCCCGAACTCGAAGAGCCGCAGCGGCAGCTCGCGGTAGGAGCGTCCGCGCGACCGGTAGACGAGGTTGTGCATCGGGCAGTTCATCGGCTTGAGGTAATAGTCCTGCCCGGGCTTGACGACGTTGCCCTCCTCGTCGCGCACCTCGTCCAGGTGCATCGGGGGGTACATGCCGTCGGCGTACCACTCCAGGTGCTTGGAGGTCTCGAAGAGCTGCGCCTTGGTGATGTGCGGGGTGGTGACGAAGGAGTAGCCGGCCTCGATGTGCCGGCGGCGGGAGTACTCCTCCATCTCCATGCGGACCATCGCGCCCTTGGGGTGGAAGACGGGCAGGCCGGAGCCGATCTCCTCGGGGAAGGAGAACAGGTCGAGCTCGCTGCCCAGGCGGCGGTGGTCGCGGCGCTCGGCCTCCGCGATGCGCTCCTGGTAGGCCCGCAGCTCCTCCTTGGTGGGCCACGCGGTGCCGTAGATGCGCTGGAGCTGGGGGTTCTTCTCGCTGCCGCGCCAGTAGGCCGCGGCGGAGCGGGTGAGGGCGAAGCCGTTGCCGATGAGCCGGGTGCTGGGCAGGTGCGGGCCGCGGCACAGGTCCTTCCAGGCGACCTCACCGCCCCGGCGGACGTTGTCGTAGATCGTCAGCTCCCCGGCGCCCACCTCGACGGACGCCCCCTCGGCCGAGGCTTCTGCGCCGCTGCCCTTGAGCCCGATGAGCTCGAGCTTGTACGGCTCGTCGGCGAGCTCGGCGCGGGCCTCGTCGTCGGTCACGACGCGGCGCACGAAGGTCTGGCCCTCCCGGATGATCCGGTTCATCACCTTCTCGAGCTCCTTGAGGTCCTCGGGGGTGAAGGGCGTCTCGACGTCGAAGTCGTAGTAGAAGCCGTCGGTGATCGGGGGACCGATGCCGAGCTTGGCGTCGGAGCGCACCTGCTGCACCGCCTGCGCGAGCACGTGGGCGGTGGAGTGGCGCAGGATCGCCAGCCCCTCCTCGCTGCTGATGTGGACCGGCTCCACCGTGGTGCCGTCGGGCAGGGCGGAGACGTCGGTGAGGAGGTCCCTGAGCTCGCCGTCGACACGGATGGCGACGACGGCGCGGTCCTCGCCGAACAGGTCCGTGCCCGTCGTGCCCTCGGTGACCGACCGCTCGACGCCGTCGACGACTAGGACACGCTGAGAAACGGATGGCACGGTGGGCTCCCGCTGTGGATCGGACATGACTGATCGATGGTACTCAGGTCACCGCGCGGTCATCCGGCCCGGCACTCCGTGGGTCCTGGAATCGTCACCGATCTGTTGCCGACGTCGCACAGGTCACGCCCGCGGAAGGGGAGCCTCGTCATGAGGAGGGTCACCGGGTTCGCCGGCGCCGTCACTCCCCTGCCCTCGGCACGGCGCCTCCTCTCGTCGAGCCCCTGGATGCAGCCGACGTCGAGGAAGAGGTCGACGGTGCCCAGACCTGCGGACTCGAGGTCTCTCGCGTCGCCGAGGACGTCGCGCACGCCCGGCGGTGCGGCCCGGCGGCACCACTCTGCCGGAACGCGACGAGGCCCCGGGCCGCCGTGCTGCCGGCCCGGGGCCTCGTCGTCCTGGTGGGCGATACTG
>Ga0209487_1002777_pt1 | contig 14063 bp, 11 predicted proteins | sample Poulit2012_FD_187524 | JGI IMG/M metagenome (GOLD analysis project Ga0209487, IMG submission 187524) | Agricultural soil microbial communities from Georgia to study Nitrogen management - Poultry litter 2012 (SPAdes) (version 2) | ecosystem: Environmental > Terrestrial > Soil > Agricultural land... | reverse complement strand
GCCGCACGGTGCGGATGCCCGGTGCCGCCCGGTACATGGCCCTGGCACTGCTCGCCGGCTACCTGTGGATGGCGGTCACCGGGGCGTTGTGGCTGTGGATCGGCCGTCTGCACGACGGCGGTCCGCACCAGCCGTACGACGCCATGCTGCACGCGTTGTTCCTCGGGTTCGTGATCTCGATGATCTTCGCGCACGCGCCGGTGGTCGTCCCCGCCGTGCTCGGTCGCCCGCTCCCCTACCGTCGGGTGCTGTACCTGCCGTTGGTGCTGCTGCACGGGTCGCTGCTGCTGCGCCTTCTCGGCGGGGTGGCCGGGCAGAACCTGATGCTCTGGCAGTGGGGCGGGGTGCTCAACGAGGTGGCGTTGCTGATGTTCATCGCGATGGTCGCTATCACCCTGGTGCGGTCGCGGCGACGCACCGCCGCTGCCCGGTAGCCTCGTACTGTCGCAGCGGGGCCGCGCCACGCCGGTGGCGCCAGGAGGCAGGTCTCCGCCGACGGAGAGGAGCCCGGATGCACAGCCCTGCCCACGAGGTCGCGGTGGACCAGCACTATGACCTGATCATCATCGGGACAGGGTCGGGCAACTCGATCCCGGGCCCGGAGCTGGACGAGAAGTCGATCGCGATCATCGAGGCGGGCACGTTCGGCGGCACCTGCCTGAACGTGGGCTGCATCCCGACGAAGATGTACGTCTACGCCGCTGACGTGGCCCTGGAGACCATCCAGTCCGGGCGACTGGGCCTGGACGCCCGCGTGGACGCCGTCGACTGGCCGGGGATCGTCTCTCGCGTCTTCACTCGCCGCATCGACCCGATCGCCGAGGGTGGTGAGGCCTACCGGCGCGGACCTCAGACACCGAACATCGACGTGTACGACCAGCACGCCGTGTTCGTCGCCGAGCGCACGCTGCGCACCGGCCAGGGGGACCAGCAGGCGATCATCTCCGCCGACGAGGTGGTGATCGCGGCCGGATCGCGCCCGTTCGTGCCGGAGGCGATCGCCGCCTCCGGGGTGCGATACCACACCAACGAGGACATCATGCGGCTGCCCACGCAGCCCCGGTCGATCGTGATCGTCGGTGGCGGGTTCATCGCGATGGAGTTCGCGCACGTCTTCGACGCCCTGGGCACCGACGTGACGATCGTGTCCCGCTCCTCGCTGCTGCGCCGGCTCGATGCCGACCTGCACGAGCGGTTCAACACCCTGGCCAGCGAACGGTTCCGGCTGCTGTCCGGGCGCACCGCCATCGGCGCCGAGGAGGACGAGGACGGGGTGACCGTCCGGCTCGACGACGGGTCGACCGTCACCGCGCAGGTGCTGCTGGTAGCCACCGGCCGCGTGCCGAACGGTGACCGGCTGGACCTGGGTTCGGCCGGCATCGAGATGACCGAGGACGGCCGGGTGGCCGTGGACCGCTACGGGCGTTCGACCAGCGCGGACGGGGTGTGGGCGCTGGGTGACGTGTCCTCGCCGTACATGCTCAAGCACGTGGCCAACGCCGAGATGCGCACGATCAAGCACAACCTGCTGCACCCAGACGACCTGCGCACGCTGCCGCACGCGAACGTACCGTCCGCCGTGTTCACCCACCCGCAGGTCGCCACCGTCGGCCTGACCGAGGCCGAGGCCCGCGTGCAGGGCTACGAGGTGACCGTGAAGGTGCAGGACTACGGGGACGTCGCCTACGGCTGGGCGATGGAGGACACCACCGGCATCTGCAAGCTGGTCGCCGACCGGACGACCGGCCGGCTGCTCGGGGCGCACTACCTGGGTCCGCAGGCGGCCACGCTGATCCAGCAGATGATCACCGTGCTGGCCTTCGACCTGGACGTGCGCGAGGTCGCCACCCAGCAGTACTGGATCCACCCGGCGCTGCCGGAGGTGACCGAGAACGCACTGCTGGGCCTGGACTTCAGCTGATCACCTGCGGCGCGTCCAGGTCGGCGCCCGCCTCGCTGCCACGGGTGAGTCGTGATCGTTTCCGGGGGGTATTCGGGGGCTGGGCTGGACCCTGCCGGAATGACGAACGGCGCGACCCCAGCTTTTCGTTGGGATCGCGCCGTTCCTTGGTGGCGGGGGGAGGATTTGAACCTCCGACCTCCGGGTTATGAGCCCGGCGAGCTACCGAACTGCTCCACCCCGCGTCGGTAGCCACCACTCTACGGAACGCGTCCCGCAGGAGCAAATTCACTGACGGTGGCTCCAGTCACACTCGGCGAGCACAGTTCTCGGCGGGCAGGTTCCGACCGGACTGGCGGTCCCGGGTGGTGTTCGCCCCGGGACCGCCAGCGGTCAGCAGTGGCTCAGCCGTCGGTGGGCTCCTCGGTGGCACCGTCACCGGAGCCGCCGTCGTCGGAGCCGTCGCCCGCACCGGCGACCGGCTCTCCGGTCAGCTCGGACTCAGCCTCCAACGCCCTGGCCAGCGCCGAGTTCAGGCGCTCCTGCGCCTCCCCGTAGGCGGCCCAGTCGCCGTCCGCCATCGCCTGCGAGGAGTCCTCCATCGCCGCCGACGCCTCCTGCAGGGCCTCGTTCAGCTGCTGCTGGGCATCGGCGTCGGCGGAGCCGGTGTCCCCGCTGTCGCCAGAGTCACCGGTGTCCTCACCGTCATCGGTGCCTTCGTCCTCGTCGGCCGGTTCGTTCCCTGCGTCCCCGGCGTTAGCCCCGGAGTCACCCTGGAACACCTGGTCCAGGGCCTCGTCCAGGGTGTGGGCGAAGCCGATCTCATCACCGAAGGCCACCAGCACCCGCCGCAGCAGCGGGAACTGCGTGGTCCCGGAGGACTGCACGTACACCGGCTGCACATAGAGCACACCGCCACCCACTGGAAGGGTGAGCAGGTTGCCCGGAACCACTGTGGACCCGCCACGGGCGAGGATGTTCAGCTCGTTCGCTGCATCGGTGTCGGAGTCGAAGTTGTTCTGCACCTGCCCCGGTCCGGGCACAGTGATGTCCCGCGGCAGCTCGAGCAACGTGATCGTGCCGTAGTCCTCGGAGATCTGGCCATCCTGGTCCCCCGGTTCAGCGTTCACCGACATGTACCCGGTGAGCACGTTGCGAGTGTCGTCGTCCAGGATGAACTGGGAGGTCAACGAGAAGTTCACGTCCTCCTCGTTGCCGGGCATCGCCAGAGACAGGTAGTACGGCGGCTGCGGCACCTGGTTGGACGAGGTCGGGTCGTTCGGCACCCGCCAGAAGTCACTGGTGGTGTAGAACGTGGCCGCATCGGTCACGTGGTACTTGCTGAGCAGCTCCCGCTGCACCTTGAACAGGTCCTCGGGATAGCGCAGGTGGCTCATCAGGTCGCCACTGATCTCCGAGACCGGCCGGACCGTGTCGGGGTAGACGTCCATCCACGTCTGCAGCACCGGATCCTCGGGGATGAACTCCTCCCCCTCGCTGCTGCCCTGACCCCAGGCGTACAGCGTGACCGACCCGTCGTAGGCGTTCACCACCGCCTTGACCGAGTTACGGATGTAGTTGATGTACTCCGGCAGCTCGGCGATCTGCTGCTGACCGTTGGACAACGAGTCGGTGATCGCCGACTCCAGCTCCTGCCGCGCGGAGTACGGGTACTCGTTGGAGGTGGTGTAGGCGTCCACCACCCAGACGACCTCCTTGGTGCCGTCCCCGTCGGTGTCCACCACGGCCGGGTAGCTGGTGCCGTCGGTGGTCAGGAACGGTGCCACCCGGTTCACCCGCTCGATCGGGTCGCGGTAGTACAGGATCTGCGACTCGTCGGTGACCCGGTCGGAGAAGATGATCTGCTCGCTGCCGAACCTGGCCGCGTACAGCAGCTGGTTCCACCAGTTGCCCACAGAAGGTCCGCCGTCACCGGCGTAGGTGTTGTTCACCACGCCGTTCGGGGCGCTGTCGTCCGGGTAGTCCAGCTCCCACGGTTCAGTGCCCTCCGGGGCGCCGACGATCGAGTAGTCCGGGGCGTTCGGGCTGAAGTAGATCCGCGGCTCGTAGTCGCCCAGGTCCCCCACGCTGGGAATGCCCCGCTCGATGAACTGCGGCCGACCGTCGGAGGTGACAGTGTTGCCGCGGGCGGCGACCACGCCGAACCCGTGGGTGAACACGGTGTGGTCGTTGACCCAGCTGCGCTCACCGGAACCGCTCAGGTCCAGCTCACGCACCGCGACCACCGTGTCGGTGCTCTGCCCGTCGATGTCGTAACGGTCCACCGCGAGGGTGCCCGGGAAGGTGTAGTACTGCTTGTTCTGCTGCAGCTGGCGGAACGTGGGCGAGACGATGTTCGGGTCGAGCAGCCGGATGCTTGCCGTGGACCGCGCATCCTCCCGCAGCGCGCCCGCCTCGGCGACCGTCTCCGCCTCGTAGCGTTCCACCTCCACCCGGTTCAGCCCGTAGGCGTCGTAGGTGGCGTCGATGTTCCGCTGGATGAACTCCGCCTCCAGCGCCTGGGCGTTCGGGTTCACCCGCACCGCCTGCACGATCGCCGGGTAGGCCCCACCGACCAGGATGGCCGAGACCACCATCAGCGCCACCCCGACCGCCGGCAGGCGCCAGTTGCCGCGCATGCCGGTCCACACGAACAGCAGCGCCACGAACACGCCGATGACGGCGAGGATCGCCTTGGCCGGCAGCACAGCGTTGATGTCGGTGTAGGAGGCACCGTCGAACCGGTCTCCCACCTGGGACAGCAGCGAGTACCGGTCCAGCCAGTAGTTGACGGCGATCAGCACCGTGATCACGGCCGCCAGGATGGCAGTGTGCACCCGGGCGGCGCGGGAGATGCGCTGGCCCTGGTTCATCGGCTGCAGCGCCCCGTAGAGGTAGTGGGTGAACACGGCAGCCACCGCGCTCAGGATCGCCGTGGCCATCAGGAACGACACCACGAACCGCAAGAACGGCAGGGTGAACATGAAGAAGGACAGGTCGATCCCGAACTGCGGGTCGGCGGTGCCCCAGCTTTCCCCGTGCAGTGCCAGCAGCGCGCTCTGCCACTGCGCGGTGGCGGTGGAGCCGGCGAAGAAGGCGGCCACGATCGGCGCACCGATGAACACGGCACGGCGCAGCGGTTCGAACGCCTCTCGGTACCGGTCCAGGTCCTGCTGCTGGGTGGTGGTGGGTACGTACATCGGCCGGTTCCGGTACGCCAGGTGCAGGTTCAACCACACCGCCCCACCCATCACCGCGGCGCCGAGCACGAACAGCACCGCACGGGTGATCCACTCGGTGCGGATCACCTGCGTGTAGCCGATCTGGGCGTACCAGAGCCACTCCGTCCAGAACCGGGACAGGATCAGGAACAGCACGACCAACCCGCCGATCACCAGCAGGGTGGGCAGCAGCGGACCCCGGCGTCGGCGCCTGCTGGGGCCGGAGGCTGGTCGGCTGGCAGCGAATGACACGAAAAAGCACCTCGGTGGAATGTGGTCGGGACGGGGCAGGCCCGGCACTCGCCGGGGCTCTACTGCCACAACGCGTGGGCCTACAGGAAAGTTTCGCACACCCGGGAGCGCCTGCGACCATAGGCGTATGGACACCGAGCTCTCCGCGCGCACTGCCGCCCTGGCCGAAGCTGTTCGCGAGGTGGAGCGGCACGTGGCCGCCCAGGGCTGGGACGCACCGATCGCGGTGTACTCGCTGGTCCGTTCCGTCGACCTTGTCGCGACCAGTCCGGAGATGGCCGCTGAGCTTCCCGACGGCGCAGCCTCCGACCCGGACCATCTCACCGCGATCGTCCAGGAGGGTCTGCCGGAGGCGGACACGCTCGAGGACCTGCTCGCCCAGCTCGCCTGGCCGGAGACCGTGCACGGCACGGCAGTGGTGGTGGAGCGGATCGTGGTGCCCCCGGAGGCAGAGGCATCGATGCCCGAGGGTGATGCTGGTGTGGAGTACCTGATGAGCCACCCGGACCGGCAGGACGTGCGGATCGCTGCGGGGGTGCTGCGCACTGGCGAGTCCTGGTGCGCGCTGCGCTCCCGCGCCAACGACTCCGACGACGCCGTCGGTGGCGGGCCGGACGCCGTCCCCGGCCTGGTCGAGGCACTGGCCGCCACGCTGCGCTGAAGGTTCGCGAACGCCCGCCTTCGCGGCGACACGCCGGGGCAGGGGCCGCGAAGGCGGGCGTTCGCGAGGACGTACGGGGTCAGTCGGCGCAGCTGGGCAGATCGGCGGCGGTGCCGTCGGCGATCGCCTGCACCGCCTGCTCGGCCTCGCCGAGGGTGGCCATCCGGATCACCTGCAGCCCCTCAGGCACATGCCCCACGACCTCCGCGCAGTTGGCCGCCGGGGCGAGGAAGTACTCGGCGCCGTCGCGCGCCGCTCCGAGCATCTTCAGCCGGATGCCGCCGATCGGTCCGACCTGACCACTCGGGCTGATCGTGCCGGTGCCGGCGACCACGTGCCCGCCGGCCATCGGCTCGGGGTTGAGCAGGTCGAGGATGCCCAGAGCGAACATGGTGCCGGCGCTCGGTCCGCCGACGTTGTCGATCTCGATGTGCACATCGATCGGGAAGTCGAAGTCGGCGTTCAGGAAGACGCCGAGGACACTGCCACCGCTGCCGTCGTCCCCGGTGGTGATCTCCAGGTCGGTGGCAGCGCCGTCCCGGTCGACGGTCAGGGTGATGGTGCTGCCGGGCGGGGTGGCGGCCAAGGCGTCGGACAGGTCCTGATACGTCTCGATGGTGTGCTCGCCACTGGGGGTGGTCAGTGCGGTGATCACGTCGTCCGCCTGCACCACGCCGTGGGCGTCGCTGTCGGGAGCGGACCCGACCACGGTCAGCGTGGCCGGCACCTCGTACCCGTGCTCGGTCAGGGCCGCCACGGTCGCATTCTGCTGGGAGGAGGCCATCTGCTGGGTGGCTACCTCGCTGCGTTCCTCTTCGGTGATGTCCGGGCGGAACACCGCTTCAGCAGGCTGGACCAGCATGTGGCTGGACAACCAACCCCGCAGCACGCTGCCGGCGGTGACCGGGAACCCGGGCCCGCCGGCGGTGGTGACCGTGGTCAGCCGGAGCTGGCCCTCGTCGTCCGGGTAGGTGTCCGCACCGTCGATGGTGATCAGCGGGTGGTCGGCGACCTCGCCGAGGGTGTTGAACGTGGGCCCGGAGGCTTCTACGGCATAGGGAACCGGGACCAGCAGCATCGGCACCAGCAGACCGAAGGAGACCAGGCCCGCCGCCGTCATCGTGATCGCCCGGGCGCTGATCCGGTATCGCTGCCGGATCCGCCGCCACCGGGACCGGGCAGGTGGGGACACGCTGGGCTCGGACGTCATCTCTCTATGATGGCGCGCCCTCGGGGATGCTGACCGCCATCCGGCTGCTCGCCACCGCGCAGGATCTGGTGCGCCGAGAGCGAAAGCACCGGCTGCTTGCTGGTCCTACCAGGTCGGTGTGGTTACCGTGAAGCATGACCGAGGACGACCCGCGCGAACAGATGCGCCGGATGCTGGAGCAGATGCTCGGCCCAGATGGTGCCGAAGAGGCGCTGCGGGCCCTGGAGGCCAGCGGGATGGACCCGGCTGCGTGGTCGTCGGCGGGGATGCCGGTCAACCCGGAGCAGCTGCAGGCGGCGATGGCGCAGATGCGCCAGGTGCTGGCCGCCGGTGACGATGACGAGTCCCGCTGGCGGATGGCTCATGATGTCGCCCGGCAGGTGGCGCACAGCGGTGGTGACCCGTCGGTGACCGCCGCAGACGCTGAGCGAGCCCGCGCCATCCTGTCCGTGGCGGACCTGTGGCTGGATGCCGCCACCGAGCTGCCCCCTTCAGGCGGGCAGCATCTGGCCGTCTCCCGTGCGGAGTGGGTGGAACGCACGTTGCCCACCTGGCGCACTGTGGCCGAACCGGTCGGGTCGTCGGTGGCCGAGGCGCTGACCAAGCTCGTCGACCCGGAACAGCTGGCCGAGCAGGGGCTGAACGTTCCGGAGATGCCGATGCTCGCCGGTCTGGACATCGGTTCGATGATGCGCACCATGGGCTCGCTGAGCTTCGCGATGCAGGTGGGTCAAGGGGCCGGCACCCTCTCCCGGGAGGTGTTCGGCGGCACCGACGTGGGTCTGCCGCTGCTGGCTGAGCCGGCGCTGCTGCTGGTGCCGGCGAACGTGGCCGAGTTCGCCGACGGTCTGGACGCCCCGGCGGACGAGGTGTGGCACTTCTTGGCGGTGCGCGAGGCAGCGCACGCGCGGTTGTTCACCCATGTGCCGTGGCTGCGTGCGCACCTGCTCGGCGCCGTGGAGGACTACGCGCGCGGGATCGAGATCGACCTGGAGCAGATGGAGGAGTCGATGCGCGGCATCGACCCGACGGACATGGACCAGCTGCGCTCGGCGATGGCCGGGGGCATCTTCGCCCCGCACCACACCGAGGCACAGACCCGGGCGCTGACCCGGTTGGAGACCGCGCTGGCCCTGGTGGAGGGCTGGGTGGAGGAGGTCACCGCCCGTGCGGTCGCCCCGCACCTGCCGCATGCGGTACCGCTGCGGGAGATGCTGCGCCGGCGCCGGGCCGCCGGCGGCCCGGCCGAGGACACCTTTCGCACCCTGGTGGGCCTGGAGCTGCGCCCCCGGCGGGCCCGGGACGCGGCAACGCTGTGGGCGCTGGTGGGCCAGGAACAGGGCCAGGAGGCCCGGGACGCACTCTGGTCGCACCCGGACGTGTTCCCCAGCACCGCAGACCTGGACTCCCCCACCGACTTCCTGCAGCGGCGGGCGGCCAGCGCCGAGGAGTCCTCGGAGATCGACGCGGCCCTGGAGGCACTGCTGGACGGCACCCTCGGCACCGCCTCCCCCGAGGAGACCGACGACGATGCCGCCAGCGGCGAAGACAGCGCCGACCGCGACAGCGACACCACCGATGACGACGAGCCGCCAGAGCCGCAGACCTGAGTTTCCGGCCCCGGCTGTTCCAGCGCTGGCCTCAGCTGTCCCAGGCGTGGCTGACGCCGAGCAGGAAGCCGCGGGCCCGCTCGGTGTGCGGGTAGCGCTCGAGCAGCGTCCAGAAGTCCTCGCCGTGCCCAGGTTCGATCAGGTGGGCGAGCTCGTGCAGCAGCACGTAGTCGATCACCCAGCCCGGCATGCCCTGCACCCGGTCGGAGATCCGCACGGTGCCCTTCGCCGGGGTGCATGACCCCCATCGGGTGTTCTGGTCGGCGGTCCACCGGATCGAGGCCGGTATCGCCCGCTCGTCCAGGTACTGCCGTGCCAGCGTCTCGGCACGTCGGGTCAGCTCCTCTCCGTCGGGGCTGCGCCGCCGGTCGGAGGCCGCCAGCCGGGCGAGCATCCGGCGCACCCAGGTGTCCTCCTCCGCACGGGTGAACCCGCTCGGGATGGCCACCACCGTGCGCCCGGCCTCCCGGTAGGCAGACACCGTCTTGCGACGCCGGCTGCTGCGCCGGACCACCACCCGCTGACCGTCTACCCGGCGCTGGGAGTCGCCTGTCGTCACGCGGCCAGCCTGGCACAGCCCGCAGGAGTTATCCACAACCTGCACCGCGGCCCGCAGGGTGGGAGGCAGATGTGCCAACCTCGCAGCAGGAGGGAGCGATGATGCGGTTACGTCCTGGCTATGAGGTGTACTGGCGCGGTCCCGGGTCGACCCAGATCGGGGTGGATCCGCGGTGCGCAGTGGTGCTGGACCGGTTGACCAGCGCGGAGCAGCAGCTGCTGGCGGACCTGCCGCAGATGATGGACGTCGACTGGTTGCAGGCGCGCGGCAACGAGCTGGGCATGCGACCGGCGCAGGTACGCACCTTGCAGCGTCGGTTGGCCCGGGCGGGGGTGCTGGTGGACCTGCCGGCCGGGGCTGCGGCAGGCCCGGACGACCAGTACTGGCGGCTGGCCCACGTCGCCGGGGTGAAGCGACCGAAGGATCGCAGCCGCGCAGTGGTAGAGCTCCGCCGAGCCGACCCGCTAGGTCTGCGTACCGGGATGCTGCTGGCACAAGCGGGTGTCGGCGCGATCGTGGTCACCGACCCCGGCCCGGTGCTGACCACAGACGTGGCCGGCGGGCCCTACCGCGGCGATGACCTCGGTGAACCGCGGCAGCAGGCGGCGCTCAGTCCGCTGCGCGCGGTGGCGCCGCGGCTGCGTACCAGCGTCCCGCCGGGCACACCACCGGACGTGGTGCTGCTGGTGGACCACCACGTGGTCGACCCGGTGCCGGTGCGCCGGCTACGGCGCACGGGTCGTGCGTACCTGAACGTGCTGGTCACCGAGGTGGCGGTGCGGGTGGGTCCGCTGGTCGCGGCGGGCGCGGGGGCGTGCACCACCTGTCTGGAGCACTACCGGGGAGAGAAGGACGAACGGTGGCCGGCGGTGGCCGCGCAGGCTGCCCTCCGCCCGCCGGGGGCGGTGGAGACGAGCCTGGTCTGGTGGGGCGCCGTCACGGCCGCGCAGCAGCTGTTGGCGCGGGTGGACGCACGCGCAGTGGCTGCCGACTCAGCGACGCTGGAGCTGACCGCGTGGGACGGGATGCCCAGCCGCACGACCTGGGCGCCGCACCCGGACTGCGAGTGCCGCTCGCAGCGGCGCCGGGGGCGGCCACCCTCACGCAGCTCCACGGCTGCGTGAGGTGGCCGGCGCGTACGGGTCGTTCTTGCGGGGACGTCCGCGGCCGCGCTTGCGGGCGACCACGGCACCGTCGACGAACACCTCACCGCCCCAGACACCCCACGGCTCTTGTCGCTCGACGGCGCCGGCGAGGCACTCTGCCTTCAGCGGGCAGGAGGCACAGAGCGCCTTGGCCGCCTCGACCTCATCGGTGCGCTCGGCGAACCAGAGGTCCTGGGTGGTGGTGTCCTGACATGGCAGCTGGGTCTCGACGTTGCCTGCTGGCTCCGGCAGTGCCGGGAAGGACCAGCTGGTGGCCGACCCTCCGCGGGACAGCTGATCGAGTACGGAGGTGTACTGCACGACGTGCTCCTGGTGCGAGTTCTGGATGGTCTGCCAGGTGGGTCCGTGCCGTCGGGATGATGCTGGTTCCCGGAATGAGAAAGGCCACGGACCCGAGGGGTTCCGTGGCCGCTGTGCAGCAGAGGTGATCTGCTCAGAGCAGTCCAGGTTCGGAACCCGGTGCGAGAGTGCCGGTGGGCACACCGGTGCCGCTGATGACGGTGGCGCGCCGCAGACCGGCGGTGCGAGCGATGCGCGGGTAGGTGAACACCCGGGCATCACGTTCACGAATGCCGGTCCTCGACAGGTTGATCGTGTTCATCTCCACAGTGCTCACCTCCTCATCACTCATCGAACCGCTGGTGCTGGCTAGGCACGGCTCGTACCGAACAGGAACGTCACCTACCTTATGGGCGGACGCTGCGGATACCCAAGTCTTTTTCCGGATTATTTTTGAGATTCTTCCGGTGGCGTCACTTTTCGTCGTGATACCGCGGAAAACTCGTGTCGTCGACGGCGGTCGTCGGGCCGGTCTGTCGGCGCATCTCGGTCCATCGCGGCACAGTGGGCCGCCACTCAGCCAGCCGGTGCGACCGGATCCTCCCCACGCACCACAGCGAGGATCTGCGCGCCGTAGGCCTCCAGCTTGGTCGGGCCGATGCCGCGCAGCAGCGCGAGCTGACGCAGCTGGGTGGGCTGGGCTGCGGCGATCGCGACCAGGGTGGAGTCGTGCAGCACGGTGAACGCCGGCTTGTCGATCTCCTGGGCGGTGGCCGCCCGCCACGCGCGCAACCGCTCGAAGACCTCCGGGTCGGCGTCGTTCTCGGTGAGCGCAGTGGCCAGAGCGTCGGCCCGTCCGGCGCGGGACCGGCGGCGCTGCGGGGTCGGCGTGTGCTCCACCGGCCAGAGACCGTCCAGGAACCGGGAGTGCCGGCGGCTGCCGCGCCCGCCGACGTTCCGGGCGCGGGCGTAGGACAGCTGCAGGTGCTCCCGGGCACGGGTGATGCCCACGTACAGCAGCCGGCGTTCCTCGGCGATGGCCTCGTCGGTCTCCGCCATCGAGATCGGCAGCAGGCCGTCGCTCACCCCGACCAGGAACACCGCATCCCACTCCAGGCCCTTGGCGGCGTGCAGGGAGGCGAGAGTGACGCCGTCGACCGTGGGCGCGTGCTGGGCGGAGGCGCGCTCGAGGAGCTCGGCAACCAGGTCCGGCAGCTGCGCCCCACGGCTGGCGTGCAGGTCGTCGGCGAGCTGCACCAGCGCGTTCAGCGACTCCCACCGTTCCCGCACCGCCCCGCGGGCCGCGGGTGGCTCCGGTGCCCAGCCGGCGCCGGTGAGCACGTCCCGCACGGCGTCTGGCAGGGGTACGTCAGCCTGGCTGCGGGCGGCGCCGCGGAGCAGCACCACAGCGTCCTTGACCTCCTTGCGGGAGAAGAACCGCTCCCCGCCGCGCACCAGGTAGCCGATGCCTGCGGCGCTGAGTGCCTGCTCGAACCCTTCGGACTGGGCGTTGGTGCGGTACAGCACGGCGATCTCGCTGGCCGGTACGCCACTGTCGATCAGCCGCCGGGCCTGGGCCGCCACCCCGGTGGCTTCGGCCTGGTCGTCATCGTAGGCGGTATAGCCGGCCGCCGGCCCGGGAGCACGTTGTGCCTGCAGCTCCACTGTGGAGGGTGAGCGGTGCCGGCCCGCACGGGAGAGCACGGCGTTGGCCAGGGAGACCACCTGCGGGGTGGACCGGTAGTCGCGCACCAGGCGGATCACCGGCGCCTCCGGGTAGCTGCGGGAGAAGGTGGTCAGGTAGCGGGAGGTGGCGCCGGTGAAGGAGTAGATGGTCTGGGCGGCATCGCCCACCACGCACAGCTCCTTGCGGTCCCCCAGCCACAGGGACAGCAGCCGGTGCTGCAGCGGGGAGACGTCCTGGAACTCGTCCACCACGAAGTGCCGGTACTGGCGGCGGACGGTGTCGGCCACGTCGTCGCGTTCGGCGAGGATACCGACCATCAGCAGCAGCACGTCCTCGAAGTCGATCACGTGCCGGTCGGTCTTGACGTCCTCGTAGACCGACAGCAACCGGGAGATCGTGGTGGCGTCGAACCCGGCCACCCCCTCCCGGCCGGAACGGGTGGAGGCGCGGGGGTAGTCGTCCGGGGTGATGAGGGAGACCTTGGCCCACTCCACCTCGGCGGCCAGGTCCCGGATCGCCAGCCGGTCCACGGACATGCCGAGCCGGCCGGCGGCCTCACCGATCAGCGGCGCCTTGTGCTCCATGATCCGGGGCACGCTGCCGCCGATGGTGGTCGGCCAGAAGTAGGACAGCTGGCGCAGTGCCGCAGCGTGGAAGGTGCGCGCCTGCACCCCGCCCACACCCAGGTCGCGCAGCCGGGAGCGCATCTCCCCGGCGGCGCGGGCGGTGAAGGTGACTGCGAGCACAGTGGTCGGGTTGTACACCCCGGCGGCCACCCCGTGGGCGATCCGATAGGTGATCGCCCGGGTCTTGCCGGTGCCGGCGCCGGCGAGCACGCACACCGGTCCGGTGAGCTGTTCGGCCACAGCGCGCTGGTCGGTGTCGAGTGCGGCCAGGAGGGCATCGGCGTCGGGCGGTGCTGGGGTGGTCATCACTGTCGATTCTCGCAGGGACCGCCGACACTGCGGGCTGGGCTGTGCACAGGGCACTGCTCCGCGGCGCCGCACCCGCCCCCAGCACAGCGCCGCACGCGCCATGCTCCGCGGTGCCCTGCACCGTGGGCCGCTGTGCGCGCCGCGGAATACCCTGCCCACGGCGGTCGTTCGCGCAGAGAGACCGCAGCGGGGCCACCGCTCGCGCCAGATCTACAAGCCCTTGTGTTCGGAGGACACCTGTGAGCAGCACCACCGCACCCGAGCCCGGCAGCGTCGTGATGTACAGCACCACCTGGTGCGGGTACTGCCGGCGGTTGAAGACCCAGCTCAGGAGTGCCGAGATCCCGTTCACCGAGGTGAACATCGAGGAGGCCCCGGAGGCGGCGGCGTTCGTGGAGCAGGTCAACGGCGGCGACCAGACGGTGCCCACGCTGCTGTTCCCGGACGGGTCGTCGGCCACCAACCCCTCGCTCGCGCAGGTGCAGGAGCGGCTCGCCGGCTGACCGGCGCCATCCTGCTGGTGTGGAACGTTGCTGGTGCCAGCGCCCCAGCAACCTTCCACGCCAGCTGCCGGGCGCCCGGT
>Ga0209487_1002776_pt1 | contig 14067 bp, 14 predicted proteins | sample Poulit2012_FD_187524 | JGI IMG/M metagenome (GOLD analysis project Ga0209487, IMG submission 187524) | Agricultural soil microbial communities from Georgia to study Nitrogen management - Poultry litter 2012 (SPAdes) (version 2) | ecosystem: Environmental > Terrestrial > Soil > Agricultural land... | reverse complement strand
ACACCGTTTTCTCCGCCTTGGCACAGCGCAGTGACAGGCCCACGACGCGCCCAGCAGGGTATATCCTGCTGTAACGCAATCGACACGATTCAATAGTGAACAAATTGATACTCGCCAGTACCAGTAGGCCTTTTATCCCGGATGTCGATGTGGGTGGAGGCGTATTCCATCGACGAAGCATTTGTGGGGCTCCGCGGCACCTTGGACCAGGTGCATGCTGCCGGTCAGCAACTCAAGCGCGAAATTCTACGACTGACCGGGCTGCCCGTCTGTGTCGGCATTGCAAAGACAAAAACCCTGGCAAAACTGGCGAATCAGGCCGCAAAGAAAATTGACCGACTGAATGGTGTGTGCGTGTGGGATCGCGTTCCGGAGAGTACTAGAGCCGGCCTGCTGAGCCAGCTGCCGGTGGGGGAGGTCTGGGGCATTGGGCACCGGATGGTCAAACGACTGGCCGGGATGAATATCCGGACCATCAAAGATTTTCTTGACGCCGATGAAATCAGAATTCGGGATAAGTTTTCCGTCGTGCAGATGCGTACCCTGTTGGAGCTGCGCGGCACACCGTGCATTCCGATGGAAGAAGAACGCGAGGTGAAAGACCAATTGCTGTACTCGCGCAGTTTTTCTGAACCCATCACCGACCGTGAGCAGATGGAACAAGTGCTCGCTATTTATGCGCAACGAGCAGCCACGCGGCTCCATCGGCAAAACACGGAAGCCAAGGTCGTCACCGCGTGGGCGATGACCAGCCATTTCAACGCAGAGCAATCGCATCAGCCCTCAGCTACTGTGTCCCTACCAGCCCATAGTGCGGATCCGGTGGTATTAACCAAAGCGGCCAAGGGGCTACTAGCAAAAATTACTCCAGGGGTGCGGTATGCTAAGGCCGGTATCACCGTGACTGCGCTCCGTCCCGTCGGAGCACAGCCCATGCTCGATACATTTGTGGCGCCACACGAAACCAAAAACGTCGGCGCGCTGCTGGAACAAATCCGCGGCGAACATGGCACCACAGCCATCGGGCTGGGGAGAGCAGGCCTTCGCGAAGGTCCGACGTGGCAGATGCGACGCGAGATGATGTCGCGCCGCTACACCACCCACTGGGACGAACTGCCAACCGTGTATGCCAAGTAATAACACCCGAACAACACACCGCCTGCGGCCTTAAGTGCCTGGCAGCAAATGCAGCATGCGTCTTCACGGGAATCTGCCGCTGCTGAGCATCAGGAGTTAATTTCGATGATCTCCCGCTGGTACGGCGCGATAATGTTCGGAGAAATTCGACAATCCAATACCAAGAACTTGCGCTCGTCGAATGGCAGTCTGCTCCATTCCTCGAGCTTGTCAAGGTCGGCCAGAGACCGCACGACCACACTATCGGCGCCCACGGCACTGGCCAGGGAGGCAAAGTCGGTTTCCGGGATCACCATTGGTTCTTGAGCTAGGCCTTTGAGACCATAGAGATTCAGCTCGGCACCGTAGACGGCGTCATTCCATATGACAGCCATGCCACGGCCCCCGGCAGTGCGGACCGCTGTTTCCAAATCCGATAACGCCATGAGCCCGCCGCCATCACCAGAAGTGAGCACGACCGTCGAATCCGGCTTGGCCTGTGCCGCGCCAGCCACCGTGTGAATCCCCAGCCCGATGGTCTGAAACGCTGTACCGACCATCATCATGCGGTCCGGAGCTTCTACCGGCCAGTACATATTGGCCCATCCGATGAAGTGCCCACCGTCGGAAACCACCACTCGGTCTGCCGGTAGGAGCTCTCCTATGCGTCGAGCTACCGCACGTGGATCTAGACGACCGTCGGGTGCATATTCGGTATCGGCGTCCTCGTAAGTGCGCAGCGCAGGCACATCGACGCTTGCACGCCAGGTACTCGGGGTGGCGCCAACACGGTCCAATTCGGCAAGCATGGTTTGAACGGTGAGTTTCGCATCGCCGCGAAGGTATTCGTTGACCGCAGGGTGCGTGGCCGTGAGGGCAGTATCAATCTGAATAATATGGGTGTCTGAAGAGAAGAGTTGACCAAACCGCGTTGTGAACTGGTTTAATGCGGCACCCACGACCAACGCTACGTCCGCTTCCTGAATCAGATTCATGGCACCTTCAGCACCGAAGCCGCCGGTCACACCCAGGTCATACTGTTGATCAGGGAAAATCCCGCGCGCTAGTGCGGAGGTTGAGGTAACGGCGCCCGTGGCCCGAGCCAAATCTCCCAGGGCAGTGCTCGCCCCGGCGACCCAGGCACCTCGACCGGCAATAATGACGGGCCGTTGAGCCGCAGCCAGCTTCTTCGCCGCATGTGCAATCTGTTCCTGGGGCAATGCTGGCGTGGAAGCGGTGTCTGCCAGCTCAAATTGCGGCACCTCGCCGCTCTCTTGGGCAGCAAAATCATAGGGGATGCTCACCACCACAGGCGTTTGGTATCGTAGCGCGTGTTCGATGGCCGCCATAGTTGTCGCAGCAGCACCCCGTGTACCCACGGTAAATGTTTTCACCCCAACCGCGGCAGCCAGACTGATCTGATCAACATCCCAGGGTCTGGGCCCGGACGATGGCTCATCCCCGGCTACCAAGATTAGCGGAATCCCGGCTTGGGAAGCTTCAACCAACGGCGTGATGGCGTTGGTAAATCCGGCCCCATATGTGACCGTGGCGGCCGCCATCTTTTGGGAGGCACGGTAGTACGCATCCGCGGCAGCGACGCTTCCAGCCTCGTGGCGAGTGGCGGTGAACGTCATGTCCGTGGAGGTATAGAGAGCGTCGAGGAAATACGCATTCCCATTGCCCATCACGCCAAATACGTGCTCCACGTGGCGGCCAAGTGTGCTGGCTACATGAGCTGAAATGTTAGACATAATTGTCTTTCCGTAGTGCTGTGGTACAACATAAATTTCCGGATGGACCAAGGGTGTCAACTTCCAGAACAACGCCGATATTTTCTGATCTTAGAGGAGGAGCTACCGCGGCGTCACCGTTCCTCGCCGGGGCTTTCGGCAAACCGGGGAGCAAGGCTTCCTGGAACTTGGAGCGGTGGTCTAAAACGTTCATGAGGTACCTAATCTGTTTTGAAGTATACGGCCGGGCTGTCAGTGTCTTGCGTGGCGCGACCGACAGGTACGAAAGAAGGTATGCACAGTTCTTGTGAGGCCCGTGGCGGTCTTCGTTTTATTTTCGTGGTCAGGCTCCAGTATGCGCTCGCCGCATCGGCAGTGCTATGTATAGAAATGAGAAAGCACACCCACTTTTTTGTTAAGCTATGACAAAGGTGGTCGAAAAAGGACGACGCTGAGCCGCGCAACTGCGCCACTTAATAGTCAATCTGCAGGGCTATATTTACCCTCTCCAGGTTCCGCCCGCCACATTATCTGTTGCAATCGAGGGCATCGTCGTCGATCATGACTCTGATGTGATTCCGGTAGGAAATCCCGTCGCTGTTCCGCTACTTCCGCGAGCCGTACCCGTAGACATGCACATTATTGCTCTAGAAGATGCTTTGCGTGTCGCCGAGGAGGTCGGCGCGCCAGCGGTGTTGATCGTGGATATCGCGCACAGTCAGGAGGCGCTACGGAACCTGCGAGACACCACTCACAGACCGGTTATCCTGGGCGGGGCCCAGCATCAGACCTGGTCGGCGGTCACATTGCCATGATGGATCAATACGGCTGGGTCATCGCCTATTCCACAACGCCAGGGCAGTCGATGGATAAGGTGCGGGCGATGGTATTTTGAACCGCAGGGTTCCCAATGAATTTGCCGGGGCGCACTTAGACTCCCGACACTGGCAAGCAGGTGAGGGCCGAGAGCTTCCGCCGCGCGGGGAGGAGCATCTTGCGCGGATTGCCGCTCCCAGCCGCGCTGGAACAGCCCGCCTGGGTTCGGTGTGGGGCATTGTGTAGACCGGTTCCGTGTCCGCCACAATGCATGACGAGATTCGTGGCGCCGCCGAGATCGCCGCTTCGCATATGGTGCGGTACACCACCGCCACCTCGGCTCGCGCCTGGACTGAGGAAGCCCAACGGCTCCGTGCTATCCTGACCAATCCAGCGTCGGAGGCCGATCTGCCGGTCGACGATACGATGCAGCGAGTCGTTGCGGCCATTCGTGTCCAGCGCCTGCCGGCAACCGAGATCGACCTCCAACGGGTGAGAATCCCGGCCCGGGTGATCTCGTCCGGGCCCCTGCAACTGGGTGGCATTGTGGTCGGCCAGCGTCTCTTCGTGACGATTCCCGGCGACCGTCACACTCTTGCTCAAGCCGAACAGGCGATCCGCGCTCTGCAGTGCGGTCGCTTGAATCGCTGGGGTTGAACATAGCCGCCGGCGTGAGCGCTCACGTCGAACGCATTTCCGAAGGAGTGGAACAAGGCCACGCGGCGCTGGAATACTTGGAGCTGCCAGCAACTCTTCGGCCTAGACCTGACAGACCCAGACCAACGCCTGGCACTGTGGCTGCAGTTCGATACTGCCGAGAGGCTTCCTGAGGCGCAGTGACACGTGCCTGCGGAAAGACCTCGAGTCCGACCAGCTATAACGGCGGGTTCTAGAGGCCACTAGCGAGCGACGGCCCGTGCGTTGTACAGAGTACTTTCATTGGAGTAAACCCCGTTAGAGTGAGTCGTGTCGCTTGATACATCTACTGGGTGGGTGAAAGATACTTGGATCCTTTTCATTTTACGCTTCGCCAGTTGCAGCACTTCATTGCAGCCGCAGAAGCTGGGACGGTAACTGCAGCAGCGGCAAAGGTGCATATTTCCCAGGCGGCCATGTCACAATCGCTCAACGAATTAGAGCGCTCGGTGGGCCAACAACTGATGGTGCGCACGCGTACCCACGGGATCCAATTGACCTCATCTGGGAGAAGATTCCTGGCTGATGCTCGAGATCTGGTGTCACGGGCAGCTGATGTGCAACAAGAAATGCGCGATCGAGCTGACGAGCTGGTCGGTCCACTCGACATTGGTGTGTACACTGCTGTCGCACCATTCTGGGTGCCATTCATCGCCGAGCACTTCGTTGTACCTAACCCGCATGTCACAGTGCGGATTGTCGAAGGCGACGGCAAAGCCTTGCAACAGCAAATGGTTGAAGGCCGATTCGATGCAGTCTTGACACATTCGGGGCACCTGATTGATGGGGTACGGCACCGCGTGATCCGAAACGGCAAAGCATATGCTTTAGTCTCTCCCGACCATCGATTGGCAGGATGCAAAAGCGCCAGGATCAAAGATTTCGGGAACGATGACTTCGTCCTACTGGATGTTCCTGCAGTGCGAGATACCCAATTACCGAAACTGCGAGCTGGCGGTATCGAGCCCAATATCCGTTGGCGCTCTACGAGCCTTGAAGCTGTCCGAGGGCTGGTGGCACGCGGCTTGGGCTGGAGCGTGCTGGTCCAACGGCCGCCCGTAGATGTATCGTATGACGGGTTACCTCTGGTGACGGTTCCGTTAGACGATTTTGAACCCAGCGATATTTGTGTGGCTTACGTCCAAGAACGGCACAGCCGCCGCTTGAAGGAACTCATTTCCCTGTGCCAAACAGAAGGTGCGCGGTTGGACGCAAAAGCTGAGTCCATCCGCGCACCCACTGAGGCATGACAAGCTGTGGTTAGAAGTTGGCGCCTTCGAGATTTGTTGTACGGCCTTCTTTGACGAGCATGGTCGCCCCGATAGCAACGATAAACACCACAATCCAGACCATTGCGATCAGCCACAATGAGCCGCCGGCAAAAGCTACCAGGCTCGAGGCGATGATCGGCGTAAAGCCTGCACCAAGAGTCGATGAGGTCTGATACACCAGTGAGGCGCCGGTATAGCGGATTCGAGTGGGGAACATTTCCGCACAGAACGCGCCAAATGGACCGAAGATGCTGCCCTGGACGAGCCCTTGAGTCAGCAGCAGTGCAACAGCGAATGCCCATAGGCTGCTCATGTCCAAGAGGAACATGACCGGGAAGGCAAAGAGTGCGCCCAGCAGCATCCCACCCATCATCACGGGGCGGCGTCCGAAGCGGTCGGAAAGTTGTGAAGCGAACCAGACGACCACCACCGTTGATGCAGCACCGAGTGCTTTGACCCACAACACATGGGTGGAGTCGAGCCCGCCATCAATCACATATGAAATCGCCCAGACGGTCATGAGGCCTTGTACGGTGTACGAGCTCATGCCAGCAACAATGCCCAGGACCAGATTCTTTGGATATTTGGTAATGACTTCAAGCAGCGGGACCTTGCGCTCATCGGCTTCGTCCTGGAGCTTCTGAAAAATCGGAGATTCGTGGACTTTCATACGGATGACCAGTCCAATCAGTACCAGCACTGCACTGAGTAAAAACGGAATACGCCAGCCCCAGCTGAGAAATTGTTCATCTGGCAGGAGCGTGAACACGCTCATGACAATGGTCGCCAGTACGGCACCGGCTGGACCACCCATATTGGCAAAACTTGCCGCAAAGCCACGACGCTTATCGGGCGCGTGTTCCAAAGCAATGAGCATGGCTCCGCCCCATTCGCCACCAACTGCTAGCCCCTGAATCACGCGGAAGACAGTCAGTAAAACGGGTGCGGCAACACCAATGGTGGCGGTTGGCGGAAGTAGTCCGATAGCAACGGTGGTGCCGCCCATGAGCATCATCGACGTGACCAGTACACCTTTGCGGCCAATCTTGTCGCCGAAGTGCCCGAATAAAATGCCGCCCAGCGGGCGTGCCACGTACCCGACCGCCAGAATAGTAAATGATAAAACGAGTCCGATACTCGGGTCCAAGTCGACGAAGAAGACCTGACTGAATACAATGGACGCCGCAGTAGCAAATAAGATGAAGTCGTAGAACTCGATCATCGAACCTAGGAAGCTCGATGCAAGAATTCGCCGCATCATCGTCGTGTTGAGCGAATCAGAAAGTTCTTCAGTGGAACTCTGCTGAGTGTTGATCGTCTTCGTCATTAGGCACCTACCTTAGGTAGCGGCAACGCACGGCCAGCGTCTTGGTGTGCAAAAGAAATGGAATCCAAATCATGCGGGATAAAGAATTCCCCGTCGAATGTAGCACTGAGTGCCTCCCAACGTTCCGGCGGGGTATTGCCAGGCACGAGGTGGTGGAGGGCTAACCGAGCCGCACCGGACCGGTCGGCTAATTCAATGGCCTGTTCTGGACTCGTGTGTGACTTACGGTGATGATCAATGGAGGCTTGTTCGGTATCTGTTTTGCCTCCACCATAAGCGGTCTCAACCCAGTCGAAGTCAATAGCTTCATGCAGCAGCAAATCAGTGCCCTGCGCTAGAGTCACCAAGTTGTCTGTGGCTGTGGTGTCCCCAGAGATCGTGACAGAACCTTCGACCGTATCGAAACGGAACGCAAATGCAGGAGCGACCGGTGGGTGCTCTACCAGAATCGCTGTAACGACGACTTGTTCGTCGCGGTATACCTCGAAGGGTGCCATGCCTGCAGGCGTCGGATTGTCGTTTGGGTGATAGCCAATATCGTCTGGAATGGCAATGTCGTGCACAGTAAAGCAGTCCAGCGGTGACGGACGAAGCGCATCGAGAATGCGGTCGTTCAAGTCGGTGGCGTAGGCCTGCACGATCGAGTGCACCATGCCATGGGTGCCCGGGGTCGGATTATCGGGGCACACCGGTTGCGGGGCCACCTCAGCCCGTTCGGAAACCGGTGGCAGCATGCCACGGTCTCCCGGCCCGTAGATCTCAATGGGGCCTTTAGCATCGACGTCGCGAGCATATAGTCCCATGGTGAGCAGACTAGGAATATCTACCGTGTGGTCCGAATGCAGATGGGTAATAAACATGGCGCGCATGTTGTCGAATGACAGGTCAGCGCGTTCCAGCTGACGCCCCACACCAAGACCGGCATCTACCAGGTAGTAATCGTCTCCAACAACAACTGCCGTTGCGATACCGTGCCGATGCTGACCGGTACGCGATGACCACCAGCGTGGCCCGCCGGCTGTGCCCAACGTGACAACCCGAGGCGCAAGATTGATTTTCTGTGGCACTTCCACTCCTTCAGCTCTGGTGACCTGCACCATGTGATCTGTATCTACATAGCTTGTGCCACAGTGCGATGAAAGTAAAACGAATTCTTCCGATAGGAGTCATAGGTTGGGCTTATGAGGCGTTCGGTATGAATAAAAATGAGGTCGTTGACCAGGCCGTTGAGCGCTGTGCCATGCATTGATGGGGTCGGGCGCCCTGCACCAACCTGCTCGAATAGATCAATCGATAGCATAGAAGCCGGCCGATCACGTCGCCAGAGTGCAACAGCGGATCAGCGTGGTGCCTGAGCGGGACTATTGCGGGCGATTTAGGCTTTGTCAGAAACCGTTGCTTGATATTTCAATCAGCTAGAGTGTGCTAAATCATAAATTTCGCGACGCAAGAGAGAATGATTCCATGCGGTCATCCGCCCACCGTTATTCGAAGAAGCTGTCTGCACTGCTCGTGCTCCCATTTGCCGCCATGCTGGCTCTTTCGGCTTGCTCAGACGAGAACAACGCTACTGACGAAGACGTTAATATCACGCCCAAAAATGACGCTTCGACCGAAGCCAGTACACCTGTCGAAACAGACGATGTAAGCGGGTCCGACGACGTGAGTGGCCTCGACGATGTGGACGCGCTCGACGAAAATGGCGGGGTCACTGAATCGTCGTTTGTTATTGAGCAGGGCGGTGTAGAAACCACGATGACCTACACGGCAAAAGGCGATCGGGTCACGAAGCAGTCCACGGTCAATGAGATCGACTATGCCGCTGCTGGTTTGGCATCGGAAGAGGAAGCTAAGGAAATACTCGACCCCGTCGTGGAAGCATCCCAAGGGGTTGCTGGTCTAGAGCACACGATTGATTACCGCGGCGACACCGCCACTGAATCAATGTCCGTGGATTATGAGGTCGCCAGTCTCAGCGAGCTAGCTGAAGTGCCCGGCTACGAAATGAACTCCGACGAGGTAGACGACGACACGTACATCAGTATGAAAGTCAGCCGCGAAGAGTTGATCAACGCTGGCTTTGAAGAGGTCCAATAGAGCGCTCTCCGACTCATTGAGGTCGCTCAGGGGTGTCTCGGCAGCACGTCAGTGCGGTAGCAGTTACTCGGTTGCCGGGATAGCCCGCGATGAGATGAACAGCTCTTCTGGGCGATACCGTTCTTGAATCGTGTCGACGAACTGATCTCCGGGTATTTCCACGATCGACACGGATACCGCTTCTTCATCGGCTCCAAATGTCGCTGCATAGTACTGCTGCATCTTCTCGGCAATGTCGCGTTTCGTGGCATCGTCACGTCCCGGGTACATGCTGATGGCGATATGTGGCATAACAAAGGTCCTTTGAATGGTTCGCAAAAATCAATGTCGGTATAACCGACGCTACCGTCCGGCTAAGCTGTTTGTGCAAAGAATGCCCGTGTCGCCGTATTTCAGAACTGGTTGCGATACGCTGCCACTGTGTACCGTGCACGGGCAATTCATTACCTCCCGCGCTGATGAATGAGCGGGGAGCTACAAGGAGGATTTTTGGCTAACGTCATTATTGCCGGTGTCGATGGAAGCGAAACTGCCATCGCGGCAGCCCAACAGGCCGCTGACGTTGCGCGAGCTTTCGAGTCATCGCTGCACGTGGTTTCTGCCTACGGCCCCGGTGAGACACGCACCCTGTCTGACGGTGCGGAACGCGTGATCATCAACCTTCGCGATGAGGCCGAGCGCATTGCTGCAGAGGCAGTAACAGCCCTGGGCCAAGAGTTCCCGGACCTCGAGGTGACCGCATCCATTGGCAGTGGCAACCCGGCCGAAGTGCTGGTCAACGAAGCAGAGCGTCTCGATGCTCGCCTGATTGTGGTCGGCAATAAGCGAGTGCAAGGCCCGGCCAGGATACTGGGCAGCGTAGCCCGCTCCGTGGCAGCGAATGCAACCTGCGATGTTTATATCGCCAACACCCATGGCAACTAGGGGCCGCCCCTGCTGAGTTGATCGAAAGATCGGAAGCGAGCTACACCGTTGAACCACCGTGCTGCACCCACCACAGACCAAGAAGTCCGCGGCTATATTCAGCAGCTGGGCATCCCCGGCGTTATTGATCTCCACGTGCATTTCATGCCGGACCGGGTGCAACAAAAAGTATGGGGCTACTTCGACCGACTCCCTGAAATGGGTGAGCCCGCCTGGCCCATTGCCTACCGCTACTCAGATGAAGAACGCGTACAGCTGCTCCGCGAGATCGGTGTCACGGCGTACAGCACACTGAACTATGCCCATCGTCCGGGCATGGCAGGCTTTTTGAATGCATACTCCAAGCAGTTTGCGGCTGAACACGAAGATGCCATCCACTCGGCGACGTTCTTCCCAGAACCCGGCGTCGAAGAATCCGTCGCCCAAGTCTTAGACGACGGCGCCCAGATCTTCAAAGTGCACATTCAGGTGGGCGCGTGTTCCGCCCTAGACCCGATGTTGGCGTCGTCCTGGAAGATGATCGCGCAAGCAGGCGTCCCGGTGGTCATGCACTGTGGTTCGGGCCCGCACGGGGGAGAGTTCACCGGACCAGAACCGATTTTTGAATTAGCCGACCGCTACCCCGATCTAGTGTTGGTCATCGCACATATGGGCATGCCAGAATATAATGACTTCGCGGCATTAGCGCGGCGCGCTCCCAACGTCTATTTGGATACCACCATGGTCGGCACAGATTATGCCCACCAACATTTTGGCCCCCTGCCCGACGGATACTTGGACACCATGTCCGAGCTGGCAGAGAAGATTGTTTTAGGCACCGACTTCCCCACGATCCCATACAGCTACAGCCATCAGATTGCAGCGTTGCATAACTGGGGTCTGGGGGATGAATGGATGCGCAACGTCTTGTGGCATACCTCCGTGAAACTCTTGCGCCGCGACCAGTTGGCGCACCACCACGAAGCAGGATGAGCAGCGCACCGCCCTACGATTTTCCACACCATTACTGTACAGTTGACCAGTAGTGCTCAGGCACCCGGATGCCAAGGAAAAGTAGGAAACTGAGATGGTATTGCTGACTGAAGAACAAGAATCCTTACTAGAAGTCGTCGCAGATTTCGCAAAAGAGCGCATTGCGCCGCATGCATTGCAATGGGATGCCGAGAAGCATTTCCCGGTGGACATCCTCGCCGAAGCCGGTGAGCTGGGCCTGGGCGGCATCTATGCCGCAGAAGACTTCGGTGGGGGCGGACTATCCCGGCAGGACGCCGTATTAATCTTCGAGGAGCTAGCCAAAGCCGACCCCGCGCTGGCCGCCTATATTTCCATCCACAACATGGTGGTGTGGATGATCGATAGCTACGGCAATGACGAACAGCGCGAGCTGTGGGTACCTGAGCTAGCCTCAATGCAAAGCCTCGGAAGCTATTGCTTAACAGAGCCGGGAGCTGGCTCCGATGCTGCAGCGTTGACCACCCGCGCGGTGCTCGACGGTGACGAGTATGTGCTCAACGGCGTCAAACAATTCATTTCTGGCGCGGGTTCATCTGCGTACTACGTGGTCGTGTGCCGAACTGGTGGCACAGGCAGTAAAGGAATTTCCACGCTGGTCGTCCCGGCGGACACCCCGGGACTATCCTTCGGCCCTAATGAGCAGAAGATGGGTTGGAACACGCAGCCAACCCGCCAGGTGGCCTTCGAAGATGTACGCGTCCCGGTCACGCATCGGTTGGGCGAAGAAGGTGACGGTTTCCAGATCGCCATGAAAGGGCTCAACGGCGGTCGAGTCAATATTGGCGCGTGCTCGTTAGGTGGTGGCCAGGCAGCGTTAGAGAAGTCGGTGGCCTATCTCAAAGACCGCACCGCATTTGGTGGGCCGCTCACGCAGCAACAGTCATTAGTGTTTGAGCTGGCCGACATGGATACTGAACTGGAATCGGCCCGAACATTTTTATTGCGTGCCGCTGCGGCATTGGATGGGAACGCTTCGGATACGGTGAAGTTATGCGCCATGGCCAAACGCGTCGCAACGGATGTCGGCTTTGAAATCGCCAATAAGGCGCTGCAATTGCACGGCGGATATGGCTACCTGCACGAATACGGTATCGAGAAAATCGTCCGTGACTTGCGCGTCCACCAGATCCTGGAAGGCTCCAACGAAATCATGCGCCTGATCGTCGGTCGGATGCTCATAGACGGCTAACGCTCACTCGCACTCTGTACTTCATCGTCGAGACGGGCTATTATCGTCACATGACGATGAATAAACTTGAGGCAGCCGATGGCCTGGACCAGCTGGCGACCCAGGCCTACGCCCACCTATTTCAGGCTTTCGCCGACCCCACCCGCCTGGCTATACTGCAGCACTTAGCATCCGGGGAGCACCGCGTCCGCGATCTCGTGGACCATATGGGTTTCGCTCAGTCCACGCTCAGTAAACACCTGCGCTTTCTATTGCAGTGCGAACTCATTACGGCTCGGCCAGAAGGCAGGGCAACCTGGTACGCGCTCGCAGAACCTGCCCTGCTGAAAATCTTCATCGCCGGCGCAGAGAAAATGCTAGAAGCCACCGGCAAGAGTGCACAGTTATGTGAGCACTTGCGTATCGGTGAGGTAGACGTAGCTTCGGAGGGTGCATAATCCATGGGTGCGGGTCATCATCACGCTCCTGGTATAGAAGAAACCGGGCAGTCGCCAGATTTTCGTAAGAAGCTGTGGATCGCCTTTGGCATCACAGCATTTATTGTGGCCGTGCAGCTGGTGGGTACGATTGTCACCGGAAGCTTGGCCCTGTTGACTGACACCGTGCATGCTATCACCGACGCGTCGGGGCTGCTGGTCGCGCTCATTGCCGCCACATTGATGCGCAAGCCGCCTACGGCTCGGCGCACGTGGGGCTTCCGGCGGGTGGAGGTAATAGCCGCACTGGGGCAAGCAGCGCTCTTATTGGCGATCGGTATCTACGCGGCCATCGAAGGTATTCGGCGGCTCATCGAACCGCCCGAGGTGCCAGCCATGGAACTCTTGGTCTTTGGTGTCTTGGGTCTGGTCGCAAACGTCATCGCGTTATCGGTACTTGCCTCGAGCCGTGGCGCCAACTTCAACATGCGCGCAGCGTTTCTAGAAGTCCTCAATGACGCCCTGGGCTCGCTGGGCGTTATCGTGGCCGCCATCATTATTTCAACCACGGGATTCCTGCAGGCCGATGCTATCGCGAGTTTATTCATTGTGGCACTCATTGTCCCGCGAGCCTATGTACTGATGCGTGAAACCCTGAGCGTGCTCATGGAATTCACGCCCAAGGGTCTGGACCTGGACGAGGTTCGCCGCCATATACTGGAACTGGACCACGTCCTCGACGTCCATGACCTGCACGCTTCAACCGTGGCCACGGGGTTGCCCGTGCTCACCGCGCATATTGTGGTCAAGGATAAATGTTTCACCAGTGGCCACGTGGCCGAGCAGCTCCAAGCCGTTCAGAAGTGCGTCAGTGAGCATTTTGATGTGGCGATTCACCACTCAACGTTCCAAATTGAAACCGCCGATATCGCGGCCCAAGAGCCAGCAGTACTGCGGCACTAGTTATGCAAAGGTAGCAGCCGATGCTGGCAGGGGCTGTGCTTCGAGGGCGGCGGTCCGGTATTTTGCGGGCCTGGGCTAGCCTTGGGCGGCGTTGTCGTCTTCGCGTTTGAGGAGCGAAAGTTCGAATTCCAGGGTGATCTTGTCGCTGACCAGTACACCGCCGGAATCCAACGGGGTATTCCACGAGACACCCCAGTCTTTGCGATCGATGCGGCGGGTGCCCTCGAGTCCTGCACGTAGTGCACCGGTTTGGTCGCGCTCCAGGCCGAGCAAGGCCAGTGGAATGGTCAGGGGCCGGGTGATCCCGCGGACGGTTAGTTCGCCGACCACCACGTAATTATCCTCTTCCACCTCGTCAATACCGGTTGCGGAGAAGACCATTTCAGGGTGATTTTCGACGTCGAAAAAGTCAGAACTGCGCAGGTGGTCGTCACGCTGCTGGTTGCGAGTATCCACGCTAGCCAGCTGGACGCGCACTTCAATATCCGCAGCTGTGGGATCTTCC
>Ga0209487_1002774_pt1 | contig 14072 bp, 11 predicted proteins | sample Poulit2012_FD_187524 | JGI IMG/M metagenome (GOLD analysis project Ga0209487, IMG submission 187524) | Agricultural soil microbial communities from Georgia to study Nitrogen management - Poultry litter 2012 (SPAdes) (version 2) | ecosystem: Environmental > Terrestrial > Soil > Agricultural land... | reverse complement strand
ACGCGAGCGCCCAGCCGGCCAGCTCGCGAGCCTGCAGGGCATCGATTGGCCGGATCTCATGCAACCCGATCGCCTGGGTGAACGAGGGCCGGCGGTAGTTCGCTCCCCAGATGATCACGTAGGCCGAGAACACGATGGACAGCAGGAGCAGCGCATTCAGCAATCGCGTGCGCAACCGGCGGCGGCCATCAAGGAGCAGCAGCAGAAAGGCGAGCAGGAGGAGCGGCAGGGTCAGGAAACCCAAGGGCAGGCCGGTCCAGCCCGTCAGGGGCACCAGTACACCCGTCAGCAGGGGGAAGGCGACGCCCCCGTAGTTCCGCTCCACTGCCAGGGGTGGAATGAGGAGCAGGGCCAGGGCAACCGGGACGCTCAGGAGCGTCAGGGTTGCCAGGATGAGAGTGACTGCCCGGCCGGCGCGGCCAGGCACCAGGCCGCGGGCCTTACCGACGCTCCTCCCGTTGCTCACCACGGCCGCGCCCCCGCTTGCGTCGTCTTCGCCTCCAACGGCTCCGGCTCCCATTCGCGACATTCCACCCCTCGAGTGTAGTGAACTTCACCCGGCTCACAGTCCACCATCCGTCACCGGCCCTGTCCAGCAGGCGGCTGGAATGCAACTCCGGTGCATGAACCTGGACGGCCTGCGGGTTGCAGACGTAGAAGGCGAGGCGCACCGAGGCGTCGACCGCGGCCTGCCAGCCAGCCGGCAGCAGGCACGCTCCCTCGTCTACCCTTACCGCCAGGTGGGCCGCCTCGTCGCGCAGAAACAGGTCGGCTCGCACCGGGAGTTCGCCCGTGACCGTGAGTGCCGGCCCCGCAGGGTTTTCTTTGCTGCCGGGCTGGGCGTTGAAGACGAGGCCCTCCTCGCGCACCTGGTACCGGGGCAGCGGGGCGGGGAAGAGCGCATCCAGCTCGACGTACAGCTCCTCACGGGCCTGCTGCAGGCGGTCCGTGATCCGCTCCCGCTCGCGCTCGCTAAGCCCTATGAGGTCGAGCAGCCGCTCCTCGAGGCTGGCGACCAGGAGGGAGAGGTTATCGATGCGCTCGCACCGCGTGACTTCCGCGTCTCCTGCCGCATTTGCCGGGCCTGCTTGCTGATCGGGAAGAGTCAGCTCCTCCTCCAGTCGCCGCCGCCCCGCCAGGTACCCTTCGACGCCGCCGCGATACGCGACCAGCGCACCCTCCTCAAGGGACCACACCTGCGACGCCAGCCGGGCCAGTTCCCTGTCGTGGGTTGAGAAGATCACCGCTGCTTCGCTGTCCTCCAGCGAGTGGTGGAGCGCCTCCACGGCCGCCAGGTCCAGGTCGTTCTCGGGTTCATCGAGCAGCAGCAGGTTGGAGCCGTGGGCCAGCGTACGGGCGAACCCTGCCCGCGCGAGTTCGCCCCCGGAGAGGGTTTCCGGAGGGCGCAGGGCGCTCTCCTGGGAGAGTCCGGCGAGGGCCAGAAGACCCAGGGCCCGCTCACGCGAAACCACCTCCAGCAATCCTTCCAGAACGGGTACCCCGGGCGTCAGGCCGCGCCGGCGCTGATCTTGATAGTGCAGCTTCACGTCCGGGTGCCAGCTCAGACGGGCGTCCCGGCCTTCAGGCTCGAGCTCGCCCGCCAGGAGCGCCAGCAGGGTGCTCTTGCCCGATCCGTTGGGCCCCAGCAGGGCGATCTTCTCGCCGGCGTTAACGCGCAAACTGACGTCGTGCAGCACGGTCCGCCCATCCACCGAGAAGTTGAGCGAACGGGCGTCGAGGAGAACCCCGCGCGCCCGTCTGGTTTTCTCCTCACCCCAGGCGGCAGTTGAGTCCACCGTGACCGGGGCGGGCTCTTGCAATCCTGCCAGCTCGCGTTCGGCGCGCTTCCGGCGCCGGGCAGCAGCGGCGTTCCCCCAGGTGCGTAGCTCCCGGGCGGTCTCCTCAAGCTTGCGGCGCCGCTTCTCCCGCTCGCGTGCCTCCCGCTCCCGCTGCCTGAGGCGCACGCCCTGCTGCTCCCGATAGCGGGACAGGTTGCCCCGGAAGTGAACCAGTCCGTTGCCCCTGATGTCCGCTATGCCCGTTGCCACACCATCCAGCAGCGCCCGGTCGTGCGAAACGATGAGTACGGCTCCGCGGTGTTTCTTCAGTGCACCCTCCAGCCAGGCGGTGGCGGGCAGGTCGAGGTGGTTGGTCGGTTCGTCGAGCAGCAGCACCTGCGCGCGGCTCGCGAGTGTGCTCCCCAGCAGCACCCTGGCGAGTTCTCCGCGGGAGAGCGTACTCACCGGCCGCCCGAACCGTGAGCGGTCTACGCCGAGCTCCTCGAGGCTCTGCTCGAGCCGGGATTCGGCGGTGTAGCCGCCGGCCTCCTCGAATAGCTCCTGGAGCTCGCCATAACGCTGGAGATTGCCCCGTTCGCCGGCGAGCAGCTCCTCCTCCCGCCGCAGCTCGCGCTCCAGCTGGCGAATGTAGCGCAGTCCCTTCAGGGCGAGCTCCCAGACGCTGCCGCCCACGACCTCGGGCGCGTCCTGGGACAGGTAGGCGAGCCGCACCCCCAATCCCCGCTGGACGCGTCCGGTGTCGGGTTTCTCGATACCCGCCAGCACCCTCAGCAGGCTGCTCTTGCCGCTGCCGTTCTTGCCGATGAGACCGATCCGGTCACCCGCGCGCAGCGTCAGCTGGGCGTCCCGCAGCAACCGTTCGCCGCCGCGGCTCACGCCCAACCTCTGTGCTTCGAGCAGCTCCATCTCCCCGAATCGTACGTCCGGCCCAACTGGCCCGCAAGGCGAGGCGAGCCTACGAATCACGGAAGCCCGCAAGAGACGAGTAAGATGGCCGGATGAGGCGCTTCACGGCACAGGGCAGGAACACCGGGTTCATATGCGAGAACTGCGGCGCTTCCGTGCCTCCGCTCGCTCAGGGCAGCTGCCGTAATCACTGTCCGGAGTGCCTCCACTCCAAGCACGTGGACATCTACCCAGGCGACCGGGCGAACGGTTGCGGGGGTCTCCTCGAGCCTGTCTCTGCCACTCTGGATGCACGGCGCGGCTACATGATCGTCCACCGCTGCCAGCGCTGCGGCGAGATCAGACGCAACCGGGCTGCTCCCGACGACCCCGCCGCTCCCGACAACTTCGAACTGCTGATCGAACTTTCCACCCGGCCCGCACCGGAATAAGGAGCAAGTCACCATGCTGCACTCGAACAGGCCCCCAGCCGACGTTCTGCTGGTCGGGGGGAACGTCATGACGATGTCGCGAGACTCCGCTGCCGATGGGGCCACTGCAATTGCCCTGCGCGGCGACCGGATACTGGCAGTGGGTCCGCAGGAGCAGCTGCGCTCCCTCCTGGCGCCCGGCGCCACCGAGATCGATGTCGGCGGGGCCACCATCCTCCCGGGATTCCACGACTCGCACGTGCACCTCGTGCAGCACGGGTTCGAGGCTTCGCAGGTGAACCTCGCGGCGACTGACAGCCTCGCCCAGGCCATGGCGTTGATCAGTGAAGCGGCGAAGGCGGCAGGACCGGGCGAGTGGGTCTTCGGCACCGGCTTCGCCCTCGACCGCTGGGGTGTGAGCACACTGCACCGGCGGTACCTGGATGAGGCAGCGCCGCACAATCCGGTGTTCCTGCGCTCGCAGGATCACCATAGCGTGTGGGTGAACAGCAGCGCCCTGGAGCTGGCGGGCGTCGAGGGCGACCCCGCCGCCAACGAGGAGACGGTTCTGAGGGATGAGGAGGGACGCGTGAGCGGGCACCTCCTCGAAAGATCGGCCAATCTCGTGAGCCGGGTGCTTCCCGAGCCCGATACGGCAGCCATCCGCGCCGCACTTGCCACCGCGGCTGCCGACCTGGCGGCACGTGGCGTCACCACCGTCCATCACATGGCCTACGAGCCCGTAGATTACTGGCGCCAGCTCGCCCTGGTCGCCTCACGGGACGAGTATCCGTTGCGGGTGTGGGCCAGCATCGACCAGGAGCTCGTCGAAAGCGCGGCGGCCGTGGGCCTGGCGACGGGGCAGGGTGGTGCCAACTTCGAGATCGGCGGCGCAAAGTTTTTCGCCGACGGCGCCCTGGGCAGCCGCACCGCCTGGATGCTGGAACCCTACCTGGGCACCGAGGTAATCGGAGTGCCCGTGCACGGCCCCGATGTCCTCGCCGAACGGTTCCCGGTTGTCATAGGCGCAGGCTTCACGCCGGTGATCCACGCCATTGGCGATGCCGCGGCCGCTGCCGTCCTTGATGCCCTGGAAGCTACTGCCGGCCTGTGGCAGGGCGCGGGCATGCGCCCCCGGCTCGAGCACGCCCAGCACATGCGTGAGAGTGACGTAGAACGTCTTGCCCGCCTGGGCGTGGTCGCCTCGGTGCAGCCGCTCCACATGACCTTCGATGCCCCGGTGATCCGCGCAATGCTGGGGGACAGGGAAGAAAGGGCCTACCGGATCCGGCACATGCTGGACCTGGGCGTGTGCGTGCCGTTCGGTTCGGACACTCCTGTCACTCTGCCCGACGTAATCGGCTCCCTGCGCGCGGCGGTGGACAGGATCGGTGTCGACGGCAGGCCCCTGAACGGGGCGCAGGCCATAAGCCCGCGCGAGGCCGTGGCGGGCTATACGAGCATGGCCGCGCAGGCGATAGGCCGGGAGGGGCGCAGCGGCATTCTGGTACCCGGATACGATGCCGACCTCGTCCTGATGGAGGGCAACCCGGTGCAGAGCCTCGAAGGCGTCCGGGTGAAGGCGACCGTCAAGGGGGGCGTTGCCACTTACGATCCGGACGGACTGCTGGTCGCGCTGGCAACAGGCTGACAGCCACGATTGGAAGGACCCTCAAGGTCCTGGGTCGGTGCGGTAGCGATAATCAGGTATGTACACACTCCTCTACCTGCTCGCCGCCCTGATCCTGGCCGGCCTGGCCGTACCGTTGGCGCGCCTGTTGGGCGCGGGTTTCTCTGCCGGGCTGCTGGGTGCTCTCATAGTCACGCTGGGACTCGTGTACGACAACGGAATCCTCGCGGCGGGCAGCCTCATCGGCGAGGGCCCGCTGCTCGAAAACCTCAACTGGGCCCGCTACGTCATACATGCCTTCGGGACGCCGCTGCTTTTCATCTATGCGCTCCATGCCGCCCGGAGCAGCCGCGCGCACGCGCGCGGCAGGGGCAGCTTTCTGGCTGGCCACTCTGGCGATGATCGCCTACGGGGTTGTCGCCGAGCTGTTGCCGCTGTCGATCGAGGCGCAGCGCGAGAACGGCATCCTCTCCTACGCGCCGGTGGGTGGCTCCGGCTTCCCGTTGCCCGCAGTAATTACCATCGTCATCCTGACAGCCGTCGGAGTGGCGATCTGGCGGGCGCGCGGCTTTCCCTGGCTGGGCGTGCTGTCGCTTCTCGCCATCGTCGGCTTTTCGGTGGGACCGGCCCTGGACTTCGCTCCGCTTGAACAGTTTGCCGAGATTGCCCTCATCACGGCGATCCTGATTACCGAACGGTGGCTGCGTTTGCCCGCCCTCCAGCGTGCGGGTGCCGCGGCTGCCTGAGCGGTCCGGCCTGGCGGCCGAATAGCGGCTTGGCGGCACCGGGCAAGAGCCCAGAAGAGCCGTCCAGAACGTATTTCCCGATTTGTCCGGGGGGCTCCGCAGGTGATAGAATGCGTTGTTTGGAGCCGGTGCTCGCTCGCGCCTTAGGGGTGCTGGAGTTTGAGTTACCAGCTTGCAGTGGCCAGCGCATTCGCGCAGGCCTGTGGCATGAACGGAGAGTATATTGACGGTCGCAAATTCCTATACTGCTGACAGCATCAAGATCCTCAAGGGGCTCGAGGGTGTCCGCAAGCGCCCCGCCATGTACGTGCAGGGCGGGACCGGTACCGATGGCTACCACCAGCTGCTTACCGAGATCATCGACAACGCCATCGACGAGTGCCTCGCGGGGTACGCCGATACGGTCGAGGTGGTGCTGAACAAGGACGGGTCGGCTGCTGTCACTGACAATGGTCGCGGCATTCCCGTCGAGATGATGTCCAAGGAGGGCCGGCCCGCCATCGAGGTGATCTTCACCGAGCTGCACGCCGGCGGCAAGTTCGACTCCAACGCCTACAAGGTGTCAGGCGGTCTGCACGGAGTCGGCTCTTCCGTGGTGAACGCCCTGTCGACCTTCCTCGAGGCGCAGGTCTGGAAGGACGGCAAGGAGCACAAGGTGCGCTTCGAGCGGGGGGAGATCATCGAACCCGTTCACGTCGTCGGCGACGCCCCGGAGGGCAGGAACGGGTCCCGCATCACCTTCCAGCCCGATCCGGAAGTGTTCCGTGACACCGATGGTTTCGATTACCAGCGGATCAAGCGGCGCCTGAAGGAGCTCGCCTACCTCACCGGCGGCATCAAGATCGTCTTTGAGGACAAGCGGGGCATGGAGCCGCGTCGCGAGGTCTACCAGGAGAAGGGCGGCGTTGCCGCGTTCGCTGCCGCCCTGGCCAAGGAAGAGAAACCCATCTACGACAACCCCATCTTCCTGGGCGGCACCGCAAAGGTCGAGACGCAAGGCCGCACCGAGGAGATCGAGGTCGAGGTGGGGCTCCTGCACACCACCTCGTTCGGCCAGACCATCCTCACCTACGCCAACATGATCACCAACCGTGACGGCGGTACCCACCTCACGGGCTTCAAGACCGCCTACACGCGGGTCCTGAACAACTACATGAAGGCCAAGAACCTCCTGAAGAAGGGGGATCCCGCACCCACCGGTGACGACTTCCTCGAAGGCATCTCGTGCGTGATCTCGGTGAAGCTGGGCGATCCGCAGTTCGAGTCGCAGGCGAAGGTGAAACTGCTGAACCCTGAGGCGCAAAGCGGTGTCCAGTCGGTCGTCTACGAGAAGCTTGCCGACGTTCTGGAGGAGAACCCCAGGATCGGCAAGGCCATCATCGAGAAGGCGATGCAGGCCGCCAAGGCGCGCGAGGCCGCCCGCAAGGCGCGGGATCTCGTTCGCCGTGCCAACCCGCTGGAGAACGACGAGCTGCCCGGCAAGCTGGCCGACTGCCAATCGACCGACCCCAGCAACAGCGAAATCTACATCGTGGAGGGTGACTCGGCGGGCGGCTCCGCAAAGCAGGGCCGGGAGCGCCGCTTCCAGGCGATCCTGCCGCTGCGCGGGAAGATCCTCAACGTCGAGAAGGCCAACATTGGCCGCATCCTCAAGAATGCCGAGATCAGGGCGATGGTTGCTGCGATAGGCGCCGGCCTGGACAATGCCGGCGAAGGGCAGTTCAACATCGAGGATGTGCGCTACCACCGCATCATCATCATGACTGACGCCGACCACGACGGTTCGCACATCCGCACGCTGCTGCTCACCTTCTTCTACCGCTACATGCGGCCGCTCATCGACGCCGGTTACGTCTATATTGCCAAGCCGCCCCTCTACGGGGTCCGCTTTGGCCGCTCCAAGGACGTGGAGTACGTCTACGACGAGGATGACCTGCAGAAGCTCCTGCGGGAGAACAAGGGGCGCCGCTACGAGATCCAGCGGTTCAAGGGTCTGGGCGAGATGAACCCCGAGCAGCTGTGGGAGACCACCATGAACCCCGAAACGAGGGTTCTGAAGCGCGTCTCGATCGACGACGTGCTGGACGCCAACGAGGTGTTCGAGATGCTCATGGGCACCGAGGTCCCGCCGCGCCGCGAGTTCATCGAGGACAACGCGCACAGGGCCGAGCTTGATGTTTGACAGGCCTCGCCCCGCCTAGGGGCCGGGAGTCACAACAAAAATGGTTCCAGGGGAAGTGTTCAGTGCGGACACTTCCCCTATCCTCGTTAAGGGAGATGGAACGGCGTTCCGAGCGCAAGGGGAGGCAGCCGATGGAACAGGTAAGACGCGAGTTCGAAGAGTACGTAGCCGATCTTCACGAGCGCGTAGAGGTGCTGGCCCTCACCGACAGCGAGGATGAGATATCCGAGACGCAGCGGGATGAACTCATCGCCGAGTACCGCGCAAAGCTCAATGCCCAGACAAGCCCGCTCGAGGGGCGTGAACTGCTCGCCCGCTTCAAGGAGGAGGTTAACCGCCTCTAGGGACAGCTTTGAGGGCAGGGGTCCGTGGTCAAAAAGACGGTGGGCGGCCCGGGTAAAAACGGGCCGCCCACCGTGTCGTTACTTGCCTGTAGTGCTCAGTAACCGGCGGTTACAGGTCCAGCTCCTGGCGCTGCTCGTGGACATCGGAAGGGGTGAGGTCCAGCTGACGCTGTTCGGCGATGAACTCCGCGTCGTACGGCTGCTCCTCGCCCACGTCATTGCCCCAATCCGTAAGGATGTAGTTGAGGACGGCAGCGATTTCCTCATCGGAGAGGGATTGCCAGCCGGGCATTAGCCCGTTGTAGGTCGTGCCGTCAACCTCGATCTGGCCCTGCAGACCAAAGATGACCGTATTCGCCAGGTAGTCCGGGTTGGCTTCGAACAGTTCAACCGCATGGCCTGCGAGCGGCGGGAAGGCCCCGGGGACACCCTGGCCGTTCTGCTGGTGGCAGCCCGAGCATTGCGCGTAGACCGCGCTGCCCGACGGCAACCCGGCGGCCTCTTCACCGGCAGCGGCGGCCTCGCCGTCCTGCGCCTGACCGGCCGCATCCCCCTGCGCCATGGCGGCAGAGAAGGGATCGACCACGCCGCGCTCGGCGACAAGCTGGATGGCGTGGTTGATGTCGAGCTGCACGCGGCCATCCTCGAGCTCCCGGAAGCCGGAAAGCTGCTGAGAGGTGCGTTCCAGGTTCTGTTCGTACTGCCACGTGTCAGGCCTGGTGAACTGACCCGTTGGCCGTGCCGTGATCAGGAAGAAGATGACGAAGATGCCCAGGATCATGCCGATCGTTACCGCCGTGAAGGCGATACGCATGTGGTTCTCGGTGAACAGCGGTCTGCGGTTGTCCTCAGGCATGGCCCGGCACCTCCCTCGCGGCCGGTGCGTGCCCGTCGTCGTGAGGCGGCGCCACCAGGCGCGGGTCGTGCAGCGGGATGAGCGGTTGAGCTGCCAGGGAGCGTGCGAACAGGGAAAGCCAGATGCCGCCCACAGCGATGATCAGCAGGACATCCATGACGTGAATCCAGGCGCCCTCGCGGCCGAACGACGGCATGAGGATCCAGACTAGATCCAGCAGGCGTACGAGCAGCGAAAAGGCAGCGACCGTAACGAGAGCGGTACGCTTCCTCTTCACCCAGCGGGAGAAGAGGATCAGGAAGGGCGCGAAGAAACCGAACACCAGCAGGAACACGCCCAGCGCCACCCAGTCGGTGTTGAGCCTGGCCACATACCAGGTGTTCGTTTCGACGATGTTGTTCGACCAGATGATGATCAGCTGCGAGAAGCTCACGTAGGCCCAGAACATCAGGAAGGCCATGAGGAAGTTCCCCAGGTCCTGGAGGCGTTTGGTCGTGAGCAGCTCGTTCACGCCGTCATCACGCCGGGCAAGGAAGACCATCGCGATGATGACGAACGCGATACCGCTTATCGCCTGGCCAGCCATGTGGATCGTTGGGTAGATCCCGCTGAACCACTCGGGAGTGATTGACATGCCCCAGTCGAACGCGGCAAAGGTGACCGTCAGGACGTAGAGGATCATCCAGGCACCCGCGAACGAGCGCATGCGGAAGCCAAGCACCCCGGCGTTGCGCGGGTCGGCGTCCTGGCGGCGGGCCATGCGCAGGTACCACCAGGCGCCACCCAGCCAGATGGCGAAGTAGATGACGGCCCTGACGATGAAGAAGGGCACGTTCAGGTAGGCGGTCTTGGCCGCGACAATGGGCGTCTGGGCCACGTACTCCGGATCGGTCCAGATGTACAGCGCCTGCATGCCGAACAGGATCGGCAGGAACAGGATGGCCAGCACGGGCAGGACCGAGACGGCAGCCTCGAGCGGCCGCCTGATGACCGCGCCCCACGAACCGCCGGCCATGTGCTGGGCAAGCAGCATCACGAACGCGCCAAGGGAGAGGCCCAGCCAGAAGAGGTAGGCCATCAGGTAGGACTGGAAGAACTGCACATCCCCGATGAGTGCGACGATGATCGCCACGATGGCGGCAACCACACCCACCACTAGGGAGGGCAGTTGCCAGGCGAAGTTGCTTCTGCTGTCGCCGTTCCTGGTGGTCATCTGTCGGCCTCCGCCTGAATCAGGGACTCCAGCTGGACCTCGGCGGGCACATCCTCGGGCGTGCCGTACTGGCTAAGCTGCAGGGCCCGGATGTAGCCGGCGATGGCCCAGCGATCCTCGGCCGGCACCCTGTCGTAGGGGTACATGCGGCCAAAGCCGTTGGTCATGGCATTGAAGAAGTAGCCGACGTCGGCGTCACGCAGTCGCGGCTCGTGGAGCGAAGCAGGCTGAGGAAAGCCGCGCTGCACCACCACTCCCCGCCCGTCACCGTTGTAGTTGTGGCAGGGGGCGCAGTAGATGTTGTAGCGCTCCATGCCGCGCTGCAGCACTCCGGTGGTGAGTTCGATGGGCAGCTCGCTCAGCATGCCGCCCTCGCCCTGACCCGTGAAGAATGCCGGGTCGATGGCACCGCGCTCCCGGGAGACGGTGCCTTCCGGCGGCTGGTGAGCGTTGGTGCCCTGTGGCAGGTACGGGTTCACGTCGTAGCTGCGGTAGACCGGCTGCTCGACCATGTTGCGTCCGCAGGCGGTAAGCAGCAGAGCGAGCAGGATCGACAGGACAAGCACTCCGCGTCTGTTCTTGCGCAAGGGAGTCACTCCTATCGCTCCACTTCCGATACGCGCCCGGGAGCGAGCTCTTCGAGGAACTGTCTGGTGGCGACAGGATCGAACCTAGGATCCTTCGCCTCGATGCTCAGGAAGAACTTGTCCTGGGTGGCGCGTTCGAAGTTGGGGGCGTTGAAGATCGGATGGTAGAGGCGGGGCAGCCCGTTGCGGAGGATCATCGACAGTCCGATCGAGAAGGCAGAGAAGAACACCGCAATCTCGAACGTGATGATGATGAAGTTGGGCCACGAATTGAACGGGCGGCCGCCAATGTTGAGGGGGTAGTGGACGACGTTGGCGTACCACTGCATGAAGAAGCCCAGGAAGGCGCCCAGCGTGCCCATCGCCAGCATGATCCAGCCTATGCGGGTGGGTTTCATGCCCAGCGACTCGTCGAGGCCCTCGACGGCAAACGGCGTGTAGGCGTCGGTCTTCGTGTATCCCGCCTCCCTGGCGGCGTTCGCTGCGGCGAGGATCTCCTCGGGGGTGTCGAATTCGGCCACTATCCCGTAGAGGTCGCCGTGAGCAGCCCGGGAGGTGTCAACGGTGCTGTGCATCAGTCGACCTCCAAGCCGGCTTCACGCGCGCGGATCTTCTCGTAGTAGTCGCTGCCCTGGTGCGCGTCGTGGTAAGCGAGCTCCTTGACCTCGGTGGTGGCGATGGAGGGGAGGAGCCTGATGAAGAGGAAGAAGAGTGTCAGGAACAGCCCGAAGGAGCCAATGTATAGGGACCAGTCCCACAATGTGGCCGAGTAGTCGCGCCACGAGGAGAGCAGCCAGTCCTTCGTCAGCGTCACGACAAAGATCACGTACCGCTCCAGCCACATGCCGATCGAGACGATCACGGAGATGATGAACAGGGCCAGCGGGCTTTGCCTGATACCGCGGAACCAGAGCGGCTGGATGGCCACGAAGTTGCACAGTATGAGCAGCCAGAAGGCCCACCAGTGATCCTGGCCAAACACGCGGTTGTAGGCCATGTACCGTTCGAACTCGACACCCGAGTACCAGGCGATGAACAGTTCGATCATGTAGCCGTAGACCACGATCAGGCCGGTCCCCAGCAGCAGCTTGGCCGAGTTGTCCAGGTGGCGCATGGTGATCATATGTTCGAGCCGGAACGCCTTGCGCAGCGGGACGGCAAGGATCAGCACCATCGCGAACCCGGCGAACACCGCGCCGGCAACGAAGTAGGGCGGCATGATGGTGTTGTTCCAGCCGGGCACCTGGGCAAAGGCGAAGTCCATGGCGATGGTCGAGTGGACCGACAGCACCAGCGGGAAGGAGATCGCCGCGAGGAGCAGGTAGGCGCGCATGTAGCGCTGCCACGCCTTGGTGGAGTTGTTCCAGCCCAGCGACAGCAGGCCGTAGAAGAACCGGACCCCCGGGTTGACGGCCCGGTCGCGCAGTGTCGCCAGGTCGGGAATCAGGCCAATGAACCAGAAGAGGACCGACACGCTGGCGTAGGTGGCGATGGCGAAGAGGTCCCAGTCGAGCGGCGAGCGGAACTGCGGCCACAGCCCGAACGTGTTCGGGTAGGGCAACAGCCAGTAGAAGAGCCACGGGCGGCCCAGGTGCAGGATGGGGTAGAGGCCCGCACAGACCACCGCGAAGATCGTCATCGCCTCGGCGAACCGGTTGATCGAGGTGCGCCACGGCTGCCGGAAGAGCAGCAGTGCGGCCGAGATCAGCGTCCCCGCGTGACCGATCCCGATCCACCAGACGAAATTGACAATGGGGAAGGCCCACGCCACCGGCTGGTTGTTGCCGAAGATGCCGATCCCCCGGACCACCAGGTAGACGACCGTGCCCAGGTAGACGGCCAGCAGGCCCAGGGCGATCGTCATGCCCACATACCACCAGGTCGGCGTGCGCCTGGGGTGCGTGAGGACCGGGGTCATCACGTCATCGTCAATCCCCTTGTAGGTCTGACCGCGGGCGATGACCCGGTTCGTCTCACGGAAGGGTTTCGTGTTGCTCCGGATGGCCATTACGCGTTCACCACGTCCTCGGTCAGTGCCGGGTGGGTGTTCTTGACACGGGCCAGGTAGGTGTTGCGCGGCTTGGTGTTGAGCTCCTCTAGCAGTGCGTAGTTGAGGGGCGAGGACTTCACCCGGTTCACGGCGCTGTCGGGATCGTTCAGATCGCCGAAGACGATCGCTTCGGTGGGGCAGGCGCCCTGGCAGGCCGTCACGACTTCGCCGTCGGTGATGCGGCGGCTTTCAGTCTCGGCGTCGATGCGCGCCTTGGCGATGCGCTGTACGCAGAAGGAGCACTTCTCCATTACCCCGCGGCTGCGGACCGTGACGTCCGGGTTGTTGGCCATGGACAGTTCGGTGGCGGTGTCGCTCAGTTCGGCGTACTGCAGGAAGTTGAAGCGGCGCACCTTGTAGGGGCAGTTGTTCGAGCAGTAGCGGGTGCCCACGCAACGGTTGTAGACCATCGTGTTGAGGCCCTCGTTGTCGTGGACGGTTGCGGCCACCGGGCATACCGGCTCGCAGGGTGCCTGCTCGCAGTGCTGGCACAGCATCGGCTGGTGGAAGTACTCGGGGTTGTCGATGTCGCCCGCGTGATAGTTGTCGATACGCAGCCAGTGCATGGCGCGGCCAACGGCCACCTGGTCCTTGCCCACGATGGGGATGTTGTTCTCGGACTGGCAGGCGACTACGCAGGCGTTGCAGCCGGTGCACACGTTCTGATCGATGACCATTCCCCAGGCGTAGGAGTCGTACTCGAACGCGGGGTAGAGGTCGGACTCGTGGTGCGCCACCGGGTGCACGAAGTGCGGATGTTCGGGCTCCTCGCGGAACTCGGCGAGTGTGCCCGCGCGGATGATGTGCCGCGCCTCACCCGTGCCGTTCAGGTTGTGGTGATCCTGGGTCGTTACCAGCTCGTAGCGGCCGCCGGTGTTGCTGACGTTCACGGGAGCAACCCAGCCGGTGGCGGGCCTGATCCGGTTGGCGTCGAAACCTACCCCGGTGCCGATGCGTCCACTGGCGGTGCGGCCAAAACCGGTGTGAACCGTAATCGTGGCGGGCGCCTGGCCGGGCAGGACCCAGACGGGGGCCTCGACGGAGCGCCCGTCAACTTCCAGCGAGATGACGCTGCGGTTGCTGACGCCCAGCTCCTGCGCGGTCGCCGGCGACACGAGTGCCGCGTTGTCCCAGGAGAGCTTGCTGAAGGGCTTGGGCAGCTCCTGCAGCCAGCCGTTGTTCGCGTAGCTGTGATCCTCGACTGAGGGGTCGTTGCGGAAGGTGACGGTCAGGCCGGAGAATTCGGGCAGCTCAAGGTTGGCCAGCTGCAGCTCGGGCGTGACAATGGGGCGGGCGCTGTCCTGCACCGCACCCCTGTAGACGGTTTCCCGCCAGAACCCTTCGTAATC
>Ga0209487_1002773_pt1 | contig 14072 bp, 10 predicted proteins | sample Poulit2012_FD_187524 | JGI IMG/M metagenome (GOLD analysis project Ga0209487, IMG submission 187524) | Agricultural soil microbial communities from Georgia to study Nitrogen management - Poultry litter 2012 (SPAdes) (version 2) | ecosystem: Environmental > Terrestrial > Soil > Agricultural land... | reverse complement strand
GTGCCGAGCGGCTGGGGTGGAAGGCCGGGGCGAGGAGGGCCCCCGCGACCGCGAGCACCGTCGCCCAGCCGATGATGAGGTTGAGTGCATGTGCGCTCACCACGAGCAGGATCCACAGGCCGCCGAACGTGCCGGCGAACCGGCCCACGCTGATCCACCTCACGCCGCGCCAGTCGATCGCGGATCGTTCCCGCCAGGCGATGTAGGCGTTCAGGGGGATCATGAGCACGAGGAGCAGCACGGGGATGAGGCCCGGGTCCAGGAGTGCGACCACGGGTGCGGCGATCATCGCGAAGCCCATCCCGGTTGCGCCTTGGATGAATGCCGAGATCGCGACGGTCAGCGCGAGTGCGGCGAAAGCAAGAGTGGTCACCGGCCCGATCGTATCGGGTGGGGCGGGGAGCACGTGACATTCCTCGTGAGCAACCGCTCGTCAAGCAAGCTCGCCGTCGCGGCGATCAGCAGATCAGCTGAACCTGTGGGCACGGAGCGCCCCTGCGGGCGGATGTGCGCTCGCGCCCCCGAATCTGGGAGAATAGCGAACCATGACTGCGAAAGCTTATTCTTCCCGCTCCTCCTCCCCCGCGCCGTTGCGCGAGATCCACGTTCCGGATAAGCCGAACCTCGATGGACTGGAAGAAAAGTGGGATGCGGTCTGGTCCCGCGAGCAGGTGTACGCCTTCGAGGAGGACACGACCCGCGAGCAGGTGTTCGCGATCGACACCCCGCCCCCGACGGCCTCCGGTTCGCTGCACGTGGGGCACGTGTTCTCCTACACCCACACCGACGCGATCGCCCGGTACCGGCGGATGTCGGGCAAGAACGTGTTCTACCCGATGGGCTGGGACGACAACGGTCTGCCCACCGAGCGGCGGGTGCAGAACTATTACGGGGTATACGTCGACACCTCCCTCCCCTACGACCCCGACTTCACGCCCCCGTATGCGGGGGACGTGCCGAAGAAGGCCCGCCCGCAGGCGATCTCCCGGCGCAATTTCGTCGAGCTGTGCCTCGCGCTCACCACCGAGGACGAGAAGGACTTCGAACGCGATTTCCGCCGGCTGGGTCTGAGCGTCGACTGGGCGCAGACGTACCAGACGATCTCACCGGTCGCCCAGGAAGTCTCCCAACGCGCGTTCCTGCGCAACCTCGCCCGCGGGGAGGCCTACCAGATCGAGGCCCCGACGATCTGGGACGTCACCTTCCGCACCGCGGTCGCCCAAGCCGAGGTGGAGGACCGGGAGCGCCCCGGCGCCTACCACAAGGTCACCTTCCACCGCTCGGGGAAGGGCGGCGCTGGTGAGACGGTTCTCATCGAGACCACCCGCCCCGAACTGCTCCCCGCGTGCGTGGCGCTCGTGGCCCACCCCGACGACGAGCGCTACCAGCCCCTGTTCGGCACCACCGTGACGACCCCGATCTTCGGGGTGGAGGTGCCCGTGCTCGCCCACGAACTCGCCCAGCCCGATAAGGGATCGGGGATCGCGATGATCTGTACCTTCGGGGACACCACCGACGTCACCTGGTGGCGCGAACTGGACCTACCCGCCCGCACCGTGATCGGCCGGGACGGCCGGTTCCGCCCCGAGGCCCCCGAGGCGATCACCAGCGAGCAGGGCCGAGCGGCCTACGAACAGCTCGCCGGGCTCACCGTGTTCTCCGCGCAGCAGAAGGTGGTGGAATTCCTCCGCGAATCCGGCGACCTCATCGGCGAACCGGAGAAGATCACCCACCCGGTGAAGTTCTTCGAGAAGGGCGAACGCCCCCTGGAGATCGTCTCCTCCCGCCAGTGGTACCTGCGCAACGGCGGCCGCGACGACTCCGCCGACGGGCTGCGCGCCGAGCTCATCGGCCGCGGCGCCGAACTCACGTGGCACCCGCCGTTCATGCAGTCCCGGTACACGAACTGGGTGGAGGGGCTGCACGGGGACTGGCTGCTCTCGCGCCAACGGTTCTTCGGGGTGCCCTTCCCCATCTGGTACCCGCTGGATGACGACGGCGAGATCATCTACGACTCCCCCCTCACCCCAGGTGAAGACCAGCTTCCCGTAGACCCGAGCATCGACGTCCCCACCGGCTACACCGAGGACCAGCGAGGGGAGCCCGGCGGATTTGCCGGCGACCCCGACGTCATGGACACGTGGGCGACCTCCTCGCTCTCCCCGCAACTGGCCGGCAAGTGGGAGCGGGACAACGAGTTCTTCGCGAAGGTGTTCCCGATGGACCTGCGCCCCCAGGCGCACGACATCATCCGCACCTGGCTGTTCTCCACCGTGGTGCGGGCGAACGCCGAACACGACTGCCTGCCGTGGCACAACGCGGCGATCTCGGGGTGGATCCTCGATCCGAACCGCAAGAAGATGTCGAAGTCGAAGGGCAACACCGTCACCCCGATGAGCCTGCTCGAGCAGTACGGTACCGACGCGGTGCGGTACTGGTCGCTCTCGGCCCGGCTCGGCGCGGACACCGCCTTCGATGAGAAGCAGATGAAGATCGGGCGGCGCCTGGCGATCAAGGTGCTCAACGCCTCGAAGTTCGTGCTCTCCTTCACCTCCCACCTCGCCGCCGCCGGGCCGGTGGACCTGCTCGACGCCTCCGCGGTGAGCGAACCGATCGACAAGGCGCTGCTCGCGGGGCTCGCGAACGTCGTCGAGACCGCCACCGCCGCGCACGAGGAGTACAACTACACCCGCGCGCTCGAAGTCACCGAAACCTTCTTCTGGACCTTCTGCGACGATTACCTCGAACTCGTCAAGGACCGCGCCTACGGCGGGGAGAACGCGAACGCCACCGAGGCGGAGATCGCTTCGGCGCGGGTCGCGCTGACGATCGCCCTCGACGTGCTGCTGCGCATGCTCGCCCCCGTGTTGCCGTTCGCGACCGAGGAGGTGTGGTCGTGGTGGCGGGAGGGATCGATCCACGCCGCCGCCTGGCCGACCGCGAACCACCTGCCCACCGACGGCGAACCCGCGCTCATCGAGGCGGCCGGGGAGGCCCTCGCGGCGCTGCGGAAGAAGAAATCCGAGGCGAAGGTCTCCCAGCGCACCCCCTACCGGGACGTCTCCCTCGCGACCCCGCACCCCGACGCCGCCCGCTGGGTGGCCCCCGACCTCGCGCGCGCGGGGGTGGTGCACGGGGAATTCACGATCACCGAGGGCCAGGACGTCGTAGTATCAGGGGAATTACTCCTCGAGACACCCTGATCGCCCACGGGAGGGCCCATGCTCGTTGACGAACGCCGCCGCCGAATCCTGGAAGAGGTCCGCCGGCGGGGCTCGGTCTCGGTAACGACCCTCGCCCAGCAGTTGGACGTCTCCGGCATGACGATCCGCCGGGACCTGGAGAGCCTCGCCGCGGAGGGCCGGCTCGATAAGGTCCACGGCGGGGCGACCCTGCGCCGCGGGGCGAGCGCGGAGGAGCTCGATTTCGACCTCACCTCCGAACGCCACCTCGCGGAGAAGGAGGAGATCGCTAGCGCCGCGCTCGAACTCATCGAACCGGGCATGTCGGTGGGGATCTCCGCGGGGTCGACCACGTGGACCTTCGCCCGCCGCCTCGCCGGGGTGGACGACCTCACGATCGTGACGAACTCGCTACGGGTCGCCGAGGAGTTCCGCCGCATCGACCCCGCCCGGATCGTCGTGCTCACCGGCGGGGTCCGCACTCCCTCCGACGCGCTCGTCGGCCCCGTTGCCGAACAGGCGCTGCGTACCCTGCACTGCGACGTGGTGTTCCTCGGGGTGCACGGGGTGGACGTCACCGCCGGGCTCACCACCCCCAACCTTGCCGAAGCCGAGACCAACCGGGCGCTCGTCGCCAGCGGTGGGGACGTCGTCGTCCTTGCCGATCACACGAAGTTCGGGCGGGTGGGGCTCACCACGATCGTGCCGCTCAGCGCCGTCGATACGCTGATCACCGACACGCACGCCGATCCGGGCGCCGTCGCCGCCGCCCGCGAACACATCGAGGATGTCCGGCTCGCGGGCGAGTGACTTAAGGCGCGGGTAGGGATAACCCGCAGATTTGTTTCCGGAGCGCTCGGTGGTCGCCGGCGCGCAGGGGCCGTAGTTTTAAAACATGACATCGACACATTCGGCAACTGCGCCCGCCGCCCCGCCGTGGCGGTTATTTTCCACGACGGCGCACCTCGCCTTCCTCGGCACGTTCGGGATCGCCGCGTTCGGTCTGCTCGTCGGCTTCGCCGCGATGAGCGTGGGGTTCATCGCGCTCGCCGGGATCGGGCTCGTGATGCTCGTGGGCGTGGTGTACGTGCTCTACGGCATCGGCTGGTGGGAGACCGCCCGGGTGGCCGGGCTCTACCGGCTCGAGGTGCCGCTGCCTCATTTCGCCGCCCCGCCCGAACCGGGCTTCAAGGGGTGGCTGTATTCGCTGGGGAACCAGCTCCTGTCCGGCCGGATGTGGCGGGCCCTTTCGTCCGCGTTCATCGCCTCCGTGCTCGGGACGGTGCAGATCGTCTCGCTGAGCCTCGCGCTCTGGGGGCTGGCACTGCTCCTGCTCCGCTTCACCGGGTGGGGTGCGGGGTGGATCATCTCGCCGTTCACCGGCTCGACCGAACTCGTCGGCGCCCTCCTCGTTACGCTCGTCGGCCTCGCCCTGGCCATCGCCCTCGCCCTGTTGCATCGGGTGCTCACGACCGCGATCATCGGCGGCGGCGCCCGGGAGGAGCAGCTCGAAGCGCACGCCCGCGCCTCCAGCGCCCAGCGCGCCGGGGCGGTGCGCGCCGCCGACGTGGAGCGGACCCGGATCGAACGGGACCTGCACGATGGGGTCCAGCCGCGGCTCGTGTCGGTGGGGATGACCCTGGGCCTCGCCCAGGAGACGATCGATTCCGATCCCGAGGCCGCGAAGGAACTCGTCGCGGAGGCACACGCCTCGACGAAGGCGGCGATCACCGAACTGCGACAACTCGCCCGGGGGATCCACACCTCGGTGCTCGACGACCGCGGGTTGGATGCGGCCCTATCCGCGCTCGCGAGCCGTTCCCACATTCCCGTTACGCTTGACGTCGATCTGCCCGGGCGCGTGAACCGGGACGCGGAGGCCGCGTTGTACTTCGTCATCGCCGAATCGCTCACGAACGCGGCGAAACACTCCCGCGCCTCGAGCTGCCGAATCTCGGTACGGTTGCTCCAGGATCCCCACCCGGTGCTGTGGGCGCGGATCGACGATGACGGCATCGGCGGGGCCCGCGTGGTTCCCGGCGGCGGCCTGGACGGCATTTCCAATCGGGTGTTCGCCGCGGGCGGCACCCTCACCATCACGAGCCCCGAGGGCGGGCCCACAACAGTTGAGGTTCATATCCCATGCGCATCCTAGTCTGCGAAGATTCCGTTCTCCTGCGCGAAGGGCTCGTGCGGCTCCTGCAGCACGCGGGCCACGAGGTGGTCGCCGCCCTCCCCGACGCGTCCCAGGTGCTCGAGTCGGTCATCGCCGCCGAGCCTGACCTCGCGATCCTCGACGTGCGGCTGCCGCCGACGTTCACCGATGAGGGCATCCGCGCCGCGCTGGAACTGCGCCGCACCCACCCGGAGCTGCCGCTCCTCGTGCTCTCCCAATACGTGGAGGAACGCTACGCCTCCGACCTCATCGCGAGCGGGAGCACCGCCTTCGGTTATCTGCTGAAGGATCGCGTTGCCGACGTTCGAGATTTCCTCGAGAGCCTGCACACCGTCGCAGCCGGGGGCAGCGTGCTCGACCCGGAGGTCGTTTCCCAACTCCTCACTCGGCGACAATCCGACATCCGGATGCAGCGACTGACGAACCGGGAGCGCGCCGTGCTCGCCGCCCTCGCCGAGGGGAAGTCGAACCAGGCGATCGCCGCGCTGCTCTACGTCTCGGAGGCGACGGTGGAAAAGCACATCACCTCGATCTTCACCAAGCTCGACCTCCCCAATGATGAGTCCGGGAACCGGCGGGTCCTCGCCGCCATCGCTCACCTCGAGAACTCCAGTCCTCCCGCCTCCTCTTCCGAACCGACCTCGCAAGGACCCCAGCAATGACTTCTACTGCCCGCACCGTTTCCCTCATCACGACCCTCCTCGGCGCGCTCATCCTCGCCGCGGTTTTCACCTCCGCCGCGCTTCCGGCGGTCGGTTCGTTGCTCGCCGGCGACCGCGAGGCGAGCACGGCCTCCGGTGGGATTCACACGGCGGCCGTGGACGACGTCACCACCCTGTACGTGGACTCCCGCAGCTCCGATGTTCACGTCGCTTTCGGCGACGTTTCCGAGGCGCAGCTGTCCGTCTCCCCCGCTGATTCCAACGCGTGGCACTGGACGAGCGCCGGGAACGCCCTCATCGCGACGAACGAACGCCCCTTCTACAACATCTGCTTCGGCTGGTGCGGCAACGAGAACGAGGAAGTGACGATCACCCTGCCCGAGGAACTCGATGGGAAACTCTCCGGTGACTTCACGCTCGGATCCGGCCGGGTCACCGCCGAGGGCGACTTCACGAACCTCGACCTCGACGTGTCTGCGGGAACACTCACGTACACCGGCGAGGTGGAGGAAGTCACCACCGACCTGAGCGGGGGAAGCACCAACCTCGAGCTCACGAACACCCGCGTCGCCGACCTCGAGGTGGCCGCGGGCCGATTCACCGCCGAACTCGATGGTCGCGCCCCCGAACGGGTTCGCGCGGAACTCTCGGCCGGGGAACTCAACCTCACGCTCCCCGACGTGCCGTTCCAGGTGCGCACCGAACACACCTTCGGAATCCTCGATAACCAGCTCCGCACCGCTCCGGATGCGGACCACCTCATCGACATCGAGGTGGTCGCCGGGCGGGCGCTGCTCCAGCACGCGGAGTAACTCGGTCGGCGCGGTGTGCGTCGAGAACGATCTTAGGGTTGCTCGAGAATGACTTTGAGGTTGGTTTCTCATGGAAACTCAACCTCAAAGTCATTCTCGGCGCCCCGCAGCGGCGGGATAGCGGCTATAGTGCGAGTCCCACGTGATCGGCTCCGGGGCAGGGAGCAGTGGGGCAGGGCGCGAACGGGAGCGGGAGCGGACGAATGCGAATCGTGCGGGACCTCCCCCACGAGGTCCGGGAGGAGTCCGAGGTGTGGATTCCCATGCGCGACGGTGCGCGTCTGTCCGCGCGGATCTGGCGACCCGCGCACTCCAGCCAGGAGCCCGTGCCTGCGATTCTAGAAATGATCCCCTACCGGCACCGAGATTTCACCGCCGTGCGAGACTCGATTCACCACCCCTATATCGCCGGCCACGGCTACGCGTGCGTCCGGGTGGATCTGCGCGGCAGCGGCAGTTCCGACGGTGTGCTCACCGACGAGTACCTCGAAGAGGAACTCCGCGACGCGGAGGACACCCTCGAATGGCTTGCCCAGCAACCGTGGTGCACCGGCCGCACGGGGATGATGGGAATCTCCTGGGGCGGGTTCAACGCGCTGCAGATAGCCGCTCGCCGCCCGCCGAGTCTCGGGGCAATCATCACCTGCAGTTCCACCGACGATCGCTACGCCGACGACGTTCACTACATGGGCGGCTGCCTGCTTTCAGACAATCTCTCCTGGGCATCGACGATGTTCGCCTACAACTCCTGCCCGCCCGACCCGGCCGTCGTCGGCGGTCGGTGGCGGGAGATGTGGCTCGAACGGCTCGCGGGAAGTGGGCTGTGGATCGACACCTGGCTCCGGCACCAGCACCGCGACGCGTATTGGCGCCACGGTTCTGTGCGCGAGGACTACGACGCCGTGCAGTGCCCCGTGCTCGCCGTGAGCGGCTGGGCCGATGGCTACTCCAACTCCGTCTTCCGGTTGCTCGAGCGGCTGCGCGTGCCACGCAAGGGGCTGATCGGCCCGTGGGCACACATGTATCCGCACCTGGGCGAGCCCGGCCCCGCGATCGGGTTCCTGCAGGAGGTCGTCCGCTGGTGGGACCACTGGCTGAAAGACGTCGATAACGGCGCCATGGATGATGCCGCGCTCCGCGTGTGGATGCAGGAGTCCGCCCCGCCCCAAACGATGTACGACCAACGCCGCGGCCGGTGGGTCGGCGAACCGTCATGGCCCTCGCCGAACGTGCGCGTGAACGAGTATCCGTTCGAGCGTGGCCGGATCGCCGGCCCGTATGACGACGTCGACGAGACCGCGCTACACATCCAATCCCCGCTCTCGGTCGGGCAGTACGGGGGCAAGTGGTGCTCCTATAACGCTCCTCCGGACCTGCCCTATGACCAGCGTGAAGACGACGGTGGTTCCCTCGTTTTCGATACCGATGAGTTCACCGAAACCACGGAGATCCTCGGCTCGGCGGTGGTGGAGCTCGAACTCGCCTCGACCGAGCCGGTCGCGATGGTCGCTGCGCGGTTGTCCGACGTTGCTCCAGATGGGAGCGTCACTCGGATCAGTTACGGGCTCCTCAACCTCACCCACCGCGATAGCCACGCGGCGCCCGAGCCCCTCGTTCCCGGCGAGCGCTACGTCGTGCAGGTGAAACTCAACGGCGCCGCGCAGCAGATCCCCGTGGGGCACCGGCTGCGGGTGGCGATCTCCACCTCGTACTGGCCGCTCGCCTGGCCCCCGCCGCGCCCGGTTCGGCTCACGATCTTGCCCCGCCGGAGCCGGCTCCTGCTGCCCGAACGGATCTCCGGGGCCGACGGCGATGCGAGGCTGCGGCCGTTCGGGGACCCAGAGGGCAGCGAGCCCATCGCCCTCACGAGGGTTCGCCCTGGTGAGGAACAGTGGACGGTCACCCGTGACCTCGTGCGCTACGCTTCGCGGCTCGAGGTCGTCAAGGATGACGGCACGTTCCGGCTCGAGGACATCGACCTGGACGTCACCCGGCGGGCGTACGAGCGCTACAGCTGGACGGGTAACGACGTACTCTCCGCTCGCGGGGAGACCCGAGCAACGATGGGCTTCACGCGGGAGGGATGGCGCGCGTGGGCGACGACCCGCACGGTGCTCACGTGCACTGAAGCCGAGTTCCACATCCGGGCCGAACTCGATGCCTACGACGGTGAGCAGCGGATCTTCTCATCGAACTGGGACCGCCGCGTGCCCCGGGACCTCCTGTAGTCTCCGGGAACCGCCTCTGCCCGATCGTCGAGGCGCCCCGCCACGCAGCTGCTCGAGAACGGTCCCGCCACGCAGCCCGAGAACTGTCTCCTGCCGGCGTCTGGCGCGATACAACAGCACGAGGCCGTTCTCGTTGCTACGGAACGAGGGCGGTGGCACTCAGTGCCGCTCACGGACGCGGTTCACGGCTGCCTGAGTACGCACGAGAACCGCCCGTCTCCGTGGGAAGATCCAGGTAGACGGGCGGTGCACCGTGGGTGGGGTTTAGTGGGCGGGGTTTAGTGGCCGCGGTCGAGCCACTCCTGCAGGTGGGGTTTCTCCGCTCCGATGGAGGTGGAATCCCCGTGTCCGGTGAGGACCACCGTCGACTCGGGCAGCGGGAAGAGCTTGTTGGTGATCGATTCGATGATCGTGTCGAAGCTCGAGAACGAGCGGCCGGTGGCGCCCGGCCCCCCGTTGAACAGGGTGTCCCCGGAGAACAGCACCCCACCCTCACCCAGGTCGCGGGCATAGAAGCAGGTGGAGCCCGGTGAATGGCCCGGGGTGTGGATCGCCCTCATCGTCACCCCGCCCACGGAGAACTCGCTGCCCTCGTGGATCTCGGCGTCGAAAGGCACATCGAAGACCTGCTCCCAGAGCATCGAGTCCTCGGGGTTGAGGTGCACTTTCGCGTTCACCTGTTTCGCCACGTCGCGGGCGTAGCGGATGTGGTCATCGTGCCCGTGGGTCAACAGCACCCCGAGCACCTTGCGCCCGCCCACGGCCTCGAGCACCGCGTCCACGTCATGGGCGGGGTCGATGACGTAACATTCGTCCTCGGTACCCACCACCCACACGTTGTTATCGACATCGAAGGTCTCCCCATCGAGGGAGAAGGTCCCCGACGTCACCCGGTTCTCTACCCGTACCTGCCCGGTTGAATCAGAAATATTCGTCACAAATACCCTTTCTATGCACTGCCCGTCTCGGGCCGGTGCGGTCTATGGAACGGGATTGATCTCTACTACCGAACGTAACACCTCACCGCGGGCCATCTTGTCGAAGGCCGGCTCGACGTCCTCAAGGGTGATCCGCTCCGACACGAAGGCATCGAGGTCCAACCGCCCCAGGCGGTACTGATCGATGAGCATCGGAAAGTCCCGGGAGGGCAGCGTGTCCCCATACCAGGAGGACTTGATCGCTCCCCCGCGCCCGAACACCTCATCGAGTGGGATCTCCCACGTCGTGCCCGGGTCGGGAACCCCGACGAGAACGACCCGCCCGGCGAGGTCGCGGGCCTGGAAGGCCTGGATGAACGTGTCCTTGATGCCCACGGCGTCGATGACGACGTCCGCGCCGAACCCTCCGGTAAGTTCCTGGATCCCCTCAACCGGATCGGTGTTCGCGGAGTTCACCGTGTGGGTCGCCCCGAATTTCTTGGCCTGCTCGAGTTTGGCGTCGTCGATGTCGACGGCGATGATCGTCGTCGCACCCGCCAGCGCGGCTCCCGCGATCGCGGCCACGCCCACTCCCCCGCAGCCGATCACCGCCACGGACTCGCCGAGCCTCACCTCACCGGTGTTGATCGCCGCGCCCACCCCGGCCATCACCCCGCACCCCAACAGACCCACGGCGGCGTACTGCTCGGGAGCCAGATCGCCCTCGATCTTCGTGCACTGCCCCGCCGCCACCAGCGTCTTCTCAGCAAACGCACCCAGCCCTAGCGCGGGTTCGAGCGGCGTGCCATCTTCCAACGTCATCTTCTGACTCGCGTTGTGCGTGGCGAAGCAATACCACGGCTCACCCCGACTGCACGCCCGGCAATCGCCGCACACCGCGCGCCAGTTGAGGATCACCCGATCCCCCGGCGCCAGGTCCCTCACGTCATCCCCGACGGCGGAAACTATCCCCGTGGCCTCATGGCCGAGCAGGAACGGGAAATCGTCACTCACTCCGCCGACCTTGTAGTGCACGTCCGTCTGGCACACCCCGCAGGTGAGCACATCCACCAGCGCCTCACCCGGGCCAGGATCAGGTACGAGGATCGTCTCCACCGTCACCGGTGCATCCTTCGCCATTGAAACGACCCCTTTAACCTTATGCATTGAGCACGTCCCTTCTCTGCACCTTTGCGTGATTCGTATGTAACAGGATAGTCGGAGCTTAAAACTTTTGTAGGAAACGATTGCGGCTCGAGCCTTCTCACTTCACTGTGAGGCCACTTTTCCTTTCCAACTCGTGAACACCTTTTTCTTCTCGATGATCCTTCGTGCCGACGTGGTGGAAAACGATATTCAGCAGAATCGCACTGATGGCCCCAGCAGTGATGCCACTTTCGAAGAAGAATCCGAGCCACCCGGGTGCGGCGGCCTGGATCCCCGGTTGCGTCGTGACGAACAGGCCGATTCCCATGCTCGCAGCCACAACGACTGAATTTCGCTGATCTTTGAAGTTGACTTTAGCTAGTAGTTCGACGCCGACAACGGCAACCATTGCGAACATCGCCAGTGATGCGCCACCGAGAACGGGTTGGGGGATCGCCGTCAGGATCGCGCCGAATTTCGGGAACAGGCCCAGGAGGATCATGAAGCATCCGGCGGTCGCCACGACCCATCGGCTCCGTACCCGCGTCAAACGAACCAAGCCGACGTTCTCACTGAAACTCGTGTACGGGAAGGAGTTGAGGATTCCGCCCAGCGCCACGGACAGCCCGTCCGCTCGCATCGCGCGAGAGATATCGTCCTTCTTCGTTTCCCTTCCGATAATCTCAGAAACCGCAAAGATTGCACCCGTAGTCTCGACGCAAGTAATGATGACAACAACGAGCATGCTAATTATTGCGCCTAGGGAGAATTGTGGAACGCCGAATTGGAATGGCACGACGAGTCCGAATGCGTCGGCTTCCCGAACTTGATCGAAATTCGCGTCCCCCAACATCCAGGCTACGAGTGTTCCAATGACAAGTGATAGCAGCACGCCAATGGTTGCCAAGAAGCCGCGGAACACGCGCTGGGAGATGACGATGAATGCCAGCGTACCCAGCGCGTAAGCGAGGTTTCTCGAACTGCTCGGATCGAGGGACCCGTCACCCCCTACGGCCTGCTTGGCCGCTTCCGGCAAGAGCGATAGACCAATGATCGCGAGCACCGACCCCGTGACCACGGGCGGAAAGAACTTCACGATACGACCGAGCAGGGGCGCGAACAGGAAGGTAAGTACCCCGCTGACAATGATGGCTCCGTAGACGGTTCGAAGCCCGGTCGCCCCTCCCCCATTGCTCGACGCAATGGCGATCAGCGGCCCAATGCCGGCAAAGGCGATCCCCTGGAGGAGTGGAAGCCTTACCCCGATCTTCCACACGCCGACGGCCTGGAGCAATGTCGCGATACCGCACGTGAGCATGGCTGCGTTGATCAGCTTCACCAGCTCGGCGCTGCTCAGTCCGATCGCCGAGGCCACGATGATCGGGATAACAATCGCGCCGCCGGCGAAGAATGCCAATACGTGTTGGAACCCGTAAACCGCGAGATAACCAAAACCGAGTGTTTCATCTTGAGGCAGAGGTGATTTCTCCTTCTTCCGCCTCATAACGCCCTCGCGGGACTTGCGGGGAATATTCCCGGCATCAACGACATTCGTGGAACGCGTTTGACGCGGTCGCACCATCGCCGTACGGCGGGGTAATCCCTTCTGTCGATTCCGCCTTCGTCCGACAGCGCGACGTCCGGGAAACAGGCCATGTCTGCCAGAGAAAACTCTTCGGCGAGGAAGTCATGCCCCAGCTGCTCGCCGAACCACAGGTGACGGTCCAGGGTGTGCAGCAGCCCGTGCGCGTTCTCACGCGCTGCTTCAATATCTAGCGGTTCACCAAAAGCTTCATGACGCCGCGCTGCGCCAGCAGAGTTCGAAAGGCTTTGGGAAAATAGCAGCCAGTCAAGAGCAATCGCGCGGCGGGCAGGATCGCTTCGCGGTAGTAGGCTCGCGCCTGTGTCGTACGTATCGGCAAGGTGCAGCATTGCCGCCACCGGTTGATGCAGAACCACGTTCGGCATCACCCTTTGGTCATTCAACGCGACGACCGGGGTAATCGACGGATCATCCGGTACGAATTCCTCTAATGCGATCGAGTCGTATTCTAAATCCAAATAATCTAGTACCGCTCGAACCTTATAACATTCCGCCGACATTTCGTAGTCGTAAAGGGTGATCATATTACCGTAATTTCACAGGTCTAGGGTGAGGCTGGGACTCTTCGCTCGCGACACGCACGTCATCATGCATTTGCCGGATTCCTTCTCGGCGTCGCTGAGGTAGACATCTTGATGATCCGGTTCGCCGTCGATCACGGTGACCTGGCAGGTTCCACAAGCGCCCTGCTCGCAGGAGGAGGCCATGGTGACTCCCGCCGCACGCAGAGTCTGCAAAATAGTCGTGCCCGGTTTCACTGTCAGATTCATAACAGAGCGCGCGAGGACGATCTCGAACTCGCTGCTGTCGTCAATTTCTTGATCGTTCAGGAAATACTCGAAACTGATTCTTTCACTCGGTAGCCCAGATTCTGCGGCCTTCTTCCGCACCGCGTCCAGCATCGGTGGCGGGCCACAGATGTATAGCTGGAAATCAGTACCGGTCAAGCTTCCGAGAATTCTCTCTATCTCCTCACCGGTTTGCGCCGGGTTCAAACCAGGAATGACTCTGATGTCCTCCAGAGCCTCGATACGGTCTTTGAAGGCGACGTCCTCCTCACTGGCAACAAAATAGTGCAGCTCAGAATTCAGAGAATAGTGCTGGAGCGTCTGTGCCATCGCGAGAAGAGGGGTGATCCCAATTCCTCCGGCCACGAAGACCGTCCTGTCCCGGTCTCGGCGCAGGGGGAAATTGTTGCGGGGAAGAGACACTGCCAAGACATCCCCGACATTCACGACCTCGTGAATAGTCCGCGATCCGCCTTCGGAGTCTGGCGTTCTCTTTACTCCCAGAATGTATGCGTCCGTCTCGCCTGGGCCGTTGATGAGCGAGTATTGCCGGATCAG
>Ga0209487_1002772_pt1 | contig 14073 bp, 11 predicted proteins | sample Poulit2012_FD_187524 | JGI IMG/M metagenome (GOLD analysis project Ga0209487, IMG submission 187524) | Agricultural soil microbial communities from Georgia to study Nitrogen management - Poultry litter 2012 (SPAdes) (version 2) | ecosystem: Environmental > Terrestrial > Soil > Agricultural land... | reverse complement strand
TCATGAGCTGCATATAGTCAATGACAATTAAGCCCAATTTCCCACATTGGCGCGCCAAACGACGGGCACGTGCCCGTACCTCCATAGCACTTAATCCCGGGGTTTCATCAATATAGATTTGGGCTTCCTGAACCCGTTGCACCGCACTTGTTAAACGTGGCCAGTCATCTGCCGTCAGCTTGCCCGTACGCATACGATGTTGATCCAGTAGTCCCACCGACCCCACCATACGCATCGCCAGTTGCACCGCCCCCATCTCCATAGAAAACACGGCAACGGGCAAGCCTTGATCAATGGCGACGTGCTCACCAATATTCATGGCCAATGAAGTTTTCCCCATCGATGGACGCCCCGCCACCACCACCAAGTCTCCTGGCTGCAAGCCAGAAGTCATACGATCTAAATCGACAAAACCCGTAGGAACGCCGGTGACATCCGAGTCCCCTTCGCGGTGATAAAGCTCATCAATGCGCTCAACCACCTGCGCAAGCAACGGCTGTATGCCCTGAAAATCGGCACTGCTGCTGGCCCCCTCCTGGGCGATCTGAAAGACTCGCGCCTCAGCCTCATCAAGCAACTGGCGCGCTTCTTTACCCTCTGGATTAAAGGCTGCTGAAGAGATCTCATCTGCCACGGTAACCAGTTTCCGCAGCAAGGCCCGTTCGCGCACAATTTCCGCATAACGCTCGATGTTTGCTGCCGATGGGGTATTGTGGGCCAAGGCGTTTAAATATTCGATGCCACCCGTGTCGTCAGACTTATTCACGCTTTCTAGAGACTCATGAACCGTGATAACGTCGGCCGGACGGGCCAGAGAAATGAGTCGACTAATATGCTGCCAAATTAGTTTATGATCGTAGCGATAAAAGTCATCTTCTTTAAGGAGGTGTGCAATTCTGTCCCAGGCAGCATTGTCTAATAGTAAGCCACCCAACACCGACTGTTCCGCCTCTACAGAGTGGGGCGGAACCCGTAAATGCTCCAATGAAGAATCCTGGCTAGAGGATGGGAATAGGGTGCTCACTAAGATCTCCAAATAATAATAGCCGGCAACTGCCGGCTATTTCCAAGATGGTCACCAAGGTGTTGGAATTAAGCGACGTCGCCGCGAACCTCAACGGTAATTTCTGCGTTTACATCGGGATGCAAATTGATGACGACGGGGTACTCGCCAATGGCCTTAAACACACCGTGGTCCAGTTGCACTTGAGATTTTTCAATATCAGGAAAACCATCAGCATCGAGTGCTCGAATGATGTCTCGCGAGCCCACGGAACCAAACAAACGACCATCAACGCCCGCTTTCTGGCTGATTACTATAGTAGCACCATTTAGTTTTTCCCCAACGGCTTCTGCTGCCGCCAGACGCTCGGCCTGCGCTTGCTCCAGTTCGGCACGGCGCGCTTCAAATTCTGCCAACGCCGTTGGCGTCGCGCGACGCGCTTTGCGTTGAGGAATTAAGTAGTTACGTGCATAACCACTACGGACGTTTACCACGTCCCCCAAATCGCCCAGATTAATAATCTTTTCTAATAAGATAACTTGCATAAAAGCCTCCGGGTTATTTCTGATTGTCTGTGTAGGACATTAATGCCAGGAACCGGGCGCGTTTAATAGCGGTAGCGAGCTGCCGCTGGAAATGAGCTTTCGTTCCGGTTAGACGTGCAGGAATAATTTTGCCGTTTTCTTGAATAAAATCACGTAACGTATCAAGATCTTTATAGTCGATGTGAGTCACACCCGCTGCCGTGAAGCGACAAAATTTGCGACGTTTAAATAAAGGATTTTGCTGACCGTAACGGCGATTGCTGCGGCCTCTGCCTCTTCGATTGTAAGCCATAGTATGCCTCGTATATTTATACAACTGTTGTGGATTCGGAAGTTAAGTGTTGGGCAGATTGCAAGTGAAGTATCAAACGCTTGGCGCCTTTACGCTGGGGGGCTAAAAAACCATTAACGACTAACTGACTTCCCATGGTGATATCTGCTAGCAGTAACGCCAGATCACCAATGGCTGTTGCCGCAATGGTGAGATCTACCCGGCGTAACATTCCTGCATGCTCAATATCGGACGCATGCGCCAATGTTAATTCCAGTATGGGTAAGCCGGCTGGCGTGTACCGTATGGGTTTTGCCTCTATCACCGCAGCGTTTAGCGTAACGTTGTTCACCTTGGCTGCCTTCACTTGGACAACTAGTTTGAAGCCGCGGTAGCTTCGGAGCCCGACTTACGAGCTTCCTCGCGTTCAACTGACTTCATCATTAGCGAGGCTTCTGTAACGGCTTCCTTCATTTTGATAATAAGGTGGCGCAAGATCGCGTCGTTGTAGCGAAACGCGTGTTCCAACTCTTCCAGTTCTTCCTGGCCACACTCAATATTCATGCACACATAATGTGCTTTAACCAGTTTTTGGATGGAGTATGCCAGCTGACGACGACCCCAGTCTTCCAAACGGTGAACTTTGCCACCCTTGGCGGTGACAACGGATTGATAGCGCTCGATCATGGCGGGCACCTGCTCGCTTTGATCGGGATGCACAATAAACACTACTTCGTAGTGACGCATATAATAACTCCTTATGGGTAAAGCCCGCTTAGCAATACACCAAGTCGAGCAAGAAACCGTTAATTATAGCAAACCTTCGCCATGGACAACGGCGTACGCCGAATGATTATGAATGGACTCAAAATTCTCGGCACTCACGGTATAGCGCGCTAGTCCTTCCACGGCTTTTACATTCACTGCCACATCCCGTACCAAATCCTCAACGAATTTGGGATTATCGTAAGCATACTCGGTGACGTATTTTTCATCGGTACGCTTTAGCAAGCCCCATAACTCAGAAGAAGCCTGTTGCTCAATCAACCGAATAAGGCCTTCAATATCGACCTGCTGCGGATCCGAATAAACAGCGGTCACAATAATATGGGAACGCTGGTTATGCGCACCATAATCTGAAATCTCTTTGGAACAAGGGCACAAACTGGTAACCGGCACCAAAACCGTCAACTCAAATTCTAGCGATGTGTTGTTGCCTCCCGCCTTATCCGTTGACCGAACCACCCAAGTCAACTCGTAATCCATCAAGCTTTGCACACCGGATACTGGGGCAGTTTTATTAATAAAGTAGGGGAATTTTGCCGTGATATCGCCGCGCTCCGCGTTTAACAAGGGAAGCATTTTTTCCAGCATCTCACAAAACAGCACCGGTGTCATGGCATGATCACGATAGGTTTCCAACAAGGCAAGAAATCGTGACATGTGCGTGCCTTTGGATTCCGCCGGCAAGGCAACGGTCAGCTCAAATTCCGCGACAGTAGGATTGGCCTTGCCCTGCGCATCTGCCACCAACATGGGTTGACGCACACGGCGCACACCGACGCGCTGGATAGGAACATGGCGCGCGTCCGCACGGCTTTGCACATCGGGCATAGCAATCGCTGAGTCAATGGTAACGTTCATGAATAGATAAACCTGAATATTAATTCGGAAAGGCCACAGGTTGAGATGGGGATGATTCTCCCCGCCTCAAGCGGCATGCGACAGCAAGTCAGGGAAGCGCTTTTTAATCGCTGCCATGAAACCGCTGGAATCCAGCCCAAGTTGGCTATGTAATGCTGCCTGATCCCCATGATCAATAAACTGATCGGGATAGCCTAGCTGAAGAATAGGATGGGGAATATGTTCCTGATGGAAAAGCTCGGCAACCGCGCTGCCGGCCCCGCCCATGATGGCAGCGTCCTCAATAGTAACAAATGCATCATGGCTTTGTGCGAGTTTTTTTAGCAAGGTTTTGTCAATGGGTTTCACAAAACGCATATCGACCAGGGTAGCATTTAATTGCTCAGCAACGCTAAGTGCTTGCATGGTGAGCGTGCCAAAACCCAAAATAGCAATCCGTTTCCCTTCTACCAACACGCGTGCCTTGCCAAGCGGGACGGTTTCCAAGTTGGCCACAACCTCGGCACCACAGCCACTTCCCCGCGGATAACGCACCGACGCCGGACCCTCATGTTGGTAACACGTGGATAACAGTAACCGAGCCTCATTTTCATTGGACGGTGTGGCCACCACCATATTGGGAACACACCGCAAATAGGCAATGTCGTAATTGCCAGCATGTGTGGCACCATCGGCACCAACCAAGCCGGCGCGGTCCAGAGCAAAAGTCACATCAAGGTTTTGCAAGGCAACATCATGAATAAACTGGTCATAGCCTCGCTGCAGAAATGTTGAATAAATGGCAAGCACAGGCTTAACCCCTTCACAGGCAAGCCCACCCGCGAAAGTAACCGCATGCTGCTCCGCAATCCCCACATCAAAGTACCGGTCAGGATACTGCTTTTCAAATGCTACCAAGCCACTGCCCTCGCGCATGGCGGGCGTTATGGCATGTAAGCGTTTATCGGCCTGGGCCATGTCGCAGACCCATTGTGAAAAAATGTTGGTAAAGGTGAGTTTGGGAGGCTTGCTTGCTGCTTGCACCCCCACTTGTGGGTCGAACTTGCCGGGCCCGTGATACAGCACAGGATCGGCCTCGGCCAATTTATAGCCCTGGCCTTTACGTGTGACCACATGTAAGAACTGCAGACCGCCCAGCTTTTTCAAATTCTGCAAAGTGGGCACCAACGCATCCAAATCATGCCCATCAATGGGGCCCACGTAATTAAAGCCAAGCTCCTCAAACAAGGTTGCGGGCGATATCATGCCCTTGGCGTGGCCCTCAAACCGCCGTGCCAGCTCAAGCACAGGCGGAACATGCTGCAGCACGGTACGCCCCACCTCTTTAGCCTGGGCATAAAAGCGCCCGGAAAGTAGGCGAGCAAAGTAATGATTGAGCGCCCCCACCGGCGGGGAAATCGACATATCGTTGTCATTTAACACGACCGTGAGGTTTATGCCGGGAATAACCCCGGCGTTATTCAACGCCTCAAACGCCATACCCGCTGTCATGGCGCCATCTCCAATTACCGCAATGTGCTGGCGATTAATACCGGCATTGCGGGACGCCACCGCCATCCCCAGCGTGGCTGAGATAGAGGTAGAGGAATGTGCGGTACCAAAGGCATCGTATTCGGACTCACAGCGGCGGGGAAATCCCGAGATCCCCCCATACTGGCGCAAACCCGCCATTTGCGAACGGCGTCCCGTTAATATTTTATGGGGATAAGACTGATGGCCGACATCCCACACCAACCGATCCGATGGTGTATTAAAGACGTAATGCAAAGCCAATGTGAGCTCCACCGTGCCGAGATTCGAAGATAAGTGCCCCCCTGTTTTGGAAACAGATTCCAACACCAAAGACCGCAACTCGTCGGCAATTGGCTTAAGCGATGCACGATTTAATCGGCGCAAATCGGCAGGCGAATGAATCTGGTCTAAGGAGATACGGCTCATAAGTCTAGAAAATCCACGGTGAGCTTTCATTTTAGCCATTTACCCGGCGGCTTGCCTAGTCAGGCATGCCAGCCAGCGGTTGGCGGCCCCGAAACGCGCAGGTTTAATGCTGGCGGTTTACAAAGAAGTCCGTCATGCCGGCAAGCGTAGCACCCCCGGGTCCCAACGGTAAAATAGCCGTACGCGCTTGCTCAGCCAATGACGCCAATAGCTCCCGCGAGGCGTCTAGCCCCAATGTTGAAATATAAGTGGGCTTATTTTGTGCCGCATCTTTACCGGCCGTTTTCCCAAGCGTAGACGTATCGGCCGTCACATCCAAAATGTCATCCATCACCTGAAAAGCCAAGCCCATGGCCGCCGCGTAAGTCGCCAAGTGTTGCCGCGTGGAGGAACTGGCCCCACCCACAATGCCCCCAAGCACCACGCTTACCTCCAACAAAGCCCCGGTTTTCATGCGATGCATACGGGTTAAAGCGTCTGAGCTAAGCTGCTGGCCCACACTCTCGCAATCGATTGCCTGGCCCCCCACCATCCCCTGGCTACCGACGGCACGCGCCAACAAAGAGATTGCCTGGCTCATTAATGCAGGCGAAATGGGCATGTCTGCTAACAACTCAAATGCCAACGGCTGGAGTGCATCGCCTACCAGCATTGCTGTAGCTTCGTCGTATTGCACATGGGCCGTGGGCCGGCCACGGCGCAAATCGTCATCGTCCATGCAGGGCAAATCGTCATGCACCAGGGAATAAGCATGAATCAGTTCCACTGCTGCAGCAGCATAATCCAGCGCCCCACGATGGGCAGATTCAGACATTTTAGAAGGTCGCCCCGCTGCCTCACCTGCCGCGTAGACCAAGCAAGCACGCACCCGCTTGCCCCCCCCAAGGACGGCATAACGCATCGCCTCGTGCAATCGCATGGGGACCACATCGCGTCGTGGTAACACCTCATCGAGCACCGCTTCTATTTGCCCCACCCGCTTTGCCATCCAAGTGGAAAACGCCTGGGCATCTATCGCCTGAGTATTCACGCTACATCCTTCTTTGACTTCGCTTGCAAACTTCTGGTTTCGAATTGTACGCAACTGGCGCCACGATTGCACTATACTCTTTGTTTTCCTGGAAAATGGCCCCATATATTCTTTTGGACACTGTCTTCATTTTTCAAAATCATGAAACGTATAGCTTTATTTTTAATGACCAATATGGCGGTCTTGCTTGTTTTAAGCATTGCCATGAATATATTGGGCGTTGGCCGCTATCTGCACGCCCAGGGACTTGATCTTACCCAATTGCTGATATTTTCTGCAATTATTGGTTTTACGGGTGCCCTAATTTCTTTATTTGCCAGCAAGTGGATGGCGAAAACTAGCACACGGGCCCGGGTGATTGATCCGAACCAGCCCGGTTCACGACAGGAAGCCTGGCTGATAGAAACAGTCCATCAACTGGCCGAACGGGCTGGCATTGGCTACCCCGAGGTCGCCATCTACGACGGTGCCCCCAACGCCTTTGCCACCGGCGCCTTTAAAAACGATGCGCTGGTAGCGGTCTCTACGGGATTGCTGCGAAGCATGAATGAGGAAGAAGTCACCGCCGTGCTTGGCCATGAAGTCGCGCATATTGCCAATGGCGACATGGTAACCCTAACCCTCATCCAGGGCGTCGTGAACACCTTTGTTATCTTCTTGGCACGCGTGGTGGGCTACCTGGTGGATTCCTTTTTATCGCGCGGCAACGACCAACGCGTCGGGATAGGCCCCGGCTATTACTTAACGGTAATCATATGTGAGATTCTTTTTGGGCTACTCGCCTCTATAATTGTGGCGTGGTTCTCGCGTCAGCGTGAATTCCGTGCCGACGCGGGTTCTGCCGAGTTGCTCGGCTCAGGCCAGCCCATGATCAATGCCCTGGCTCGCCTTGGCGGACTAGAAGCTAGTGATTTGCCCAAATCCTTTGAAGCCGCGGGCATCAATAGTGGCCCCCGATTAAGCGCCCTGTTTGCTAGCCACCCCCCTATCGAGGAAAGAATTCGCGCCCTACAAGGTTAACGTCTCTTATCACCCACCCCAAGTAAAAATAATTTATGAAAGAACTGCTCGCCTTATTGCATTTTGGAGGATATACCGCGCTATTACTCTGGGGGGTTCACATGGTGCAAACAGGCGTGCAACGATCCTTTGGGGCTCGCCTGGGGGTGGTAATGGGACGTGCACTCGGCACCCGGACACGCTCTTTTCTAACCGGCTTAGGCATTACCGCTGCCATTCAAAGTAGTACCGCCACCGGGCTAATGATTACCAGTTTTGCGGCAGGCGGCGTAGTTGCCCTGTTACCGGCCCTGGCCGCCATGCTCGGTGCCAATGTAGGTACGACCATTATTGTGCAGTTGCTGTCGTTTAACCTGACCGCCCTGGCCCCGGTATTCATTTTGGTGGGGGTATGGATGTTTCGCCACTATCAGCCTGGACGCACCCGTGATCTGAGCCGGGTATTTATTGGCTTCGGGCTATTGCTGCTGGCACTGGAAGCCCTGGTACATCTGTTACAACCCGTCCAAGATGCCCCCATGTTAGAACTGGTGCTAGATGCCATGGCAGAACGTCCCGTAATGGCCATGCTGCTCTCTGCCATCCTAACCTGGGCGGCACACTCTAGTGTCACGGTGGTGGTACTGGTAATGTCGCTGGCGAGTCACCACGTGGTGGGCCCCGAGCTTGCGTTTGCACTGGTGTTAGGCGCCAACCTAGGAACAGCGGTTAATCCGGTGTTGGAAGGCAGCAGTGGTAACGACCCTGCTTCACGGCGTTTGCCTATTGGCAATTTGGGTACCCGCATTGTGGGTTGTGTGCTTGCCCTATTCGTACTGCCGTGGCTGCCGGATGTAATCCAGTTGCTTTCCAGTGATCCGTCACGGGCGGTCGCCAATTTTCATACGCTATTCAATATTGTTGTCGCACTACTTTTTCTGCCCTTTCTTAATCAATATGCCAAGCTGATTACGCGGTTATTACCCAAGCGCAGCGATCCTGACGACCCTTCACGACCCCTCTACCTTGATGAATCCGCCCATGAAGTGCCCGCCATTGCACTAGGCAATGCCGCGCGCGAAGCGTTACGACTTGCAGACATGCTGCAATCTTTATTGGGCATGGCACGTGCCAGCCTGGTGAGCGATAATCGCCACCGCATTAACCATGCGCGTTACATTAACAACGCCATTAGCCGCCTAGAGACGCAAATCACCACCTACCTGGCACGCACCGATCAGGAAAATCTCACCAAAGAAGACCATACCCGCCAAAATGATATCCTATCATTTGTGGCGCATGTCTCCCGAGCGGCCAGTGTAATTACCAATCGATTGCTAAACCACGCCGACACCCTGGCCAAGCGGGGGTGGGCATTTAGCCAAGAGCAACGTGATGAGCTTATTGAAGTCATTGAACGCCTAATGCGCAACCAGCGCCGCATGGCGGCTTTATTCGTTGCCGAAGATGTGCGTAGTGCACGCTATCTTGCCTACGAAAAAGACTACTTTCGCAAGCTGGAATTTCATGCCGCCGAAGACCACTTGGTAAAAATGAAGTCAGGCAAACTGGAGCACGCCGAAGTGGGAACCGCCTATCTCGACATGCTACGTGATGCCAAAACCATTAACTCCCACTTAGTGGAGGCAACAGCCTACCCCATTCTGGCGCGTCACAATGAACTGCTCCCCAACCGCTTACGCGATGAAAGCCAAGATTCCTGATTAATGGGCTTGCTCCCAGTTGGGGCCTGTTCCAACCTCGGCCACCAGGGGCACCGATAAGGTGGCCACCCCAGCCATTAACGTGGGCAAGGTTTCCATGAGCATGCCCACCTCCACTTGAGGCGCATCAAACACCAGTTCGTCATGCACTTGCATCACCATCAAGCTTTGCATCGCTTCCGCTTCCAACCAGGCTTGAATGGCCACCATGGCCATTTTGATTAAATCGGCAGCACTGCCCTGCACGGGCGCATTAATGGCCGCACGTTCCGCTGCCGCACGGCGCGGCCCCTTGGCACCGCCCAATTCGGGCAAGCCAATCCGCCGCCCAAAAATGGTTTCCACATACCCCTTGGCACGGGCCTGCTCGCGCGTGTTTTCCATATATTCCGCCACCCCGGGATAGCGAGTGAAATAGCGATCGATATAAGACTTGGCCGCACTGCGGGTAATGCCCAGATTATTGGCCAAACCAAACTCTCCCATGCCATAAATCAAACCAAAGTTAATGGCCTTGGCAGCATAACGTTGATCATTGGTGACATCTTCTAGAGCGGTTTCAAATACTTCCGAAGCCGTTACACGATGAATATCCTTACCCGCCTCAAACGCTTTACGCAGCGCTTGATCGCCCGATAAGTGCGCCATCACACGGAGTTCGATTTGCGAATAGTCGGCCGACACCACATGGCCATAGCCGGCAATAAACGCTGTACGCACCCGCCTGCCTTCAGGGGTACGCACAGGAATATTTTGCAAATTGGGATCGGACGAAGCCAGTCGCCCAGTGATCACCGACGCCTGCGAATAGCGTGTATGCACCCGCGACGTGCTTTGATTGACCATTTTTGGCAGTTTGTCGGTATAAGTTGATTTTAATTTGGCCAGACCGCGGTATTCCAGGAGCAGCTTTGGCAAGGGATAATCTTGCGCCAGCCGCGTTAATACCTCTTCGCTGGTTGATGGTGCACCCGTCGCAGTTTTTCTAATAATGGGCAATCCCATTTTGGTAAACAATATTTCCCCCAGCTGCTTGGGAGAATTCAAATTAAAAGGCTGCTCTGCCAAACGATGCGCTTCTTCCTCCAGGCCTTTTAACTGTTTACCCAACTCGTGGCTTTGCATCGCCAACACATGGGTATCCAGCGCCACGCCCTGAATTTCCATAATTGCCAGCACGCGCGATGTTTGAATTTCCAGCTGATAAATGGACTCCAACCCCTTGCTGGCAGATATTTGGGAACGTAACGTGTTGTGCAATTGCAAGGTTAAATCGGCGTCCTCGCAAGCATAGTGGGAGGCAGTAGCCACATCAAGCTCATTAAAACCAATCTGTTTGGCCCCTTTGCCACAAAGCTCCTCATAACTGGTGGCCTGGCGCCCCAACCAGCGCTCCGCCAGCGATTCTAAATTGACGCGTCGATGCGATTCCAATACATAAGCCTGCAACATGGTGTCCTCTGCCACCCCGGCCAGTGTCACCCCTTCATTGTGGAGCACATGGGTATCATATTTAGCATTATGTAGCACTTTTTGTGCCGTGCTGTCTTCCAACCACGTTCGTAGCCGCTTGATAACTTTTTCCTTGGGCAACTGGGATGGCTGATCCGGACCATTATGACCCACTGGGATGTAATACGCCTGCCCCGGTGTGACGGAGAACGATAAGCCCACCAAACGGGCCCGCATGGGATCCAACGAGGTGGTCTCCGTATCCAAGGCGGTAAGCGCTGCTTGTTGCAAGGCTTCTAACAAAGTATCAAAGCCATCCCAATCGCTAATTGTGGTGTAATCCTGTATGGCGGGTTGCTTGGGCACCTCAGCTTGTAAGCGAACATCTTGCTCGGGAATGGCTTCCTCATCCCCCGTTACTTCGCGCAACCATTTTCTAAATCCAAAATCGTTATACAGATCAATCAGGGCCGCTTTGTCGGGCGATTTCAAGGCCAGAGTGTTCCATTTCCCATTAAATTCTGGAATATCACAATTGGTTTTAATGGTAACCAGTTGGCGGGTTAACTCGAACTGGGGAATAGCCTTACGTAAATTTTCCCCTGCCACACCCTTAATTTCGTCCGCATGCTTTATAATATCCTTAAGGCTGCCATATTTATTTAGCCAGCGAGCGGCGGTTTTAGGGCCCACATTGGGCACACCGGGAATATTGTCGGACGTATCGCCGACCAACATTAAATAGTCCGTGATGCGTTCCGGACCCACACCAAACCGGTCTATCACCCCCGCTTCATCCTGGGTTTCATTCGACATGGTGTTAACCAATGAAACCTGGGTATTTACCAGCTGGGCCAAGTCCTTGTCCCCCGTTGAAATCACGGTGCGCAAGTCTTGCTCAGTTGCCCGGGCAGCCAGGGTGCCAATCACATCATCTGCCTCAACACCCGGCACACTCATGACAGGCCAACCCAGTGCCTCGACCACCTGGTAAATGGGCTCGATCTGGTTTGCCAGATCCTGGGGCATGGGCGGCCGCTGCGCTTTATAGTCAGGGTAAAGGTCATCGCGGAACGTTTTGCCTTTGGCATCGAAGACACAAACCGCATAGTCTGCCTTGTAATCCTGCTGCAGCCTTTTTAACATGGAGATAACGCCGTAAATGGCACTGGTTGGCTCACCTCTAGCATTTCTTAAATTTGGCATCGCATGGTATGCCCGATATAGATAACTAGAGCCATCTACTAGCAACAAGGTTTTTTTCATGACAAACAATAAAATAATTCGAACGCCGGCCACCCAGCAAATCCCTACAATTATGGCAGAATTGCAAAAAGCTGCCGATGTGCTTAAAACGCTGGGCTGGGGGGTAAGTATTTTTGGCAGTGCGCGGATTCCCCCGGAATCTCAATGGTATCAGCTTGCCCAACAGCTTGGCACACGTCTGGCAAAAGCCGGCTTGCCCGTTATCGCGGGTGGTGGGCCTGGCATTATGGAAGGTGCCAACAAAGGCGCCTACGAAGCAGGCGGTACCAGTGTTGGCCTAAACATTCGGCTGCCCCACGAAAAAGGGGACAACCCCTACCAAACGCATAGTTTAACGTTTGATTACTTTTATTCGCGCAAAGCTACCTTTTTTATGCATAGCGCGGCCTATGTCTCCCTGCCGGGGGGCTGGGGAACCCTCGACGAAGTGTTCGAGGTAATGACCTTGGTACAAACGGGGAAGGTTCCCCCCGCTCCCATCATTCTGGTGGGTACCGATTTCTGGTCAGGGCTCCTGGACTGGATAAAAGAGCAACAACTTGGCCATGGCATGATCGGCAGCAACGATATGGAATTACTGACGCCAACCGATGATCTCGATGAAATCCTCACCCTGATTATCGATTGCTGCGCCCGGGCTGCCGCGCAAACGGAAATGGAGCCTGCCCTGCCCGGTTCTTGATACGCGCTAAGCGGTAGCTTCGTCACGAGCCGCCCGACGGCGCTCATGCTCCAATAGGTGGCGCTTACGCAAACGAATAGAGGTGGGCGTCACCTCCACCAGTTCATCATCATTAATAAACTGCACCGCGTACTCAAGCGTCAACGGCACCGGGGGAACCAGGTCAATGGCATCATCACGGCCAGATGCCCGCACGTTGGTCATTTTCTTTTCACGAATGGGGTTTACCACCAGGTCATTATCGCGATTGTGAATCCCGATAATCATTCCTTCGTAAAGGGTTTCATTTGGCGCCACAAACATACGGCCCCGCTCTTGCAGTTTCCATAAAGCATAGGCAACTGCTTTGCCATCGTCCTGACTGATTAGCACCCCGTTGCGACGCTCACCAACGCCACCTTCACGCACCGGCGCATAGCTATCAAAAACATGGCTCATCAATCCGGTACCTCGCGTGAGCGTCATGAATTCCGTTTGAAAGCCAATCAGGCCGCGTGCGGGGATTCGGTAGTCCAGACGCACACGACCCTTGCCATCGGGAAGCATGTCGCTTAGCTCCCCCTTACGCCGGCCAAGCTCTTCCATAACGCCGCCCTGATGTTCCTCATCAATGTCGGCCGTTAACAGTTCATAGGGCTCCAGACGCTGTCCGTTTTCCTCTTTATATAAAACCTTGGGACGAGAAACGGCGAGTTCATAACCTTCGCGTCGCATATTCTCAATCAAAATCGTTAAATGCAGCTCCCCGCGGCCACACACCTCAAAAACCGTATCATCATCGGTTTCATTAACCCGCAGGGCTACATTAGACTTTAATTCCAGCTGTAAACGGTCGCGTAGCTGGCGACTGGTCACATATTTTCCTTCCTGACCCGCCAGCGGTGAGGTATTCACCATGAAATTCATGGTTAAGGTCGGCTCATCAATGTGTAACAAGGGGAAGGCATCCGGATGGTCGGGATCACTCACGGTGCAGCCAATGCCAATGTCCTCCAGGCCATTGATCAGCACAATATCGCCGGCTTGCGCTTCCTCAACCTGCTCCTGCTCCAACCCTTGGAACTTGAAAACCTGGTTGATGCGCCCCTTGATAATTTCCCCTTCCGGGCCAAAACGGATGGCGACCTCGCGTCCTGGTTTTACCCGGCCCCGGTTCACCCGACCAACCCCGATTTTGCCCACATAACTACTGTAGTCAATGGAGATGATTTGCATCCGAAAAGGGCCATCTACATCGTCTTCACGCTGTGGCACGTATTCAAGAATCGCGTCAAAAAGTGGCTGCATATCTCCACTACGCACATCATCTTCCAGCCCCGCATAGCCATTTAAGCCGGAGGCAAAGATAATGGGAAAATCCAGCTGCTCTTCCGACGCGCCAAGCTTATCGAATAGATCAAATGTTGCATTAATAACGTCGTCAGGACGGGCGCCGGGACGATCAATCTTATTTACCACCACTATGGGTTTTAGCCCCAACTCCAGTGCTTTGCGCGTGACAAAGCGCGTTTGCGGCATC
>Ga0209487_1002771_pt1 | contig 14075 bp, 6 predicted proteins | sample Poulit2012_FD_187524 | JGI IMG/M metagenome (GOLD analysis project Ga0209487, IMG submission 187524) | Agricultural soil microbial communities from Georgia to study Nitrogen management - Poultry litter 2012 (SPAdes) (version 2) | ecosystem: Environmental > Terrestrial > Soil > Agricultural land... | reverse complement strand
AAAAGCGGTCGTCGCCACGGGTGGCGCCGCGCTCGGTGACCCGCGCCAGCGCGATCTCGTCGATGATCTCTTGGGTGGTCGAGGCAGGGCTCGGCACACAACCGGTCAGGGTGAGATCGCCGACGGTGCGGAACCGCACGGTGCGCTCCTCCACCGTCTCTCCCGGTTTGCACGGGTTGTACTCGCTCTCGGTGAGCCACATGCCGTCGCGCTGGAACACCCGCCGTTGGTGCGAGTAGTAGATCGAGGGGATCTCGATGTTCTCACGGGCGATGTACTGCCAGATGTCCAACTCGGTCCAGTTCGACAACGGAAAGACCCGCATGTGCTCGCCCTCGTGGATCTGCCCGTTGTACAGGGTCCACAACTCCGGGCGCTGGCGCTTGGGGTCCCACTGACCGAACTCGTCCCGGTGGGAGAAGACGCGCTCCTTGGCGCGGGCCTTCTCCTCATCCCGCCGGCCACCACCGAAGGCGGCGGTGAAGCCCTCCTCCTCGATGATGTGCAGCAGGGTGCCGATCTGCAGCCGGTTGCGGCTGGTCTTGCCGTCGTCGACGACGATCCCGGTGCGGATCGCCTCCTCCACCGAGGCCACGATCAGTCGGACCCCGAGGCGGTTCACCCAGTTGTCCCGCGTGGCGAGCACCTCGGGGAAGTCGTAGCCGGTGTTCACCTGCAGCACCGGGAACGGGATCTTGGCCGGGTGAAACGCCTTCTCGGCCAGGCGCAGCATGGTGATCGAGTCCTTGCCGCCGGAGAACATCAGCACCGGCTTTTCGAACTCGGCCGCGACCTCGCGGAAGATGTGGATCGACTCCGCCTCCAGCTCGTCGAGCTGGCTCAGGCGGTAGTCGGCGTGCATCATCGTCATGGGCAGCAAACAGCCTCTCGTCGTCTGCGGTCGCGGTCTTCTCTCAGTGGCTGGCGTGGGCACACTGACACACATGTCGCAGCCGATCATAACCCCGCCTGTGGGACACTGCTGAGGCTGATAGATGCGTAGTCGCAGGAGGATCCATGACGTCAGCCGAACCGGGCGCGTATCCCGTTCGAGGCCCGGTGTTCGTCGGCGGCACTGGCAGGAGTGGCACGACGATCGTCGGTGAGCTGATCGGCGCCAGCCAGCACTACGCCCTCTACCACATGGAATCCCGGTTCCAGGCCGATCCGTCCGGGCTAGCAGACCTCGCCCAGGGGCGAGTCGGATTCGACGAGTTCAAAGAGCTGATGGTTGGTCGTTGGTTTCATCGCCCACCCAACCCACGAGGCCCGCGTGGAGTGCACACCATCATCAGCCGGGACACCTTGGACGCGGCGCTCGAGCGCCTCCGCAGCGAACTCGACGACGACCCATGGCCGGCAGCCGGCCGATTCCTTCACGCGGTGCTCGACCCGGTCGCCACCCAGGCCGGCAAGGAGACCTGGGTGGAAATGACCCCACCGAACGCAGAGCGGATGAACGACCTTGCCCGCATGCTTCCCGCGGCGAAGTTCATCAACATGGTCCGCGACGGCCGCGCGGTAGCACATTCGGTAGCGAAGAAGCGTTGGGGACCCAACGACTTCGAGGGCGCGTTGGAATGGTGGTCGAGTCAGGTGATCGCCGCCACACACGCCAGCCGAGAGGTCGATCCAGACCGTGTCCTGACGATGCGGCTGGAGTCGCTGACGGGTGAAAGCCGAGAAGACGCCTATACTCGGCTCGCGAGTTTCTTGGCCGCAGATGAGGACACCGCGATGCGGGAGTTCTTCGAAACGAGGGTTACCGGCGAGAAGGCTCACGAGGACCGGTGGTCCCGGGACCTGGATGAGGAACGGATGGCCCAGGTCCAGGAGCTCTACGCCACGCACCTGCAAGGCCTCCTCGACGCCGGAGCCGGGCTACCAAAGCCTGACCTGGAGGAAGTGCCGGGAGAAGTCGAACTGATGCCCACGGCAGCAGCAACCCGCTCGACCGGCGAGGTGCAGCCACCGTCGGCTACGCCCCATAGGCCCGCCACCAGCGAACAGACATCACAAGTTGCTCCCCCACGTCCAACAAAGCGTGAACGACAGGAACGGAGTGCACGGCGGCACAATCTGTTCGACGGATCACTGCGCAACTTCCGCACTGGCACACTCATCGACCTGGGCGCCGGGCACGGTGAGCACTCGCGCCGGGCGGCTGATGCCGGCTGGCAGGTCACCGCAGTCGACGCGCGCGACGAACGATTCCCTAACGACGACCGCATCACCTGGGTACGCCAAGACGTACGCGAGGTGGACCTGTCTGGCTATGACCTCATCTTGTGCCTCGGGCTCTTCTACCACCTCACCCTCGACGACCAACTCGACCTGCTCAAACGCACATCCGGAACGCCACTCATCCTCGACACCCACGTCGCCACCGACCAACCGACCCACCAACTGTCCGACCCCATCGAAGACCGCGGCTACACCGGCCGCTACTACTCCGAAAAGGGCTGGCAGACCCGAGCCACCGCCTCGTGGAACAACACCCAGTCCTTCTGGCCCACCCCAGAAACGCTGTACCGCATGCTCGCCGACCACGGCTACCCAGCCGTCTTCGCCGGCACCCCCTGGGTCACCACCGACCGCACCTTCTTCCTGTGCGTGCCCGATGGCACGTCCTCACCCGCTGACCACGGCACCGCCGATTCGGAGCGCGCGACATATACCGTGAATCGGATGACCCAAACCTCGGACCAGGAGGCCGAGCGGGCGTTCGTTCGGCAGGGTTGGCAGTTCGTCGATACCATCGAACGCCTCGGTAGCAAGGAGTCCCGTAAGCAATTCCGCACCATTTGGGACGCCGAACGTGCCCGCGCTCGGGACGCCTTTCAGCCACTCACGACGGGTAACCTCTGCACCACCAAGCACAAGCGCATCTACGAAGGTGAGAGCAACCTCACCCGGTTCCGTCGCACGCGGGACTACGTAACGCCGGGAGAGCGCGTCTTCGACATCGGACTCGGCAGGGGCTACTTGCCGGGCATTCTGCTCCGGGACGGCGAACTCGGCGCCTATCACGGCATCGACCCGGACACGACCAATGTCAAGGCCACCAGGCAGATGTTCGAGTTGAACGGGCTCGCCGACCGTGGCACGGCGGCGGTGGGTGACCTGTACGAGCTGACCCGAAAGGAAGTCGCCCAGTTCGGTGCCGACCTGGTCGTGTGCTGCGAGGTCATCGAGCACGTCCCCGACGCGGAGAAGGCGGTGCAGGCCCTCGCGAACGCGTTGCCCGAAGGTGCCGAGTTGCTGATCTCCGTTCCGCTGCTCGGAGAACTCGAGGTGGTGTGGGGACACGTCAACTTCTTCGATATGGCCCGTGCTCGCGCCATGGTCGAGCATGCCGGACTGACGGTGCATCACGTGGACGCGGTCGACAACATCTGGACCTTCATCCTGGCGTCGAATGACCCGAAACCGAGCCCCCGGGCGGCGCGTGCCGCGGCGGCGCCAGTCGATGTCACCGCCAACGCCCGGGGCACGCCAGACATGCCACGCGGTTTCCATCACCTCGACCTGGCCAACGCCGGGGTCGGGCCCAGCTCGTGGCAGATCCGGCTGGCCTCTAGCAATGTTGCCGTCGTCAACAACGGTGTCGAGTTCGAGGGCGTTGCCGAAGACGTTGGACGCATTCGCAAAGGCCGCACGGTCAACTCGTATACCGGGATCTCGCTTCCGATCCACGACACCGACGGACTGCGCATCGAACTCGAGGTCGTGGCCGCGGAGAACGTCAAGGCGATCTACATCGATTTCAATGCCGATGGTGAGCGTGTTGGACGCTGGAAGTGGGACTCCGAGCGCGTGGCGATCGAGCCGAGCACCAAGACCCATGTGCTCCGACCCGGCCGACGATCGCCGACCTTCCAACGACACCTCGCACACGACCTGCCGAGCGCGACGTCGGCGGAGATCTTCGCGCAACTCGAGCCCGGAGGTTCGGTGAAGATCCGGCTCAACCGCGCGGCGAAGATCAGATAGCGCTCGACCCCGGGGAGTTGAACCCACCGGATGACGCCTAGCCAGGCCGTGGCGACGGCATGGCTCGATTTGCGAACGTAACGGTCTGGTAACGCTAACCGAGTGGCTGCAGTGGCGCCCGGCGTTCCTTGGCACCGTGGCCTGCGTCATGCGTCGACCATCTGGCCCTGCCGCAGAAGTGAGGGCATCGCCCCCGAGACCGCACTCGATGGCCATGGTGATGCTGCCCCTGCATCCCGGCGCCACGCGGTACATCGAAGCAGGGATTCTTTGGATGATGCCCGCCGAGGGGTCCACGGAGCCTCAGTCATTGCAGAAGGCTGGTCGACCACCGGACTCACTAGAGTAAAGGATCGAAAAGGTCATTATGAGACGCGCGACGCTCAAGGTCTCTTTGGTCGCCACTGCTGCGGCGGCCCTGGTAGTGCCGCTGATGGGAGCGGCTCCGTCGCCAACTGCTCAGCGGACGGAGAACCAACAGGCAGAGTTCGATGTGATCATTCGGAATGGAACAGTGCTCGATGGCACTGGTGAACCGGCCGAACAGACGGATGTCGCGGTCAATGACCAACGAATCGCAGCGATAGGGGATCTGTCCAGCTCAACCGCAGCAGACGTGATCGATGCGAGCGGACTGCACGTGACGCCAGGGTTCATCGATCGTCATACGCATATGAGCCCGACGGATCCGACGCCGTTGCTGACCCAGGGAATCACCACCATCGGCGTCAACCCCGACGGGGGTGGCCAGGTGGACCTAGTCCAGCAACGGGGCGATCTGCTTGACCAGGGCGTTGGGGTGAACTTCCTACAGATGATCGGGCATAACGCCGTCCGGAGCGAAGTGATGGGCGAAGAAGACCGCGCACCCACGCGCCGGGAGATGGCCCAGATGAGGACCCTGGTGCGCGAGGCGATGAGAGACGGGGCATTCGGGCTCAGCAGTGGCCTGTTCTACACGCCAGGCTTCTTCGCAGAGACGGAAGAGCTTGTGGAGTTGGCAAAGCCAGCCGCCCGGTTCGGCGGTGTGTACACCAGCCATATCCGCGATGAGGCCAACGCGAATATCGGAGTCCTCGATGCTGTAGGTGAGGTTATTGAGGTCGCCCGTCAGAATCAGATGCCTGGCGTGGTCACACACATCAAGACAAGCAGACCAGCGGTTTGGGGATTGACCGACGAGGTCATCGACACGATCGATGCGGCCAGGGCCAACGGGCACGAGGTTTGGGCCGACCAGTACCCATACACCCGATCGGCGACTTCGTTCACCGCATACCTGGTGCCACAGTGGGCACGAGACGGAGGACGCGACGCACTGCTCGAGCGACTCGCAGATCCGGAGACACGCGCACAGATTGTTGAGGAGATGGAGGAGAACCTCGAGCGGTTCCTGCAAGAGCAGGAGGACGAACATGAGCAAGCTGCTGAACGGATACTCCTGACGTCAGGTGAATTTTCGGGCAGCACCCTTGCTGAGGTGTCTGCCCAGATGGATGCGACGCCGATCGACGCCGCCTTGGCGATCGTGGAGCAAGGAGAGCCAAGCGCCGTCGCGGAAGGCATGAGCGAAGAAAACGTCCAGGAATTCATGCAGCAGCCATGGACAATGGCCTCATCCGATGGTGTGTCTGGCCATCCACGAGGACACGGCACCTTCCCCAGGATCATCGAAACATACGTCCAAGAGCACGGGACGATCACGCTCTCTGAAGCGATTTTCAAGAGCACCGGTCAGGTGGCCGAGATTTTCGGGATTGCAGAGCGCGGAGTTATCCAGGAGGGCAACTTCGCGGACATCGCAGTATTCGATCTAGACGACGTTGAAGAGCGCGCAACCTTCGAGGACCCAGCAGTGCTGTCTGAGGGCATGGTGCACGTGCTGGTCAACGGTGAGTTCGCGATCGAGGACGGCGAACGTACCGACACGATGCCGGGACGTTCGTTGCAGAAGTAGTCGTTCAACGTCTTGGCTGCCTCCGAGTCTGCGGGTGAAACGGGGTAGGTCGCGTCACCGCATGTCAGGGGCACTTTCTACGTGCAAGAGGCGTCGCTCGGCACGATCATCGTGCAGAGTCGAGGCTTGTGCGCCGCTGCATCGACCAAACCTGTTCATTGCGGTTGTAGAGTCTGAAGGCCACATCCGGGCTGGCCATATGGGTCCGCACGAGTCGCAGGCAGGAGAACGCACATGCTCAGATCGCTAGCCGGTTCGGTCAAGCGCAACTGGGCGCTGCTGGCGCTCGTCGTCGGCCTGATACTCGTCCTGGTTGCAGTGGTCGCACTCATCACCGGCACCGAACTGGCCGTCGTCGCGCTTCTGCTCGCCGCCTCGATCACGCTTTCCGGTCTTGCCCTCGTCGAACGCCAAGGGACTCGGCTGCACCGCAACGCGCGCCGCATCCACAAGTCCGTCGTCGATGCCGAGAAGACGCAGCGTGCGTCAGGCGAGAAAACCCGCGCGAACATCAGCCAGGCGAGCACCCGGCAACAGAAGTCGATCGACCAACTGAGGTCGTCCGTCGATCAACTACGCCGAGCCGTCGACGACACCGCAAGTCAGCAACGTGCCGCCCATGACCGCCTTGCCGCCCGCATCTCGGACATGGAAGGCGCACGTCGCCTCGACGAAGCCATGCGGGAGAAAGAACGTGAAGCGTTCCAAGACGAGGCGCTCACCCTGATCAAAGACCGCCTGGATGTCGCCGACGCCACGGCGCTGCTCAACCTGTTCCACCTGCTTCCACTCGAGGGGCCACTGACGCTGCCGACGAGCTTCACGGCGTCCCCGCGGACGATGCTTTCCCTCGTAACCGAGGTCCTGTCTCAGACCAACCCGCCGACCGTCGTCGAATGCGGAAGCGGCGCGTCCACGGTCTGGATGGCAGCCGCGTGCCAACGCCGTGGCGCCGGGTCGGTCATCGCCCTGGAACACCATTCCAAATATGCCGACGAGACCGCGGAGATGATCAGATTGTGCGGGCTCTCGGACTTCGCGGAGGTGCGCAACGCCCCGCTCCAACCGCACACCATCGACGGCGAACAGTTCCAGTGGTACGACGCCACTGCCCACGCGGACCTCACCCGTATCGACCTGCTGTTCGTCGACGGGCCACCGGGCCGCACCGGCCCCTTCGCCCGCTACCCCGCTCTCCCCCTTCTGTCCTCCGCGCTCACGTCCGGAGCACTCGTCGTGGTCGACGACATCGAACGCCAGCAGGAAGCGGCAGTCGTCAAACGCTGGATGCAGGCAGAGCCGTTCCACCACCACCTGACGGAACGCTCGCGTGCCGGAAGGGCTGCACTTCTACGCTGGCAAGACCCGGGCGACGCAGGTGAGGTTCCCGCCCCGGGAGCCGTCGATCGCTAGGCAATCGGTTTATTGAAGCGCGAGCATGCCCTGCTTGGTCACCTCGAAAGCCACTGGTCGCACACCGAGGCGTTCGGACGGAACCCATCGCTCACCGAACAGTTCGGCCGCGCGCCCGTACACGTCGTCGACCTCGGGATGAGTCGACCGCAAGACCGCGCGCGTGGACCACACCTCGAGTGAACGCCCCTCGAGGTCATCGGGATTGGTGCGCAGTATCCCGATCTGGTTCTCCCGGACCAGGTCGATAGCCCGGCGAAGCGTATCGACGCCGACCATCAACCCTGCCGGAATGGCGGCTGACATTGGTGAAGGGAAGCCGGATTTGACCACCGATGTGGTGAAACTGACACGAGGCTCATGACTGAAGTAGTCCGACACCCACGTCGGCAGCGGTGCCGAGTGCTCGGTCGTGACGGTCACGGCAAGATCGGTGAAGTTCGAGGCCAGCACACTGTCGGTGGTCACCTGCACCTCCTCGGGGGAAGCTCCCCCCACGTCCACGACGACGTGCATCATCGGAACCGCCCATTGTCGGCCGGTGTTGGCGGGACGGAACAGATCGATCGGCAAATGGTTCGCGGCCAGCCCGGTGCGCATGCGCTTGATCTCCGTGGCACCGCTGCGGGCGAAGTTCCGCACCCCTTGGTGGTAGGCCACGGCCTCGCGGTCCGGCACCAGCAGCGCCCCCGCGGTGAACGCGCGGTAGCCGAACTCGGTGTCCACGATGCCGCGCAGGCCGAACGACGCGAACCCGCCGGAACGTTCATACAAGTCCGCGCGAATCGACACGCTGGCGCCCACCACGGCCAGGAAGGCATCTGTCCGTTCTCGAGTCAACTCATCCTGCGCGGCAACGAACTCTTCGTGCCACTCGTGCCGACGTCGTCGACGTCCGGTAACCATGCCCTCGATATCTCCGGCCGCTGTGGCCGCCGACACCTGTGCGGGTGTGATGCCGGCAAAGTCGACGAACCACTTGTGGGCGAGGACCACGGCGTGGGGTGTCACGTGGTGCCAGCGGGCGTGCGCCTCGACGTGCCACCGATCGACCACCATGTCAGCGTCGATGAAGAGCACGACCTCGGCCTCGGTGACGGACGCACCAGCGTGACGTGCCCGCCCGGACCCGTGGCCCGGGGCATCCTCGAGCGTGAGCAGACGGGTGTGTGCTGGGCGGTCGCGCGGCAGCCGCAGCGGGACCGTGGAGGCGTCGTCGACCACGACCACCTCGGTCAGGTCACTCGGGTACGTCTGCTGCGCTAGCGAGGCAAGCGTTCGGTCGAGCTCATCCTGGCAGTCACGTGCGGGCAGCACGACACAGACGCTCTGCGTGGGCGTCCAGGTGCCCAGTTGCGGAACGTCTAGGTCAGGCCATCGCTGGCCACGGACGATCGTCGGCTCGCGCTCGGCTGTACGTGCTGCCCGGGCCATCCCCACCCCATTCGTAGGCTAGTGTGCGACTGCCATCAGTTGCCCGAAAGGAATGTATCGCGTGACGCCTGTGCCGATGACCTCGGCGGTTCGCGACCGGTGGCAGTTGCGCCGGTTGACCTGGACGACTGCGGCGACCATGCCGATGCGGGACCTCCAAGCCCTGACCGACACAGCGCAGCACATCCACCTGCCGCCGATCAACGCCTCACTGGCCGCACCCCGAGGCTTTGTCGTCGACATCGGTCCCGACCCGCGTGCAGCACATGTGGTTGCGGCCAATGTGCCCGGAGCCGCGCACATACCCACCGTCGCTTCGGCCACGGGGGCGATCGAGCATGTGACCGTGTCGAGCCACCTGATCGACGCGGCCGACGTGGCACGGCTGCGGCACTACTCCTACGTGCTGGTGGACGAGTCCTCCTGCGCCGGGCCATATCACCTGGCGACGATGGTGGTCAGCTTGTGCCTGGCCGGTGTTCCGGTCGCCACGACGTGGCTACCCCTGATCGTGCGTTCGATGATTGACCGTTCGCTGCTCGAGTTGACAGACGACATCGACGAACAAGCGGTGCGATGCCCGAACCAGCGTGAGGCATTGTCCCTATCGATTCGACGATGCGCTCACCGGACCCACCGGGGCGTCATCGTCCCGGCCGAGGTTCACCCAGCCGTGCTCGTCGTCATCGACACCACCGATGAGGAAGCCTCCACCCGGTTGTTGGCCGAGGCCGAGCAACAGACGTGGCCGAACATCCAGATACGCGTCAACACCGCGGCGATCCCCACCGATGCCGCATTCACCACCGAGCTCGATGCTGGCGTGACCTACGGCCCGCACCACATCGAGGACCTGGTGTTCGCACACCACTACAGCGCCTCGGGAAGGGTGGCTGGGGCGCGGCGGTTTCAGTTGGCCTCCCGTGGGCGGGTCGTCCTCGAGCAGCCGGACATCGTCGGGGAGGGTATGGGGCAGCCGGCCATGCCCGGGACGACTATGTGGCAGAGCAATGAACCACGAGACGGCGACCGTCGTCCTCCCTACGTCGTGCACGGCTGTAACGCGGTCGCGCTGGGCCAGGAGACCGATCCGCCTACGCAAGAACGTCCGGACCTGCTGGTGGCACACCACGACGATCTCCCACAGTTGCCGTGGCTGACCCGTTCGTCGGATGCGGTAGGGACGTCCTACTTCGCCCAGGCCAACGCACCCGGCCACAGTTGAACGACGCGGTCGGACAGAGTCTGCGCGCGGGCGTCGAATGTGTGGTGCTCCCGAACGTACTGGCCGAACTTCTCCCGGGCATGGCGCCGCTCAGAAGTCTCATTCAGATGGGTCGAGACCAACTCTGGCATGTCTCTGGCAGAGCGATACGTGAGCACAACGTCACCGAAAACCTCAGGAATCTCGGGCATGTAATCGCTGATCACACGCGCCTCGCAGGCGGCAAGATCAAAAAGGCGGTTGGAGAGCAGCCCTTCTTCAAGCATGTCCGGCCAGTGGTCGTTGAGCACCACCCCAGCCGCACTGTAGACGGCCGGAAGCTTCTCGTTGGGCAGGTAGTCCGCCATCCATGCGCCCTCAGGTAACAACCCTTCCCAGCGCAGTCCGTACACGGTCGGCACGATGCCCGCCTCGAGCGCGGCTGCCACCGACGAGCGGACCCCACGAGCGTTGGCGACAGTCAGAACGGTGTGGGCACGACTGTGATCGGGCGGGACAGGATGGAACTGCCGGTGATTCGTGCACTGGAGGAGCGACTCGACGGGCGGCCGAACCTTCGGGCTATAGCGCTCACACCAGCGTTTCGACGCGCCAAAGACAATGTCGTAGTCGTTCACTTCTTGGACCTCGACGCGGTCCGGATGGCTGATGACCCAGCAAACGTTGATGTGCCCGGGATTCACCTCGTACCGCGACACCCCTCGGAGCACGAGGACGACGTCGTCCAGGTGGGCCGTGGGCCGGTACCACTCGTTCTTGCAGTCGATGGTGACCTCGTGCCCCAGCCGCTCCAATGACTCGCGCAACGAGAGCGCGAAGTGCCAGTCCCCCCAGTTCGACCGCCGATCGACGGTCGGCGGGCCGATCTTGATCGCCCACCGCAACGGCCGTTCTGCTCGAGCGTGGGCGTAGACCGGCGTCGCCTCCAACTGGGTGCTGTCGGGGCGCTCGAACCCGATGACCGAGTAGTTGGCTGCACCGGAAGGGTTGACTGCCGTTCGCAACTGTTCTTCCCAGGTCTCCACCAGGAGCCGGTCGTTGTTGCGAGCGGCCATCAGGCTCGAGGAGCTCGATGGTGCGGGCAACTCCACGGATTGGGACACCACGCTGTCTCCGGCACACAGCGCGACCCCTCCGGTCGCGGTGGTCAGGCGCAGCGAGAGGTCGGTGCCGGTGTAGTGGCGCACGTAGAGCGGGTCGAACCCTTCGTAGTGGACGAAGTCCGAGGCACGCACGGCCATGCATAGCGCGCTGACAGCCATGACCTGGCGGCGGAGGCCACGGACCTCAGGAGCGTCACCCGCAAAATGCCGGTAGTCCTGAACCATGGTGCCGTTGGCCAGGGCGGACGCCCCGGCAGACCACACGGCACCACCTCGGGTAAGCACCAGCGGCTGGACCACCACCGCGTGGTCGAGTGCTTCCACCAAGGGTGCAAGCCACCCGGGCTCACACCAAGCCGCCTCCGGCAGAAACGCCAAGATCCCGCCGCGGGCGACTGCGGCGCCGACGTTTCGCGTCACCTCGAGCGGTAACGACTGAGTCAGCCGGTGGATGATGACGTTATCGGTGTCGGCGTAGGCGAAGTGCAACTCTGTGCTCTCGATCTCCGAGAGCCGGCTGTCGACGATGACGACCTCGACTCGGCGGTCTGCCGTTTGCAGCAGCCGGTCCACGGCGTTACGCACGACGCTGGCCTCCGAGATGGCCGGCACGATGACCGAGACGAGGCGCTCGTCCCGGGTGTCTAATTCCGCACGCAGTTGCTGCCAGTCCACAAGCGTGCGCTCACGCACCCGGTAGCGGTAGTTCGGCAACTCGTCCGAGGTGATGCGCTCCGTTCGTGACTCCCAGATGTCGTACTCGGTCGCGATGAAGGGAGCGAAGCCGAAGTCGGTTATCCGGGCGAGCCGGATGAACAGGTCCCAGTCGACGTTGCGGCGGAGTCCTTCGTCGAATCCACCCGTGGTGTCCAATAGCGCCCGCTCGTGCACGAGCACGATGCAGTCGATGAAGTTGCGCTCGTCGAGGGCGTCCCGCACGAACGGCGCACCCCGGTAGAGCCGCCGTTCATGCCCGCCCTGTTCGATCAACGCGGACATCGCATAGGCGACCTGATGGCCATCTCGGTGTATGAAGCGCAGGATCAGCTCTAGGAAATCGATGTACCAGGAGTTGTCCGAGTCCATGTAGGCGATGTAGTCGCCGGTGGCCACCTCCAACGCGGTGTTGCGCGCTGCCGCGACTCCCCTGCTTCCCTCATGCTTGAGGTATGTGACACGTGGGTCGTCGAGGTAGGGCTGGACGACCTGGTCGGTGTGATCCCGGCTGCCGTCATCCACGATGATCAACTGCCAGTGGGGGTAGGTCTGGTCCATCACGGAGTCGAGCGCGGTGGGAAGCATGTCGGCGCGATCCAGGGTGGGCAGGATGACCGAGACGAGGGGGGCTGGATCCGGTAGCGGCGCCTCTGATCGCAGCGTCTGTTTGAACGCAGACTCTGCCTGGAAGTCGAACGTTTCCGCCTCACGGTCGAGGTGAGCGTAGCCACGCGTCGCATACATCACGCCGGCCACCTGGCGCGCGCCCTTCGCGAAGACCCGCGGATCTAACCACTTCGCAGCGCGCGCGAGGCGTTCCGGATCGCTCGAGCTGTGATCCGCGTCCCAGGTACCGCTATAGAGGTAGTGCCCGAGCGGGCCTCCAGGGTGCGTGAGGCAGTCCGGGTAGTCCTCGGCATACACGGCTGCGTCAAATTTCGGATGCGGTGACTCGCCCCGTGGGCCGCCCTTGCGGATGTAATGCAGCAGCGGGTCGGCTTCGAACCGGTTCGGTGTATCGGGTTGCTGCTTGTACCACTCTGGATCGAAGCCAGCGTTCGCCGACAACCCTTGCTCATAGCCGGTCGCCACGTAGTGAGTCAGCGGGTCCGCGGCCGCCTCGGTACCGTCGGACAGTTGGGAGCGGTACCAGTCCTCGTCGAACAGTCCGCTCGCGGCGATCGTGTCCCTCCGCCACTGCTCGGCCTTCGACAGTGCCGCAGGCGGCTCGCTTCCGGCATGCTGCGGGGGGTCGGCAGGTGTCGATGGCACGGTGGCGGAGTCTCCTGGGATGCGGTGTTGTGGCCCTTGGCGTTCATCGTTGCGCCGCCATGGTAGCCGCCGCCGAGCGTAGCCTCGACCAGAACCGCTTCACCCACTCCCCTAATAGCACCCTCAACACTCTGCCCAGTTTGCCGAGGAATCGATAGCCAATAGCAGGAGCAGGACGCGAAATGCCGCGTGTCCTTCCAACAAACAACCGGAAAAGCGCCGACGATCACCACATATGAAACAAGCTCCTGATTGGTATGGGTCTTCTAGTCAGGTCGAAGCGGCACCCCGTGGCTGATGCACCTGTTATCCGAATCGTACGGCAGCAGTTTCATCACAGGACTGCGGTCGTTCGTCTACAGTGCAGCGCAGAATAGGTTCTCGGACGACCCCATGGTGGTCGTCAACGAGCCTAATGGGGCTCTTCACAATCGGGGGTGTAGTTGGGGTCTGAATCCACCGGCCTCGAGCAGTGAGCGGGCAATGGTAGCTGGTGAGGTTGCGAAGGCACATTCCCGCCCTCGCCAGGACACCCCGTTCGTTATTGTCGAATCCATGGTGATCAACACCGACCTGCTGGACTTCGTCTCGGTCCACGGCCTGCTCGGCACCGATGCCCCGGCGCTACGGATCCCTGACTTCCAGCGACCGTATTCGTGGACACCGCGCGTTGCCGCTCAGTTGTTCACGGACGTCGGCGAGGCTCTTCGGGACCGGCCCGAGCATCCGTACATGATGGGCACGGTCATCCTGCTGAAGCGAAGGGAGGACACGCACTTCGAGGTGGTCGACGGGCAACAGCGCCTGCTCACCCTGTATCTGCTTCGCGCCCTGCTGCGTGGTGAAGCGATCGCGCACCTCGAGTCCGGCAGCACTCCAATTCACTTGGTGTATCGGGAGCTCTCCCGACGGGTTGCTGACCTTTCGCGCTCGGATGAGCAGCTCTCTGGCTACCGCACGT
>Ga0209487_1002770_pt1 | contig 14083 bp, 7 predicted proteins | sample Poulit2012_FD_187524 | JGI IMG/M metagenome (GOLD analysis project Ga0209487, IMG submission 187524) | Agricultural soil microbial communities from Georgia to study Nitrogen management - Poultry litter 2012 (SPAdes) (version 2) | ecosystem: Environmental > Terrestrial > Soil > Agricultural land... | reverse complement strand
CTCATTCGTTGGCAGAAGTGGTTCAACTCGCTCCCACTGTGCATTCGTGAACTGCGTAAATCTAGACCGTTGTGACACACCTCAATCATGCTCGAGCACAGGCCCACAATTAGGAGACACGCCCTAGGCAACCAGCCTCCGCTCGCGACGATGACCTGCTCTCCTTCGACGATATCGCCGGTGGTGGAAGTTACGCGATAGCCGGCGCCTTGGCGAGCCACGGATTCAACTTCCCAGCCACAGCGCAAATGTGCTCCTGCCTGAATGGCCAGATTGTTCATGGCGGCAACAGTCTCACCAGCGTTGATGACTCCTGCGCCGGGGTGCCAAAGAACCGGACCTGGAAAATTGAGCTGTGGCCAGCGCTGCTTGGCTGCGTCTGCATCGAGAAGCTCATGCTCGATTCCTTCAAAGCTCAGAATGCTGGCCAAGAGTTCCGGATTGCGCACGGAACCGGTATCCAGGCAGCCAGAAGGGGTGATTAACCGCTTTCCGGTGATGGCCTCCAATTCATTCCACTGTGAGCGGGCGTCCTTTACGAGGCTAGTGGTGGGTTGATTCATGTAGGGGTAGCGGAAAATGCGTGCTGATCCACGAGAGCTGCCTGATTCGGTAGCCGGAATAGAGCGTTCAAGAATGATGACGTCTTTTCCACTTTGGGCGAGGCGCCACGCGGCTGCGGTTCCGAAGAGTCCGGCGCCGATGATGATGTATTGCGTGCTGTCGTGTGCCACTGTGAGGGCCTTCCTTGGAGGGTGTCTGTCCGACATGCTTGACGTTAGGACTGTTCCGTGGTTAACTCCAATACCAATTAGTCGATAGTTAATAGCGAATGGATATAACTGCACTATGGAGCTTCGACAGCTGCGCTACTTTGAAGCAGTAGCCGACGAATTGCACTTCGGGCGGGCGGCGCAGCGGCTGCATATGTCGCAGCCTCCGTTGAGCGCGCAGATTGCTCGGCTAGAGAAACAGCTGGGCGTCAGTCTGTTCGATCGCACTAACAGGCAGGTACGGCTCACCCCGGCTGGGATGCATTTGCAGCATCGGTTGCGAAGCATTCTCGGCGATCTTGATAACACGGTCCAGGAACTCCGGGAGTATGCCCGGGGTGCTGCCGGGCTGGTGTCAGTCGGGTTTGTAAGTTCCGCCAACTACATCTTGTTGCCACAGGTTACTTCCCTGTTTTCCCGGCGATATCCACAGGTGGCTTTGAGTCTTTACCCTTTGACTAGTCACGAACAGTTGGACGGTCTGCGATCCGGACACATCGACGTCGGTATCGTGCGTGATGAATTACCAGCCGAAGGTTTTACGGCCACTGCACTCTATTCTGAGGAACTGATGGTCTGCGTTCCGGAGGATCATCCCCTGGCAAAGCAGTCAATGGTGCAGCCAAGCGAGTTAGTGGGAGAACCGCTGATCACCTATCCGCGCCGGCTTATGCCGGGGTTCTCGCGCAAGTGGACTGAGGTCTTAGGCCATGATGCCGGCCAAATGAATGTGGTGCGCGAGGTGATTCATCATGAGACTGCTCTCGGTTTTGTAGCAGGTGGCTGGGGAGTGAGCATCCTGCCCGAATCTGTTCGCTTTCTACTCCCCTCTTCCCTGCGTCTAATCCGGATATATGGGGCGCCCAAATCTTGGTTGAATGCTGTCCGACGGACCGAGGAAAATCCTCGGGTAGGTGATCCGGCAGACCGATTTATGGAGTGTCTGCGGGACGTTGCAGATTCTGGTCGCAGTTGAGTGATTTTTGTACTCTTCCACTAATTGGCGGGGCTATGAACGTGCAGTAATAGTGCAGAGCATTGGGGGCTTGTGAAGTGTCCCAGGTTTTGTTCCGTCTGAGTAGATGGGAAAATCTAGTACATGCCAAAGAAGTTTGACCAGGAAGCGAAGGACTGTGTGGTCCGCCTGGTAGAGGATCGTATCTTGGCCGAAAACTTGTCGATGCAGCAAGCGTGCCGAGCAGTCGCACCAAAACTGGGCGTCTCGTGGCACACGGCCAGGCAATGGACACAACAGGCTCGCCGTGGTGGGCACACTCACCAACACCAGCCAGAAGACTTAGTCGGTGAAGTTGTCAAGCTGCGCCGTGAAAATCAACAGCTGCGAGACACCAACGAATTGCTCAAGTCTGCATCGGCTTTTTTCGCATTGGAACTCGACCCAAAACGTCGGAAATGATCCAGTTTATTGACAAACACCGCGAACGTTTGGGCCTGACCCCCGGAAGGTGGACACAGGGGTTTTAATCAAGAGGCATGTTTGAGTGTAGCTTCATTGTGCCGCTCAAACACGTTTGGCGCGAGGTGATTACACCACGAGTGCCTTCGTACCGTGGTGTACCTGGTGCACCACCGAAACACCTCCCTCCGACACACCAGCTGGTTAGTGAATGTTTTAGAATCTTGCAGCACTTCACGCTTCATTGAGGCGTTGAATGACTCGGCTAAGGCGTTATCTGCGCTGGTTCCGATTGCTCCCATCGACTGTGTAACCCCAAGTGCCGTGCAGGTGTCCTGGAATGCTTGCGAGGTATAGACACTGCCGTGATCCGAGTGAAATATTGCCCCTTTAAGGCTGCCTCGCTGGCTTTTAGCAGCTGTGAGGGCATCTTGAACCAAGCTAGTGCGCATGTGATCCACAATCGCGAAACCGACCAGCCTGCGGGAGTAGCAATCAATCACGGTAGCCAGATACATATTTGATCCGCCCGCAATCGGCAGGTAAGTGATATCACCGACATAGACCTGGTTAGGTTTGTCGGCGGTAAACTTCCGTCCGACCAAGTCCGCAAACGCTGGTTTCTTCTTATCCGAAACAGTCGCGGTGACTTTGCGTTTTTTCGTGTACCCAAACAGTTTCATTGACCTCATCACTCGTGCGACCCGTTTATGGTTGACAGGTCTATTTTTTGGATTATCGCCCGAGTTCCACCGTGACGCGTTTGGCACCGTAACAGCCCTTTTCTGCGGCGAACACGGCCTTGACTTTCGCGCCAAGGATAGCATCGCTAAACAAGCGTTTCTTACGCTTGGCAGCACTAGATTTCCATTTATAAAACGAGGAATGACTCAACTCCAAAACTTCACATAACCGCTTAACCGGGTAGGTTTTTCACGCGTCGTCAACGAACCGGAAGCGGGTCACCAATTCGTCTCTTCCGCGAAATATTTAGCAGCCTTTTGCAAAATATCGCGCTCTTCTTACAAGCGTTTAACTTGGCGTACAAGCTGCCGGATCCGCTCGGTGTCGGTGACCGAGGCGGCCGAGGAAGAATCCGGGGTGTTGATCATGGTGTGCGCGGTTGATCCCGAGATGAGTGGCAATAGTGGTCAATGAAGCACCCGAGGAATTCTCATAGAGTGCGACAGCATCACGCTTGAATTCTTCGGTTTAGGTCTTGCTTGGCATAGTGAGGAGATTTACCTTTCAGTCCCACATTGATGGGAAATTAGGTGTCTACCAAACAGGGGTCAGGTCCGTAATCCGCGATAGGAAAGTCTTTGCCAATCCGCTGCAATGTCGTCAAGAGGTCTTCCGCTGGTGCATCAGATACAACACCCGACGCCGGCATTCATGGTGCGGACAGATACCACCTGACGTGTTTGAGTCACGATCTACTACACTGAACAAGGCAGCATAACTACCCCCAACCTGTCTACTTTTCGGAGGTCAGGCCCTGATCGTGTAAACTAACAACCTGTCAACTAACGAATCGACAGGTTCCCGGGTGCTGTATCCAGAAACCGGTCGGCGTGTTGTAGTTCATGCCGGTCAGGCACTGTATCGCTCGCTGAGGAGTACCCTATGTTTACCCGCACTCGACTGGCAGTGGCCACGTTAGCCGCTGCCACCCTCCCCCTCGCCGGATTTGTCCTGGCGGACGTCCCCCACGGCTTCTCCCTTCCCGGTGCTGCGGTTGCCCACGCGCAGACGGAAACCTCGATTCCGGCCACCGGTAACCTACACATCCACAAGCGCCTCGGGTTGCCGGAGAGCGAGACGCCTCATGATGGCACCGAGGTGGGTACCCCGCCCGGGGATGCGGTCCCTGGTGTCGGGTACACGGTCTACCGCGTCCTGGACGCGGAGGGCGAGGCGCTCGACCTGACCACCCAGGCTGGCTGGGCGGCAGCGCAGGGCGTGACACTCGGCGAGGTGTACGCCAACGGTGCGCCTGTCGCCGAGCAGCTCGGAGCCGGTGTGCCAGGCAAGACCGGCGCTGGAGGCACCGCGACCTTCAACGACCTGGCCGCCGGCCTGTACCTCGTGGTCGAGGAGGACAACCCCACTGATGCCGAAGGAAACGCACTGGCTCCTGCCGCCCCCTTCCTGGTCACAGTCCCCATGACCAACCCGGAGGGCAACGGATGGCTCAGCACCGTCCACGTCTACCCCAAGAACCAGGGAGTCGACCGTCCCGTGAAGACCGTGACCGACCCGGACGTTACGCAGCCGGGCGCTTCCGTCGGTGAGCAGATCGGTTTCCAGATCGACACCACGATCCCGGAGATTACCCCGGGCAACACCTTCAACGGTTTCCTCGTCACCGATAAACTGCCGGCCGGTCTTGCCACGCCGAAGGTCACCGTCACCCTGGGTGGTGCCTCGCTGACCGCGGTGACCGACTACACCCTGACTACCTACCCGGTGGAGGGCCAGTTGGTCGTGCGTGTGCAGCTGACCGGCGACACGCTCTCCAACCTGCACACCCGTTCCGGGGAGGTTCTCCAGGTCAACCTGGTGTCTACGGTTGAGAGCGTGCCGGCTGGCGGTGTCCTGGAGAACACGGCGTGGGTGCTCCCGAACAATCCGGGGGCCTTTCCTGAGGGCTGGGACCCGACGGACCCGGATGAGGTTCCCAAGCCCGGCAATGTGTCGAACACCACCCGTTCCGTGTACGGCGCAATCACCATCAACAAGACCGCCATGGATGGCACCCCGCTGAATGGTGCGATCTTTGAACTGCACCGGTGTACCGACAATACCGTCAACACCAAGGCCCCGATCGAGGTCGCTGACGCAACCGAGTTCACCACCGCCACCGAGGGGGAAAATAAAGGTCAGGTGGTGATCTCCGGTATCCACCTTGCCAACCTCCGGACCGGCCAGGATCCGGTTGACACCGAAGATGTCTGGGAGGGTGTGGGTGCCAACTTCTGCCTCGTGGAGACGAAGGCCCCCAAAGGCTACTCCCTGCTCCCGCAGCCGTTCCCGGTCACGCTGACGGCAACCGGCAACGAGAACGCCCTCGTCACCGCCACGGCAGATATCCAGAACGTGGAGACCAATGCTGGCTTTAACCTGCCCCTGACCGGTGGGCGCGGCATCTGGGCTCTCATTGGCGGCGGCGTTCTGTTGCTGCTCCTGGCTGCGGCGTACTACATGAAGACCCGCCGCAGCACCGGATCTGCTGACTAGGCAATGATCGGCGGTGCCCGCTTCTGCACGGGTGCCGCCGCAGATTACTCGCATAGGGAGAATAAAAAAACCGTGACTGTTCGCGCACATCTCGCATCGGAAGGGCCGGAGCCTGACGTCGTAGCCCAGTCGCAGCCGCAACGACGGAAAATGCATGCTCTTGTCCTGCTGCTGCTGGTGTGCGCCGGTCTGGGTCTGCTGGTGTATCCCCTCGCGGGTACTTATCTTCGCAATGTTCACCAGGAATCGGTGGCGGAGGCGTACCGCAACTCCCAGACGCAGCTTGTACCGGGGCTGCAGGAGGAGTGGCTCGATATGGCTCGACGTTACAACGACTCGAACGCCGGTGCCCCTATTTTGGATCCCTGGTTGAACCGGGTCTCCAAGAACAATGCTCCCTACCGCGACTATGTGGAACAGCTGAATCCGGAGGGAAAGCCGGATGCGGTCATGGCGGCGCTGGCGATACCCGCGATCAACTCGAAGCTGCCGATCTATCACGGCACCGAGGAAGACACCCTCGAACGCGGAGTCGGCCACCTGTACGGGTCCGCCCTGCCCGTGGGAGGCGAGGGGATGCACTCGGTGCTCACCGGACACACCGGACTGACCACCGCCAGCCTGTTCGACCGCCTGAATGAGGTCAAAATCGGTGACGCGTTCTATGTCAGTGTGATGGGGGAGACTCTGAAATACGAAGTCGATCACACCACCGTCGTGCTTCCCCATGAAACTGAGCACCTGCGTCCGGAGGTCGGTAAAGACTACGTCACACTGATCACCTGCACTCCCTACGGCGTCAACTCGCATCGTCTCCTGGTGAGGGGAACGCGCGTCGAGATGGACCCGGAGGAAGCGGAGCGGGCTTTCGCCGAGTCCGCAAACCCTTGGGTCTGGTGGATGTGGTTGGTGGCAGCGTTGATTGTGCTGGTCCTCGTCATCATCGCTGCCCTGATTGTTCGGAACCTGCAAGCCAGGCGCCAGGGTCGGCACACTCTGAGGAGGGATGTCTCATGAGCCGGCAGCTTTCTCTTCCCTTCCTCTGCGCCACCATCCTGATCGTCGTTTCCTTCCTGCTGGCCGTATCGCCCGCGGTAGGGGCTTCCCCCGTGGTTTCCCGGGGGCATGCATCGGTGTCCGTGATCGATTCTGGTAGGACCGGGCAGTTGACCATTCGCTTCACCCTTCCCAACCCTTACGATGACCGGCCCGGCCCCTCTCCCGCAGGTGTTGAGGTCCAGCTGCGTCGGGTGGCGAATATTGATCTGACAACCCTGGAAGGGTGGCAGGAAGCCGAGTCGCTGTCACTGACACAACTGCTCCACCTTCCGGAGAGTGGCTTTGACAGTAACCGCGTGGGAACCAGCGATCACACGGGAACCATCGTGTTTCCGGAGCTGCCTCTCGGGGTGTACGTGGTTACCTCCCCGCACCGGCAGGAGGTCTGGGATCCTTTCGTTGTCACTTTGCCGCGTACCGGGCCCGATGGGTCATCGTGGATGTATGAGGTGACCGTCCACCCGAAGTGGCGCGGTCAGCCGACCACAACCACGGAACCGGCCCCCACCACTGAATGGGAAACTACCTGGCCGACACAGGTGGAGCCGACCGTCACAGAGACTGCAACGCCGGAGGCGCCCACCCGCGAGACAGTCTCTCCCGCACCCCGGGAAAATGATCCGAAGTCGCAGACGGACAGTCGTCCACGGCCGCTTGGGGAACGTCTGGCCTCCACAGGCGCCTCGGTGATCGGCGTCGTGGTGTTGGGGCTGCTGCTGGTGACGCTGGGAATAGTGGCTGTTGTCCGTGGACAGAGGAAGAGGAATTCCGAATGAGTGTGTCTGACGTCCGCCGACGAGCCGTCGCCGTCTTGCGACGATTCACTGCGATTGTCTTGGGCCTTTTGTTGGTGTTGCAGGCGGGGCTGGTGTTTCCCCATTCGCAGCCAGTGGCCACCGCCCAAACGCCCTTCACCCCCGCCCAGGACACGGGCAGTGGTGTGTGCGGCTCCAACTTTGCGTTGGTCTTCGACCTCTCCAACTCTCTCAGCGAATCTGATGTTCAGAACCTGAAGGCGGCGACCACGGAGATGGTCACCAGTTTGTCTGGTGCGCCGTACAGCGTCGGCGTCTATACGTTTGGCACCGCGGCTCCGGCCTTTGGCCACCGCAATCTGCCAGCCACTTCCTTGGCCGATGAAGAAGGTACCGAAGCGGTACTGCGAGCCATCAGTAACGTGCAGCTACCCGGCGGCAATCATGGTGGCACGAACTGGGAAGGGGGCCTGGAACAAGTTGCCAATGACATGGCCAGCGGCATCAAGTATGACACCGTCTACTTCATCACCGACGGTACTCCCACGTTCGACAACACCGGCGCCAACAGGGCGGGAAACTCCACTGAGATCACGGAGATCACCAAAGCTGTCCAGCAGAGCAACGAAATAGCGCGTCTCGGGGGCAAGGTCATTCCCGTGGGTGCGGGAAGCGATGTGCATGCGAACCTGCCGGTTCCGGTGTATGAGCGGTTTTTCATTCTTTGGAGAGTTCACAGCCGTGTGACACCCCAAGAGATGTTGAGCCGTATCGCGACCAGCGGTGAGAGCCCGATCATCGTTCCGGACTACGAGCAGTTGCCCGAGCTGATGAGCGGCAAAGTGGTCACAGGTTGTCTGCAGGTCGTCAAGAACATCGTTGATGGTGACGGAAACGTCATCCGGAAGGGTGACGGATGGTCATTCGGCCTCGAGTACTCGGCGCTGTTGGAACAGGTTCCTGGAAGTCTCACCACCGGATCCGATGGTATTGGGGAAGTCTCCGTCGCCAACATCGGCATTGACAACCCGGTCAGCGTCACCATCACAGAGAAGAACCGAGACGGTTTCGAACTGAGCAGGCAGGGTGACAACAATGCCCAGTGCATGGCCTACCAGTACGGCTCAGCACCTACTCCAGTCGACATCCGAAATGTCGGTTCCTTAGGCGTCAGCGTAGATCTTGATCCGCGCAAAGTGATCGCCTGTACGTTCAACAACGCGCCGATCGTGCCGGTCAAGTTGACGAAACAGGTCGAGATCGCCGATTCCCAGCTGCAGAACGAGTTGAACAACAGGACCTACGACTTCTCCTACGTCTGCCGCCGGGACGGCATGGAATTGGGAAGTGGAGACGCGACCGGGGTCAAACCAGGTAATGACTACGATCTGGGATCCTACCCTCTGGGCACGGAGTGCGAGGTGACTGAGCATGCACCTGAGGTAGATGCGGCACGATTCACCGTGAGCACCACCTGGTCACAGGACAATGCCGGTGTTGTCTCCACCTCCGAGGATGGGCTGACCCACACCATCCGCCCGACCGGTGGTGCCTACCTTGGTGGGAGTGGGGCACGAGTCCGTGCGCTCAACACTTTTGAGGCGCGGACCGGCACCATCACGCTGCGTAAGAACATCGTCGATGAGCATCTTCTACCGCAGGAACGGATCCCTGACCGCTTCCCGGTGAAGTACTTCTGCCGGTATGTTCCCGATCCCGATAACGTCCCTGATCAAGACGGTGATCCGGGAAATCCCTATCATGTCGCTGACGGTCATGTGTTCGTTGACCGGAATGGTTCCGTGGATCTTGGTCCCTTCCCCGTGGGAACCCAATGCGGTTTTGAGGAGGTGGCCCCCGACGATGCTCCCGATGCAGGTCCCGGAATACCTGGGTTCTCCCTGCGTGCTGAGTGGAACTCCGACATCTGTCTGCGTTCGGACGGTAGCGCGGGAGGTAGTCTGGACAGGTGTGATTCCAACTTCGTCCGCATCCCGGAGGAAGGTGCCCACAACCTGGAGGTGTCCAACACCTACACCCGTCAGACCGGCAGCCTCATTCTGAACAAAAAAGTAGAGGGTGACGCAGCTGACGCTGGCTCAGGACTCAATTATCTGTTCGATGTGCGCTGCACAGATGGAGGCGAGGAGGTCTTCAGTCAGACTGATATCCCCGTGTCCGTGGGCGCAGGTACTCGCGTTGAGGATGTGCCGGTCGGTGCTGCCTGTGTGGTTTCAGAGCAGGCTCCGCAGATCGACTACGTCGACATCACCTTGCCTGCGCCTGAGACGGTGCAGCTGGAGAGCAGCAATGAGACCCTGTCTGTCACCCTGGTCAACCAGTTGAACTACCAACTCGGCACCATTAATCTGACCAAGCGGGTCGACCTGAGTGCCATCGAGGATGACGACACCTACCGGGCGTTGATGGGGGAAACTTTTCCGGTGTCGGCGACATGCCGAATACCGGGACAGGAGAATCCCCAGACCTACACTCGCGAATTGATTGACGGAGAGGCGTTGACGATCGCCGATCTGCCGCTCGGTAGTAGTTGTACGTTCACAGAAAATTACCAGGCCCCGGAAGGAATCGACCACCGCGCGATATTCAGCACGGGGTCACCCACAGTGGTGCTCACCACACCCATCGCTGACGTTGAGTTGACCAACGAGTTCCGACCCGGTACCGGCGACGTACGGGTGACCAAGTTCGTGGATGACGCGCTCGTGCCAGATGATCTGGCGCCAAGTCTTCCCACCTCTTTCATGGTCGATTACCTGTGCACCAGTGGAGTGTCCGGAACGTTGGACCTCCAGGCAGGGGTGGAGCAAACCATTTCCGGGGTGCAGGTGGGGGACACCTGTACTTTCACTGAAAACGCCTCCGATCTGCCGGAAGGACTGAGCCAGTCGACTTCCTGGTCGGCTGCCGCGAACACCGGGGAAGGGGACACTTTCAGCGTCGACATCCCTGTCTCTGGCGGCGGTGTCAGCGTTTCCCTGACCAATGCGTTCAGCCCGACCTTCGCCGAGGTGAACCTGTCGAAGAACCTGACTTTTGGATCGGCCACCCCTGCCATTGAGAAGGCGCTCCGAGCGACGAATCCCCGATTCTCGGTCGACTACCAGTGCATCCGCAACGGTGACGTCGTTTCCTCAGGCACCACTGCCATTGCAGAAGGTGAAAACGCCTCGGTGAAGGTGCCTGCGGATGCAGAGTGCACCTTCTCTGAGCGGCCCACCTCCATAGTGGGTACCGTCGGTCCTGACATCTCCTACACGGGAGGGGATCTGACGACCGGAGACTCAGCGGTCATTCTCCCACTGCCCGCGGACACCAGCCGCGACCTGCAGGTGACCAACGCCTATGAGGTCGAGTACGGCAGCTTCAACCTGAAGAAGAAGGTGGACGGTGAGGGAGTGGCCACTGTTGCGCCGGAGCGACAGTACGAACTGCGCTACCGTTGCACCCTCAACGAGGTTGAGGTGGCCTCCGGAACTAAACTCATGGGTCGTTTCGACTCCGGAGACAGCAACCAAGTCACCGGAATCCCGGCCGGGGCGGACTGCTCGGTCGTCGAGACGCCGTCCGGTGAGTACGGGGCCGAGGAACCACACGCCCAGTGGACCGCCCGCTGGACAGTTGCGGACGGCCCAACCGGATTCGAGAACGAGCAGGTGTGTGCCAACCACGAGGGATGTGAAACCACTACTCGCCCAAACGAGGTCAAGATGACCATCCCGACCACCGGTGAGGACAACTTCCTGGGCACCCTGGTCGTGTGGAACACCTACGTCTACGACAAGGTGTCCCTGTCTGTAAACAAGGCGCTGGCCGGAGACGGGCCGGCGCTGGCAGGCAATGACGATTTCTCCTTCGCCTTGGTGTGCACTGACCCCGCCTTCGCTGACTCCGGTCTGGGTGAGCTGCCGTACGTGCAGGATCCCACCCAGCGGGCCTCCTTCACCAACACCGGCGCTGGCAGGCAGGACGGTGTGCTGGAGGTACCTGTCGGGTACCAGTGTGACCTCGTCGAACAACAGGTAGACGGCTATGATGCCGTCGTCACGACACAGTTCGAAGGCCCTGGCGTGGAGGTGACCGATATTCAGGACCCCACTCAAGAAGATGGTGCGGCGGGAAGATTCACCACATTGGCGGAGTTCGCCAACTCGGAGGATCCGCAGCTCGTTACCGTGACCAATCACTATGAGCGACCGCGGGCTGATGTTCGCCTGGTCAAGTCATTCGGCGAACACCCCAACTCGGTGTCTGAATGGTTGACCACGTCCAACTTCCCGATGTCCTGGACGTGCACGGACCCGTTTGCCACGCAGGAGATTTCTGGCAACGCAGATGTCCCTGCGGGCGGGGATCATCTTATCGAGAATCTGCCGGCATCCGCTGTGTGCGCTTTCTCCGAGAATGTCTCGGGGCAGGTCCCGGAGGGGATGGAGGAGGTCGTCAACACGGCGCATCGGGTGGAGGTGACCCAGGGTGGAGAAACCCTCCGTATCCACAACAGTCCGACTGTTGATAACGTCACCTTGATTCCCGCTGGCACGACTGATGTGAGTTTCACCAACACCTACTGGGTGGACCAGGTGCAGCTGCGCGTCGCGAAGATCGTTGAGGGCGACCCGGAGAACACCATCCTGGGCAACGAGTTCGAGTTCTCCTACCGGTGTGAATTCCCGAATCTGCTTCCGGGGCAGCCCGCGCCGATGACCGAGGAAGGCAGCTTCACGGTTACCGACGGCAATCTCTGGAGTACACCGAATCTTCCCATCGGTTCCTCCTGCGCCGTCACGGAGGTGTCCCCGGAGCCGGAGGGAGGCCTCCCCGACGGGTGGCGCCTGCAGCCGAACTACATCTACCCCACCGGTGATGCCCCGATCACATACGACGAGGATGGCAACCTGGTGATCCCGGAGGATGTCTACGCCGATGAAGTGAGAATCCCGCTTTCGGAGGGTGAGGAGATTCACGTGGGTGGAGACAAGGCCTCGGACGCGGTCGTGTTCAACAGCCTCTACCGCACGGACGGTGAAGTTCAGGTGCTGAAGGTCAACCCGGACGGAGAGCCGCTCTCCGGCGCCTCGTTCTCGATTTACCCGGCCGATGACTCGGGTGAAATGGCCGCAGAACCGTTGGTCGACAACTTGGAATACATCGTCGATGCCGAAAACCCCGGGGTAGTCGATGAATCCCGGTTCACCACCCGCCTGGGCCCGGGGACCTATTTCCTGGTGGAAACGAAGGCCGGCGAGCGGTCACAGCTGCTTCCCCGGCCGTGGCAGTTCAGCGTGAAACCGGGTCCGGAAGACGGTGAGATCGGACACCTGAAGTTTGTGCTTGAGTCCAGCGCCCAGCATTCGGGCCTGGTGGAGCTCATTCCGCCGCAACCGGCAGAGGGTGAGGAACTGACTGGCACCGAGCCCTGGGTGATCAAGGTGGCCAACGTCGAACAGGGTGAGATGCCGTTGACCGGTGGCCGCGGAGTGACGGGGATGATCGCCGGTGGGCTGGTCCTGCTGCTCCTGGCGGGAATCTGGCGGAACAGGACCCGGCAGCGAAGCTAGGCGTACTGTGCGGGGATGTCGGTTAACCGGGTGACCGGTGGCCGACCTCCGCATGCGAAAATGTGGCCGGTGGTGCCCGCGATTGTGCAGCCACCGGCCTCACGCAATTTTCTTCTCCGGGGCCTGACGTCTCCAGGCGGTACCGTCAGCCGACCTTGGGGGTGTTCCTATATAGTTTGTCAACCTTGTGGGTGTGGGTTGAAGGGGTAATCAAGACGTCTGGTTTGTTTCCGTGGTGTTGTTTTGCGGGCATGGGTATTAGCCGATTGGGATTTCCCAATCGGCTTTGCTGGTAGTGGTGTGTTTATGCGGCGGCGACCTCCGACTGGGGCTCGCGGTAGAACTCGTGATTTTTCATCATGGCGAATAAGACGTTGAGCCTTCTGCGCGCTAGGGCTACGACTGCGGCGTTATGCCTTTTCCCTTCGTTTCGCTTTCGTTCGTAGAATTGTCGTGAACGCTCGTGGAATCTGATCGATGCAAAAGACGATTGCCTGAGGTGCGTTCTTTAATTTCTTGTTTCCGGCGCGGTTGAGCGAATTGGACATAATCGATGTCCCGGATTGGTTGGTCTTAGGCGATAGCCCAGCATAGGAAGCCAGGTGACCGGCGGTAGGAAAATCGGACATATCGCCAACCGTCATGAGGATTTGTGCAGCGGATCTTGGTCCTATCCCGGGCATGGATAGAAGTAGTTGTGTTTGCGGGATTTCGTCGATGAGCTCGGTGACTTCGGCTTCTATTTCTTTGCGATGCTCAAGTTTAAGCAGCGCATCTTTTGCCGACATGGCCACACCTAACTCGGCGTATTTCGCACCTGCGATCTGGACTGATTGGCCAGCAATGGCGGCAAATATTGCGTCAGTAACTGGTTCGGGATTACGTGCACGATGTTTGCGTGCAAAGGCATTAACCCGGGCTTTGCCTAAGCGCTTGATCTTTGACGGTCCTGCGTATTTGGCTAGCAGGTGCAAGATCCATTTCCGGTGAATCATCTTCCCACGCAGCACATGTTCAAATTCGGGATATGTTCCAACCAGTGCGGAACGGATTTGGTTGATTAGCCGCGTATAGGTCCGGGTGAGGTCTTCATCGATGCCGTTGAGAACCTTTAGCTGGATGAAAGCTTGTTCTACTCGGTCGACTTGGCGTAGTGATTCCGGAAGATATTTCCCGGACCTGACCCCTGTTTGGTAGACATCTAGATTCTCGGCCGTTCGGGCTGGGAGGAAAGGTCTTCTACTTACTAAGGCTGAA
>Ga0209487_1002767_pt1 | contig 14087 bp, 13 predicted proteins | sample Poulit2012_FD_187524 | JGI IMG/M metagenome (GOLD analysis project Ga0209487, IMG submission 187524) | Agricultural soil microbial communities from Georgia to study Nitrogen management - Poultry litter 2012 (SPAdes) (version 2) | ecosystem: Environmental > Terrestrial > Soil > Agricultural land... | reverse complement strand
ATGCGATGGCCGCCAGCAGGTGTACCGGTGAGGCAACCCGAGCCGGTTCGAGCACGGTTGAGGCGACAATGGCCACCAGATTGGTCGAGCCGACCGGTACCGAGAGCGCGAAGATTGCCACGAGCATTGTCGGCTCGGACAGCGCGATGATTGTCACCTCTCGGCTTGAGCCCATCCCGCCGAAGGCCGTTCCGGTGTCCAGGCCGGCTAATGTGAGCGCTACCGTGCCCAGCACCAATAGCGCAACAACGGCGAACAGATCGGCAATCGGGTCGACGGCCGAAGCAATAGATACAAACGGCGCTACGGTCGCGACAACCAGTGTGGTGGCAAGAAGGATCACGGGCGCGGCCCGGAAAATCGGGCCGGTGCCGCGCGGAGTGATCGGCTGCTTGCGTACCAACTTGCGCAGGTCGCGCCACGGCTGAGCGACTCCGGCGCCCCGGCGGCCCTCAAGCCGGGCCCGTATCTGGCGCATCATTCCGAGCAGTAGCGGGGCCCCGCCGACCAGGACCACCAGTTGTATCAGCCCACCGACCAGACCCAGCGAGCTCACAAGATCACCAGTAACGCTAAGGCAACGCACAGCGTGATGAACCCGAACCCGAGGTATCGGTGTACGCTCCCGGTGGCCAGCCACTGGCTGGCGCGGCCTGCACGGCGCAGTGCGGCGAGTGCCGGCCCGTACAATCGACGCTCAATCCGGTCGGGCACCCGGCGACGGTACTCTACGGCTCGCACTAGGTAGCTCGTTTCATCATAGTGACTCACGTCGATATCGGTCTCCGGTTGCACCACATTGTCGAAGACCCGCTGCAGCGGCTCCGCGAACGACGTCGCGGTGTATTCCATGCGGGAGGACAGCGGCCCCGCGCCGCAGTCCCATAGCCTCGCGGCACGGCGTACCCGGTGCGTCGTCACAGCGCGCAGGGCACCGATAACGACAACCGCGCCCAAAACCAGTGCGACACCGATAAACAGCGGTGACAGCGAGCCCGTCACGGCGGTCAGATCGATGTTCACCATGCTGGCCTCGGCCGGCGTCCCGTACGTCGACGCGGCTCCGACCGCCGGCAGCACTACGGTCGGCATTAGCGCCAAGACCACGCATGCTATCCCGGCTAGCCCCATCGCCACCTGCATGACCGGCGGGCTCTCGGACGCATTGGCGGCCGCGCTGCTGCGAGGACGGGCCAGGAACCCCACGCCGAAGGCCTTGACGAAGGTGGCGACGGCGAGGCCGGCGGTCAGCGCGACGGCTGCGACCGCAAGCGGCATGGCAACCGCGGTCGCGATGCCCGAGGTGGGCAAACCGTGGATCAGCGCTTGCAGCAGTAACCACTCGGAAACGAATGCGGTCCCCGGTGGAAGCGCCGAGGCGGCAAGCGCACCCAAGCCGAAGAACGCCGAGGTTGCCGGCATGGTCGTGCGCAAACCACCCAGGGCGTCCAGGTCACGGGTTGCGGTGCCGCGAAGCACCGAGCCGGCCGCCAGGAACAGCAATGTCTTGAACGCCGCGTGATTCACGACGTGAAGTAGTGCCGCAGCTAAGGCAAGGCCGGCTAGCCGATGGTGACCGGCCGATGCGAATAAACCCGCTGCTCCGATACCGATCAGGACCAATCCCATGTTCTCGCTGGTTGAGTTGCCCAGGAGCCGCTTCATATCGGCATCCATCGCGGCCTGCAAGATGCCGTAAATTGCGGACACGGCGCCCAGGGCGAGGACCAGCAGCCACCACCAGGCCGGCCCACCGGACAGCAGATCGAACCCGATTCGCACAAGGCCGTAGACACCCAGGCTGACCATGGCGGCCGACATCAGCGCGGACACATGGCTCGGTGCTTCGGGATGCGCACGCGGAAGCCACGCGTGTAACGGCACGATGCCCGCCTTTGACGCGAAGCCGACTAGCGTCATCGTAAAAATCAGACCGCCGGCGAAGGGCTCGACGTTATGTGTCCGCAGCATCGCGAACGATTCCCCGCCTGCCGTTGCGGCAAAAATCAATAGTCCGATCAGGATCGCCACGAACCCCATGTGCGTCATGGCCGCGTACCAGAGGGCGGCCGACCGAACCTCTGTGCGCTGTTGGTGCTCGGCGAGCACCAACAGCAGCGAGGTCAGTGCCATCAGTTCCCAGCACAGCAGGAGCGTGCTCACGCTCGACGCTATTGGCACCAGCACCATCGTCACCACGAACAGCGGAAGCGCCGCATGTATGACGCCGCCGGATGGGGACGAGTAACCGATCGCATAGAGACCGGCGACCGCTGCGACAGCCCCGGTCACGCAGACGAAGAGGCCGCCCATCGGGTCAAGGGCGAACGCGATGCCGGCTAGCGGAAGGACCATGTCCCAGGTCACCGAAAACGATTGTCCCGCGAGTGCCGCGGCGCCGGTGATAACGGCCGCCGAGCCGGTAATCATGGTGCCGCCGCCGGCAACGACCGGACGTGCCTGCCTCGGTGAGATCAACGTCAACGCAGCCGATAGCGCACCCACGACAACAGACGCGCACAGCGCGATGGCAGCCGTGTTCAACGGCCGGTCAGCTTTCGCAGACCCTCGACAATATCTTCGGGTCGCGGCGGGCATCCCGCGATCTCGACGTCCACCGGCAGGATATCGGCCACCGTGCCCACAACCCCGTATGCGCCGGCAAAAACTCCGCCGTTGAGAGCGCAGTCACCCACGGCCACAACGAGCCGGGGATCCGGCATCGCTTGATACGTGCGCCGTAGCGGTTCGGCCATATTCCGCGTCACCGGCCCCGTAACCAGTAGGGCGTCAGCATGCCGAGGCGACGCCACTAGACGGATGCCGTAGCGTTCGACGTCATAGACCGGGCCGAACGCCGAGGTGATCTCCACTTCGCAGGCATTACACGAGCCGGCGTTGACATGGCGGAGCTGTACCGAACCGCCAAGCACCGCGGCGCCCGCGGGGATACCGGTTTGAGGTCGCGGAGGCGCGGACTCGGCCACGCGACCCGTCTGACGCATTTTGCGCCATAGCCCCAGCACGCTTCGCTCCGATCACTCACGCATTCCGGGGACAATGCTGAACTCGCCCCGATCGCCGGCCCAATGCTCGGCGGCCCAATGGCCGACAGCATCGCCGGCGTCTCACGACTTATGACAATTTTACCAATCGGGCACCGAGAGAATGCCGTAGCCCGGTGGCCGGCCGGCCCGGTTCGCAGTGTATTCTGGTGGGATCGTTAGCGGTCAGAACACTGGCCTACCCGGTGTTCAAGTAGCCGGGCAGCTGGAGTTATCCACAACGGCAGAACCGGGCGCGGTTATCCACAGGCGAACACATCCGCCTGTCGCGACGCCGGACCCCGGCGGATGCTAAGGATATGACAAGCACAGACACCACCACCAATATCGTCACGCTGGGCGGCCGAGTTTCCCAGGAACCGGTCACCAAAACGCTTCCCAGCGGAGACCAGATCACCCAATTCCGCGTGGTCGTAGACCGACCGGCACGGTTACGACGCAGAACGGGCCAATCGGTCGACACGTTCGACTGTGTCGCGTGGACGGCCGCGCTACGCAAAAAGTCCGTGCGCCTGACCAGGGGCACGGTGGTGGAAGTATCCGGCCGATTGCGGCGCAGGTTCACCCGTTACGACGGAAAGACGGTCAGCTGGGTCACCATCGACCTGAGCGCCATCCGGCGCGGTGACTCGGGCACCTAGAACAGTCCATCGGCGTGCTCAGCTGTCGCGGGCCCGCCAATCCGCGTGCGACCGGGGTCTGGGTAGTCTGCTGACCATGACGCTGTCCGCATCGGCTACACCGCTATGCGATGCCTTCGAGGTGGCACTTTTCGACCTGGACGGCGTGGTGTATCGCGGTGACCGGCCCGTCGAACACGCCATCGAAGTTCTTGAAACGATGTCGCAGACCACGCGCTACGCCTTCATCACCAATAACGCGTCGCGCCGCCCGGAATCCATCGCCCACCAGCTACAGGATTTAGGCGTCCGGCACGCGGAACCCGATGCCGTGATCACATCGGCGCAGGCGGTAGCGCATCTCATCGCCGACGATATCGGCGACGGCGGTGTCGTACTGACCATCGGCGGAGACGGTCTACGGACGGCGTTAACCGAACGCGGATTACGCGTGGTCGAATCACTGGCCGATGGCCCCGATGCGGTAGTGCAGGGATTTGACCGCGGCGTGGGTTGGCCGCATCTTGCCGAGGCCGCGTACGCGGTCGCGGACGGAGTGCCCTGGTACGCCTCGAACACCGATTCGTCGTTCCCCACGGACCGCGGTTTGGCTCCGGGGAACGGATCGCTCGTCCGGGCGGTGACCATGGCCACCGGCAAAGAGCCGGTGATTGCCGGCAAACCCTATCGGGCCTTATTCGACGAAGCCCTTCAGCGCTGCGATGCACGGGAAGCCCTGATCGTCGGAGATCGGCTCGACACCGATATTCGCGGGGCGCGCCATGCGAATTTGCCCAGCCTAGCCGTCACCACCGGCGTGAGCGACGTCAACGCACTGGTGGCTACCCGCGATCGTCCCGATTACATCGGGCCCGATTTGCGCTGCATCCTCGAACCGCATCCCCCGGTGGAATACGACAGCACCGAGGCGCGTTGCGGTCGCGCCACGAGTCATGTCGTCGACCAACGTATCCGGGTTAACGGCGGATCGGTCCTCGAGCGGTACCGAAGCGCCATCGGACTCGCATGGAAAATAATTGATCGCACGGGCGCGGTTCCCCATATCGATGAGACACTGGAGATATGAGCGACACCGGCGACGCGCTATCGGCCGCACTCGAACGTCTCGAAGAGCTACCGTCGCTTGAGGTGCATGATCATATCGACGTATACGAGGCGGTGCACACCGCCATGCGGCAGGAACTGGCCGACGATCCATGAGCCGCCGACAGCGGCTCGATGCTGAGTTGGTGCGTCGCGGACTAGCCGGATCGCGACAGCATGCGAGCGAGCTCATCGACGGAGGTCACGTGACTGTCGCGGGTGCCCCGGCGACCAAAGCGGCGTCACAGATCACAACTGATACCGCCATAGTTGTCCGCGAACCACGGGCGCGCTATGCCTCACGCGGCGCCCATAAACTGGTCGGTGCCTTAGATGCCTTTCGGGGCCCGGCGATACGCGATAGGCGGTGCCTGGATGCCGGTGCGTCCACCGGCGGGTTTACCGACGTGCTCTTGGAACGCGGGGCCCGGCAGGTGTGTGCCGTGGACGTGGGATACGGCCAACTCGATTGGCGGCTGCGTACTGACGACAGGGTGACGGTATACGATCGCGTTAATATCCGGCACGTGAGTACCGATATGATCGGGGGCCCGGTGGATGTGGTCGTCGCCGATCTGTCGTTCATTTCCTTGACCGTGGTGTTACCTGCACTGGCGTCGGTGTGCGCGCAGGAAGGAGACATGGTGCTGATGGTCAAACCGCAATTCGAAGTGGGCAAAGACCGGCTGGGGAAGGGCGGTGTTGTCCGCGAACCGCAGCTGCACTGCCAAGCGATATTTGACGTATGCGAAACGGCCAATGCTCTGGGCTGGGGGACACAGGGCATTGAAGCCAGCCCGCTTCCGGGACCATCGGGAAATATCGAGTTTTTTTGCTGGTTGAACCGCCAGGCGCCTCCGCCCGATGCGGTTCGTGCCGAAGATGCCGTCCGCCGGGGCCCGCGGAGTGCACATGGCTGACCAGCGCACGGTTCTGGTTGTCGTACATTCGGGACGCAGCGAAGCGGCCACCGTGGCCAAGTCTTTTGCCACCGATCTTCGGGCCGCCGGAATCCGGGTCCGTGTTCTCGACGCGGACGCCGCCCAGCTGGCCGCCGCGGGCATGGAGCTCGATGACGTCGTGCCGGCGACGCCCGGAGCGGCCAAAGGCTGCGATCTGGCCGTCGTATTCGGCGGAGACGGAACAATCCTGCGGACCGCCGAATTATGCCGCGTGACCGATACACCGCTTTTCGGCGTCAATCTGGGACATGTCGGTTTTCTGGCCGAGGCCGACGTGGAAGACATTCATGACGTTGCCCATGCCGTCATTAACGGCTCGTATCAGGTTGAGGAACGCCTAACCATCGATGTGGCCGTGATGCTCGACGGGCGGGTCGTGGGCCGCAACTGGGCCCTGAACGAAGCCGCGGTCGAAAAAGCCTCCCGTGAACGCATGCTGGAACTCGTGGTCGAGATCGACCGCCGGCCGGTGTCACGGTGGGGTTGCGACGGCGTCGTATGCGCCACTCCGACGGGTTCCACCGCGTACAATTTCAGCGCCGGGGGGCCCATTGTCTGGCCGGAAGTGCAAGCGTTGCTCATGGTCCCGATAAGCGCCCACGCGTTATTTGCGCGGCCCATGGTGGTATCGCCGGAAGCCACCTTGGCCATTGAAATCATCGGAGAGCAAACGAGCGGCATTCTATGGTGCGACGGCCGTCGAGCCGCCGAACTCCCACGTGGAGCGCGGATCGAGGTGCGGCGCGGACAACGTCCGGTTCGCGTGGCCAGAATGCACGAGGCTCCGTTCGCCGACCGACTCGTGCGCAAGTTTTCGTTACCGGTCGCCGGCTGGCGCGGCGCCGCCGAGCACCGTAACTATTCAGACGGCCCCGATGCCGGCGGCCGTCAAGGAGACGAAGGCTGATGTGGCAACATCTGCGCCTAACGTCACTCGGCGTGATAGCCGAGGCCGAATTGGAGCTGGGGCCGGGGTTTACCGTTATCACCGGCGAAACCGGTGCCGGCAAGACGATGGTGGTCACGGCCCTGGGACTGCTGCGCGGCGAACGCGCCGACACCGGACTCGTGCGTCACGGCGCGCAGCGCTCACGCGTCGAAGCGTTTATTGATATCACCGGTGACGAATATGCCTCCGATATGGTGACCGAAGCCGGCGGCGACGTCGACGACGGGGTCGTCAGCCTGGGACGCACGATTTCGGCGGCCGGCAGATCGCGCGCTCAGGCCGGGGGAGCGGCCGCACCGGCTGCACTGTTAGGCCGACTGAGCGAACGTCTTGTCGCGGTGCACGGGCAGGCATCGCAGCATCGCCTGATTCAACGCGCCGAACAACGCGCGGCCCTCGATGCCTTCGCCGGAGAGGCCCTAACACGGGCATACGCCGAGTTTGAGCCGGCGTGGGAATCACTGCGCTCGTTGACCGAGGAGATCGACCTCATCACCGCCCACACCCAGGAACGAGCCCGCGAATTGGAAATGCTGCGTCAGGGTTTGCAGGAATGCGAACGTGTGGCGCCCCGCGCCGGTGAAGACGATGAGCTGCTCGCCGAAGAAAACCGGCTGGCTAACGCCGAAGCTCTGATCCGAGCCGCGGGCGCGGCGCACGACGCAATCAGTGCTCATGCCCGCGATGCGGTTGCTTCGGCCGTGGATGTGCTAGCCGAAGCCGGCGGGAATGACGAGGAGCTCGACCGGCTGTCCGGACGGGTAAGTGAGTCGCTGATTGAGTTGGACGATATATCGGTGGAATTGAGCCGGTACGCCGATGGCGTGGATGTGGACGCGAACCGACTCGCCGTCGTCCAAGAACGTCGCGCCGCGCTCGCGGAGCTGCAACGCAAGTACGGCCCCTCAATCGAGGACGTACTGGCGTGGCAAGAGAATGCGGCCACACGAGTGCTCGAATTAGACGATGACGGCGGCCGGCTGGCGACACTGCAAGCCCGATGTGATGAGGCGCGGCACCGGGCGCTGGACGCGGCACACCGAATGAGCGCGTTACGTGCCGATTCGGCAAAGCGTCTCGGCGATCAGGTCACCGCCGAGCTGCATGAACTGTCGATGCCGCACGCGCGATTCACCGCCGAGGTGCATTCCCGTGACGATGAGGAACTGTCCGCATCCGGACTCGACGACGTGTGGTTCGGTTTCGCGGCCAATACGTCCGGCAGTCCACGCACGCTTGACAAGGGTGCGAGCGGCGGTGAACTTTCTCGCATTATGCTCGCCTTGGAAGTTGTTCTGGCCGGCGGCGGGACCGTGCCTACATTGATTTTCGATGAGGTGGACGCCGGGATCGGCGGTCAGGCAGCCGTCGAAGTGGGCAAAAGGCTGGCCCGGCTGGCCAATACCGCTCAGGTCCTGGCCGTCACCCACCTTCCACAGGTGGCAGCCTTCGCCGACCACCATTTCCGCGTTTTGAAGAACGACGATGGGCAGGTCACCCGCAGCGATGTCGTCGAACTGGACGATGACGGCCGGGTCGTGGAACTTTCGCGCATGCTCGCGGGCCAGCAGGACTCGGAGTCGGCGCGCGCCCATGCCGCCGAATTGCTGCATACCGCCGGGCAGAATAAAGAACAGGGCAAAGAGCAGCGCAAAGAATAGTGCAAAGAATAGGGCGAAGAATAGGGCGAAGACGCCATGCCGCGCTGACGTCCGCGACGCGGTTAGAACACGCGCAACACGTCAATTACCCCGAAATCCGGCTCGATCATGCGACGATAACAATGATGAAACTTCTCAAGCGTGGGTCGCGCAAAACGACCGAGGTCGAAGGCGTGGTGGGCAAGGCTCGGCATGACCGCGATAATCGGTCGCCGTCCAAGAAACTGCGCGCCGGGGACATCGCCATCATCGATCATGTCGATCTCGACCGGGCGCATGCAGAAGCGCTGATTCGCATCGGCGTGTCCGCCGTCATCAACATGTCGTCATCCACATCGGGACGGTACCCCAATATCGGCCCGCTGCTCCTGGCCAAAGCCGGCATCGCGTTAGTCGATCAGGTGGGAGAAGAGGCCGGTGAGGCGATTCGCAACGGCGACACGCTGCGCGTGCATGACGGTATTGTCTATCGAGGCGAGACGGTCGTGGCGCGCGGACTCGAGCTCGACGAAGGGCGAATCCGCCAGCTGCGCGAGAGCGCCGCCCTTGATTTGGGAACGCGGATGGAGGCGGTGGCAGCCAATGCGACCGATCACATCCGTCACCAGAGCGATTTGGCGATCGAAGGTGTGGGCACCCCCCGGTTGTCGGCGCAGCTGCGCGAGCGGCCCATGGTGGTGGTCAGCAAGTCCCATCAGGTGGACGAAGATCTCGCCGGGTTGGAGGACTACATCAAGCATTACGAGCCGGTGCTCATCGGTGCGGGCGCGGGCACTGACTGCCTGCTGGCCAACGGATACACACCGCATGTCGTAGTAGGCGGTATAGATGAGCTATCGGATCGTTCCTTGCGCTGCGGCGGTGAGATTATCATCACCACCTCGTCGGGCCTTGATCCGGCGATGCACCGCGTGGAAAAGGCCGGCGCCAGCGCCCAGATCTTCCGAGGTGTGGGTTCTGACGAAGACCTCGCGCTGATGCTCGCGGACGCCAATGACGCGAGCCTGATCGTTCTGGCCGGCGGCGCGCCGGGCATGATGCAGCTCCTCGACCGCGGGCCCAATGATTCGGCCAGCACTCTGGTGACGCGGATGCGGATGGGCAGCAACTTCGTCGATGCCAAGGCGGTGGGGGAGTTCTACCGGCACAAATCGAGCCTCTGGCCGGTCCTGCTGCTCATCGCGGTCAGTGTACTGGCCATCGTCGTCGCGGTGGCAATTACGCCCAACGGCGGTGAATGGGCATCCGGGATCGGCGGCGCGCTACGTGACGTCGGTTCCTGGATCAAGGGCTGGTTTACGTGACCCGAGCCCGACGGGCAGCAATTGTCTCTGGAACGACCATCCTGGCGCTAGCGTGCGGTGTCGCCGTTGGCGCGGGCCCACTGTCGGGCAGCGATGACGACACCGCGCAACACCCGGGCGCCAGCGGCAAGGCGAGCGGCAAGCCCGATGAATTCGTCTCGACCTTCGCCGCCGACGGTGGCGCGGCGCTGGCAAAGAACGGCTTGAAATCCGTCAATGCCGTCATCATCACGCTCCCCGGCGCGCCGGATACGGCCGTCAACGGCGTTTCGGACGGCTTAGACAAGGCCGGTGCTCATGTGACAGGCACGGTAGCGTTGCAGCCCAAACTTTTGTCGGCATCCAACCGGCAATTCTCGGTGGGGGTCGCCGAGCAGTCGGCCAAGATCAAAGCCGACGACTACGACGGAGATTACGACGTGGTCGGCAGCGCCCTGGCCGAGGCTTTTATCCGTAAGAAACCCGCCGAACTCAACGACCGTCAGCGCACCATCAGTTCGGCGTTCGTCGATGCGGGACTGCTCGCGACCACGGATGCGCCGGATGCCGCCGCCGAGATGGTCGTATTCATCGCCGGGCCGCATGCACCCGAAGGCGGCGGCGATATACTCGCGTCGCTGGTCAAGCAGCTCAATCGTGCCGGCAAGGGCGCGGTTATCGCCGGGCCCGGTGACGCCGGAGCCTCGGGTGCCGGATCCGACGACGACGCGTCCAACGGATACGTACAGTCGATACGCACCCGAGACATGGACGTGTCGACGTTCGATAAGCTCGACTCACCTGCCGGGCAGCGCGCGGTCGCGCTGATCGCGATTCGTGAACTGAAGGGTAAATCCGGTTCGTACGGCTCCGAGACCGCAGACGACGGCCCGTATCCGCGCTAAGACCGCGGGCCGTCGGCGCGAAAGCGCAACACACGTCATGCTGTCGTCGCCGTCGGCGTCGACCTGCGGTAGGCTGGAATCCCGTGGAGGACCAATCCGGTTCTCATGGAAAAGTACCCGCGGGAGTCGCCTTGCCAGCACGCATCACCACCAAACATCTCTTTGTCACCGGGGGCGTCGCGTCCTCATTGGGCAAGGGGCTGACGGCGTCGAGTTTGGGGCGACTGCTGAAGTCACGCGGCCTGCGCGTCACCATGCAAAAACTCGATCCGTATTTGAACGTCGATCCCGGGACAATGAATCCCTTTCAGCACGGTGAGGTTTTCGTTACCGCCGACGGCGCCGAAACCGATTTGGACATCGGCCACTACGAACGCTTCCTCGACGAAGAGCTATCCGGGAAGGCCAATGTCACGACCGGCCAGGTGTATTCCACCGTCATCGCTCGCGAACGTCGCGGAGATTATCTGGGTGACACGGTGCAGGTGATTCCTCATATCACCAATGAGATCAAAGACCGTATGCTGGCAATGGCCGCCGACGACGTCGACGTCGTTATCCATGAAATCGGCGGCACCGTCGGCGATATCGAAAGTCAGCCGTTCCTGGAGTCGGCGCGCCAGGTCCGCCACGAAATCGGCCGCGATAATGTCCTGTTCTTGCACGTATCACTGGTGCCCTACATCGGGCCGTCCGGCGAACTCAAAACAAAACCCACCCAGCATTCGGTCGCCGAACTGCGCTCCATCGGTATTCAGCCCGATGCCATCGTTTGTCGCTCGGATCGCGTCATCCCCGAAAGCGTCAAACACAAGATCTCCCTGATGTGCGACGTTGACGATGAGGCTGTTGTCAACGCCAGCGATGCGCCGTCCATCTACCAAATACCCAAGGTGCTGCACTCCGAAGGGCTCGACGCCTATGTAGTACGCCGGCTGTCGCTACCGTTCCGGGACGTCGACTGGAAACAGTGGGATGAGCTATTGCGCCGGGTGCATTCTCCGGCCGACGAGATCACGGTCGCGCTGGTGGGCAAATACGTCGATCTTCCCGATGCGTATCTGTCGGTGGCCGAAGCGTTACGCGCCGGCGGATTCACTCACGACGCCCGGGCGAATGTGCGGTGGGTCCCGTCGGATGCCTGCGCCGATGAAGCGGGGGCCGCGGCTCATCTATCGGACGCCGACGCGATCTGCGTTCCGGGCGGCTTCGGTATCCGCGGCATCGACGGCAAGCTCGGCGCGCTGCGATACGCGCGCGAGCACAATATTCCCACCCTGGGTCTGTGTTTGGGTATGCAATGCATGGTGATCGAGTACGCCCGTAATGTGCTTGGGATCAGCGACGCGTATTCGACCGAATTTGACGCCGATACCGCACACCCGGTCATCGCCACCATGGCCGAACAAAAAGACATCGTCGCGGGCGACGGAGACATGGGCGCCAGCATGCGCCTGGGCGTCTATCCGGCAGAACTGGATTCTTCTAGCCTGGTGGCTAAGATCTACGATGCGGTGTGGGTCGAGGAGCGGCACCGCCACCGCTATGAGGTCAATAACGCGTACCGCGAGCAGCTCGGTGCGGCCGGACTGCACATCAGCGGTGTCTCGCCGTCGGGTGCGCTGGTCGAGAACGTCGAATTGTCCGCCGACGTCCATCCGTTCTACATCGGCACGCAGGCGCATCCGGAGATGCGTTCACGTCCCACTCGTGCCCATCCTCTCTTCAGCGGCCTCGTCGAAGCCGCCCTGGCCCGTCAACGCGAAATGCGCCTGCCGGTTGACACGGTCGCGAGTTAATCATGGAGTCTTCGGCACATCCGCGGCTGCCCGGAACGATCGTCTCGGGCCAGGACGTCACCGATCGTGAACAGCGCTGGCCGCTCGTGGATAGCGTGCGCAAGTTTGACAACCACTATCTGTGCCTGGACCACGACGTTATCGCCGCGCCCGACGGCAGTCACCACTCGCGCGTGGTGGTGCGTCCGCATGGGGCGGTGGCCGTGCTCGCGGTCGACGACGCCGACCGTGTCTTATTGCTCAAGCAGTTCCGCCATCCGGTCGGACGGCGGATGATCGAGTTGCCGGCCGGCACTTTGGACATCGATGGTGAAGCGCCGCAAACCGCGGCCCAACGCGAATTGCGCGAGGAGGGGGATGTGGATGCGGCATCCTGGCGTCTCCTGTTGCGTATGACCGCAAGTCCGGGATATTCCAGCGAGCTATGGAAGGTGTTCGAGGCCCGTCAGCTCCACACCGTGCCTGCCGGGGAGCGCACCCGGCGCGAGGCCGAGGAAGCCGAAATGGAACAAATCTGGGTCGGCGTCGACGAGGCGATCGAGGCGGTGCTGGACGGCCGCATCACCGACGCGCTAACGGTCGCCGGCTTACTGGCCCTTAGGCGGACATGAACGCGCTTGTCCCGGCCGCCACCGAATATCTATCGCATCTGAGCGTGGAACGCGGCCTGGCCGAAAATACCCTGCAGTCGTATCGGCGCGACCTCAATCGGTACATAGACTTTCTCAGCGAAGCGGGAGTCACGGACCCGGCCGGCATCACCCAGAGCCATATAAGCGAGTTTGTCGTCGCCTTGCGCACCGGCGATGATGAACGCCAACAACTGAGCCCCGCCAGCGCGGCACGCACGATTGTCAGCGTGCGCGGTCTGCACAAATTCTGGCTACGCGAGCAGCGTGTCACCGTCGATGTCGCGGCCGGAGTGAAACCTCCGGCACCGGATAAGCGGCTGCCCACGGCGTTGGCACTCGAAGACGTCGAGGCGATTTTGGATGCCGCCGGCCACGCGGAGACCGCCCTGGCGCGCCGCGACCGCGCGCTATTAGAGGTGCTCTACGGCACCGGTGCCAGGATCTCCGAGGCGGTAGGCCTGGATGTCGACGATTTGCGCATCGATGACGGTGACGGCGCCGTGCTGCTGCGCGGCAAGGGTGGAAAAGAACGCGTCGTGCCGATCGGCTCATACGCGATTGACGCGGTGGACAGCTACCTGCGCGGGGCGCGCGTCGACCTGATGACACCGGCGGGAAATGCCAGCGCCCTGTTCCTCAACGCCCGCGGCGGACGACTGTCCCGGCAGAGCGCGTGGAAAATTTTAGGCACCAGCGCGCAGCGCGCAGGCGTGCAGTCGGATGTTTCTCCGCACACGCTGCGCCATTCTTTTGCCACCCATCTGTTAGACGGAGGCGCCGACGTGCGGACCGTTCAAGAGCTGCTCGGCCATGCGTCGGTGACGACCACCCAGGTCTACACGCTGGTGACGGCCGAACGGTTGCGCGAAGTCTACGCGGCAACGCATCCACGGGCTCGGGCGTGACCGGTACAGTGTCGTATGTGACCGTCGTACGCGCCCCATGTAACTGCCGTCTGAACCGAACCAGAAGAGCCAAATGAGCCAGAACCAAGCCAATCCGGGCGGGACCAGCAGCCGCCCAGCAGACGCTGATCCGGCGACCGCGAGCACCTCAGAGCAAACTGGGCCCGAGGCAACTGGGCCCGAGTCAACCGAATTGGGTCCC
>Ga0209487_1002766_pt1 | contig 14094 bp, 10 predicted proteins | sample Poulit2012_FD_187524 | JGI IMG/M metagenome (GOLD analysis project Ga0209487, IMG submission 187524) | Agricultural soil microbial communities from Georgia to study Nitrogen management - Poultry litter 2012 (SPAdes) (version 2) | ecosystem: Environmental > Terrestrial > Soil > Agricultural land... | reverse complement strand
AATCGTTATTTTGCCCGCATTCTGCCTTATCGCAAAAATAAAGTCCTCGACCAGGACAACTATACCGCGGTTTTATTTTTGCTCTGGCGTTGAATGCAACCAAAATTCCTGGTTTTGCAAAGCCTCCAAACTGTTGGGTGTTTTGAAAAACTGTCTTTTTGTCCAGTATTTTTGTTGTCGGAATTGTAAAATCCTTATATATGACGGAATATGTGCCGGTTTTAAAATTTCCATGACCTCAATCTTGACAAAAAAACTGATTTTTAGAACCTCCTCCCGAATTGTTAAACGTAGTTTTGATACAATATGGTAAAAAAAAATGAATCTTTAAAAATTAATTTTTTAGGGCTATTCTTTGTTTTATTAATAGCCTTGTTCCCATACGTTTTATCTGCTCAGGAATTTGATTGCAGTGTGAATATAAATGATCGCCAAATCAGCGGTTCTTCGTACGATTATTTGTCGGAACTGACAACGGATATCGAGAATTATATCAATAACTATCGGTGGACCAATGATACCTATCAGGAGCATGAGCGGATACAGTGCAGCATGCAGATTGTTCTGACGGGGGTAGATAGTGATTTCAATTATACTGCGGAAGTCGTCATGTCGGTCTGGAGGCCGATCTATAATACGATTCAGCAAACAGTTCAGTTTTTAATCACAGACAACAACTGGCGTTTTCATTATCCCCGGAATAAGAGTCTCCTTCATGATGATTTGCAGTTTGATACGTTAAGTAGCTTTCTCGATTTTTACGTTAACATCATGCTCGCGTATGATTACGATACTTTCTCGGAGCTTGGTGGGACGCCCTTTCTCAATCGCGCTCAAAACGTATTTGATCTGGGCCAGAACTCGGGATCGCAGGGTTGGGGACGCTCCATCGGTGCGCAACGAAACCGGTATGGGCTAATTACGGATTTAAGCAATCCGGCCTACCAGGATCTGAGAAGAGCAAGTTATATCTACCATCGGCTGGCATTAGACCGGTTTACAACCACACCCCATCAGGCCAGGCAATCGGCGCTGGAAGCTCTGAACCTGATCAGGGATACAAAACGGGTCACCAGCAATAACTATCTGTTTGACCTGTTTTTTGGAAGTAAATACATCGAAGTTGTCGCGATGTTCCGGGGCGCACCTGCAGAGCAGAGAACGGAAGCCTACACCCTTTTACGTGAGGCAGATCCTGCCAATAGTTCCGAATATGAGAAACTCCAGATGGATTTCTGAAGTACAGGGATTTAAAAATCAGAGAAATAACCGACGGTAAACAGTACGAGACTGGCCAGCAAAAGCGATAACCGGAACCGGGTGCTGATCACAATATTATGAAAGAAGAGCCCAAACGAATAGGGGTGATGATTCAGCCAGTTATAGTAGTGATGCCTGTGTGCGGCCCCCAAAGCCAGGGTTACATGCCCGTGCAGAATCGTCAGCATGAAAGGAAGGCCGAACAGAATGGATCCCGGGAAAGCGATCATTTTATGGATGCTGTAAAAATCACTTAGAAAAAAATAGGGCCAGGAGAAAATCAACAACAGAGGTACAGAAAGTGCCCAGCTGACGTAGGAAATCCGGCGGTAGTTATTTTCGTTCAGCTCATTTGACGTCATTGTATCCGGAGTTGGTTGATGGAAATGATGTTCCGGCAGCTACTCTTGAGCAGCTCATAAGAAGGTATGATAACAAACTTTTATGTAAAGCCGGAAACTTATTGCCCAAATCAATTGTATCTTGCAGGTGTCAACAATCATCTTTGAAACGGAATAAGCGGAACAGATGCAGCATCCAAAAACCAAAAAAAGCCTGGGTCAGCACTTTCTAAAGGACGGTAATATGATTGCTAAAATAGTTGAAGCAATCGATGCTGAACCTTCGCACAAGATTGTTGAGATCGGGCCTGGCTCAGGAGCATTGACAGATAAGCTGGTAGAACGGTTTCCAAACCTGACGGTGATCGAAATCGATCAGCGGATGACGGAGCTGCTGCGTGAAAAACATCCGGATCTGGATATCATCCATCAGGATATCCTGAAAACAGATTGGTCGGCCGTCACCCGCCACGACGAGCCCGTACACGTTATCGGGAATTTACCATACTATATCACCAGCCAGATTCTATTTGGCCTGCTCAAACATCGGCAGAACATACATTCGGCACTGCTGATGATGCAAAAAGAGGTGGCGGAACGTATCGTGGCCGTGCCTCACACCAAAGAGTATGGGATTCTCAGTGTGCAGACACAACTGATGAGTACACCTGAAATCCTGTTTGATGTGCCCCCGCAGGTATTTTCACCGCCGCCTTCGGTAGAGAGTTCTGTGATCCGGCTAACCATGGATAAACCGGCACTGGCCTGTAGCGATTCGCATCTGAAAACAGTGGTTCGAATGGCATTTAATCAGCGGAGAAAAAAATTAAGCAATGCTTTAAAAAGACTTCAGGCAGAGCTCCCGGCAGATGAGTTCGATCTCTCCCTGCGGGCCGAAGCTTTCACACCGGAGATGTTTGAAAGATTAACAGTGCGGTTGGAGGAATTGAATGCATTTGAGGGGTTATGAGGGTTCCAGGTGGTGAGAGAGGTGATTGGAAGTCTACTATTACCGGGGTTTAGCGGAATGGCAGGAGCGGTTGCCCGGTAACTTGCAGAGTGATTTTTTTCTTGGGTAGTAGCCAAACAACAGGCTGGTTGCTCTGAGCTTCTGTCACCTGCTTAAATGCTTTCATTATAATGTTAAAATTGAGTGCTAAAAAATGTCTTCAAAATTTTCCATGATTCTCGTATTACTCTTTATGTTTTCAGTAACTGCTGTCTATGCGCAGAGCCCGGCTTCCATCTCTGTGCATAAACAGGTAAAGCCGGTATTTAAAGGGGAGGTTCATAACCCGGTATTGAAGTTTGAAGTGATGACATCCCAAAACGATGTGGAGGCCGGACAATTTGACCTTCAGATCGGAGAATCCACCGCCCACCTGATTGATGCGATTGAGATTTATTATACCGGAAGTGAACAAAGTTCTTCAGCACAGCAGCTGGCGGGAAGAGCCGGGAATATCTCTGCAGAAACATCTGTTCAGGTAAACCAGCCCCTTGAGCAAGGAAGAAACTATTTTTGGGTTTCTGTCCGCCTCAATGATTCTGCATCCCTGACTGATCTGCTGGAGATCAACTCCAAATCTGTTCAGCTGAACGGGACCGGCTATCACGCAGAAAGCGACCGGCCTCATGTGGCTCTCAGGCCAGCTGTAAAAGTTCGTAGCGGCGGGCAAGATGATGTCCACACCTACCGGATTCCGGGCATGGCCACCTCCAATGGTGGCACACTGCTCGCCGTTTATGATATCCGCCGGGATAATTCTGGTGATCTGCAAGGGGATATTGATGTAGGACTTAGCAGAAGCACCGATGGAGGAGAGACCTGGGAACCGATGCAGGTGATTATGGATATGGGGGAATGGGGAGGACGGCCGCAGAGAGAGAATGGTATTGGAGATCCAGCCATCCTGATCGACCGGAATACGGGAACCATCTGGGTGGCAGCGCTCTGGATCCACGGTTACCCCGATACCCATGCCTGGTTTTCATCTCGTCAAGGTATGGAACCAGCACAGACCGGCCAGTTTATGCTGGTAAAAAGTGAAGATGACGGACGAACGTGGTCGGAGCCAATCAATATTACCGATCAGATCAAACAGCCTGAGTGGCATCTGCTGCTGATGGGACCCGGAAATGGGATCACAATGAGCGATGGCACCCTTGTGTTTGCTGCACAGTATAAGGATGAAAACGAAATGCCCTGGTCCACCATCGTTTACAGTAGAGATGGTGGAGAAAACTGGAGCATCGGGGTGCCTGTACGTTCCAATACAACAGAAGCGCAGGTGGTAGAAACCGGGGAAGGTACACTTATGATTAATATGCGTGATAATCGGGGTGGGGCAAGGGCCGTCTATACCACCCGGAATCTGGGAGCCAGCTGGGAGGAACACGCCAGTTCCCGGGTGCTGTTACAGGAACCCGTGAGTATGGCCAGTCTGATTCGTTCGAGCCCGGCTGGAAGCGGGTATCGTCACAACTATCTGCTTTTTTCTAATCCCAATAGCACATCTGCACGTGTAAATATGACGGTGCGGCTGAGCAGGGATGATGGCAAGAGCTGGCCGCTGAATCAGCAAGTATTGCTCGATGAAGGCAGAGGGTTCGGTTATTCTTCCTTAACCATGGTGGATGAAGAAACCGTTGGAATTTTATATGAAGGCGAGAGGGACCTCTATTTCCAGAAAATCAGACTGGAGGAGTTGAAGGGCCATTGACAGAGAAGAGGGTACGGTGGAAGGTAGAAGAATGAAGACCCTGTCTGTGAAAGAGAGGTTCGGTGGTCCAGTGTTCCTCACCTGCAATCCAAAGCATGAAAAGTTGACAGCCTGACTGGAACAACTTGGCACAACAAGCTGAAATTCCGTCAATATGGGATGAAACAAAATTGAATTGTCCTGAATTTCAAAAATATTTCATCCCTTTTAGCAGGAATCTGAATTTGGTATGGAACTTGCATGTATGGGAGGGTAATGAAGCAGAAAAGACTCTGCAAAAAAATTTAACGATAACAACAAACAAAAAAATAGGAGTCATTTTATGGCCACCATTAAACCATTAAGCGATCGTGTTTTGGTTCAACCGGTTGAAGCTGAAGAAAAAACAAGCTCTGGAATCATTATTCCGGATACAGCAAAAGAAAAGCCCCAACGGGGAACTGTTGTGGCAGCTGGCCCAGGTAAAGTAGAGAACGGAAACAGGATTGAGATGTCGGTTCGTGAAGGAGATGAAATTCTTTACGGGAAGTATTCCGGCACAGAAGTTACTCTTGATGGTAAAGAGTATTTGATCATGAGAGAATCTGATATTCTCGGTGTTCTGTCCTAACCTGTGGTAAGCTTTGTCAAACACTTTTAATTCTAACTAAAATAATTAAGTATCTATTATGTCAAAATTGATTCATTATGACGCAGATGCACGCGGCGGCCTCAAACGCGGTGTGGATAAACTAGCCAATGCTGTTAAAGTAACCTTGGGCCCTCGTGGCAGAAACGTAGTTATTGAGAAATCTTTTGGTGCTCCTACGGTTACAAAGGATGGTGTAACGGTTGCAAAAGAGATCGAACTTGCAGATAAGGTCGAAAACATGGGTGCTCAGATGGTCCGTGAAGTCGCTGCAAAGACCAGTGACAATGCGGGTGATGGTACCACTACCGCAACTGTACTTGCCCAGTCCATCATTCAGACAGGCCTTAAGAACGTAACTGCCGGTGCAAACCCGATGGAACTAAAGAGGGGAATTGACAAGGCTGTTGTTGCTGTTGTTGAAGAACTTCGCAACCAGAGCCAGCCCGTAGGAGACAGCCTCGACAGCATCCGCCAGGTTGGAACCATCTCTGCTAACGGTGATGAAGAGATCGGATCCTACATTGCCGAAGCGATGGAAAAAGTTGGTAAAGATGGCGTCATTACTGTTGAAGAAGCCAAGGGAACGGATACCTACCTCGATACAGTTGAAGGTATGCAGTTTGACAGAGGGTATCTGTCACCCTACTTCGTGACCAACAGCGACAACATGACTGCCGAAATGGAAGAACCTTATATCCTGATTTTCGACAAGAAAATCTCCAATATGAAGGATCTGCTTCCAATCCTTGAGAAAGTTGTTCAGTCAGGCAAGCCCCTTCTGATCATCGCCGAAGATGTGGAAGGCGAAGCTCTCGCTACTCTGGTGGTAAACAAACTTCGCGGATCCCTGAAAATTGCAGCTGTAAAGGCTCCCGGATTTGGAGACAGAAGAAAAGCGATGCTCGAAGATATCGCCATTCTTACTGGTGGAACAGTGATCAGTGAAGAAAGAGGATATAAACTTGAGAATGCCACACTGGACTTCTTGGGTACTGCAGATCGTGTAAATATCGATAAGGACACCACAACCATCGTAGGTGGAAAAGGGAAAGAAGATGATATCCAAGCACGAGTCAATCAGATCAGAACCCAGATTGAAACCACTACCTCTGACTACGATCGGGAGAAACTGCAGGAGCGCCTTGCAAAATTAAGCGGTGGTGTTGCAGTTCTTTATATCGGTGCAGCTTCCGAAGTAGAAATGAAGGAGAAGAAAGCCCGTGTGGAAGATGCTCTTCATGCAACCAGAGCTGCTGTTGAGGAAGGAATTGTACCGGGTGGCGGTGTAGCACTTCTGAGAACTGTAGGAGTATTTGATAAGCTCGAAGCGGACAACTCAGACGAGAAAGTTGGGTTTGATATTATCCGCCGTGCTCTGGAAGCCCCGCTGCGTGCGATCTCCAACAACGCCGGAGTTGAAGGCTCTATCGTCGTTCAGAAAGTACTGGAAGGAGAGGGCGCATTTGGTTACAACGCCCGCACTGAAGTGTACGAAGATCTGATCGAAGCAGGAGTCATTGACCCAACGAAGGTTACCAGAACTGCTCTTGAAAATGCAGCTTCTGTTGCCGGATTGATGTTGACCACCGAAGCTGTTGTTGTGGACAAACCTTCTGATGATAGCGACGATGCGGGTGCTGCTGGTATGCCAGGCGGAATGCCAGGTGGTATGGGCGGCATGGGCGGCATGATGTAATCCATCCTGCTTGCTGATCATCTGCTGAATCTTATCGATTCAGTGTAGAGGACACTTTAAACCCCGGTTCAGTTTTCTGGATCGGGGTTTTTTTATGGGTACCTGAATGTTTAGCCACATTTTAACGAATTATTTCATTTGACTTTCACGGTTTCATAGGTTTTATTTTGGTTGGAAGGGATGCGCGATATTGGCAGGAGGCAGAGTCTGATAAAACCGGGCTAATTACAGTCAGTAATCAATGGAACAAGATAAAATCTTATGGAGACAGCTTAAAGCGGGCAACAGGGATTCCTTTGAAATTATCTTCCACACCTATTACAAAGATCTGTACAGATACGGGGTGAAATTTTCTGGAAGTCCGGAAGAAACAGAAGATGAAATACAAGAGCTTTTTTTGAAACTCTGGAGAAATCGGGAAAAGCTTGGCGATGTAACTGCTGTTAAAACCTACCTATGGACTTCACTCCGGCGCAGATTGATAGCTGCAATTCAAAAAAGTAAAAAAGATACCTCCCGTGCGGAGAGTGTAAGCCGCGGTCAAATATTCTTACTTTCGGCCGAAGAATTTATCATTCAGGACGAAAAAAAGAGAGAGCAGACAGAAAAATTACAGAGTGTCATCCAGGATCTTTCCGTCCGTCAAAAAGAGGTGCTCTATTTAAAATTTTATGAAGGCATGAGCTATCATGAAATTGAACAGATTTTGGGGGTTAGCCAACACACAGCCCGGAATTACCTCTATCTGGCACTTCAGAATCTTCGCAAGTTGTTTCCGGAAGAGGCCCCTGCACTTTTTTCAGTGTTACTGCTTCTACTTTCACAAATAAAGTGAATCCTTTTGTAAGGATCTGATCAGCGGATCTGCCCTCTTTAGTAAATAACTCCCGCCAAATTTGTCACTTATTTTAGAAATCACAGGGATACAACGCGTCGGCAGGTATCCGTTAAAGGGTGAATCTAATGCCACGCTCATTTTCTATCCTATTTTTCAGCAGAGAATTTCAATATCATAAGAGCAGTTAAAATATACACTTACTGCTAATCTCTAAAACTCTCCTTCAGTTATTTGATTTTTTATTAATAGAAACAGTGACAAAGCTGTTTGGCAGGTGTCTATTTAGGTGGAGAAACTGACGACAGACAACAATGTTTTGGAAATGGACAATCCGGAGATAAAAAATCTTGTAAACGATCCCTCATTTGTGAGATGGGTCCGGGGCCGCGCTACCGCACAGGAGTGTACCTATTGGGATAACTGGCTTGTTAAGAGCCATGAAAATCGCTCGCTGGCAAAGAAAGCACAGGCTGAAATAGCGGGTTTTACCATTCGGCCGGCAGAAGCACCTGAAGCAAAGGATGCGTGGAATCATCTCCAAAGAACTCTTGCTGAGAGTCAGGGTAGGAGCAACCTTTTAAAAAGGTACCTGCCTAAAGAGAGTGTCTGGTATGCGCGTATTGCAGCGGTTTTTCTGTTGGCGGCACTAACCGGCCTTCTGATCACAAAGTTAAATGTTACAGGTGATAGGCCCATAGCAGACAGTGCAGTCCATGAAGTCGTGACAGCAGCCGGGGAGTTAAAGACAGTGATGTTTTCAGATGGATCGGAAGTCATACTTAATGGGAATTCGAAAATCCGCTATGTCGTCACGGGAACGGACTCTTTTACTGTTGATCTGCATCTGACAGGAGAAGCCTACTTTTCGGTGGCAGACAGACGCCACAGACAGAATATAAGTCCCTTTCGGGTGCAAACGGACGAAGGACTGATCCAGGTTCTGGGGACCCGGTTTGCCGTCTCTAACCGTGATCATAGAACCCGGGTCATATTAGAGGAGGGAAGTCTTTCTGTGAAACCCATTCATCAGGAACTGGAGACAATTCTTGAGTCGGGCCAGCTTGCTATGCTGGAATCACCGTATGAAGACGTCGAGATACGGCAAGTGGATACAGCGCTTTACAGCTCGTGGATCCGCGGACGAATAGAGTTTGATCAGGCAGAAGTAGAAGATGTGATGGAGCGCCTGGAAGATCTATTTGATATACGTATCGAAATCCGGGATCAGACCATTCTTGGCAAGAGGATTTCTGGCTCCATTGAAGACAACGACCTCCATGTGATTGTATCAGCTCTTTCTAAAATGCTTGATACCCCGGTATATCGCGGTGATCAACCGGAGGTGTACTACTTTGGGGATCCTGAATAATTGCACCATAGAGACTCCTGCATGAACCTGAATGCAGCTAACTGATTACTGGAAATCAATTTGATTCATCATTTTCAAATACTAACTCACAACCAACGAACTATGAAACGTAAAAGGTACAATAAATTGAATCCCATGATAAAGGGGTTATGTTTTGTATTATTTTTAACTTTTCAATGGCCATGGCAGGCGGGTGCCCAGGACCACAATCCCGATCAGATGGTGTGGGCAGGACAACCAGCGGGGGAATATAACAGAGATAGCTCTGATTTTGTCCCTCTGCGGCAACTCATCCGGACGCTGGAAAATCAACGCCGTATCTCCTTTCTCTATACGGGAGATCTCGTTAATAATATGATGGTTCATAGATCTGCCATGGATTCAGACAACCTGGCTCAGGAATTTGGTAAGATACTCGCTGAAATCGGGTTGACTTATGAAAAACATACCCAAAGTACCTATTTGATCCTGGAGGTTTCAGACAACCGCTCCTCTGGTCAAAATACCTCGATATCTTCCTATCAGGAAATCGTGAGCGGAAGGGTGACGGATTCACAGAGCGGAGAGGTGCTGCCGGGAGTTAATATTGTGGTAAAAGGGACCTCTGCCGGTACGGCAACAGATTCGGATGGATTGTTTGAACTGACCGTTCCATCCCTGAATGAAACGTTGGTATTTTCCTATATCGGATACCAAAGCCTGGAGTATTCTTTAGAGGGGACTTCCCGGCTTGAGATTGAAATGAACCCGGAAGCGCTTTTTGGAGAGGAGCTTGTAGTCATTGGTTACGGAACACAAACCCGGGCGGATCTGACCGGTTCTGTTTCCACGGTTAATGTAGAGAGAACTCTGGCGACCCGACCCATCACTGATTTGGGAAGGGGTCTCCAGGGTGCTGTTCCCGGATTAACCATTACAACACCGACAGGGGAGCTTGGCACGAACCCCAATATTACACTTCGGGGAATGAGGGGATCTCTGAATACCGGTTCAGCTGGTGCACGTCCGCTTATACTGGTAGATAATGTGGAGATATCCAACCTCAATATGTTGAATCCTAATGATATTGAATCGATCTCTGTTTTAAAAGATGCTGCATCCACCGCCATTTACGGTACACGTGCAGCCTGGGGAGCGATCCTGATCACCACAAAATCTGGCTCGTTTGAAACGTCTCCGCAAGTGACGTATACCAATAACCTGTCTACAGCTACACCTACTACCAACCTGCAGGTTGCACCTGCTGTGCCGGGGACAGAGATGGCATTTTCTGCAATGCAACGAACCAACCCATCCACCAATGTTTTCACGATCGTCGGTATGTCTTACGATGAGACCGGAATTCAGAAAATGAGGGAGTGGGAGCAGCAGTATGGAGGACAGAATCTGGGTCCCGAAATGGTGATGGGCAGAGATTTTGAAGTCAGAGACGGGCGCCTCTTTTTCTACCGGCCCTGGGATGCCGCTGATATGTATGTGGAGGATTGGACTCCCATGCAAAATCACAATCTGAATGTATCGGGCGGGAGCGAGTCGATCAATTACGACCTGGGCCTTGGTTATACCGGGCAAACGGGTGTGCTGAAGGTCAATCCGGATCAGTGGGACAGATACAATGTCAATCTGACGCTGAACTCAAAGGTGAATGACTGGCTGGACGTACGATGGAACATCATGTGGTCCAGAACGGATCATCAGACCCCGTATAATTTTTATTCAGCTACCTACGATTACTGGTACTACCTCTACCGGTGGCCCGCTACCTACCCATTTGGAACCTATGAAGGGCTGCCATTCCGGAACCCGGCGACTGAAGTAAGCCAGGCAAATATGAATGAGCTTACAGAAAATATGACCCGATTCACCGTAGGGGGTACCGCCTCCCTCATGGAAGGATGGAGCGTGGATGTCGATTTCACCTATGGAACTAATAACGCAAACAATCACATCCAAGGAGGGTCGGTGTCCGGTTATAATTTCTGGGCAGGAGGCGGTAATCTTAATTATGGCAGTTATACGGCACCTGCCAATGACCGGGTCCGCTATGCAACTTCCTGGGCAAATCGGAGCAATCTGCGTGCATTGACGACCTACAATGCAGATCTTCAAAGTCATTCCTTTTCTCTGATGGCAGGTACGGACATGGAGCTCTTTCAGTCCTGGAGCCAGTACTCCGAAAGGCGTGATCTGCTCGACCAGCAGAAGAGTGAGCTCTCACTTGCAGTCGGAGATCAGTTTGCAGGAGGAGGGCGGGGCCACTGGTCCACAATGGGCTTCTTTGGCCGTGTCAACTACTCTTTTCAGAATAAATACCTCCTTCAGGTCAACGCCCGTGTAGATGGTTCGTCCCGCTTCCCCTCAGATGATCAATGGGCACTTTTCCCATCCGTATCCGCAGGCTGGGTGCTGACCCAGGAATCGTTTATGGATTTTGCAAAGCCGGCACTCTCCTTTCTGAAAATCAGGGGGTCCTGGGGAACCATCGGAAATCAGAATGTGGGCCAGAATGCCTTTATCTCGACCATGGGATCACTCTCCTCAGGCTGGTTGGTTGGGAGCAGTTCTACACAACCTACTTTTGGAACTCCCGGGCCCGTCTCCTCAAGCCTCACATGGGAGAAGGTGACTACTCTGGACCTGGGCCTGGATGCGACTCTTTTCCGAGACAGACTGTCAGTTACATTCGATTGGTACAAACGCAAGACCAGTGACATGCTGACAGCCGGAATTACGCTTCCAAGTAGTTTTGGTGCTTCTGCCCCCAGACGGAACTTCGGAGAGATGGAAACGGAGGGGTGGGAAATTGAGCTGACCTGGAATCAGGTAGTGTCTAATGATTTTCAGTTCTACGTTACAGGGACACTCACTGATTTTCAGGAGAGAATAGTGCGCTTCCCGGATGTAACAAGAACGGTTCCCAATACCATTGCCGCGCTAAACAATGTCTATTACGAAGGCATGGTTCTGGGAGAAATATGGGGTTATGAAACCGACGGTTTTTTCACTGCAGATGATTTTGAGCAGGATGCAGCCGGAAACCTGATACGGGATGACAACGGCCGGTACATTCTCAAGGACGGCATTCCTGACCAAAGCCTCTTTGAGTCAGGGTGGTTCTTCTACGGGCCGGGTGATATTCGGTACAGAGACCTCGACGGTGATGGGGAGATTACCTATGGAGAGGGCACAGTTGATAACCCGGGTGACCGCAGGATAATCGGTAATTCAACACCTCGGTATCAGTATGGTTTTACACTGGGCGGAAACTGGAAGAATATTGACTTCAATATCTTTCTTCAAGGTGTGGGCAAGCGGGACTTTTGGGCCAACGGACCCATTTTCATTCCAGGATACCGGCCCGGAGAGGCGTGGTATACCCATCAGCTGGATTACTGGACACCCGATAATCCAAATGCTTTCTACCCAAGACCCACGGATCATTCACAGTCCAATAACATACGCAACTTTCTTCCGCAGACCCGATACATGCTGGACCTCTCCTACTTGAGACTGAAAAATGTAACGATCGGGTATACGCTGCCCACATCTCTTCTGGAAAGGTTGCCAATCACAGCATTCAGAATTTATGTGAGTGGTGAAAATCTCTTTGAATTTGATAATCTCGGGGACATGCCGATCGATCCCGAAATGGACTATACAACTCCGGGCCTGAATGATACCAACTCATTTGGGCGGGTTTATCCCTATCGAAGAACACTTTCTGCGGGTGTGTCCGTATCCTTCTAAACGTCAGTTTCTATAATGTTTTAAATAAAATATTGAAGATCATGAATTTTAAAGCACTTCTGTACAAAGTTACTCTGTTCGCTGCACTTCTGGTTGTAAGCGGTTGTGAAGAGCATCTGACAAGACCGCCACTCGACCAGATGACAGATGAGACGTACTGGACCAATGAAGAGAATGTAAGAACCTTTTCATGGGGTTTCTATCCCGGTTTTTTTACAGGATACGGAAGCGGATTTACCTGGGGAGCCTACTTCTCAGGGCAGAGTTTGAATGACGATTTTGCGCCCACCAATCCGCCTCAGTTTACAGAAAATGTTCCAACTTCCGGGGGAGGATGGGGATTTGCCAATGTAAGAAAAGCAAATATTTTCATTGACCGGGTTCAGGGCGTGGATATGGCTCCGGAGGCGGTTGAGCACTGGACGGGAGTAGGCCGTTTTTTCCGGGGTTTGCAATATCACCTTCTGGTCAGAAGTTTTGGGGATGTACCCTGGTACGATGAGGTACTTGAAGAGGATGACGAGCGGCTTTACAAGCCCCGGGATCCTCGGACTGTGGTGATGGACAATGTGCTTTCTGACTTTAAATATGCTGCAGAACATGTCAGAGAAAGTGATGGGGAAGATGGCCTTACCGTGAACAGATATGTTGTGCTCGCCTATATGTCGCGTGCCTTTTTGTTTGAGGGAACCTTCCTTAAATATCATGACATCGATCAGCAGAAGGCTGAAGAATACCTGAAAGAAGCGAAGTGGGCGGCAGATCAGATTATTCAGTCCGGTAATTATCAGGTGTCTGACAACTACAGGGAGATGTTTAATTCCCTCAGCCTGGCGGGTAATCCTGAAATGATTCTTTACCGAAAGTATGAGATCGGTGTGCTGACTCACGCTTTGAACTCCTACAATAACAGGGAGCCTCAGACAGGCGTGTCCAAAAATGCCATTGAATCGTATCTGGCTTCAGATGGCCTTCCCATTTCGATATCACCGGCTTACCAGGGCGACAGATCGATAGAAGATGTAATGGCCAATCGGGATCCGAGACTGCGCGAAACCATCGTACCCGAACTCAGGCTGAATGGTGTAGTTAGCAACTACTCCACATCTGGTTATGCCACACATAAATTTTTGAATGAAGAGATCAAGGATTTGCCGGAAGGTTCTTCAAACCTGAATCCAACGGACGCTCCGGTGATCCGATACGGGGAAGTGCTGATGAACTATGCCGAAGCTGCTGCCGAGTTGGGTACGCTAACCCAGGAGGATCTGGATAAATCAATTAATCAGCTCAGGGCACGGGGGGAAGGTGTGGTCCCGCCGCTCCAGGTAATTGGAGGACAGCCGGCAGTAAATGGAGCAGTTTATGACGATCCGAAGCGAGATCCTGATGTATCCCCGTTATTATGGGAGATCAGAAGGGAACGAAGAACAGAGCTGATGATGGAAGGATTCCGGCTGAACGATCTCAGAAGGTGGAAAAAGCTTGA
>Ga0209487_1002765_pt1 | contig 14101 bp, 13 predicted proteins | sample Poulit2012_FD_187524 | JGI IMG/M metagenome (GOLD analysis project Ga0209487, IMG submission 187524) | Agricultural soil microbial communities from Georgia to study Nitrogen management - Poultry litter 2012 (SPAdes) (version 2) | ecosystem: Environmental > Terrestrial > Soil > Agricultural land... | reverse complement strand
TCGATTTCGGATGCGTCGTTCACCTTCACCTTGATCATCCATCCCTCGCCGTACGGATCGTCGTTGACGAGCTCCGGATTGGCGTCGAGCGCTTCGTTGACCTCGATGATCTCGCCGGAGACAGGCATGAAGAGCTCCGACACCGTCTTGACGGCCTCGACGGTTCCGAACACGCTCTCCTTGTCGAGAGCTGAACCCACGGCTTCAAGTTCGACGAACACCACGTCGCCAAGCTCGCCCTGGGCATAATCGGTGATGCCGATCGTGGCCACATCGCCATCCAGCTTGAGCCATTCATGATCGGAGGAGTAGCGGAGTTGTTCGGGGAAGCTCATGTCGATTCTCGGTCAGGCTCCGGCAACTAATCGTCGGCAGGATTGCGGAGCGTGAAGGTTTCCAGGAAATGCGTGTCGAAGTCTCCGGCGCGAAAACGTTCGTCCTGCAGCAATTGCTGGTGGAATGGGATCGTCGTACGGACGCCCTCGACCACGAACTCGTCCAACGCGCGGATCATCTTGGCGATGGCCAGCTCACGCGTGGGCGCACGCGAGATGAGCTTCGCGATCATCGAGTCGTAGTGCTGGGGAATGCGATAGCCCGTATAAACGTGCGTGTCTATGCGGATGCCGTGGCCGCCCGGCGGATGGAACGCCGTGATGACACCCGGCGACGGCGCGAATTTGCGGAACGGATCTTCGGCGTTGATGCGACACTCGATGGAGTGGCCTTCAAGCTTTACATCCTGAGCCTCGATCTCCATGCCGTTGGCCACGCGGATCTGCTGCTCGATCAAGTCGAAGCCCGTCACTTCTTCCGTCACCGGATGCTCGACCTGAATCCGCGTATTCATCTCCATAAAGTAGAAGTCGCCGTGCTTGTCGAGTAGAAACTCGATCGTGCCCGCGCCTTCGTAATTGACGGATTGAGCGCCGCGCACGGCCGCTTCACCCATCCGCTGCCGCAGCTCTTCGTTGACCGCCGGCGAGGGCGACTCTTCCAAAAGCTTCTGGTGCCGCCGCTGGATCGAGCACTCGCGTTCGCCGAAGTGGATCACGTTGCCCTTGCCGTCGCCCAGCAGCTGGATCTCGACGTGGCGGGGCTTCTCGATGAACTTCTCGAGATAGACGTCGCCGTTGCCGAAGGCCGCCTCGGCCTCCTGGCGCGCGCCGTTGAACTGCCGCGCGAGTTCGTCTTCCGACTTCACCACGCGCATTCCGCGGCCGCCGCCACCGGCCGATGCCTTGACCATGACCGGGTAGCCGATCTCTGCCGCGATCTTCCGCGCCTCGCTCACGCTCGAGATCACGCCGTCGGATCCCGGCACCACCGGCACACCCGCCTTGCGCATCGTCTCTTTGGCCAGGCTCTTGTTGCCCATCAGATCGATGGTGCGCGGCGAGGGGCCGATAAACTTGATGTTATGGTCGGCGCAGATGGCGCTGAACTCGGCGTTCTCCGACAGGAACCCGTAGCCCGGGTGGATGGCGTCGGCGCCGGTTACCTCGGCCGCCGCAATGATGCGATCCGGACGCAGATAACTGTCTTTTGACGGCGGCGCCCCGATGCAGACGGCCTCGTCGGCAAAGCGCACGTGTAGTGCATCGCGATCGGCCGTCGAGTAGACCGCAACCGTCTGCAAGCCCATCTCGTGGCAGGTGCGGATGACTCGTAGCGCGATCTCGCCGCGATTGGCGATGAGTACCTTGTTAATCACAGAAGGAAGTCGTTCACAGCAAAGCGTTCCGGCCGCGGAATCAGTTTTCCACGACGAAGAGATCCTGGTCGAACTCGACCGGCTGTCCATCTTCCACCAGAACCTTGACGATGGTGCCTGAAACTTCAGACTCGATCTCGTTCATCAGTTTCATGGCTTCGATGATGCAGAGCACATCGCCAGGTTTAATCGTATCGCCGACGTCGACGAACGGCGCGTCGTCCGGCGACGGACGACGATAGAAGGTGCCGACGATCGGGGCTTTGACCGTTGTCTGATTGGCCGCTGCGGCGGGGGTTTCAGGCTCGGGTGCGCTGGGAGCCGGGGGCGGTGCGTATGGCTCGGCGGCTGCCGCGGGCGGCGCGGCCGGCTGAGGCACCGCGAACTGGTAGGCCTGCGGCACCGGCGGCGGATATCCCGTCTGAAATCCGAACGAAGGGTTGTACACCGGCGGCTGCACCGTCACGGTCGGCGAGTGCTTGCGCACCACGACCTTGAAATCGTCCTCCTCGAACTCGACTTCCGATACGTCGCTCTCGGCAACGATCTTGAGGAGCTCCTTGATTTTGGAAAGATCCATACCTGGGTGGTTGCAAAAGATGTCGCGTGGAGGTGCTATGCCGTCGTCACGCGGGTCACGTAGTCGCCCGTTTCGGTGTTAACGCGGATGACATCCCCTTCGTTAACGAACAGCGGCACCTGAACGGTGGCGCCGCTTTCGAGCACGGCAGGCTTCGTTGCCCCGGTGGCGGTGTCTCCCTTCAGTCCGGGCTCGGTCTCCGCGACCGCCAGTTCGACGTTGGTCGGAATCTCCGTGGTCAGCGGCTCCTCCAGCTCAGCGTGAAAAAGGATGTCGACAGTCGAGCCTTCTTTGATGTATTCACGGCGGTCTACCTGATCGGCCGGCAGCGAAAACTGCTCGTAGGTCTCTTCATTCATGAAGTGCAGACCCAGGTCGTCTTCGTAGAGATACTGATGCGGCCGCCGCTCCACACGCGCCGTTTCAACTTTCTCGCCGGCACGGAAGGTGTTCTCGAGCACGCGTCCGGTGCGAACGTTCTTGAGCTTCGACCGCACAAAGGCGCCGCCTTTGCCCGGCTTCACGTGCTGGAACTCGATAATGGTCCAGAGTTCGTTGTTCCGAACGAGCGTAAGGCCGTTTCTGAAATCACTCGTATCCGCCATATTTCGTCCAAATACTACAGTTTAGGGCCGGGCAATATAGTCTGACCGGCGTTCCCGTGTCAACGCGCGGCGCCGCTGAGCAGGGCCTCGCTACGCTGGTTAGCCCATAAGTACGGCATCAGGCGCCTGTGCTTCCCCCCTCACAGACATTTCATTGCCGCCGACGCACATTGCCACTCGGCGCGCCGGCGCCGCGGCGGGACACTATCGTCGAAAGCGCCGGATGATCATGTCGATATCCGTCTCGCTGAGGCCCTTTTTATTCGCCGGCCTCTGGTCGATTTGTTCGGCAGATTTTGTGGGGATGCCCGGCTTCGCCGTTTCCCGTGGCTCTGCTTTTGCAGCCGCCGAGTTTGTTTTTGTGGGAAGGGCGCTGCGTTCCGACGCCGACGGCGCGTTGCCGGCCCGCGCTCGAAGGCGCGCATCGATCTCATCCATCCATGAGCGCGTCTGTCCTTTCTGACGTGGATTGCCGCGCGCGTAAGTGGATTTGGTCTGGTCCGTCCTTCCATCAGGCGTACGTCTCCCTCCAACAGCCGGTGACGACGTCAGGGTGGTCGGGTGAATCGGGTTCGTTTCGAAGGCCACTCGTTTTACGTTGAGCAGGTGCATCGGCGAGACGTTGTCGCTGATGATCGAGCCGCCGAGGGTGCCGGGGCCGAGCGTCATCGCGGGGAACAGCCGATTCGTGTAGCCGACCGACCCGAGCGCCGCCACACTGTTCACCACAATGCGCATCGACGGCTTCAACAGGGCAAACGCTTCGACTACGTTCGGCGAGGTGCAGTGAATGGCCAGCGTGTGGCCTATGCCGCCGAACTCGAGCACCTCGATGCATCGTTCGCAGCCGGCCTGCCATCCATCCTCCACATAAAAAGACAGAATCGGCGAGAGCGTCTCCATCGACAGTGGCTCCTCCTTCCCCACAACATCCACCTCACCGACGAGCGCACGCGTTGATTCCGGCACGCGGAAGCCCGCCATCCGCGCGATCACGGCCGGAGATTGCCCCACCTGCTCCGTATTAAAGTGGCCATCACGCATGATCACACGGCGCAGCTTCTCCTTTTCATCCTCACTCATGAAGTAGGCGTCTTCCCGCTTCATCGCCTCAACGAGGCGCCGTTTGATCGGCGCGTCGGCCACGACGCTGCGTTCCGTCGAGCAGAGCGTCCCCCAGTCGAACGACGTCCCATATAAAATGTCGGCCGCCGCTTTGTCGATGTCGCTCGATCGATCGACGTATACCGGCACGTTACCTGAGCCCACGCCGTACGCCGGCTTGCCCTTGGAATACGCTTCGCGCACCATCGCCGAGCCGCCTGTTGCGAGGATGACGTCGGTCTCGGGATGCTCAAGCAGCGCGTTGGTGCCGTCGAGCGTGACGTCGGTCATGCAGGCGAAGAGATCGCGCGGCGCGCCGGCTCCGTACGCCGCCTCGGCGACGACCTTCAGCGCCTCGGCCGTGCATGTGACGGCGCGCGGGTGCGGACTCATCACGATGCCGCAGCCGGCCTTCGCCGCGATGATCGCCTTGTACATCGCCGTCGACGTCGGATTTGTGGATGGGATGAGCGCTCCGATGACGCCCATCGGCGTGGCAACCTCCCAGACCGATCCGTCTTCGATCTTATTGATGATGCCGACGGTCCGCATGCCCTGCATCCGTTCGTGCAGCGTCCTTGTCGCGAAGAGGTTCTTCTGCGTCTTGCTCTCCGGCCGTCCGAAGCCCGTCTCTTCGCGGGCCATCTTGCCGAGGCGTTCGGCTGCTTGTGCGCCAGCTTCAACCATCGCCTCGACGACGGCGTCGACCTGATCCTGCGTAAAGGAGCGGTAGCGCTTCTGGGCGGCTTTGGCGAGGCGCACCATCTCACGCGCCTGCTGGATGGAACGGAGGTCCTGGTCCATGGATGTCGTCGAACGTATGGCGTGGATCCACAATATGAGGCGCGTCCGGCTCGGCGTCAACTATTGGCGCGGGCGTCGATGCCGCACGTCACGACTTGTCCTTCCGCAGCGCCAGCCAACGCGTTACGTACTTCCCTACGAGATCGAACTCGAGGTTGACGCGCCGCCCGGGCGCCCAGTCCTTAACCACCGTGTGTTCGTATGTATAAGGAATGATGGCGACGGAGAAATCCTTCTCGCCCAGGCGAGCCACCGTGAGGCTCACACCGTCGACGGCGATCGAGCCGACCGGTACGATCAGATGCGCGAATTCCGCCTCGAAGGCGATCGTGAAGAGGTGGCTGTTCTCGTGCACCTCAATGTTCTCGACGACGCCTGTCGCGTCAACGTGCCCCTGCACGAAGTGTCCGTCGAGGCGGCCGTTGGCGGGCATCGCACGTTCGAGGTTCACGCGCCGCCCTGCCTCGTATTCGCCCAGCGACGTCTTCGACATCGTCTCCTCGATGGCCACGACGTCGAACGATCCATCCTCAACATGAACAACAGTCTGGCAGACGCCATCCACCGAGACGCTCTGATCGACGCGCAGCTCGCCGGCAAAAGGCGCCTGAATCCGGAAGCGGCGTCCCTTCCCGCGATGCTCGACATCCGCCACAACACCTACGGCCTCGACGATACCGGTAAACATGGTCTTACTGATTTGATTTAGGGAATGAGAAGCCGCCTCGGCTGCCTCTGCAAACGGTTGTCATACGCCCGACTCCGCGCGGGTTTTCTCGGATGTCTGCTTAAGTCTCTCGGCCCCCGCGCCGATAACGCAGATGAACGATATTTCCACGCCGCGAATGCGCGTGGAGCAAGTGAAGAAGCCAGCCTGAGCATGGAGTCCGTCGTACCCGGTTTCATACTCGACAGTGTCCGTTCCCTGCCGCCGTTACCGGCATCTGTCGGACGTTTATTGGAGATTGCGCGCGAGCCGAATGTCGAGTTTCGGGAGATCGCACGCGTCATCGAGCTTGATCAGACGCTCACGGCCCGCATTCTGCGCGCGGCTAATTCAGCGATGTATGGCGTGCCGCGCCGTGTACAGACGGTGAACCAGGCGACCGTTTTACTGGGCCGCGATACCATCGTCAACCTGGCGCTGAGCATTTCGGTGATGTCGGCTCAGTCGCGGGTGGACACGGAGTCCTGGCCGATTGCGCCGTCGGAGTTCTGGCGCCACAGCTTCGCCGTGGCTTCGCTGGCCCGCGGCATGGCGGCACATGTGCCCGGTGTGAGCCCGGACGAATGTTACGTCGGCGGGTTGCTCCACGACATCGGTAAGATGGTCATGCTCGACCATTTCCGTGACGTGTACGCGCAGGTCGTCATGGCGGCGCAGTATGGGATGAAGCCGCTTTTCATGCTCGAGCGGGACGTGCTCGAGACCGACCATGCGGCTGTTGGCCACGCGCTTTGCCTCCACTGGAAGATCCCCATGAGCATTACTCGGGCGATCTCGGAGCATCACGAAGAAAACGATCCGGCGCCGGGCACCGTTGCCGACATCGTACGCAACGCGAACGACCTGGCTAAAACCGCCAACGTCGGAAATTCGGGCTCACAATTCGCCGAGCTGCGTTCCTCGCCCCGGCTTCCGGCGCGTCAGATCCCGAAAGCGCGTTTGCACGATCTCATCAAGGATCTGCCTGAAAACGTGGCCTCCGCTGAGCATGCCTTTGGCACGGCGAAGGATGAACCCGAAAGTTCGATCGGCCACGACAGCAAGCTCAGCATGCACCTGCACATTGAAGACCTCGCCGAGCGCGATTTCGTTCGGTGTGTGCTATGGTCTCTGGGCTATGAGACCGATCCCGTGGATGATGCCTTCCCGCCGAGCCCCGAGCGAGTAATCGGTATGCTGGCGGACGGCCCGCTGCCCGGCCGTACGGTTACCGCCTATCAGAGCCTGGGTATCCCCGTGCTGGATTACGCGGCGTGGCGCGTCGGCGACGGCGAACCCAGCGACAACCATTTCAACGTGGTGCTGCTCCGCCAATGGCTCGAGCAGAACCTCGGCGTGTCAAGCGTCGACGATCAACCGGCCGTTGTCGAATAGTTCGGCCCGCGGCTTCTAATACGACGCCGGTACGGCGACGCTCTGCTGCGGCACGCGCTCGATCCGGCCTAGGAAGTCATTGGCGTTCACAAAGCCGACAACACGGATATCCCGTATTTCTTCGCCCGTGGGGTCGAGGAAGACTATCGTCGGCACGCCGGCTACCTCATAGCGGCGTCGAAGGGCCTCAGACTCTTCCGAGTCGAACTGCGTCAGGTCGACCTTCAGCCGCACGAAGTTCTCCGACTCCTGAACAACGCGGCTGTCCGTGAACGTCACGCGGTCGAGCTCGAGGCACGGCACGCACCAGTCGGCGTAGAAATCCATCATCACGGGCGTGCCGTCTGCGATGGCCTGCTCGACGCGCTCTGGAGAGTAGGGCTCCCACTCGATACCCGGCCGCTGTAATGATGCAAAGGCGACGAGTCCGGCCACGAAGGCGACACCGCCAATCGCCATCTTCACTTTGTGAAATACCGTTCCGCGATCACCCGAGCGCTCGATGAAACCGAGATAGACGCCACCGAGAACGAGCGCGACGACGACCGCATACGGCGCCAATTGCGGTGCGAAGGCGAGGCCCAGGTAAAACAACGCCGCGCCAACAAGAACAACGCCGAAGAGCTTTTTCACCCAGACCATCCACACGCCCGACTTCGGCATGCGCTGGAGCAGCCCCGAAAACGTACCGAGCAACAGGTACGGAACGCCGAGCCCGAAGGCGAGCACCGAAAAAATGCCGAGGCCGAACAAGACGTTGCCTTCGCTGCCGACAAACGCAAGCAGCGCAATGATCGGCGGCCCGATGCAGGGAGCCGCGAAGATGCCGACGACAAGCCCCGATAGAAAGAGTCCGGCGAAACCCGTTACCTGATTGGCCGCACCGAGCTTGTTCATCCAGGACGACGGAAGCTGCAGCTCATATAGCCCGAACATGCTCAGGGCAAGGAGAAAGAGCAACACGCCGATCGCGCCGAGCACCCACGGACTCTGAAGCCACGCGCCGAAGAGGCTGCCGGTTAACGCGGCGATCACGCCGAGTACGCTGTACATCACCACGATGCCGAACACGTAGACGAGGGCACGCACGAAGGACGCGCCGAATGTCGTCGTCTGCTGACCGCCGAACAACGACACCGTAACCGACATCATCGGATAGACACACGGCGTGAGGTTGAGCGCGAGCCCGATCAAAAAGATGCTGCCGAAGGCCAGGATCCAGCTTCGGGAAAACAGATCGCCGACATCGCCACCTCCGCCCGCCGGACCCGAGAATGGCTCGTAACGTGCGAAGAGCGCTTCGTTCGCCGCGCGCGTCTCGTCATCCGCAGCGACCACGGTGATGGGCAGCGAAAGGTCTATGTTCGACGGCGCCAGGCAAATCTCGTCGTTACATGCCTGCACGCGGAGGGTGGCATCCAGCACGTGCTCACCCGGCTGTAACCCCTCGGCGCCGCGAAGCGAAAGAAAAATCGCCTCGCGCCCCTCGTACACCGCGAGCTGCTCACCCCCCGCAAAGTCGAACCGCTGCAGCTTGTGTGCAGGATATTGCGTCTCCGCGATGATGAGCTGCGGGTGCGTCTCGACGTTCAGCTCGGTTGCGATCAGGTAATCCTGCAGCGGCTGGTACGAGTTGATGTGCCACGTGTCGGCAATGTCGAACTCGAGGGCCGCCTGGAACTCCTCGCCCGGCCGCACGGCGTCGCGTGAGAGCGCCGGTGTCACCTCGACGAGTTCGGCGGAGGACTGCGGAACGTCGGTGTTGCCAAAAAAGCCTTGTGCGGATGCCGCTGAAAAAGGCGCAACAATGGCGGCGACGAGGACGAACAGAGCGACGAGGTACTTCACGGCGTCAGTCTTCACAGCAGTCAGATAGCGATTGCAGAATGGTCGATACGGTATGCGCCTTGAGCGGGTCCGTACGTTCTTGGATTCTTCGCCGAGGGCGGGACGCCGCCTGTAGTGCGCGACACGAGGAAGATTGCGGGGCTCGAACGAGGAAAGTCGGCAGAGCCATTCGTCGGCGTAGAGCGGACGGTCAATCAGCCGTCAGTTATTGGCGAGCAGCTTGTCGTACTCAGCGTGCAGACCGATCCAGATCCATACGACGCCTTCAGGCTTGTCGAAGCCGAGCGCGCGGTAATGAATACCCACGCGCGCAGACCACAATTGCTTCCGCTTCCCGACCTTCTTGAAGTGCAGCGATGGATGCTTCGGGTCTGCCTTCAGTCGCTCGAACTGCTGATCGGCCAGCCTCTTAACCTCGTCCGGAAGGGTCTTGTAGTGCCGCCAGAAGATCGGCAGGGTAAAGTGGTTCACAGCGGCCTGGCTTGCCCCGCCTTGTACTCGGCTTCTGCCTCCTGGAGGAAGTCATCGAGGCGGCCGGCGTCCAGGTCGCGCTCGATCTGCTCATCCCACTCCCGGGTATGATAGTCCGCAAACCAAGCCGCGAGTTCAGCAAGGTCGCGTTTAGAAAGCTTCGTGATGGCGGCTTCGATCTCTCGAACGTTCATAGCCTCGGACAAAAGGTGAGTGTCTGTCTCAAACAAAGGTTACCGGCTCCGGTTCGGCTCGGTCCGTAGGCGTAGACCTCGTATCAACCGAAAAGCACGAGAGGTACAGCCAAACTAGAAGCGGGCGCTACTGGATCTTCACGCACAGTAATACGCAGAGCAAGAAGTCCCTGTTGGAACGAATCGCCTCAGAGCTAAAGCAATCAATCCAGATAGACGTAGTGATGTGCCGCAAAGCTACTCGCTGTATGTGAAGGCTGCGGCTCTACCTCCTATACAAAATAGAGCGAGGCCGCCGCGAAATTGACGCGGGGCTTGGTATCGCGCATGAGGACGTGAAGAAGCGGATTAAGAACCCGCAACACCCCGAATCGCCTCGTCAATGAGCTGCTCGCCCGAGGTCACATCGAATTGCTTACCCGCTGTCTCCGGCACGTCGAGCACCTCGGCGACGACGGCCGCGACATCGGCCCGCGGGATGGCGCCGGCAGGCAGGTCGGCCGCGGCGGCAACACGGCCGGTCGGTACATCGTTCGTCAAACGGCCGGGACGAATGATCGTGTAGGCGAGGCCGCTTTCGCGCAGCGCGGCATCGGCTTCGGCTTTTGCCTGCTGATACGTGCGGAAAACCTCATCGCCATACGGCTGCTCGACGTTCATCGCACTGATCATCACGTAGCGGTCTATGCCCTGCCTCTTTGCGGCATCGATGAGCTTTAGCGCACCGTCTCGATCCACCGTCCATTTGCGAGCGGCACCGCTACCGGGTCCGGCACCGGCCGCAAAGACGACTGCATCCGCTCCCTCCACGAACCGGCTCAGGTCGGCTTCCTGCTCGAGATCACAAATAACCGGCTCGGCGCCGGCCGCACTAAGGTCACCCGCGTGATCAGCATTCCGGATGAGCCCACGAACGCGGTGCCCGCGCTCTTTCAGTAACGGGTACACCAGCATGGCGATCTGTCCATGCCCTCCGGCGATCACGATATCCATCATTCTCCTCATTTTGATTAAGCGGTAGGACGCGGGATTTATACGATCCAGTCACCTCGTTGATCTGAGCCGCCGGCGGGCACGAGTGTCGCTCACCTCCCTTACCTTTACGTGCAAACAAGTACGCCTCACCAGCAACACGTACCGACATCAAACCCGACGTCATCAAATATTTCTACGAGGAGCCGGCCGCGCTCGAGTCACTCTCGGCGTCGGACGATCCGGATGGACGGCGCCGGAGCGAGCCGCGGGTGTCGATCGAGGCACTGCTGGGCGGACGCAAATATCACCGCGGCTATCTCAGTGCAACTTCGCTCGAGCACGACACCTTCGGCCTGACCTCGCTTGACGACCGCGACCTGCTTCTGGATCTGTTGATGGAGCTGAGGCAGGGGCGGCCGGTCTTCGCCTACCGCGAGGAGTACGACCATCCGGCTCGTGATCCCGACGTCCTGCTCGACGACGCTGCGTCGGTCCTCGTCGTGCTTTTCGGCGACCTCGCGCTCGACGCTTCGACGCTTCACGCGCTCGCGGCGGAGCGCCGACGGCCGGCCGTCGGCTACATACGCACCATCCTCGACGGCGGCGTGCCGGTGTTATTCCCCGAGCCGGCGCACCACGGGCACGACTGGGCGGTTTATTCGCCGTTCCCGCTGTCCGAGCACATAAAACGTGCCTTTACGCGCATCGCGTCTCCTTCCCGGCGCTGCTTCGTCATTCCCTATCGAGACGCCCGGTCCGAGGAGAAATTCTATTTCGAGCGATACGACATCGACCGATACGCTGAGCATGAAATCCGCTGATCATCATGCGTATCGTCGTCACCAATATGCAGTGATATGGAAGTGAGTCAACATCATCCGTGGATGCAGCACTGCATCGAGCTGGCTCGAAAGGGTGCCGGCGCGGTAAGCCCGAATCCGATGGTGGGCGCAGTCATTGTGTCTGTTGATGGCGAGGTTCTGGGGGAAGGGTACCACGAGCAATACGGTGAGGCGCATGCCGAGCGCAACGCCATCGAGGATGCGCGAAGGCGTGGTCATGAAGACGCGCTGCGCAAGGCCACGCTCTATGTGAACCTCGAGCCGTGTAGCCACGAAGGCCGGACGCCGCCGTGTACCAACGCGATTCTCGACGCCGGCATCCAGAAAGTTGTCGTCGGCAGCATCGATACGAATCCGCAGGTGACGGGCGGCGGCATCGGCAGACTGCGGAGCCAGGGTGTCGAGGTGATTGCAGGCGTTCTCGAGGCGGCGTGCAACCGGCTCAACGAGGCTTTCTTTCATCACGCGAGCACGGGCCGACCGTTCGTGACGCTAAAAATGGCGCAGACGCTCGACGGACAGGTAGCGACGCAGCTCGGTGACTCTCAGTGGATATCCGGCGAGGCCTCGCGCACGCTCGTGCACCGGTGGCGCGCCGAGCAGGATGCGGTGATGGTGGGCCGCGGCACGGCGCTGACCGACGACCCGGCGCTGACGGTGCGCCTGACCTCGGGCCGGCAGCCGTACCGGATCGTCGTCGACCGCGAGGCAAGGCTCCCGGCCTCGCTCCAGCTTTTCCGCGACGAGCATGTCGACAAAACCGTCGCCGTGGTGGATGAGAACGCGGGCGAGCCCGCCTACGCATCCGATCTCAGCATCGCGGGCGGACGCATCCTGCGAGTGCCGTCGGATGAGCGCTATCGCCTCCATCTGAAGGAAGCGTTCGCTCAGCTCGGTGCCGGATTCGACGGCCTCCCTCCGATCCAGTCCATCCTCGTTGAGGCCGGGCCGACGCTCGCGACGTCGCTGCTGAAGCAGGGTCTCGCCGACCGCGTGAGTCTGTTCATCGCCCCAATGATCATTGGCTCAGGCACACCGGCGGTGATGTCGCTCGGCATCGACCTGCTTCGCGACGCCCTGACGTTCGACGATGTGGAATGGCAGCCCGTGGGCGACGACATGCTGTTCAGCGGCCGAACGATTGCTCGACAGACGGCGGACGATGGGGCCGTGCCGGATTAACCGCGGCGTTTACCGCCTGTCGTCCGTAGCCCATCGCCGACCCTCGAGCCCTCCCGAATGTAGATGAAGGGATGATGATGGGTAAAGAATCGACTATCGACAGAAAAGTCGCTCCGGCTTAACGGACTTCCAATCGTCAATCGCTCAAAGACCATCGTCAATCCAACGGCCACACACTGGCCGAGCACACCAACAGCTAAACGCAATGGCCGGAATCACACCCCCCACCGTTACCGAGCTCGCCGAGGGCGAGAAACTGATCGTCAAGCAGATGCAGGCCCACGCCGGCGATCTCATGCCACGGCACACGGCCAACCTCGAATCAATCGTCTTCGTGCACGAAGGCGAATGCGTGATCGACTTTGACGGAGATGAGAAAGTGGTCGCGCAGGGCGAAGCCATCATCATCCCGCCCAACGTGAAGCACCAGATTCGCGCCACCGCCGATTTCAAGGGCATCCACGTGATGCCCCTCCAGATCGAGTTCAGGTTCTTTGCCTGAATGGATATTCGATCGACCCCGCCTCTCCTGATATGCCTCGGCCGCACGCCAGGACCTCCGAGGTTCATAAGGGAAGTTATTATTGCCGGGCGGAGTGCGAAAAGGGACGATCGACGTTTGACGATGGACGATGGGCCCTGCCGGAGAAACAGGACGGAACGAAAACGACTGACCACCTCAGCGTCCTCACTGTAATGGATCAGGGCGGTGATAGATCGACTGGGACGGCGACGTTTGACGATGGATGATGGGGCCCTGCCGGAGAAACCGGACCGGACAAACGACTTAAGGGCAGAGATGGATCGGCAGGGACGGTCGATGTTCGGCGATGGACGATGGGGCGGCAGCGGGAAAACCCGCCGCTCCAATTAACGACTTAGCACCCGGCCTTCCTCCATGCGTCCGAAGTGGACGTCGGGAGAGCGGCGGGTCGACGCGCCAGGTTCAAGCCGTCCCGGCGCAAGGTTGGCGAACTGTGGCGGGGCGTTACCCGGTTTCCCCAAAAAAATGCGCCGTACGAATTGCCGGAAGCCGGTAACTCGTGCTCTGCGCACGGAAGTACATCCGGCGTGACCCATACTCAGCTTGCTGATGAAAAACGCCTGATCAGGCATCGCTGGGGCCGTCGTATCGATCCGAATGCCGCCTGAGGCGTATATCCGACTCACTCAACGGTGCATCCAATGAGCAGAGCATTTGTCAATGAAGACGACGTAGTTGGGCAGCCGGTCGTCCCGCCGCGCGCGTCGCTGCCGCCCGGCGTTCCGAACTACGTCACGGCCCGCGGCCTCGAGCTGCTGCATGCCGAACGGGCTGAGCTTGAAGCCGAGCGTGCCCGCATCGACGCCGATCGCAGCGATGAAGCGGAGCGCACGCGCGGACTTAACTATATCTCGATCCGTCTTGCCGATCTTTCGGCACGCATCTCAAGTGCCCGGCTCGTCAAGTCCGAGAACCAGCCGCAAGATGAAGTTCGCTTCGGAGCCGCGGTTACGCTACGCACGCGCACCGGCGAAGAGCGCCGGTTTACCATCGTCGGCGTCGACGAGGCATCCGCCTCCGAGGGCCGAATCGCGTTCACCGCGCCGGTGGCGCGCGCCATCCTCGGCATGCGCGTCGGCGAAGAAGCCACGCTGCGCACGCCCCGCGGCGAGGAGGTGCTGGAGGTCGTGGCCATTA
>Ga0209487_1002764_pt1 | contig 14108 bp, 10 predicted proteins | sample Poulit2012_FD_187524 | JGI IMG/M metagenome (GOLD analysis project Ga0209487, IMG submission 187524) | Agricultural soil microbial communities from Georgia to study Nitrogen management - Poultry litter 2012 (SPAdes) (version 2) | ecosystem: Environmental > Terrestrial > Soil > Agricultural land... | reverse complement strand
CGGACGATGCATATCCAATAGTAGCCATTCCAATGCGGGAAGATTTTCGCGATGCGTATATCGGAAAAGAAAACGTACCGTTAGACCAATTACGAGATGGTGCAATCATCGGGACGAGTAGTCCAAGACGAAAAGCACAGCTACAAGCAACATATCCACATTTAAAAACAAAATGGATACGTGGTCCGATCGATTCGCGTATAAAACAGATGAAAGAAGGTGCCTATGATGGCATTATTCTAGCGGTTGCTGGATTAAATCGACTCGGGTTAACTGATGTCATTACGACGTATTTAGATCCGGTATCGTTCACACCAGCACCTGGTCAAGGTGCGTTAGCTGTGCAATGTCGTGCAGAAGATGAGCATATCGTCCGTTCATTACGATCGATTCATCATGAAGACACATATAAAGCAGTGTATGCAGAACGTCATGTCGTATTGCAACTAGATGAAGAAGATAAGGCTCCGATTGGAGCATATGCAACCGTATCAGATGGAGTCATTTCATTGTATGCTTCCGTTTATTCTATGGATGGAAAAAGCGTCTTAACGAGTGAAGCACAACACCACGATCCGTTTGAGGTCGCAAAACTAGTAGCCGATGACTTAGTTAAACAAGGTGCGCATTCGATCATCGGTGCAGCGAAAGAGGAGTTACAAAACGAATGAATACGTCATTACAAGGACAAAAAATATTAGTTACCCGTGAACGTCATCAAATGAATGAAATGTCTAAGTTAATTCGTGAACGCGATGGTGTTCCACTCGAAGTACCCCTACTAAAAATTACGTGTCACCAACAGGTCCAAGTAGATCCACTTGCATCGTATTCATGGCTTATTTTTACGAGTGCGAATGGAGTACGTTGTTTTTTCCAACATGTAAAAGATCCGATACCTAGCAATATACATATAGCTGCTGTCGGCAAAAAGACGGAAAATGTCATTCGATCGTACGGTAATGACGTTCATTTTGTGCCGACGACGTATAATGCGGAAACGATGATGGATGAACTTTTTCGGTTGTATCCGGATGCCGATAACTTCTTAGTCATTCGAGGCAATATTTCCCGACCCGTCATTCCGGATCAATTAGCAAAGCGAAACCGTTCGTATACGTTACTTGAACTGTATGAAACAGTGCCATTTATTGAAAATAAACAATTACTGATCGAAGTATTAACGGCAAATAAACTCGACTTTTTATCCTTTACGAGTCCATCCGCTGTTCGGGCATTTATCGAACTGACAAAAGAAGCGGAACAGTTTGACCAGTTTTTAACGATACCTGTCGTTTGTATCGGAACGACGACAGAAAAAGAAGCGAAACGTCAAACGTTTCAAACGACGATCGTTCCCGATACGTTTACGGTAGAACAGATGGTAGAAGAAATGATTACTTATAATCAAATGGAGGGATCATATTGACTGACTTAGTTCCATTTAAACGTCATCGCCGCCTACGTTCTTCAGAAGCGATGCGTCAATTAGTACGTGAGACAGTTTTAACGGTTGATGATTTTATATATCCACTTTTTATAACGGAAGGCGACAATGTGAAAAATGAAGTCCCATCGATGCCGGGTGTGTATCAGTTGTCGCTCGACCAATTGGAAAAAGAAATCATCGTTATCGACGAACTTGGCATTAAAGCAGTAATGTTGTTCGGTGTACCGCATGAAAAAGATGATGTCGGAACAGGTGCTTATATCGACGATGGGATCGTTCAAGAAGCAACTCGTGTCATTAAGCGAGCGGTGCCGAATATGTTAGTCGTTGCCGATACGTGTTTATGTGAATATACAGAACACGGTCATTGTGGCGTCATTCATGAAAAAGAGGTCGATAATGATGCGTCGTTAAAATTGTTAGCGAAAACTGCCGTATCACAAGCAGAGGCGGGTGCGGATATTATCGCTCCGTCGAATATGATGGATGGATTTGTCGCTGTTATACGCGAGGCGTTAGATCGTGCTGGATTTGAACAAATTCCGATTATGTCATACGCTGTGAAATATGCGTCAAGTTTTTACGGACCATTTCGCGATGCAGCAGACAGTACACCGCAGTTTGGTGATCGGAAAACGTATCAAATGGACCCAGCGAACCGTCGTGAAGCGTTAAAAGAAGCAGATACGGACGTTGAAGAGGGAGCGGATATGGTTATCGTTAAACCAGCGCTAAGTTATCTCGATATCGTTCGTGAAGTAAAGAATCGAACGAACATTCCGGTTGTTGCTTATAATGTAAGTGGGGAATATTCTATGGTAAAAGCGGCAGCGATAAATGGTTGGATCGATGAAGAAAGTCTTGTACTTGAAATGTTTACGAGTATGAAGCGTGCGGGTGCGGACCTTATTTTAACGTATTATGCAAAAGAAGTAGCAGCATGGTTACAAAATAAATAATACTGGAGGGTTCATGATGAATAAGTATGATGCGTCAGTAAATGCATATAAAGAAGCTGTAGAAGTGATGCCAGGTGGTGTAAATTCGCCAGTACGAGCGTTTAAAGCGATCGGCATGGAACCAGTTTTTATGAAAAAAGGAAAAGGTGCCGTTTTAACCGATATCGATGGCAATGAATATATCGATTACGTATTAAGTTGGGGTCCGCTCATTTTAGGACATGCGGACGAACAAGTTGTAGCACGCTTGAAAGAGGTAGCAGAACTAGGAACGAGCTTCGGTGCACCGACAGAAATTGAAACAAAACTTGCACAATTAGTGATTGAGCGTGTGCCGTCGGTTGAAATGATCCGCATGGTGAACTCGGGTACGGAGGCAACGATGAGTGCGCTACGTCTTGCTCGAGGCTACACGGGACGTAATAAAATAATGAAGTTCGAAGGAAACTACCACGGGCACGGTGATTCGTTATTAATTAAAGCTGGTTCAGGTGTGGCAACACTCGGTTTGCCGGATAGTCCTGGTGTACCAGAGTCAGTTGCACAGCATACGATTACCGTGCCGTATAACGATCAAGAAAGTGTTCGTTATGCGTTCGAACAATATGGTGATGATATTGCTGCTGTTATCGTTGAACCTGTTTCTGGAAATATGGGAGTTGTACCACCAGTAAACAACTTCTTACAGTTTTTACGTGATGTAACGACCGAGCACGGTTCATTACTTATTTTTGATGAAGTGATGACAGGATTTCGTGTTGATTACAATTGTGCACAAGCATATTTTGATGTAATGCCGGATATTACTTGTTTAGGAAAAGTAATCGGTGGTGGATTACCGGTTGGTGCTTACGGCGGGAAAAAAGAAATTATGGAGTCAGTTGCGCCGAATGGATCGATTTATCAAGCTGGTACGTTATCAGGTAACCCACTTGCGATGACTGGTGGATACGAAACGTTACGTCAGCTAACGAAAGAAATGTATGATGAAATGAATGAAAAAGTTGATCGCCTCGTTGCGGGTTATCGTGAAGCAGCGGATAAACATGGAATTCCGCTCCAAATTAACCGTGCAGGATCGATGGTCGGGTACTTCTTTACAGAGGAAGAAGTCATTAACTACGAAACAGCACAGACGTCCGATTTAGATCGGTTTAAAAAGTATTACCGTGGAATGCTCGAAGAAGGGGTATATTTACCACCATCACAGTTCGAAGGATTGTTTCTATCTGCGGCGCATACGGATGATCAGATTGAGCATACAATTGAAGCAGTCGATAAAGTTTTTGCGACGTTATAATATTTTCGTCCGAGTAGGATTATTCCTGTTCGGACGTTTTTTGTTGTGAGCACATATTTAATACCGTTTTATCATATAGTTAATTAGCATATGCGAACGAGTATGATAGAAAGGAGATGTATATGTTGTCGGAACGTAGCGATCATCTCGAATTTCAATTAGATGAACGGATTTATTTCGAGAGCGGTCAAGAAATTGAAGAAATGCTCGCAATTTCGTTAGATCCTGACATATTAGTGCAGTCGCTTGCTGACCACGTACAAATTCGTGGATTAATTATTTTACGTGGAGAGTATCAAAAAAGTGTGGTGAGTCATGCGGAAGAAGAAGGGGATGATTTTCGGAAACTGTTAAACTACGTTGAAAAGGTAATCGATGAAGATGAAGAAAAAGCTCGTTTTACACATCGCTTTCCGGTAGAAATCTCTGTTCCACATGATCGCGTTGAGCATCTAGATGATATTACTGTTTCAGTAGATAATTTCGATTATGAATTGCCTGCAAATAATACGTTACGTTTAAAAGCAGCCGTACATATTTACGGCATTAAGCAAGAATATGAGCATAATGATGTAAAGGCGAATGAGCTAGAACGTGATCATGTAGTTAAATTTGAGAAAATGAGAGAAAATAAACGAATGGATGATGAAAAGCGTGATGTAGTGAAAGGGAAAGCTACTCAGTTAGATGGGGACCGTGAGTTTGATAAGGATGATAAAAGAAGTAATGAGGGAGAAAATATTTTTCCTTTTGAAAAACGGGAATTACGAAAAAATGATTGTATAGCAAATGAGAGTGAAGAGGGGATCAAAGCTAAAGAAACTACAAATGACGAACGAGTCGATGAACGTGCCATCGTTGAAGCAACTGATCATTTAGACGATGAAGTGTACAAAGAAGATAAACCGTCTAGACATGAACAGATGTTACAAAAAGGGGAAAGGAATGAAAAAGATAATTATTTGGAAGATGAGCAACTTAGTGATCCAGAAGGGAAAGAAACGGCAAATGAATCAGTTGAAGCTTTAGAACAAGAAGATGTAGCGGAAACTGATGAAAATGAAGCAGTTGAAACGATGCAATCGGGTATTTCACAGAAGGGTGAAATTGATATTCAGTTAAGTGAAGCGGAAACAGACGATGAGGAAATAGAAGAAGTGACGAACATGACTTTTTTAACACAGTTATTTAACACCGGTGAAGAAACGTATTCTACGATGAAATTGTATATTGTTCAAACGGATGATACCGTTGAGTCCATTGCAAAAAGATATGATATTTCTACGTTACTGTTAATGAAAAAAAATGATATTCATAGCGACACGTTAGAGCCAGGACAAATTTTATCGATCCCGCTTCAAAATAAGGAATAGTACAGTTTTTAAACGGATTGAGTTTACGCATGACGAAAACTCAGTCCGTTTTTTTGTTGTAAAGATGAAATGTTGCTATGGAGTTTTAAGTGTTAAAAAGCCAAAACGAAAATGAAAACCCCTCTCGTATCATGGAACACGTAAAAGACGTTTAAAAAACACGTACAAAATAGAAAATAAAAGATAGTTTATATAAATTCGACATAAAACAGAATAAAAATGATGATAATAAAACAGAGTAGCACTAAGTCCAACGTCGTCGTCCAAATGACCGTTCGAATTAGTTGAAAAAGTAAAATGGGAACGATTGCTTTTTCTAAAACGCAAACACATTTATATAAAAACGGAGGAAAACGGTAACGGTAACGTTTTGACATCGTGATCACCTCAATTTATATTACTATATGACTGTATAGCCTGTTTTCGTGCACGACAGTATATATGTTGCAAAAAATGGTTGAACGTACTACACTTATAGTAAATTTATATCTATTCGTTATGAGAGGGAGTAGTATAGAAGCGTTTCTTTTCAGAGAGGGAAATGGTCGGTGTGAATTTTCCAGAAACCTTTTAGAAGTCGCCCTTGAACGAACTTTTCTGAAATAGAAGTAAGAATTGTCGGTTAGACACCGTTATCGTCATGTTGAGTGTGCGAGTAGTACAAATAGTTTGCTCGTAAACATAGGTGGTAACGCGGAAAGTAACTTTTCGTCCTATTTTAATAGGGTGAAAAGTTTTTTTAATGGAAAAATGATGTTTGATACATAAGGAGGAAAAGAACTAATGACAGAAACAAAACGACAACTTCCATCGAAATACGATCATAAAGAAGTGGAGCGTGATCGATATACATTTTGGGTAGATGGAGAATTTTTCAAAGCGACAAACGATGAAACGAAAGAGCCGTATTCAATTGTTATTCCACCACCAAACGTAACAGGTAGGCTTCACTTGGGCCATGCGTGGGATACGACGATGCAAGATACGATTGCGCGAATGAAACGGATGCAAGGTTACGACGTGTTATGGTTACCGGGTATGGATCATGCCGGAATTGCAACGCAAGCAGTTGTCGAGGCGGAGCTAAATAAAGAAGGAAAATCACGTTACGATCTCGGTCGAGAAAAGTTCGTTGAAACAGTTTGGGAATGGAAAGACGAGTACGCTAACTTCATCCGTGAACAGTGGGGAAAGCTTGGTTTAAGTTTAGATTATTCTCGTGAACGATTTACACTCGATGAAAAACTGTCGGATGCGGTCCAAGAGGTGTTTATTCGTTTATACGAAAAAGGGCTCATTTACCGTGGAGAATATATTATTAATTGGGATCCACAAACGAAAACAGCATTATCTGATATTGAAGTAATTTATGAAGAAGTTGAAGGAAAGTTTTATCATATGCGTTATCCACTTAAAGATAGCGATGAATATATTGAAATTGCCACGACGCGACCGGAGACGATGTTAGGTGATACAGCTGTGGCAGTTCATCCGGATGATGAACGATATCAACATTTAATTGGGAAGAAAGTTATTTTACCGATCGTCGGTCGAGAAATTGAAATAGTAGCGGACGATTATGTAGACATGGAATTCGGATCTGGTGCTGTAAAAATTACGCCGGCGCACGACCCGAATGACTTCGAAATTGGAAATCGTCACAATTTAGAACGTGTCCTCATTATGAACGAAGATGGAACGATGAATGAAAATGCTGGAAAGTATAAAGGTCTCGATCGTTTTGACTGTCGAAAACAAATTGTGCAAGATTTACAAGAACAAGGTGTTCTCTTTAAAATTGAAGATCACGTTCACCAAGTAGGACATTCTGAACGAAGTGGCGCAGTTGTCGAACCGTATTTATCGACACAATGGTTCGTAAAAATGCAACCGTTAGCTGACAGAGCAATTGAACTACAAAAATCGAATGATAAAGTGAACTTCGTTCCGGAACGTTTTGAACAGACGTATTTACATTGGATGGAAAATATTCGCGATTGGTGTATTTCTCGTCAATTATGGTGGGGACATCGAATTCCTGCTTGGTACCATAACGAAACGGGCGAAGTGTATGTCGGAAAGGAACCGCCGAAAGATATTGAAAATTGGACACAAGATGAGGACGTCCTCGATACGTGGTTCTCATCTGCCTTATGGCCATTTTCAACGATGGGTTGGCCGGATGAGGAAAGTGAAGATTTCAAACGCTATTTCCCGACAGATGTACTCGTTACAGGATACGATATCATATTCTTCTGGGTAGCGCGGATGATTTATCAGTCGCTCGAATTTACGGGGAAAAAGCCGTTTAACGACGTGCTTATTCACGGGCTCATTCGTGACTCGGAAGGTCGTAAAATGAGTAAATCACTCGGAAACGGTGTCGATCCGATGGATGTCATTGATAAATACGGTGCTGATGCACTTCGTTACTTCTTATTAACTGGTTCGACTCCTGGACAAGATTTACGTTTTTATTGGGAACGAGTTGAGGCGATTTGGAACTTCGCAAACAAAATTTGGAACGCTTCACGTTTCGTTTTAATGAATATTGACGATATGGAATATGACGACATCGATTTATCAGGTGAATTATCTTTGGCGGATGAATGGATTTTAACCCGCCTTAACAAAACGATTGAACACGTTACGCACAATACAGACAAATATGAGTTCGGTGAAGCCGGTCGATATTTATATAACTTCATTTGGGATGAGTTTTGCGACTGGTATATCGAGTTGTCTAAGTTAACGTTACAAGGTAAAGATGAGAAAAAGAAGCAAACGACATTGTCCGTCTTAGCTCACGTCTTAGATCAGACGTTGCGCATGCTTCATCCATATATGCCGTTTATTACGGAAGAAATTTGGCAAATGTTACCGCATGATGGGGAATCGATTACAGTTCAAGCATGGCCAAAAGTGAATGAACAGTTTACGAATGAAGAAGCGGTAGAAAAGATGGAAAAAGTAATGAACGTCATTAAAGCAGTTCGCAACATTCGCGCGGAAGTGAATACTCCAATGTCACGTAAAGTAACGATGTATATAAAAGCGACAGATGAAATGAATGAAGCGCAATTAGAAGCAAGCAGACATTATATCGAACGATTCTGTAATACGGATGAGTTGACGATTGCACAAACTGTTGACGTTCCAGAGCAAGCGATGAGTGCTGTCGTCACTGGTGCAGAGATATTCCTGCCACTTGAAGGATTAATCGATCTTGAAGAAGAAATTGCTCGATTAGAAAAAGAACGAGAAAAATGGGAAAGTGAAGTTGCGCTCGTTGATAAAAAGTTAAGTAATGATGGATTCGTCAAAAATGCTCCAGAAAAAGTAGTTGAAGCGGAGCGGAAAAAACGAGTTGATTATGAAGAGAAATTACGTCTCATTGAAGAGCGACTCGCTCAATTGAAAAAATAACGAAAAAGGGAGTTCGTTACGGACGGACTCCCTTTTCTGTTTCTGTACTGTGCGCTTGGCATTGTACGACAGTTTTCTTTATATGTGTTACGTACATTTCTAACAAGTTAATATTTGTTACTTTACTTAAAATACGTGATCCGACGACATCCTCAATTTCGTTAAATAGTAATTCACCTTTTTCTGATAGTAAAAAATCAATACCGACGAGATCGAACTGAAAGTAATCGACAATTTTTTGAATCATTTGCCGTTCTTTAGTCGATAAATGATAGATATGTGCATCGCCACCGAGACTGTAATTTGCGCGAAAGTCACGTTCATTATGGCGTAAAACAGCGGCGACAATTTTTTTACCGATGACAAAGACGCGGACATCTTTTCCAAGTTGCACATTTGCTCCTTGTACAATGATATTTTCCGACGTAAGTTGATGGGGAATTTGTCTCCACATCGAATGCTCGCGAACGTAATAAACGTCAGTTCCACTTCGACCGTAAGCATCTTTCACGACGAATGGATAAGGAAGCGGTGGCTTCCTTGGAAAACTGGAACGTTTTATAAAATATGTATCGACCATCGGTACGTTTAGCTTATGTACGTGTAAGTGGGTGAGTGATTTATCGTTACAAATTGCTGCAACAGCACTTGAATTAAATGTGATAACATTTAAGGCATGAAAGTATGTTTGCAACGTCGGCTCGATCGTTCGAATGACGACAAAGTGAGGTAAAGGTACTTCTTTTCCGTCGATTGTTACGTCATAACGATCGTGATAGATCCCAATTTGTAATTGTTCACGCAATACGAGCCGAATATTCACATGTTGCCTTTTAGCTTCATCGATAAACCATGTAATGTATGAGTAATTCTCGATCGCAGCACGTTCGTCATAAATTAACCAACCGTTCATTGTGTCACACCTTTCAACTGTCGCTCCACTTCGTCAATAATTGGATAGGAAGCGTCGATTCCTGTACAGTCGAGTAAGTTACGTATATGGGCATTGGAATTTACTTCACAAATGATCGGTTCATCGTTAGGACCGAACAATAAATCAACGCCGGAAAAATGAGCGCCGACAGCTTTTGATGCTCGAATCGCAATGTCACACTCTCGTTCTGTTGGACGATAAGGCTCCATTACGCCACCTGAAGTGACATTTGCCCGAAAATCGTCTTTAGAAGACCGGATCATTGCTGCGACTACCTTTTCACCAACTACTTGGATGCGTACATCGCGTCCGAAACTCTCTTCAATAAAAGTCTGTACGAGAAAAGGTTTACCAACTATTTTTTGTAACGTATATGCTAATTGCTTTTCATTTTCGATAAGATATACTTGTTCACCAAATGAACCGTACGCTTCTTTCATAACGAATGGATAAGGAAATGTTCGTACGACGTGTTCGATGAAAGGGTCATCAACATGCAAAGGATAACCGAACGTTTTCGGTGCAACGACTGTTTTTGGGATCGGTAAACGATGATACGCTAAACGTTGATACGTTTTAATTTTATCGTCAGTGATCGCGATCGTCTTTGCACGATTAAAGATAGGTATGTTCATTAATTCGAGTTGTGTTGCTAAATAAAGATCTTTGTCGGTAAATAGGACATAATCAGGCATTTCTTCACGTTTAATAAACGATAAATGATTACTAAGCATCGACGTTAACTCATTATTTTTCAATACCGTTACCCGATGTCCTTTTTCTTCCGCTGCACGTGCAAGCATTTGGGCATAATCTTTAAATTTATTCCCTTGTAAATATGCATTATATATAATCCAACTAGAATAAGTCATGTACGTATCCTTTCTACTTATTGAGGCGTCGAATATGAGTTGCTATAATAATTTTAATTTAAATTCGAAATATTACAAGAAAAAGTGGTGTTTCTATGTTTACAACGATTGACGAAATAAATACATTTTTACAAAAAAGAAAAAAACTCGGCATGAAACCTGGGTTAGAACGAATTGAAAAACTGCTAAATGATACCGGAAATCCAGACCAATCGATTCCGATTATCCACGTAGCTGGGACAAATGGAAAAGGTTCGACGATCCATTATATTGATGAAGCGTTACGAGCTTCCTGTTATCGAACTGGCATCTTTTCATCACCAAGTTTAACAGACGTGCGCGGATACTTTACGTTAAGTGGACAAGAAAGTGATGCAGACGGAATTATAGAAGCGATGAATGAACTATATGAAATAATCTTATTTATGGATCAATTGAACGATAGTCCTACAGAATTTGAAATTGTAACGGCGCTTGCATTCGTTTATTTCGCTTCGCGAGTGGATATAGTCATCGTAGAGACCGGTATGGGTGGATTGTTAGATACGACGAATTGTGTCACACCACTTTTATCTATCATAACGACGGTGGCAAAAGATCATGAGCAGTTTTTAGGGAATACAATCGAAGCAATTGCAACACATAAAGCAGGAATTATAAAAAAGAATCGACCGGTTATCGTCGGATCCGTTCCGGAAGCGGCAAAAGAAGTCATTATACAAAAGGCGGAGTATATGCAAGCACCATATTCCATCTTAGGAACGGACTTTTTACTAGTAACGGCACATGAAAAAACGATCGTACGTATAAAGGAAGAACAATATACGATTCCATCGTTACGTATGAAAGGCTCTCATCAACGTAATAATGTTGCCGTAGCATGTATGGCACTTCATACGTTATGTCGACTTGGGTTTTCTTTGAACGAAGAAAAGTGTATTCAAGCGATCGCTCACGCAATGCTTCCCGGTCGCTTTGAACAAATATATGATAACCCATTCATGATCGTCGATAGTGCTCATAACGTACAAGCAATGCATGCCCTACTTACGACGGTTCGTGACGAAATTAGTAAGCGACGAGTTCACGTTTTATTTGGTGCATATCGAGATAAAGCATGGCAAGAAATGGTGCGACTCATTCGCAACGAACATTTTTCGATCACGCTGACGACATTTTCCGACAAACGGGCATTAACGATCGATGAAATACGTAAAAGCGATCTGGCAAACGATGTTCTCATTGAAGCAGATTGGAGAACATGTTTAATGAAAGCGATTATGACGCCGGATAATGATGAAGTATATGTAATAACAGGGTCATTTCGTTTTATCGCAATGGTTCGATCGTGGATGAAGAAAAATGGATAAAACTATCGCGTCGCATGCGACAAAGAAACACGAATTTTGCATATTTTATATGATACACTTTATAGCGAATATTGGCTGTCGCGAAAAGGTGAGTGAATATGCGAAAGAAACTAAAAAAACGACTGCGACCATCCGAGTTACCGAATAAAACGAAGCGAAATAAGAACGCTCGTGCTATAAGCGTATATAACGTATGGAAAAACTGGAGAAGTCGGACGTTATTATTAGCTGGGATGTTCGCGTTAATAATCGGTACATTTTTTGGCATGATGACTCTTTATATTTTTAATGAAGAAGATGAGACGACTTTTACTATATCGAATTCGAATGAGCCTGAAGTAAGTGGTAAAGAGCAAAGAAAACGTTCGGAAATGTATGAAGTGCAACCGTTATCCTTTTACGTTATTCAAGCAGGAATGTTTCAAGAAAAACAAAATGCAGAAAGTGAACAAAAACGATTACAAAAAGAACGTATCTCTTCATTTGTTTGGAAGCGAGACGACCATTATTTCGTACTTTTGTCAGCTCATGAGACAGAAAAAAATGCCCAAAGTCGAATCGACTCATTTGACAAGGAAGAGTTGTTTGTAAAGAAGTGGGAAACAGTCGTGAGTGACATTCATAGTTCCGAAGTAGAGAGTGCTTTGTTAGAGACATTTTATGAAACGTATATGAGAGCGATAGTAGATGTTGATAAAAAGAATGACTTCGATCGCACGCTATGGGATGACGTAATTCGTAAGGAAGATGTGATCGCTCAAGATGTACACGAACTACAAAAAGAATTAGCGACTGTTGTCGAAAAGGTTGAACGAGACGATGCTCCAACGATGCTGTTACATATTGCTTACATTTATGAACAAATAGCGGAAGCGTTAAAATAGTATGAAATGATTTTGTTGTATAAATTTGTATCATGATTTTGATGAAATGAATTGCACATAAAGCTATTTTTCCTCCTTGTGCATTGTCGATTTTTATATTTTACTCGTTCGAAAAAACGTTCATTTCTCGCTAAGATAGAAGAAACAAGTAGGAAAGGAGGGAAAGTAAGGTGCATACGTTCGTCCGAATGAAAGATGTTCCGAAAGAGGAGCGTCCGCGTGAACGGCTGTTAAAATATGGAGCAAATCATCTATCTAATAACGAACTTCTTGCTATTTTACTCGGAAGCGGAACGAAACATTATTCGGTTACCCAACTTGCAAAACGAATTTTAATTCACTTTGAAGGATTAAAACATTTAAGCGAGGCAACAATTGAAGAGTTAACGAAAATAAAAGGAATTGGAATCGCAAAAGGAGTAAATATTTTAGCAGCAGTTGAATTAGGAAAACGAATTCAACAGTATAGGCCAGAAGAGCAATATATCGTTCGCTCCCCACAAGACGGAGCACAGTTTATTATGGAAGAAATGCGCAATTTGCATCAAGAACATCTCGTCGCTTTATTTTTAAATACGAAAAATCGGATTATTCATTATCAAACGATATTTATCGGCAGTCTAAACTCCTCCATTGTCCATCCTCGGGAAATTTATCGTGAAGCAGTAAAACGTTCTGCAGCCTCGGTTATTTGTGCCCACAACCACCCGTCTGGCGTGCGCCCAAACAGTGCGTCATTTTAGCGATTTGGTACAAATCTAGAACTCCTTGCAACGTTCTATCGTCAGTATCTTACCTTATTTACGTAAACGTAAAAGGGACAAAAGCATGATATGAAAAGGAAATGGGACGATGAAGCTATCTCATCGTGTTCTATTTTCAGACGAAGTGATATATGGTAAAAGCTATATTGCCTGAACCCTAGACGGATGTGCGTTGGGTGCGCCATTACTTACGATAGCTAATAAGTAGTGAGAATGAAATAGCATTATAACGCCGGAATAACGCTATAGCAAGGTTCATTCTACAATTCAACGTTCACGTTTCGTTGAAAAACGTCGAAAGGGGTACCTACGTATCACGCATCTAAAATGATATCATATGTGGGGATTACCTACGTGCTGACATAGCATATGGTAACGGAGTCTCCGTAGTACTCAACGTTTGCTCGTAATGAGTTTAGCATGGGGAAGGGAGATAGGTGACGAAGAAAGTATGTATAAAACTTTACTAACGTTTCGCATAAAACGTATGTCATTTTTTATGTATTACAACGAAAAACGCATTTTGAAAAGGAACTGTACATTTTATGATAAAGAAAAGACCAAAGTATAAAAGATATGACGTAATAGACCGACTAACGAATGAACGATTAAGTAAATTAGCTAGCAGGTTTCAATACGGTAACATATTTACGATGCAAGCTAGCCCCCGAAAGGGACTGCAAAATAAAACAGAGGCAGACATCATTAAAACTTACAACAAGGAATTGATTAAAATAGCTATTCAATGTGTAGAAATGCAACAGTTTAATCGATTA
>Ga0209487_1002762_pt1 | contig 14118 bp, 12 predicted proteins | sample Poulit2012_FD_187524 | JGI IMG/M metagenome (GOLD analysis project Ga0209487, IMG submission 187524) | Agricultural soil microbial communities from Georgia to study Nitrogen management - Poultry litter 2012 (SPAdes) (version 2) | ecosystem: Environmental > Terrestrial > Soil > Agricultural land... | reverse complement strand
AAATGTTTCATTGGGATATAAAGTTCCCAATCGCTTTTTCAATCAAATCGGTATCCGTGAATTGGTGGTCTCTGCTGGAGTTGACAATATTTTTTATTTGTCTCATCGAAATGGCTTCGTCCCCAGTCGGAATTTTGATGGAAATGTTGACTTTGGATATTTCCCGGCTATTAGTCGGTTTATGTTCAATTTGAACTTCAAGTTTTAAAAATTAAATGATATAAAAGATGAAAAATATATTGTTCAAATATTCTTTTATGTGCGTACTTATAACCTTTCTTTCAGGTTGTATCGATGAATCTGTTGCCACGGATTATGCTACCGGTGGACAAATTGGAGGATCTGAAGCAGCTCTTGAATCTCTTGCCAACAGCTCTGCTGCCTTTATGTACAGCTATGGTTATTTCGGAACCTTGAGCAGTCAGGAGTTTGGATATCCGGCTATGATGATCATGAGGGATGCAATGACGGATTGTCCTTACGTCACCACGAATTATAATCATTTCAATACTCCCTGGGGGTCTTTAGTAGATTTTACTTCAAGTCGTTCTAAACAACCCTGGAGATACTACTACCGGATGATTTTAAATTCCAACAATACGATTATCGCAGTTGGAGATCCGGAAGAAGCTACCGAGAATATCCAGCATTTTTATGGGAATGCGTTGGTATATAGAGCGCTCTCTTATATGGATCTTATGAGATTATATGAATACAAAGAAACTGGAGTGTCTCAACTTGATTCGGAGGCAGAAGGAAGAGGAATTTATGGATTGACGACCGTAATAATCGATGAGAATTTTGATGATGCAAATGCAGAAAATAATCCCCGGGTGCCTTTTTATCATATGTACCGGTTTGTCATGGATGATTTGAATGAGGCTGAAAAATATCTGGTTGGATATGTGAGAGATTCAAAGATCCGAGCTGATCTATCTGTAGTTCATTCTCTCAAAGCAAGATTATGGTTGGAGATGGCGACCCGATTCCAAAAATATCCTGAAGATCTACAAACGCAATTAGGTCATGAAGATGATGAAGAATTAATGATGTATGACAAGCTTGGAATATCTTCGGCGGAGGATTGTTATCGAAAGGCAGCTGAATATGCCCGGCTTGTGATCGATCAGTATTCACCTCTTACAGAAGAAGAATGGCATAGTACGACCAATGGTTTCAATGATGCAAAAGTAAATTCCTGGATTTTTGCAATTACTATTAATTCAATCGATGCTGTATATAGCAGAGTAAATAATTTTTACTCAAATGCGGTGACGGAATATTCAAGAGGATACAGCAGGTCACAGTACCATTGCTATCGCATGATCGATAAAAACCTGTACGACCAAATCGATGATGAAGACTGGAGGAAAGTGACCTGGATCGATCCGGAAGATGCTGGGAAAAAAGCTGTTCCTGAAAAATACCATACCTTGCTGGATGATAAAGAATGGGCTCTTCGTGATGCTTATGTGGGCTTTAAATTCCGTCCGAATGAAGGAGATATTTCAGATGATTACAAGAATGCTCTACAAGTTGATTTTCCCATTATTCGTGTGGAAGAAATGTATTTTATTGAAGCGGAAGCCCTGGCTTATACTCAGGGGTTGGGGGCTGGTATGGAAGCCTTGAGCTCTTTTCTTAATACATATCGGTATAAAGAAGGATCGTTTACTGCATCACCGGATGACGTGGAGGATTTTGTAGATAATTATTTGATCACTCAGAAGAGAATTGAACTTTGGGGGGAGGGCCTGGCATTCTTTGACATAAAACGGCGAGAACTGCCGGTTCGCAGAGGTTATTCTGGCTCCAACTGGATTGCCAGCTACCGATATAATTCCATACCGGGGTATACCGCTTCGTGGCTGAATCTTTATGTACCCAATGAAGGTGAATCTTCGCTTAATCATGCGATTCAGATGAATCCGGATCCATCTGTTTACGATGTTTATGAATTGTGGGTAGAGTAAAATTTTAAAAAATAAGAGTTATGAAAATTCGATATAATATAGCACATGGTTTTTGGGTGGTGATATTTCTTTTTCTTGTATGGTCTTGTGGTAAGGATGATAGCTGGGCTCCGGGGCCGAATGTGAATCCCGATAATCCAGGAGTGGTCTTTGACGGGAAAATCCCGACAGTGATCGAAGTAGAGGCGAATCAACAGGGAGAATTGATCGATGATCAGTTCACAGTTCCAGTATTTCGGGATGATCAAGGCACCCTCTCGGAACTGGAAGTCCCAGTAATCGTGCGCCATGCCTCCGAAAATTTGTTCGTAGCCGATAAGGTGATTTTTGATGCGGGTTCTTCCTCTGCTTTTCTTGAAATTTCTATAGGTGAATTTGAGGTTGGAGTTCCATACCACCTTTCGATAGAGATTGATGAAAGGTTTACCAATCCTTATTTAGCTTATGATGAAAATGAGAAAGGAGGTAGTTCGCGTATTGATTCGAAAGTGGAAGTTGTCTCGATTTTGGGAGTAGCTACATTTACATCCTCGGACCAATCCGGATCCAATCCGGCAGTCTATTATCCGTTCGAGCATAAGATTTATGATAACCAAGATGGAACTTATGTGATCAAGAATTTTCTATTCAATAATATGGGGTATGATTTTGAATTTTCTGTGGATGAAGAGATGAATATCCGCCCCTCTGAATCGAATGGATATCATTCTTTGGATAATGGACGTTGGTATTTTTATTCGGAAAATTCCAGTTCGTCTTCCAATCGGATACCATGTTATTTTCCGGGGCCAAATCCTGATGATTATATTACCTATATTTATTTTTACCTGGCGGAAAGCACTTCGTCTTATCAGGATTTTTGGCTTGATCTGTAAAATAAAACTGGCAGGATGATGGGGTATTCACGATATTCTGTATCATCTTCAGGAAGGATTGCGTTTGATATCACGTGGAAATGAAATTAAACTGACTTTTGAAGTATAGACCTCCGCCCAGACTGATAAACGAAGATGGAATATTCACTAAAGAATAAGAACAGTTCTACTGATTCAAATTTTCAATGATCATCATAATGCCCGTATGCAGAAATGACCAACACGATGATTTTTTCATCCTGGATTTCATATGTTAATTGATGCTTTTGTGAAATCCGACGGGACCAGGTCGATTCCTTGAAATATTTTAACCTTAGGCTTACCTGTGCCTTTTGAAGGGTGGAGTTCCAATTCTTTTAATAAAGCACGGATTTTTCTTAAAGACTTGATGTCTCCTGAATATTTGAAACGCTCAATATCAGTCTTGGCTTTATCAGATAAAACCACCTCAAATTTCATAAGTCTCCAAATAGTTCTTTTTCAAGTTCAGGAGTAAATTTATGCACCTTCCCCTCCCTTGCTTCTTCGATCTGGGCATAAAATTCCTCTTTGGTCATCAGCGTCTCATCCGCTTCTTCGACTTCGAAGTGAACTCTCATTTCTTTTAACAGAGATTCAAGCAGCTTCTGCTGATTTTTATTTTTTGGATAAACGATCAGATTATTCATAACTTTTATTCAGTTGCTTCTCTGAAAAATACGTAAAAATTCCGAATCTTTCTTCTGTTTAAAAGAATCATATATAAAAAGCATTCGGATGCAGAAATAAAAAATATTATTTTTTACCGAGTGCAGGATTGTCTGTCAATATCCAGTCTGGTGAATATTTCAATAGTTCTTCAAGTTTTTCTGCACCGTCCGCCGAACCATTGATCATCATTTTGGCTCCGGTTTTATGGACACGTTCTGTCAGAGTAGGTTCTTTTTCTAACCAGCGCTGCCACAAACGAATGATTTCAACACCGGTTTCTACAAAGGGTTCAATATCTTCCACAGAAGAAATGAAACCTAATTGCTTCGATTCAGGAAGGAGTTGGCGAAAAGCCTCCGCTTGCTCTACGGATCGAACCCCTATAACGATGTTGGAAGCGGTTCCGAATTTTACAATATCGGCAGATACCCGTTCTGCGTACTTTTGCCCTGATTCCTTGAGGTCTAGCAATAGCTCTGTATTCGCCGCTTTTGCCCAGGTAAGAACTTCAGCAAAACTGGGAATTCGTTCATAAGAATATGCAGGATCGTACCAGCTACCTGCATCTAAATGGCTAAGTTCTTCCATGGTCATTTTATTAGCGGGCCCACTTCCGTCGGTAGTACGTTCCAGATGTGCATCATGGAGGATAAATAGGATTCCGTCTTTGCTGGTGCGAACATCTATTTCACACATTTCTGCTCCTAATCCGATTGCATTTTTGTAGGCGGACATTGTGTTTTCCGGTCTTTCGGTCGTGCCGCCACGATGGGCGATGATCTTGATCTCTGAGCGATCGGTCTGAGCTTGCAATAATCCGCTGAACAGTAGGAGGGTTAGGATGGATATCGATATTAATCGACAACATGAATTCGTAGATTGATTAATATTCATCTGCGTTTTACGTTGACTTTTCGGAAAGAATCAATATAGTAAATATGCAGATAACCAAACAAAGTATTATTTGAATTATCCCGGGGTGATCTTAAAAATCTTCTATTTGACGATCGATATAATCAGCGCGAGCATCCAGCCAATCCAACACACGCTGTAAATCTTTTTCCGGGTCATCCATTGAATTTCGATTTCCCCACACCTCGTGATCCTTATCATATGCTTGACGAACCAATTTTGAATATTGCTTGACATAGGACTTTAAGTCTGAATATTTATTGGTTTTGAACCAATTCCAGCGTTCGCTGAATAATTCTTGGATGTAAGGATCTTCCATAAACTTGCTAAAAAACCGGGTGCCCGGACTTTCATCATGCCAGAATAATGGTTCTGTAGCGGTTTCCATCCTGTAATGACCTTCATCCGGTGAAAAACCAAATCCCCAGTCAAAATCCCAAATAATTCCCATTCTGTATTTATCGCCCGCTTTTTTATGTATATAAGTACTTTTTGGATGATTAATTTCCTGGTTGGCGGTGAGCTGGTAGACGATCATATAATTTACATAAGATAGTGCATCGAAATATTTCAAGTAATCATTATTAGGGAATTCTTCATCGTAAACCAGAGCTTCAAATCCCTCAAAATCAGATTTGATTTCCTGAAGTTTGTCCTCCGATTCTGTTTCAGACATGTTTTTATATTTGGGATATTTGATCATGACCGGCAAGTCAAATTTATTGGATTTGAATTGAAGTGGTTCGTCAAAATAGGCATCCAGCTCCAGCAACCATCCATCTTCTCCGATATCAATACGATTTTCTCCTACTTCTTTGTGTTCGGTAAATACATAAAACCCCTGATATTCCTCGTTGAGGATCAGTTCTACCGGAACGATCTGATTGGTATAAGGCATGTCCAGCATTTGGGCTGCCTTAAACGGGATCGAATTGTACAACATTGAGCCATCAAGATACTCTGCCAGAAGGATCCACTTCTTATAGGAAGCCATACCCATCAAAGGAGCCTTTGAATCCAGTTTTAATTTATACGGTTTTTTAGGCATGCCCCAGGTCGTGTTTCCTCGGCCGCGGATGCCAAGTGTTCCTTGATAATCCTCAAATTGATTTTTGCCTTCTATTTTTATTTCAGCGGGCACATAATCATCTTTGGTTGTGATTTCTATTTCATTTTCTGTGTTGATATATATAGAAGGCAATTGAGGATCTGTTTCTTCTTCATCCGGCACTGTCAGATTTCCCTCTTTTTCACATGACACAAATAAAAACAAGGGAATAAGAAGAAGTGATAAAAGGATTCTTTTCATTTTGGATGATCATTATTTTTTACAATCAGAAGTTTCTTTTGGAAAATAGGATTGTACTTCTTAACGATCACTTTTGAAATGAAGTATATGAGTGATAGTGGATGTTAAGTGTATTTTTTGAGATACTTTCGTACGATACTGTTGATATCACTCGAAATATTGAACCTGAGAACAAGTCCGAAAAATAGAAGTGTAAATACTCCACTTCTAATGATAAGATCAGGTATCAGATCCATGGATGGAATGAGATAATTAATGCCCAATGCCAAGAAAAAAATAAGAAGTACGATACCGGATTTCCTGGTGAATGGCTGCATATCAAATTTGTATTTGACAAATGAAAAACGCATCAGATTGTTGAGTAAAATCGCCAAGGATATGGCAAATGCAGCTCCCGTCAAACCCCATATGGGGACAAATATGAATAAATTGACAATGACTAAACCGATAAGAATCATCAGAAAATAAAGAGAAGTTCGAAAATATTGGGAATAAGCAATGATCTGAGCGTTTGTTCCGGTCGCCATCTCTACCAGATGACCTGCTCCAATAAGGATGATTACCCAGCGTCCATTTGCATAGTCGGGTCCCACGATAGTCAAAATGTTTTCAATATTGATGACAATTCCGCCAAATAAAAGCAGACCTATGATCAATTGGTTGAGTGAGCTCTTGTGATAAATATCTTCGATGAAATCCAAATCCTGTTTTCGAAATGCATCAGCTATCAGGGTTCCACCGATTCGAATTAGTGCCCGGGACGGGATCGAAACCAATACTCCAAAATAAAAAGCGATCGTATAAACTCCGGTTGCGCTGAGTCCCATGATTTGGTTGATGATGATTTTGTCAATGTTGAAGATGAAGCTATTGCCCACAGACGCAAGAATCGAAAAAACTCCTACACTCCACATTTCTTTTCGAAGAGATTTTGAAATAAATTTGAAGTTGGGTTTAAGATGGATCTGTTTTCGATCGACAATGTAGTACAGCATCATCAGTCCTCGGATACAATTGGCAATGACAAAAGCAATGATCAACTGGTGTGTGTCAAAAACCTGTAAAATAAATAAAACCGTCACCAGTAGAATCAATACCCGCTGGACAAATTCTGTCGCGAAGATTCCATATACGGCATCGTAAAGAACCTTGACGAAAATATCCAGCTGGATATACAGTAAAACCGATAAGGTAAACGGAATAAGTAAATTGATATAATCTGCAAAAAGTGTTGACTTTTCAAGATTGCTGCTGACCAGCCATGGACGGATCCAATAGAATATTATTAGGAAAATAATTGATCCTATCAGGTACATCATAAGTATTAGAAAAAGATATCCATTATGGCCTTTTTCCTGATTTCGAAAATATGGAAATAATCGTGCGGTGACACCAGGAAATCCAAGAGCAGCAAAAACAGAAAACAGCCCTGCCCAAGAAGTAAGTAAACCAAACAATCCCACTACATCTGTGGTGAGATATTTTGGGTATAGATAGCTGGTTGTGATAAAGCCAATAATCACTCCAAGATATGACCATATACTACCCCGGATACTTTGACTGACTATCATCCCCATATCATATCGCTTCTGAAGGTACTGTTTTAATTAATTTGAAGTTGTTTCCAGATTTTTACATTTAGGCTCATCGTCCGGGGAATCGTCAAGCTTTCTCCGGGTTCGTTTGGCGGTGTTTTATCTGATTGTATCCAAACCATAAAATAATTAGACTGATGAGTAAAGTGGATCCAAAAGATATTTTCTCACCAACATAAAAGCTATTTGGACGGAAAATCAACTCGATCTTATGCTCACCTGATGGAATTTGTACGGCACGTAAGGCAAAATTGGCTCTGATAATGGGAACCTCTTCTCCATCGATATAAGCTGTCCATCCTGGTCCATCGTACCACAGTTCAGATAAAACCAATAATCCATTCCCATCATTTTGTGTGTTGAAAATGAGATGATCAGGTATCGTACTTACTTTTTCGACCGTTCCTAACGAAAAGTCCGTTTCTTTTGAAAACAAATGGCCGAAATCATGTTCGTTGATGATAGCTGTGGTCCTGGTGTCTACTTCAGCCAATTTTCGAAACTCATCGTCTGAAGAACTGGCATAACTGATCCCCTCTACAAACCATGCTGATCCATACGCATTTGGATTGTGACTCAATTCACCATTTTGATTGATGATGTATTTTGTGTTCAGCATGCTCAATACATTCTGATTCCCGTTGGCGATATATCCATCGATCAGATCCTGATATCTCGACATTTTCAGAGCGTGATAACCACCGATTGTATTGTGGTGATATGATATCATGTTTGTGTTGAAGGTATTGGTCGACAAATCTAGTAATCGATAAGCTGACCGGTCCGGTTCATTTTCCAGTATTTGCAGATCGACTGGGCGCGGTGCAAACGTTTGGTCGAATTGGCGTTGATTCTCAAAATTATCCGTTCCATAATATCGATAACTGACAGGAAGTGCATCCACCATTAACAGGATCCCTGCAGCAAGGGAAAAATGAGTAAGATTGATTCTTTTCTGATACAATGCAATAAGGGAAACTGTCCCGAGCGCAGCCATGAAAAAGGACCTCCATGCATCTTGTCGTAACAATGTTTTTCTGGCATCAATGATGACATCCAGTACACCCTGCTGAGCATAATTTTGTGCATTGGGCCCTTCAAATGACATCAGCGCGCTTCCTGCAATGGCAAATATCAAACACAGCCCCATGACAGATCCTGTATAAATCCAGAAAGTTTTAGAAAGTTTTCTATTTTTCTTTTTATCAGATTGGAGCTGGCTGTACCACTGCTGAATTCCGGTAAAAGATCCAAATACAAGAAATATGGGCAGGATGCTCAAGGCACTGTTGGGCGCACGAAAATTATTGAACATCGGAAAATAATCGAACAGGATTTTATTAAAGAAGAAAGCATTCTTTCCCATTGAGAGAAGGAGCGTGATTACGATAGCTCCTCCATACAGCCATTTTTGGTCAGCAGAGAAATTTGCAAATCCAAAAACCATTAAAAGAATCAAAGCTGTCCCAAAGTAAATGGGGCCAGATGTAAAAGGTAATTCTCCCCAATACAATGGGCCAAGATATTTGTCGCCTTTTTTGGAGGCACCACTTTGTGCCAGAAGTCTTTCCAATTCTGTTTTTTTAGGTACGGGTTCCTGACTTCCACCACCCACTGCACCAGGGATCAGAGATGCCCACAGATCGGCGCCGGAATTGCTCCATTGCATAGCGTATTCCCAGCCGAGTCCTTTTTCAGTATTTGTTTGTGATTCTTCTTTCAAGACTGATCCACCTCTGGTGGATGCATCTGCATATTCCATTGTGGTCCATATCCGGGAGGTATTGGAGGTAAGACCCACAGCGACTCCTAAAACCATAATACCATAGATGATACCGAGAGATTTGTATTTGTTTTCTTTGATGTATTGGACAGATTGATATATGAGATATGGTAGTAGTGCCAGTACAAAATAATAAATCATCTGAGGATGATTTGCCCAAATCGACATAATTGCGCCGATGGCGAAAATGAGCCCTCCTTCAAATCGTTTGTTTTTGAACAATAGAAGAACCCCTGTTAATAGAAGGGGGAGGTAAAAAATCACTGCTACCTTACTGAAATGCCCGGCACTGATCAAGATGAAATTGTTGACAGAAAATATGGCCGCCATCGATCCGGCGGTGGCGAGCCAATGGTTGATTTTTAAAGCTTTTAAACTAAAAAAGACAACTACTAATCCCAAAAGAAATAATCCCATAGGCTGACCGATCTTTGAACGGAAGGCGCGGTCGATGTGGCTGAAGATATTTCCACTCAGGCGCATGTTGACGAAGTAGGAAGGCATTCCTGAAAAAATAGCGTCTGACCACAGGATTTCTCGGTTTACTTCTTCTTTGAGTTCGCGTATTTCTTGACTTTTAGCGATATATTCGATGTTGTCCCCCGCCTTAAATTGTTTGCCCTGGATCTGAGGATAAAAAATAAGAATTGAGAAAAAAATAAAAACACCCAGGGAAATAAGAGTGTTGATGAGTTTCGTTTTGTGAATCATATTCTGTGCCGTGTTTGTTACAAAAGTATTTAAATATAAGTAGATTGGCACAAAATATAGTGCTCAAAAATATTATACCTTTCCTTCTCCTCTTATTGATTTACTGGTGGACTCGATAATTAAAATTCCACGAAATCCTATTAACTGCGGTTACCCTTATTCTGTCGGGGTGATCGGCAGGAATGATTTTATATTTTGAGCATTCTCATTCTAAATAAAATGTTTCTGTACAAGGGGTATACTCCCGCTTTTTTCATCCTTTTTATCCAGTTTTGTTTGCGAATCGGATTGATTGGAATCTTGGTTAATTGTTCATCGATGGAATTTAATATTTCACTGTATATGATATGAAAGTATTTATCCCTTTGATCCCGTTCTGAGGAGAGTAAAACGGATAGCAGATACCGGTTGTTAAAAGGAGAAATCGATGTGAGGTATGGATTGGTAGAAGAACGTACGCTACCAGCCCAGTTGGGCATTTTGTTTTCCCACTGGATTAAGTCAAGGATATGAATGTAGTCATTGATGGTATCCATCCATTCACTGATAACTTTGTTTTCATAGGTGCCGCTCTTCACTCCTGTGATGAAGCCGATGTCATTGAGTGAAAGCAGGTTCGGCAAAGGATCATTAAAATTCTTGGTTATTTCACTTACTGTCCCGTTGATATTGTAATGGTTTGGAAAAGTTTTTCGTGTGAGTTGCGCGAATTTTTGCTGATTGATATTTTCTTTCCACAAAACCGGACGGTGGATTTTATTGAATTCATCCGAAGAGGAATCATATCCTATGATTTTGAGATCAACATTTAATGCTTCGGCGAGCCGGGATGCGATTGAAACGTCGATATCGCATAGTTTTGTCTTGTGATCCAAGATATAATAATCGATATTGTCTTTCTGCTTCAGCGATGCAGCGAATAAAACTCTTGAATCCCACCCTCCTGTAAGTGCGAGTGCAATCCGCTTTCGTTTCGCCATACTCTCGATTGTGCTTTCAAGAATGGAGATGGAGGTTTCTGAAATACTTTTGTTGTCACGGATAGGTATAGGCTCAAGCGGGAAAAAACGTATTGATTTACGGTTTTTTACATCATAGTAGAAGTTCGGAACTAACTTAAACAGACCGTCAAAAGGAGTTGTACCAAATATATTTATCTTTTTTTCAATTATATAAGATGGTATGTTGCATTTATAATTGATCTGACTATTGTTTGTATAATGAAAAATTAATTGTGGTTCAGAACTGATATAGAATTTTTCTTCGGTATGATGGATAAAAACTTCCAGTTGTCCGGCTGTATCATTGTATATTGTGGTGGTCTGATGGTCAGTAAATAGAAAGATAAACTGACCTGATAATTTGTTGATCCGGTTTATTCTTTCATTTTTTTTCAGGCCAATCAGCGAGTGTACGATTTCTGAATTGCTGAAATTAGGGTTCTTGAAATCAAAACACTCTCCAAAAAATATAATGTTTTCTTCCGTGATAATATTTTTGGAGTTGGATGAATGAATTTGAATGTGGAGGTTGTTGTGGGAGTAGATCCTACTATCATCAAGCGGATGTGAAAAGGGAGTGTCACTTATAATATACTGAAATCGAGATATTAACATCGGTATTTAAGATTTTAAGCAGATGCAAAAATAGTAAATTTACTTTAATGGATTATATCATATCTCTTGTTTTATGTTGGGCTTTTGAAGATTTTGATAATGAATTTGAGGTGCCGAATACTTATTTTGGAGAATAGCCACACATGCTGAGTGTCAGACCTGTGGAAAAAAGGGTGGTTGAAGCTGAGTAAATAAGATAGAAGAAGAGTATGAAGAGCTCAACCCAAAAGATCTACGAAATTGATCCAATCATTTTCTTTTTGACTAATTTCTTTTTTCAGGGTGTTTAGCTCAGAATTCCATTTTTTGATATCTTCTACACTTATCTCAGGATTTTGAAATTTGTTTTCCAGTTTTTCTTTCTTTTGTTCCAGCCTTTCGATTTGGCCTTCTATACTTCTTATTTTTTTTCGAAGCTCATATTCATTAATAGAAGAATCAGATGTCTGAGAAATGGTCTTTGTTTCATCCGGTTGTTTTCCCTGGTTTTCCTGCCATTCCAAATATTCAGAATACGAACCATTATAATCGAGAATCTCACCCTTCCCGTCCATGATAAACAAATGGTCAACGACTTTGTCTGTCATGTATCGATCATGACTGGCAATCAGGACGCATCCTTCGAAATCGTTTAAAAATGCTTCTAAAGTATTGAGTGTGAGAATGTCAAGATCATTTGTAGGTTCGTCTAAAATTAAAAAATTAGGATTAGCCATCAAGACTCTCAATAATTGTAACCGGCGTTTTTCACCACCGCTCAACAAAGAGTAGAAGATCTGTTGTCTGGGTCTGGGGAATAGAAATCGGTCAAGAAGCTGTTCGGCAGTTAGTGAGCCTCCTCTTTTTAGAGGTAAAAACTCTGCAACATCCCTTATGACATCAATGACTTTTTTGTCTTCGGATAAAGACATGAAATCTTGAGAGAAGTAGCCGAATTGAACCGTTTCACCGATTACTATTTTTCCGGTATCTGGTTTTTCTTCACCTACCAGCATTTTTATAAAGGTAGATTTCCCGGATCCGTTTTTTCCTACCAGTCCTATCTTTTCTCCTTTTTTCCATTTATAAGAAAAACGGGAGATTATATTTTTATCGCCAAAAGATTTGCTGATATGGTGGCATTCCAGGATTTTGGCGCCCAATCTTTTAGGGGCAATATTAAATTCAAGATCCTGGCGGTAAATTTCTTTTCTTGCTTTTTGTCTTAACTCCTGAAAAGCATCCACCCGTGCTTTGTTTTTTGTAGTTCTGGCGCGTGGCATTCTATTGATCCATTCCAGTTCTTTTCGCATAAGTTTTTCTGCTTTTGACTGTATGGTTTCGTTGAGCTGGGCCCTTTCTTCTCTTTTTTGGAGAAAATAAGAATAGTTGCCGGGATATTCGAAAAGCTGACCTTGATCGAGTTCGATGATTTTATTGCAAACATCTTCCAGAAAATATCGATCATGAGTCACCATCAGGAGAGATTTTGAATCGGATGATAAATATCCTTCCAACCAGCGAATCATTTCTATATCAAGATGGTTAGTAGGTTCATCCAATATCAAAAAATCAGGATCCTCTATTAAAAGTTTTGCAAGGGCAACTCTTTTTGCTTGACCTCCACTTAATTTTTCCAACAAAGCGTGGGGGTAGGTGATATTGAGTTTTTCGAGGATTTCGTCGATTTTGGCTTCTATATCCCATCCATGATGTTCTTCCATTTTTTGTACTGCTTCTTCGAGAAGCTTGTCATCGTTTTCCATGACTGCTTTTTGATGCAGATGAAGAGCTTTTACCTGAGGAGAGGGTGATCTGAAGATATAATCCATCACTGTCTCGTTTTTTTTGATTTGTTCGATCTGTTGTAGATATCCGACTTGAATATTGGGATGAATAAATACAGAAGCTCTTGGATCGTCCGATTCTTCGGTTCCGATGATCATTTTCAAAATTGTAGATTTGCCGCTGCCATTGGGTGCGATAAAACCAATTTTATCACCTTGATTCATATGAAAGGTGAGATCTTTGAACAAGATCCTGACCCCGTGGGTTTTGGATAGGAAGTGTACACTTAATATGTGCATGGATTAAGTAAGTGAGATTTTGTGGTAATTTTGGCGGTGCCAAAATAAAAAAAATCAATCAGAATAGGGATTTGATGAAATATATCCGTATTCTATCTCGGTAATATGAGATATGTTTATTTGTTTTGTACAAAAGGGAATAAAATTGAATAAAGAACAATTTTTACGTGTCTTGGATGAAAGTCAGCCTGATAAGGATATGACGGAGCATCAAAAAGTATTGTGGTTAATCCATCATGATCAGTGGAAGAAGGCGCATGAGATTGTACAGGAAAATGATGATGAGATTTCCTGTCTCATCCATGGTTACCTCCACGATATGGAAGGGGATCATTGGAATGCAAGCTATTGGTATCGAAGAGCAGGGCATGATCAGATGCCCGAAAGAATGCCCGATAAATGGCAGTATCTGATCGATGCGGTTTGCAGTTCAGGGCAATAGTTCCCATGAATTATCTTTTTTGACTCGAGTATGTAAGATCAGAGTTTTTTCGTAGATAGGGGTAAATAGGAGTTTGTATTCCTGCCAGAATTCCCGTAGAGAGGGAAGTGCCTTTGCATGTTGGATAAGGATACAGGCATTTAAAA
>Ga0209487_1002761_pt1 | contig 14119 bp, 17 predicted proteins | sample Poulit2012_FD_187524 | JGI IMG/M metagenome (GOLD analysis project Ga0209487, IMG submission 187524) | Agricultural soil microbial communities from Georgia to study Nitrogen management - Poultry litter 2012 (SPAdes) (version 2) | ecosystem: Environmental > Terrestrial > Soil > Agricultural land... | reverse complement strand
AAAATGTATTGGTCATTGCGGTTGATTTCATGGCAACACGCATATACTTTGGTTCTGTATTTCCTTTAATAAATCCTTGAATTGCATCGTAAGGTTTCTTAATGGTGATAAATACAACCAATGCCCAAGGGCTGATATATCCTGTAACAACAAGAAACACAATCCATAAGTAGGATATGACAAATGCGCTGGCTAATACTATAATTCCTTTTTTATGTCCAAGTAAGATGGGTAATGTTTTTCGGCCGCCTTTTATATCTTCCTCAATATCACGGATATTATTAGACATGTTAATCGCTCCAACTAAGATCGCAATTGGGATTGAAATTAACAAACTTTGTATTGAGATGGTATTTGTCTGAATAAAAAAAGCAATTAATACAAATCCGGTTCCCATAAATAATCCGGAAAATAACTCACCTAGAGGAGTGTAAGCAATAGGAATAGGACCACCTGTATAGAAATAGCCAACAGCCATTCCTAACAACCCAATCACGACTAACCACCAACTGCTATTCATACTAATATAAATCCCAATGATTCCTGCTAGAAAATATAGAGAAAATGCAGTGGCTAAGACATTTTGGGGTTTTAATCCGTGACGGACGATGCCACCTCCGATACCAGTTGATTTAGCTGTATCTAATCCACGTTTAAAATCATAATATTCATTAAATAAATTTGTGGCGATTTGTAGAGCTAAACAAGCAAGCATCATGGCAATAAATAGCAACCAGTCAATTTTTGTTTCGTGTACTGCTACAACTGTTCCTAAAATAACGGGTGCAAATGTTGCAGTTAAGGTGTGTGGGCGGGTCATTTGCCACATTAATTTTACAGAACTTATTTCAAGCTTAGATTCCATAAATTTTCCAACTCTCTTAGTCTACTATCAACAAATATTATAAGCAAAATTACTCATAAATACAAACAGAGTTCATTCATGTTAGTAAAGGGAGAATTTTAAAAACATTATTATCAAAATAAATGTCATTTAAAAGCCTGTCTTTTTTTACATATCCGATCATAAAATAATGGTGGGGTGAGAAACGATGAATAAGTATAGCACTATATTCTTGTTAGCCGCTACATATATCGGAACCATTGTAGGTGCTGGATTTGCGACTGGAAAAGAAATTATTGTGTTCTTCAGTGTATATGGAAACTATGGCACGATTGGGATTGCGATTTGCGGCTTTTTATTTATTGTGGTAGGGAATAAAATGATGATCATATCATCTAGAATACAGGCATATTCTTACAAAGAATTAAATAATTACCTATTTGGACAGAAAATTGGACGAGTAGTAAATTTGTTTGTTTTTATCGTTTCTATTAGCATCACCTCTGTCATCCTGTCAGGGGCAGGGGCACTATTTCACGAACAGTTAGGATTATCATATCAATTCGGAATTATTTTAACACTTATTCTTTGCTACATTGTTGTAATGAAAGGTATTAAAGGAATATTAGCAATTAATGCGTATCTTGTACCCATGTTAATCATGTTTACAGTTTTTATAGCGATATCTATCTTGAGCCAAAATCCCAATGATTTTATTGAGAAGATCATCCCATATCAGTTACCGGATAACCTATCATGGTTGATTTCTCCATTTTCTTATACTGCTTTTAATTTAATGGGAGCCCAAGTTATCTTGGTGCCACTTGGCAATGAAATACGTGATGAACATATCATTAAGTGGGGTGGATTTTGGGGTGGATTTGGCTTGATGTTTTTATTGCTCATGAGCCATTTTTCAATGTCTGTTTTCCCTGAAACATTTATGTATGAAATACCAATGGCAGAGGTTGTTAAATACTTTGGAACGCTTATTCACTATTTTTTCTTATTTGTTGTGTACGGGGAAGTATTTAACACGGTGGTAGGAAATGTATTTGGAATCACACGGCAATTGAGCGCAACGTTTAATTTAACGTATCGCCCTGCCATGCTCATCATCTTACTTGTTATTTTTATAGTCGGACAGGCAGGTTACGGAAATTTACTTACAATTTTATATCCACTATTTGGATATATCGGTTTGATTTTTCTCATTGCTTTGTTATATAAAAAACCCCCTGGATTGAAATCATGACCAAAGGGAAATCTATAAAAGTGAAGGGAAAAAAGAGATGGCTCTCACCATCTCGATAAAGGATTGTATAATGAATTACTCATTGGATAGCTTTAATACATCAAGTACTTTAAAGAATAAGGCGAGAATGATCGCAATGATCGTTGCGAGTCCCATACCCGTTAACTGCACATCACCTAAGTTGATTGCTGCTCCACTTATTCCTACAACAAGTACAACACAAGTTAAAATTAAATTCTGTGAACGACTATAATCGATTTTAGATTCAACTAACATTCTAATCCCGCTTGCTGCGATGATTCCAAATAATAATATGGATATTCCGCCCATCACAGGATCTGGGATAGACATAATCAATGCTGCAAGTTTTCCAAAGAATGATAAAATAATCGCAATGACCGCTGCAAGTCCGATAATCCAAGTTGAATAGACACGTGTAATGGCTAGGACACCAATGTTTTCACCATATGTTGTGTTAGGTGTTGAACCGACAAAACTCGAGATGATTGTTGAAATACCATTCCCAGCAAGTGAACGGTCTAATCCCGGATCTTTCGTTAAATCACTTTTTACAATATTACCAGTCACAAATAGGTGACCGATATGTTCTGGAATGAGTACAAGTGCTGCAGGTAGAATGACGATGATTGCTGACCAGTCAAATTTAATTTGATAATACTGTGGTAAAGAAATCCATGCAGCCTCTTTAACTTGAGACAGATCAAGAATCCCAAAAAAGGCGGCAATAATATATCCAGCAATAATTCCAATTAAAATAGGGATGATTTTCAAGAAGCCTCGTAAAGTGACCCAACAAATAATTGTAATAATCAATGTGAGTAGTGCTACTGTTGCATCTGTTGGATCCATTGTCCAGGTTGTTGGATCTGCACCTTCGCCAGGGATCCATCCAGCCATACGTGCTGCAACGGGAACAAGTTCAAGTCCAATAACAGCAACGATTGCTCCCATAGCTGCGGGTGGGAAAATAACATCTAACCAAGTTGTTCCAGCTACTTTTACAATCCATGCAATTAAAGTCAAAATAATACCTACTGCTAAAAATCCTCCTAATGCATATCCGTATCCTTCAACTCCAGCATATTTCCCCATGACCACAGTAACGGGTGAAATAAAAGCAAAGCTAGAGCCAAGATATGCTGGGATTTTTCCTTTCGTGATGAAAATATAAAGCAATGTTCCAACACCATTCATCAAAAGAATAATAGCAGGGTTAATCTCAAATATAATAGGAACTAATACTGTAGAACCAAACATTGCAAATAAATGTTGCAGACTTAGTGGTAAACTTTTTAATAATGGTAGGCGTTGATCAACTTGAATTTCATCATATTTTGCCATGTCATTCTCTCCCTTTATAACGATTTAGATTTATCGGTTACCACTAAAAAACACCTTGCTAGTCTTTTGCAAGGTGTTTAAGGATATTTCCCTTAATTTTAAATATATAACAGACCATTGTCTGTTTCACCTTGCCAGTCTCACAGGACTGATTTAAAGGTAACCGTATAAACTTATCTAGATAATTATTACAGTAACAGGTCAAGAAGTCAATATAAATGACGAAAAAATTTGATTGTCCTGTGGGATTCCTATAGTAGTGGTATAATAGAGGATGGATAGATCAAATCACCTTCGTTAAAGTTGATTTTAGTATGAAGAGAAAGGGGGGATACAGTGATAAAAACCAATATAAATCTACCAAGCAATTTGGTTAATGGGACATTGCTTTGGATTGATGTGGACAGTGAAAAAGTATTTCATAGTAGTAAACGGTTTGATGTAGTTGAATTCACGGAACATGATTCTAATTATTTGGGAGAAAGTGAAGAAGTGTTTTCGGCAAGTCAACAAAAACTTGACTCGATCATAAAACAGATTGATGGATCTGAAAGAATTTTTGGAATCTATTTAAAAGGCAATCATTATCAAACCGAAGCAAGTAAAAGTACGATTAATGCAGAAGTATTATTTTTCAGTACTTGGGAAAAGTTGCGAGATTATGCTGAAGAATATTTTAAAAAGTTTGATCAGATAGAAGTCGAAAGAAAAGAGGAAAAAGAGCGAAGAAAGCAAGCTAAAAAGGAATGGCTTGAAAGGGGAAGACGCTTTTTAAGAAAATAGTAGGTTAGTGAATTTCAAAACAACTTTATATTTGAGCCACTTCATATGTAATAAAAACGAGCTTGCTGATCAAGTTTTATTATTCATCTTTATCCGTTATAATCCAACAATACTCCTCAGAAATTTACCAATCGAGGGCTGGGACAAGCCAGAGCATCAGACTCTAGTATCCCAGTCCTCTCTATCTTTTAGCTTGGATAAATAGACCACATATCATATCCATTTCCGAATCATTTTTGCTATCAATTTAATCTTTTTTGATAGCGTTTTAAAAAAATGAGTATATTAATCTCTAAAATATATTGAATGAATTGATCTATTCGTGTGTTTTGGTTTACAATGTTAGATATTGGCGAATTTTGGAATTGATAAATGTGAAGATAGAGAGAAGGCATACATAAATGAATAATAAAAAATTGCTCATTATAAATATTATAACATTGATTGTTTTTATAGTAGTTGTTGGAATTGGTTTGAACCAATCAGGGTATACAAAATCTGATTCTAATCAAACGGATGAAAAAGTGGAAAATAATGAAGTGGTTGGGATTGACAGAGTGATGCAGTTCGTTTCACTCAAACAAAGTATTTTGCAAACGAAATTGCCAGCATTACAACTTGCAACCGAAGAAGAACCAGAAGAAGACGAAGAAAAAGACATGATGGAACTGGAAGATGAAGAGGAGGAAAATTTAACTAACGATATTGCAGTTGACCCAGACCTAAATGTTCAAGATAATAATGTTGGTGGCAGTAATCAGAATCAGGTAACTAATCCTAGTATAGGTAATGCTGGTATTGAATCAGGGGGGAGTTCAGGTTCAAAAAGTAACACAGAAGATAATTTAGGGTCTGAAAATAATACAGGAAATAATATTGGCTCAGAAACAGAGAATGGGAATAACAAAGGATCAGAGAATAATACAGAAAATACACCAAATTCAGGGAATGATACAGAAAATAATACAGAAAATGAATCAAATTTAGGGAATGATACAGAAAATAACACAGAAAATGAATCAAACTCAGAGAATGATACAGAAAATAATACAGGCCCAGAAAATAGTAAAGATAATGATATAGACTCAGGAAATGGAACAGACTCGGATGTTGATACAGGGGGGAATTCAGGATCTGAGAACAAACCGGATCAAGATTCGGAAAATAACGAAGGAAATGAACCAAAAGGTTAAAGGTGTGATTTACATCACGGTCATAGTGTAAATGTTTGTGTTAATATGAAACTAGCCTAATTGGAAGGAAGTTATCATATGAGTATGGGATTAATTATCTTTTTAATTATATTATTTATTATCACAATGCTTTTAACCTTTTATGCGTTCAAGATCGAGGAAGCAAAAATGAAGCATTATAAAGATGCTGGAGACACTGTAAAAGACGAACTGAAACGATCGTTAGAGTATGAAGCTACTTCAGTAAAAAAATACATTCCTATTCAAATATGGATGTATGTCATTACAACCATCATCTCAATTGCTTTGATTGTTTATTATTTCCTTAAATGAGTGAATTTCATAATTACCAAAATCAGACGATACGGTACTGTATGTAGTTAAGAATGGTTCAACGAAACTACATATAGTACTGGATTGGCTATAAATTCGTATGATGAAATTCACTAAAATAGAAAGACAAATGTAGTAAAACTTTAGATATTACCTTAGTTTTACTACATTTTTTATATAAAAACATCGCATACTACACTTGTAGGAGGGATGTTAAGTGAGATTTATTCTATTGTCATTTTTATTGTTTTTTATCCCAAGCGAAATAACCGCGAGCAGTTTGACTGTGACAGATAAAGAGAAAGTAATCGAACTGGTGGATCGAGAATATTATTCAATCCCATACACGAATCAAATCTTTTTTAACCATGAGAAAGTGGATCATTTAGTCACTCAAATAAACGAAGTAGTGTTTAGATCGCCTATCAATGCTTCATTAGATGAAACAGGAGAAATTATGGATGGAATACCAGGTGTTCGCCTAAATAAAGAAAAGTTCCTAACCTCATTTATAAAATACTTTTACAATGGAGAATCAACTACAATTGAGATCCCAAAATTGCCTGTTTATCCGCAAGTTAGTAGTGAATTGCTTGCAGAAATTAACGTGAATCAGATTGGGCATTATGTAACATATTACGATGAAAAGAATGTAGAACGTTCGCATAATATTTTATTATCGACTTTGGCGATTAATAACCATGTCATTTTTCCTGGGGAAGAATTTTCATTTAATCAAGTCGTAGGTGAACGTACCAAGGAGAAAGGATATCAGAAAGCACCTGTCATTGTAAAAGGTGAATTAGCCGAAGATATTGGTGGGGGAATCTGTCAAGTATCTTCCACTTTATTTAATGCTGTTCATTTAAGGGGAATTCAAATGGTGGAACGTTATTCCCATAGTCGAAAGGTTCCTTATGTACCACCGGGAAAAGACGCTACTGTTAGTTGGTGGGGTCCAGATTTTGTATTTAAAAATAACTATAATCAACCAATTTTAATTAGAGCCTCATCAAAAAATGGGAAGATGGAAGTAAAAATATTTTCGACTGAAGATGTTCGTTTAAGACAGTAAAAATGGACCCACTTTTTTAAAAAAGTAGGCCCAAACGGATAAAGTTAATCCTTGTGTAATTGCAGATCTAAATTGATTTTTACTTTTTCACTTACGAGGACACCGCCAGTCTCCAAAGTTGAATTCCAACTAAGTCCAAAATCAGCACGATTAATTTCAGTATCAGCACTGAATCCAGCAACATCGTCAACTTGCCCTTCAAACAAAACATTAAATGTGATTAATTTTGATACACCATGCATATCAAAATCGCCTGTTACATCATAAGTATCGGAAGTTTTCTGGACAATATTTGTTGCAGTAAATGTTATTTCGGGATACTTATCAACTTCAAAGAAATCCGCCGAGCGTAAATGCTCATCACGATCTTCCTTTCGTGTATCAATGCTACTTGCATCAATGATAAATTTGATTGAAGCATCTGTTAAATCATGTGGATCACCTTCAATATGAGCAGAAAAACGGTTGAAATTCCCCTTAACATTAGAAATCATCATATGTCTTACTGAAAATTCAACTACACTATGCGTTTCATCAACTGTCCATTGTTCTCTTGCCATTTCATATACCTCCTAATGTTATACACTGTATACGGTAAACGATTGTTAAGTGATATACACTTGATAAGGATAATCCTTCAATTGCAGGATTATCCTTAGCTATTCATCTGTCTAAACATCTTACATATATAAGAATAACGTTTCTGGATGATCATGATTGGTAATCATTAATAATATTTTACCTTCATCTAAATCTTCCTCAAGACTTTCCGATTCTAATTCGGAAAAACCAATTTCTTGTAATTTGTTTCTTAATTCATCACCTTTTTTGTTAAATAGGTTTTCCACAGCAACTCCGAAATCCATTTCTGATAATCCAATCGTATTTGCATCTGCATTAGATGCAATTCGGTTTGTTCGTTCATCATCGTGTGACAAAATATAAATGTCTTCTTTGTCAATTCCCCTGTTCACCAATAACTTTACGTCATCTTGTAGTTTCTCATCATTTGTGTATTCTTTAAGATATGGTTTCAATTGATATTTCCTCCTCATTTATTTACTTAGTCCATTATCTTCCCTTATTTGATAGAGATAAACATTCATTACTGAAAACGTGATCATTTGCCTTAGCCTTATTTAATTTGATAAATTGGATTAAGAAGGTTATAACTTTTGTAACAATGATAATAATAATAAATAGGTACAATATTGGGAGGAGAATGAATGTTATGGGGAATATAACTAAGAAAATTGTACAACAATCATTGGATGCCTTAGCTGAGGATGAATCATTTTTGCCAGAATTACATGGACAATCACGAGAAAAGGCATTTACTTCACTAGTATCCATTCTTTCTACACCAAATCATGTGCATAAATCCTTTTTACGAATTGCTTTAGAAGATGAAAGTGTTGTCAGAATTCCTTCGTTTCGTGTACAACATAATGATATTTTGGGACCCTATAAAGGTGGAATCAGGTTTCATGAATCGGTCAATGAAGAAGAAGTGATCACACTTGCTTCATTGATGACTTTAAAAAGTGCCTTACATGATGTACCTTTTGGCGGTGGAAAAGGTGGGGTCGTCATCAATCCAAGGGAATTTAGTGTGAAAGAATTAAATTTAATTTGTAAAAAATATGTGCAATATTTCAGTCAAATTATCGGACCACAAATTGATATACCCGCACCAGATGTTGGCACAGGTGCAAGGGAAATCGACTGGATGATGGGTGAATATAAAAGTATTCATCCCGTTGAAGAGTACTTGGCAAGCTTCACTGGAAAAAGTGTGGAAAATGGGGGATCTTTAGGACGCGAAGAAGCAACGGGAAAAGGGGTTTACTATACATTCAGATATTTATTCCATGACTTTTTAAATAAACATGATGTATGGATATCAGAACGTGAAAACCGTTTTGCTAAAATGGCGCTAGCACACAAAGATAAAGCAATGACACTCGCTTTTCAAGGATTTGGTAATGTGGGGTCTATTGCTGCATTAGATGCATATCAGTGTAAGCATTTAAATAATAAAATTGTTGCCGTAAGTGATCGAAATGTAACCTTATATAATAGTGAAGGTCTTGACATTCCAAGTTTAGTTGTTTTTGCCTGTAATAATAATGGTGACTTACCAAAAGATGAAACTGAATTGACTGTAGCAAATGTAAAAGCAGAAATCAAAGAGCGTGATGCAATTTTAAGCTTGGATATCGACACATTATTTTTAGCGGCGCTTGGTAATCAAATTCGTAAAGATAATATGAAAGATGTTAAAGCTAGCATTATTGTTGAAGGGGCTAACGATCCTGTCACTAGTGAAGCAGATCAATATCTAAATGATCATGGTACCTTGATTATTCCAGATATATTAGCAAATGCTGGTGGGGTGATTGTATCGTATTTTGAATGGATTCAAAGTAATGATACACAGTATTATAGTGAGGAAGAAATTTATCGTCGTCTATTTGAAAAGATGAGAACAACATTCGATCTCATTTATCCAAAGTTTTTTGGGAACCCATTTTCTCTTAGGGAAAATTGTTACATCCACTCTGTTACAAAGTTGTCTATTGTATTATATCGCCAAGGAAAACTTTATTAGAATAATGTGTTACTACAACGATCCTCTTCGTGTACACGCTAGGTACGAGTGGTTGCATGTTATGGCTAGTCTTGTAGATATAGGAGTGTCTATGAAATCCTATTCGTCGATACTCCTATAACTTTCCCTTTATCCAATTTCAAACTGACATTTTGCGAAATTCTTACTGCAAATAAGGTGTAACCATGTCAATTGCCTGTTGAAGTTTTTGGCTATTCTTCTGATACATTTGCTTAGATTGCTCATTTTCAGTTGCTAAAGCAAACAACTCTAAATCTGCTTGACTCTTTTTCATTGTTGCAAGTAAAAGTGGTTTTTCAGCAGGGGATGGGACAGCAATTTTATCATCATATAAATCCACTGTTAATTGCCCATCACTGTCAACTTGTCCAAGAAAGACATTTTCAATCGTAACATTGATTTTTTCTAATTCTGTTTCTAACCAACCTGGATTTAATGAAGCATTTGCCAAAGGTTCAAGTAACATTTTTCCATCCATGATGACCGTCTGTGTTTCCTTCATAGGAGCAACTTTAATGCCAAGATCTTTTGGTGTTAATGGTTGATTTTCCTTTTTAGGTAAGACACTTAACGTTCCAGAGGGTTCCATAAGAGCAAATTCAACATCTGCTACTTGAAATATATCCTTAGATCTGAGTTGTTCCAATAAATCTTCAGATGTGAAACCTTCCTTTTTTAGATTATCTTCCATTACTTTTCCATTCTGTATAAAAACAGCACTTTTCCCTTGAGTGAATTCTCGAAAAGTTTTACTTTTTAAAGAAATATAATCGACAAGAAGAGGAATGAGGAACCAAACAAGCATCGCGATTAAACCGTAAAAAATGTTGGACTTTAAATCAATAGAGTGAAGCGCAACGATTCCACCTAAAACAATGCCTGTAATATATTCAAAAATATTTAATTGGGATATTTGTTTTTTTCCTAACCATTTCGTAAAGAAGAATAAAACAATAAGTAGACTGATTGACCTAAGTACAATCACTAACCATTCAGGCATTATCGATCAGTTCCTTTCTTCATGTTTAAGTAGGATTATTTATACTGTGGTTCTTCACGTGCAAGATACATGACTTGTTTTTGTAAATCTTCTTTTATTTCAGAAATTAGCTTCTGCACTTGCTCAAAGGTTTCCTTCGTTTGTTGATCTTGGGTTTTGTTTGCTAAAATTTTTAAAGTTGCCTCAGCACTTTTAATGGAAGCATAGCAACTTTTCACTTCTGACCCAACAGTCATATCGAAAACACCTTCCTATCCTTTTGGTTTAAAAATGAGCGCTCCAAGTACCCCAAAAATAATGGCAGCGGAAATACCAGCACTCGTTACTTCGAATATTCCAGTGACAGCACCAATTAGTCCATGTTTTTCAGCCTCAGCCATTGCCCCATGGACTAACGAATTTCCAAAACTTGTAATTGGAACTGTTGCACCCGCTCCAGCAAAATCAATTAAAGGCTCATATAGTCCAAGTCCATCTAATATCGCTCCAGAAACAACTAATATCGTTAATGTATGTGCAGGAGTAAGTTTGAAAACATCAAACATAATTTGACCGATCACGCAAATGATTCCACCCACAACAAATGCCCAGAAAAATATCATGCTTCATCACGTCCTGACTCAATAGAAACGGCATGTGCAATACATGGGATACTATTATTTTGCTGGATACTTAATGGAGAATGAAGTGATCCTGTTGCAACAACAAGTATCCGGTTATACACACCTTGATGTATTAGTTTTAATAAGTGACCATATGTTACAACTGCTGAGCACGCTGATCCACTTGCTCCTGCTAAAACCGGTTGATCTTCCTTATAAATGATGATCCCACAATCATCATATTGCTCATCTGTAATTTCTAATCCATTTTTACGTAACAGATCTAGAGAAACCTCTCGCCCAACATGTCCTAAGTCTCCCGTGACAATGAGGTCATAATAGGAGGGGGGAACATTTCTTTCTTTTAGATGTGCCAAGATCGTATCAACTGCTGCAGGAGCCATGGCACTACCCATATTAAATGGATCTGTTATGCCCATATCAACAATTTTACCAATGGTTGCTGAAGTCACTTTTGCACCATTCCCTTCTTTAGCGATGAGCGCACAACCAGCACCTGTTACTGTCCATTGTGCTGTTGGTGGTTTTTGACCACCATATTCGGTGGGATAACGAAATTGTTTTTCGGCGGCAGCATTATGACTAGAACTCCCACTTAGTATATAATTGGCACCATGACTGTTGATCATAAAAGCTGATAAGGCCAAACTTTCCATTGACGTTGCACATGCACTAAATAATCCGAAATAAGGGATTCCCATTGTTCCAGCCGCAAAGTTTGTCGGGGTGATTTGATTGATCAGATCACCACTTATAAAAAACGATACTTGTTCTTTTTGAATATTACTTTTTTTGATGGCAATTTGGCATGCTTCTTCCATCATCAATTGTTGTGCTTTTTCAAATGAATCTTCTTTCAGCCACATATCATCATGTAAAAGATCAAAATCATTTCTTATCCGCCCATTTGCTTCAAAAGGCCCTCCAACCGTACCAGTAGAAATAATGGTTGGTTGATTTTCAAAAATCCAAGTACGATGACCAAGCAACATTAAAATCCACCCCATTGAATAAAAATTGTTTTAATAAGAGCGATAATAAATGCTGAAAAGACACCGTAAACGATGACAGGGCCAGCTAATTTCAACATATTCGTACCCACCCCTAAAATGAATCCTTCTGTACGATGTTCAATTGCAGATGAAATGACAGCATTACCGAAACCTGTTACAGGGACGGCTGTACCTGCACCAGCAAATTGACCAAAGCGGTCATAGACTCCAAATCCTGTCAATAGCATCGTGATAAAAATCAACGTAGCAACAGTCGGATTTCCCACTGTTTTTTCTGTGAAATCAAAAAAGTAAATATAAAATGTAGAAATGATTTGGCCAACCAAGCAAATAAATCCACCAACAAAAAAAGCTTTCAAACAATTTTTGAAGATTGGTCTTTTAGGTTCTCTTTGTTGCTGGAATGATTGATATGTTTGAGCTTCAGGTGTTAGTTTCTTTTTCTTTTCATCTGCCATTGGATTCACTCACTTTCAGTCATGTTTGTTCTTTATCTAATTTGACAATTTTCTTCAGCTTTTTATTTAGTTCTTTTTTTGAAATTGAATCGGAATGTATTTTTTCTTCTAATCGATCAAGCTCAAGGACAATTTTTTGATCAGTAGAAACAATCACATTGAGATCTGGGAATTTTTCGTCCATTTCCTTTTGGATTCTTTTTCTAATCTTTTCTAAGTTAAATCGCTTTAAATGATCTATTTCAAAAGCGATTACTAAGTCTTTCTCAGAATTTACTGCTTTAACGGTATTGATGTGATCGTGTTGACTTAATGTTCTTTTAGCTGTGTTTGCTTTTTCTTGTGCCAATGCTTCAGTTGTTTTAACGTTTGTAAATTGAATATCGATATTTGAGGTCGATTCCATATTTGGCTTTTTTCCACAACCTACAAATAAAAGAAGAATACAGATTATGATCAAAGTTCTATACCAATACATGTTTTCACCCGCTTTTTAATAGGGAGGGGGCAATGGGCCGCTCACTCCCTATGAACCATTCATTTAGAATCCTTTATATTGTGGCTCTTCTTGTTCAATTTGTTGGACTCTAGGTTCTATACTTTGTAAAATTGCTGTTGTTTGCTGTGCTGCATTTTCATACAATTTTTTAGCTTCTTTATTTTCAGTTTGTAAAGCAAATTGTTCAAAACTGGCTTGAGCACTTTTTAACCCAGCAATGGTTTGTTTGACTTGACTACCTACTGTCATAAAAATCCTCCTTTTATTTTCCTGGTCACACTAGATATCTTGCTATGAATGGGGATAAATATACATTTATTTTCTAAAAAATAGCGGCTATTTCTAGGAATTGTCATATCCATTGATTGGTATTCACTTTCAGAAATCGGATGAATGCGTTATGATATGAAGAAGTTATCAAACAAAACTGAGGTGTATATTTAATGAAAACATTTATGTTAAAGGCCATAGATATTATTGAAAATAGTAGTCGAAAAAAGGTTGAATTGATTGATGGTTTGATTATTAATCGAGAAGATGAAGAAAATCAGTGGATCATCGAGGCATATATAGATCAAAAATATTTAAATTATTTTCAAGAACTTCAAAACCAAAATGAGAAAGTAATGATTGAGGTTAAAATTACGAAAGAAACGAATGATCCAGCTACATTCATAACATCAATGATTGGTTTAAATAAAATTGGCACGCAAATGAACGTGTTATTTAAGGGGACGATTGCTGTTGATCAATATAATAGTGGAATGGAACAAGCATTGAAGTCCTTGATAGATCAAGGTTATCAAGGAGAAGAGTTGTTAGGAGAATTTAAAGCTTTGCTTCAAAAACAATAGGATATTTTTATATGAAAAGACAAAAAGTCATATCGTCTTCAAACAATGAAAAGATACTGATATACTGGAAACCAATTGAACAGAATCTAAACATTTTACAAAAAATGCCGAAATAATAAGAGATAGTTTATTAAGGAGAAGTAAATGCATAAGAATAAAAGACTTAAAAAATTAACTAATAAATTATCGCCCGTC
>Ga0209487_1002760_pt1 | contig 14120 bp, 11 predicted proteins | sample Poulit2012_FD_187524 | JGI IMG/M metagenome (GOLD analysis project Ga0209487, IMG submission 187524) | Agricultural soil microbial communities from Georgia to study Nitrogen management - Poultry litter 2012 (SPAdes) (version 2) | ecosystem: Environmental > Terrestrial > Soil > Agricultural land... | reverse complement strand
ACAGTGAGCATGAGTGCGAGCAGCAGCGGAAGTACCCACACCCAGTGGTGATACCAGGAAAACGGCGAAATCAGACACGAAGAAATACCGGTCAGCGCCATGGCGATGGTGCCGTTGTGCCGCTTGCACGCAAGCGATACCGCGATGCAGGTCAGTGCGAAGACAACCACGATGGCGAGAATCCACCAGAGACCGCCTTCGATGTTGAATTCGCGCTCTAGAATAGAGCGGATTGATTGCGCCCCGGGATTTGTGTGATCGCCGACGCGCGAGGAATCAAAGATGGCGCGTTCCCAGAAATCCTGGGCATCGGGGATCGTGATAAAGCCGATCCCCACGGTCAGCGCAAAAGTCACCACGGAGATACCTGCTGCCCACCAGCGACGCTGAAATAACAAGACTAAGCCCAAAAATGCAGGGGTTAGCTTCAAACCTGCGGCAAGGCCGATGCCAATGCCAGGCAGACGCCGCTTGGGCAAGAAATCTAGGGCCACCAGGAGCATTAAGAAGATGTTGATCTGGCCGAAGAACAGCGTGCCATGAAAAGGCGCGAGAGCTAGCGCAGCGGCGGTGAGCAGGAGAGAAAGCAGCCAATTAGACGCGCGGTAGCCGTAGCCGCGCTCGCGGAAGACCAGTAAAAAGACAGTGAAAAGCGCGAGCGTCGTGCCTGCCTGCCACAGGATAACCAGCCAATTTTCGCTCAAATAACTCAGCGCCATAAAAATGGTGCCGGCGAAAGGCGGGTAGGTGAAAGGCAATTTGCCGACGTAGGCTGCATCGTAAAGCTGCCCGCCCGAGGCAACATCTGTGCCTGCCGCAGCATAGATATAAAGGTCCAAAGGCACACGCCACGTCAAAGCGTGGCGGCCATCAAAGTGGAGAATCTGAAAGACTGCCCACGCCGCAAACGCGGCTAGGGCAAGGGCTAGGGAAGTGACTCCCCAGGTCTTTTTCACGCTTGGTATCTCTATCTACTCGTGTGGCAACAGTTGCATTAGAACTCCACCAAGCGTACTCGCAGATTTTTATTTGCGCCGCATCTGCTTTGTCGCAGGCTGGTCATTGCGCGACATATCTTCATCGTCAGCATAGAGGCCCTCGCGGCGCGAAATACGTGTCATGCGCTGGGCCGTGACCGGGCTGGTAGCCAAAGCGAAGACAACCAGCAAGAATAAAATGCCTAAGTCACCGCGCTCAGCAACGCCGAAAGACTCGGAGCCGGTCACGCGAATACCTGCGCCCAGGATGGTGAAAATCAAGCCCACGGTCTGCGGCTTGGTGACAAAGTGAATGCGCGACATCGGATCTTGGAAACGCGCCACGCCAATCGCTGCGGACAACACCAGCAGCGCACCGGCGAAAATCAAGATAAGGGAAACAACATCGGCAAAAAGTGCGTAACTCATTAGTTATCCCTCTTCCTAAAGCGAGTGACAGAAACCGTGGAAATAAAGCCCAGCAGCGCAACCACCAGCATGGCATTAGTCACCGTGGTATCCAGCGTCCAGCAGATGTAGACGGCTACGGCACACTGGAACATCGCGACGAATCCGTCCATGCCCACCAGGCGGTCCATGGAGTTTGGGCCTTTGACAATGCGCCAGGTGGTGAGAAGGAAGGAGATAACAAACATCGCCGCAGCGATAGACAAAAGCGAGTTATAAATTGCGGGATCCATTATTTGTGTTTCCCTTCGAAGATAGAAATCATGTGGCGCTCAAGGCTGACTAAGTTGGCGACTTCGCGATCGATATCAGCTTGTGTGGTGGCCTCAAGAACGTGCACGGTGAGCATTCGGTTCGCAATATCAATTTCTGCGACCGTGCCGCCGGGCTGCAGGTTGTACAAAACCACGGCGAAGCTTAAGACCAGCTCATTTTCCACGCGCATCGGCCCGCGCAGAATTGCGTTCTTAGGTTTTTCACCGGGACGAATAGCAATCCATCCGACCTTGACCGAAGCCCATAACAATTCACCGGTCCAGATGAACATGTACCGGATGAGTCGACCCCAAGAGACATTGAGCTCGGAAATCGGCATCGCCGGCAGCGGCAGGAGGAAGACAATGCCAAGGCCGACCAGCATGCCGCCGAAGACATTAGCCCAGGTGACCTCGCCCATCAGCAGGCACCACATGATGGTCAGCCACAGGATGAACGTGGGACGGAAACGATGCCGTGCGCCAGTCAAATACTTGTTCACTAGTTCTCCTCCCCAGCATCAGTTGCCGTATCCGAAAAGGAAGCGGAGCCATTAGCTGCCGGCTCAGGTTCTGGAAGCGGGTGATTGCGGTTTTCAATCGAATCCCGGTCCAGGTAACGATCCTGCGGGTCCAAGTGCCGGGTGGGATCATCTGCGTGATCGCCTAAGACGGCATCTTGGTAAATCGACTGGTCTTGGGCCGACTCCGCCGAACGCGAAGTGACACCAGAGACAGGACCTGCGACAAAAGTAATGACAGTCGATGCCAGAACGAGCAAAGCAGTAGAACCAAACATGCCAAAAGGCAGGCGGCCAACATCGGCGCGTTCAGAGTAGGCGACTTCGTCGGTGACATCGGCAAGTGGTGCCGGACGAGCCAGGGCGACATGGCCTTCTGGGGCATCGGCGCGGTCACGCAAGAAGCCCTTCGACCAGACCAAAACCATGACGTACAGGGTCAGCAGCGAGGTAATGACTGCGCCGCCGATGAGAACCCAGGACATCCAGGTGCCATTATTCGCGCCGGCCTGCAGCAGCATAATCTTGCCCATAAAGCCCGAGAAAGGTGGAATGCCGCCCAGGTTCATGGCCGGGATGAAGTACAAGATGGCAATCACCGGCGCGGTGTAGAGCAAAGAGCCCAAACGCCGCAGCGAGGAAGTGCCAGATTGCCTTTCGATGAGACCCACGACCAAAAACAGTGCTGTCTGCACCAAAATGTGGTGCACGGCGTAGAAGATGGCGCCGGAGAGCCCCTGCGCGGTACCGAGTGCGACACCGAAGATCATGTAACCGATGTGACTGACCAAGGTAAATGACAACAAACGCTTGATATCGGTCTGCGCCATCGCGCCTAAAATACCGACGATCATTGTCGCCAGTGCCACCCACATCAGGAGCCCATCAAGTGAGCCGTCAGTAAAGACAGCCGAGCGCATGCGGATGATGGAGTAGACGCCGACCTTGGTCAAAAGGCCTGCGAAGACTGCGGTAACCAGCGCGGGTGCGGTGGGGTAGGAGTCGGGCAGCCAGGCATCGAGTGGCACCACGGCAGCTTTGATACCGAAGGCAACCAGCAGCACGCCGAAAATTGCGGTGCGTGTGCCCTCGGGGATTTCTTGGATGCGAATACCGATTTGCGCCATGTTCACGGTGCCCACGGCGGCATAGGTCAGGCCGATGCCGAGCAGGAAGATCATGGAGGAGACCATGGAGACCATGACGTAGCCGACACCAGCGCGCACGCGGGCAGGTGAAGCGCCCAAGGTCAGCAGCACATAGGACGCCACCAGGAAGATTTCAAAGCCGACATACAGGTTGAACAAGTCGCCGGCGAGGAAGGAGACATTCACGCCCATCGTCAAAAGCATGTAGGTCGGCAAAAAGACCGTGACCGGTTCATCTTTACCGCCATCGCGCACACCCTGCGAAATGGCGTACCACATCACGGAAAAGAGCACGATGGAGGAGGTAAAGAGCATGACCGTGGACAAACGGTCCGCGACCAAAGTAATACCAACTGGTGCATCCCAGCCGCCGACCTGCAGGGTTTGAATGCCGTCGATATCAGCTATCAACAACAAAGTCAGGCTGATAATTGACGAGAACGCCAGCATGAAGAAGGCCACCTGGGACTGCAAACGCTGAAAGCGTGCCAGCAGCAACGTCAGGGCTGCGCCCGCGACAGGAATCAAAACCGGCAGCGGGATGAGGAAGCTGGTGTAAGGAAGAAGCAGCTGTACAAAGGAGGTAATCAAATCACTCATCCTTGACCCCCTTTACGGGCTCTTCGAAGAAGCGCGGGCCGAAGGTATCGCCTTGCTTGGTATCACGGCCGGTCGTCGGATCAGAAGAAGCATCCAAGTCAGGGGCCGCAGATGGGCGCGTAGCTATCGATGCCACCGCTACGTCATCCACATCATCTTCAATAACGTCATCGGTGCGGTAGCGGTACTGACGATAAGCAAGCGTCAAGATAAATGCTGTCAACGCCATGGAAATAACAATCGCCGTCAAAATCATCGCCTGCGCCAGCGGATCCGCGATCTCTTCGCCGTGCGGCTGGGAATCACGGCCCATAATCGGAGGTGATCCGGCATCGCCGCCAGCCTGAATGATAATCAGGTTGACGCCGTTACCGATGAGCAAGATACCCAGCAGCATTTTCGTCATGGCGCGATCGAGTACCAAGTAAACGCCCGCGGCCATCAAAGCCCCGGAAGCGAGAAGAAACATGAGGTTGGCTTCCATTTACTTCTCCTTTCCGTCATTCTTAGGTTTTGGGGCATTCGGACCAGATGAGGAATCTGGTCCTTCTTTGCGGGGCGGGACTTCGGTTGGCATATCTATTTCTGCTGTACCGGTTGTATCCGTCGGTGCTTCTGACGTTGAGGAGGAGGGCATAGGAGCAGTGGTGCGCGCGGTGGCAACGGCTTTGACGCGAGCTTTACGCTGACGGTTTTTCCGTGCCAGAGAACGTGCGCGGTCACGGGCGCGCTGCTTACGAATTTCTTCTTCCTCATCGAGCTTGCCGCCCAAGGAGTGCAGGATGTGCATCGTCAAGCCAATGACCACGAGGTATACGCCGAGGTCGAAGACCAACGCCGAAGGCAAGGAGACTGATCCGACCAGCGGGATATCAATCGTGCCGTAGGCAGAAGCCAGCGGTGGAAGACCCCAGAGCATGGGGCCAAGTGCTGCAGCAATCGCGAAGAAGAGGCCTGCACCCATGATGCGGCCGCCATCGATAGGCAATGCTTCTTCCAACTCCGCGCGGCCACCGGCGAGGTAGCGCAAGATAAACGCCAAGGCTGCGACCAGACCGCCGGCGAAACCGCCGCCGGGTGCATTGTGGCCGGTGAAGAAGAAGTACAGCGACAACGCAATCATCGAAGGAAAGAGCACGCGCGTTGAAACATCAACCATCAGCGAACGGTTGAGCTGCTGCTCGGTCTCCACACCCGCTGCCAACCAGCGGCGTCCCGTGACGCGCAGGGTAGGGCGGCGGGATTCGCGGGTAAAGGACTGCGTGCGGTAGATAAGCGAGGCAACACCGGTCGCAGCGATAACCAGCACGGTGATTTCACCGAAGGTATCCCACGCACGGATATCAACCAGAAGAACGTTGACGGCATTGGCGCCGTGACCGATTTCCTTGGCCAAATCCGGCATGTGAATGGAGATGGATTCTTCCGTGCGGGCATTGACGGCGAACATGGTCAAAATGACCGTGAGCAGGCCGACGCCAATTGCCAACCAGGCGCGCATGCGGTTGTGGCGGGGTTCGCCGCGCCATTCGGTGTTCGGGGGCATTTTGCGCAGAACCAGCATGAACAAGACCATGATGATGGTCTCGACCAGAAGCTGCGTGAGTGCCAAATCCGGTGCGCCGTGCAGCGCGAAGATAAAGGACAGTCCGTAGCCGGTAATGCCGACGATGATGACGCCAGATAAACGGTTGTGCGTAATCGTGGAGCCCAGCGCCGCAGCAATGATGATGAACGCTGCGAAGAACTGCCACGGATTCTCCGCGACAATCATGCGCACATTGGTGAGATCACCGAAGATGATGGCGAAAGTCGGCAGCAGGATTAGACACACGAAAATCGTGGTCAGGTTCAGCTGCAGCGAGCCACGCTGAGTATTTGCCGTAATGCGCAGCGAGAGATTACGCAGGCCCACCAGGACGGCATCATAAGCGTTATCCGCATTGCCCAAGGCAGCGTATTCGCCCTGGAAAGGCTTGAGCAGGTGACGCTGCCAGTGCAGCAAGCAACCAGCCAGGATGATGACGGCGGAAATGCCCAACGCCAGGTTGAACCCGTGCCACAGGGAAAGGTCAGAACCTTCAGTGCCGTAGAGATGGTTCAAATGCTGGTTGATGGGATCGGACATGAACTTCGGGAAGAGACCGAAAAACACCGTCAGCGCAGTCAAGACAGTTGGAGCAATCCACAAGATCGGTTCAATCTTGTGCATCTTCTCCACGGCTTCAGAAGTTGCGCCGCCCTTGGTTGCAAAAGCCCCCCACAAAAATCGCAGCGCATAAGCCATGGTGAATACCGAGCCCAGGATGATTGCGATGAGCATCAGATTGCGCGGCATGCCAATGAGCAGTGGCTCATTCATGACCGAATCAATGACGGCTTCTTTGGTGACAAAACCGAACAGCGGCGGGATGCCCGCCATGGACAAGGCGGAGAGAATTGCCAGGCCAAAGATGAAAGGCTCTTTGCGCGCCAGGCCCGAAAGCTTGGGAATCTCACGCGTACCCGTGGCGTGGTCAATGGCGCCGACAATCATAAATAGCGTTGCCTTGAACAAAGAGTGCGCAAAGGTCAGCGCCAGCGCAGCCAGCATGGCCTCGCGTGAGCCGATGGCCATAATCGAGGTGATAAAGCCCAGCTGGGAGACAGTACCGTAAGCCAGTACCAGTTTGAGGTCGATTTGTTTCAGGGCCATCCAGCCGCCCATTAACATGGTGGCTAAGCCAATGGGGATGACCACCAAGTGCCAGGCAGAAACGCCGTTAAATTCCGGGGCAAGTCGTGCAACCAGGTAGATACCGGCCTTGACCATGGCGGCAGAGTGCAGATATGCCGAGACCGGAGTCGGGGCAGCCATTGCGCCGGGCAGCCAGAAGTGGAAGGGGATATTCGCGGACTTGGTCAGCGCACCGGCCAGAATCAGACACAGCGCCACGGTGACATAAGGGGTTTGTGCCCAGCCGTCGTAGTTGGTGATTTCGCTAAATTGCCACACGCCAGTTTGACGGCCCAAGATGATGATGCCGACCAACATAGCCAGACCACCAGCGGCAGTGACCATCAGCGCCTGGGTGGCAGAGCGGCGCGAGGATGCGCGCTCACCGTAGTACGCCACCAGCAGGAAGGACAGCACCGAGGTGATTTCCCAAAAGACGTACATCAACAGCAGGGAATCGGAGATGACCAGGCCATACATCGCGGTGGCAAAGCCGATCATTTCCGCACCGAAGAGGTTCAGGCGCCGGGGGACGGTATCAAAATAACCCCAACAATAAACTAGGACCAGCGCGCCGACCCCTAAGATGATGAGGGAGAAAAGCGCGGCTAGACCGTCGAGGCGAAAGTCTAGGTTGAGGTGCGCAGCCGGCATCCATTCGATGCTGGCTTTATGGTCTAAGTTGCCTTGGACCAGCTGTTGCACAACCCAGATAAAGCCTCCGGCTGGCACAAGGGCCAGGATTCCGAAGGCAGGCCGACCGAGCGTGTGGATCAAAAAAGGTGCACACAGCGTCGCGGCAATTAGAGCTAACAGCAATATCAGCACAGTATTCGGTGCTCTCCTACTTTAGTTAGCGAAGCAATAGAGCTCCTTAAAACGGACAGGGTAGGGGCCACCGGTTTTCCGTTTATCGACTTTCAACCCGCGCTGTCCCAGCGGCGGCAAAGCAACCTTTTTAAAATAGTGCTGTTTCACCTTGAATTACTGCAACATCTAAGGAATCACCAACATGGACTTGCGCATCTCGTGATGAGGGTTACTCAAAGAAACATGTTGAGGCGGCGTCGATAGAAAACGGCGCGGCCAACACGGCCAATAGTAGCGTGACGTGGGCTATTTTGAAAGATAACTTAAAAATATTCAGTATTATATAGGGCGGGTGCGGACTTTCTGTCGATCAACAGTTGACGTGATTTTGCTGTGATCATGCTGTGCGCTGGTTCGTTGTGGATGTCTCGGGGCTTTTAAGGATGCGGAGCAGAGCTTTTCGATGGCCCAATCGCCCCTTTTGTAATCTTTGCCACTGCATGGGGCAGTGGGTGGCTAGTGGAAGCGCGTGAGAAATAACGCCTCGGTTTGCACCATGTGCTCAATTTCTGCGGGGTCGACGGATTCTTGCGGGGAGTGAATGGCAGAGGTCAAATCAGCTGCGCCGAAAAGGGCTATCTCTGAGTCGGGGAAAGCTTCGTGTAGCTCCACCGTCAAGGGGATGGAACCGCCGGTGCCGATTTCGCTGGCATCCATGCCGTAGGCATCGGACATGCACTCGCGCAAGAGGTTGAGAATCTCCCCATCTTCATCGGCAGCATAGGAGCGGTTGATGGCCAAGATTTCGGCATCGACCTGCGCGCCCCACGGCGTGTGCTTTTGCAGGTGTTCGATAAGTAGTTTCGCAGTTTTGGCAGTGGTGATGCGCTTGCCGGCGCTATTGCGCTGCCGTGGTGGCACACGCAGGTTCAAATGTGCCTGGGCGGTGGCGGGGACGGCGTTGATGGCATCTTCGACGGGCGTGGAAGAAAACCCGGTAATAGAAACCGCTGGGCGTGCCCAGATGAAACTCGCGATATCTCCCTCGGGCAATTCGGTCCCGTCGAGCATGCCGGTATCTGCGCGGAATTTTTCCTCAGGGTATTCTTCACCGCCCCACTCGCCGGTGCAGTCTACGCCATCGATGACGCAGCGGCCTTCTTCATCGCGGACGGAATCGAGGGTGCGAATGAGCGCTGCGACGGCGTCGACAGCAGCGCCACCGAATTTGCCGGAGTGCACCGGCGCTTCCATGGTTTCGCAGTGCACGCGAATTTGCGCCGATCCGCGTTGCAAGGTGACTATCGATGGCACCCCAGGCTCCGCATTGCCGGTATCGACGACGAAGATGGCTTCAGCCTCGAAAAGCTCTGGTCGTTCTTCTAAAAGGTGCTTGAGGCCGAGTCCGCCGTTTTCTTCCGAGCCTTCAATGACGAATTTGATAGTCGGCAGGTTAGGTGCGTCTTTGATGAGGCGCAGAACTTCCAGGTGCATGGCGATGTGCCCTTTGCAGTCCGCGGTTCCGCGTCCCCACCACCGTCCGTCTTTTTCGGTGATTTCCAAAGGCTCATGGTCCCAGTCTTCGCGTGGTCCTAAAGGCACAATGTCATGGTGGGCATAGAGCAACACCGTGCGCTCATTGGCTGGGTCACCGGGTATCTCGCCGAGGATAGCTAGGGATTTATCAATCCCTTCGATGATCTGGGTTGTGGCGCCGACCTTGACAAACGCATCGTGTACCCACTGCGCGCAGGCTTCATAGTGTGCGCGCAGTGAGGAGTCCACATGTACGGACTCGAAGGCAACCATCTGCGAGAGGTCATCAAAGATACGTTGTCTGGAGGGGCTAAACATAAAAATAGCTTAGCCCCAAAAAATGTGGCCAAGCTAGAAAGACCCTTATACGTAGGTACTGTAATTGCTGCTGTAACTACAGGTAGCGCTGCAGAAATAGGGCTTCGGCGATAGCGATGTGTTCAATCTCTGATGGATCGACGGATTCATTGGGAGAGTGGATAGCGCATAGTGGCTCTTCGACACCGAACAGTGCAATCTCTGCATTCGGGTGTGCATCTTGGAGCTCGACCGTGAGCGGAATGGAGCCGCCCATGCCGGTTGTCGTGGTTTCTTTGCCATAAGAATCAGCCAGGCACTGCTCGAGAACCTTCAGCGCCGGCTTGGTGAGGTCAGTTTCGAAGCCGCGTGCAGCTTCGATAATCTCAGCGGTGATGTGTGCGCCGAAAGGAGTGTGTGCCTTTAGGTGTGCAATAACAGCTTCGGCAATTTCCTGTGGGTCGGAGGCTGCGGGCACGCGCACATTAAGCAACGCTTCCGCTGTTGCAGGCACTGCATTGACCGCTTGGTCAACAGGTGTGGAGGTAAAACCGGTAACGGTGACCGAAGGACGCGCCCAGACCAAGTCGCCAGGATTGGTGTTTTCATCGCCGGCAATTTCTGTGCCTTCCAGCAAACGGGCATCTTTACGGAATTCTTCAGCTGGGTAAGGACGGCCCTCCCACTTAGCTGCAGAATCGGTCCCGTCGATAACGGTGGCACCGGAGGCATCGTAAAGCGAATCTAGCGTGCGCATCAACGCCTTAACTGCATCTGGTGCTGCACCACCGAACTGGCCGGAGTGTGCGGGGCTCGAGAGCGTATCCATCTGCACGCGAACCTGGGCCGAGCCACGCAGAGAAGACGTCAAGGTCGGCTCACCCACGGCCCAGTTGCCGCAATCGGCAATCAAGATGGCATCGGCAGCAAATGCTTCTGGGCTTTGCACAATCAGCTTGGACAGGCCAGCGCCGCCCATTTCTTCGGAGCCTTCAATAAGCACCTTGATATTAAGGTCTGAACCGCCTGCTTCATCTAGCGCGCGCAACGCGGCTAGGTGCATAATCACATTGCCCTTGCAGTCTGCTGCACCGCGGGCATACCAACGGCCATCGCGCTCAGTGAGGGTAAACGGATCAGATTCCCACTTATCGAGGTCACCTGCCGGAACCACGTCATAGTGCGAATAGAGGAGGACAGTCTTGGCGCCTTCCTTGCCGGCGCGGGTGCCCAGAAGCGTGACGGAGCCATCTTCGGTAACGTGTTCTTCTACCTCAAGACCTGCTTCTTGCAGGGCCGTGGAAACCCACGTCTTCGCGCCGTCCATCTGGTCTTTGAGTTCGGCAAAAGTGTGAACCGAATTGAAACTAACAAGTTCAGATAATTGGGCGAAGATTTTCTCGCGATCGCCTTGAATAATTTCCTTAATATCAGTCATGTTCCCCAACTTACACCGCGGGCTTGTTCCATTACATGGAATGACCAAGAATGGCAGGGAATGCGACGAAATTGACTGTGTCGGGAGCTTCTGATCCGATGCTGCCAACCAGGAGAGAAAATAATGAGATGTGCAGCCACGCTGGTGAGCTGGAGATTTATGATCTCCAGTACCTTTTTTCTTGCACTCGAGGGGGCTGAGTGCCAGAATGGTTGCTGACACCAGGTTGAGGTTGGTACACACTCACCAATCCTGCCGTCGCGGGCGCCTGCGTGGAACATAAACCTTGAGTGAAACCCAATCTAGGAGATTAAAACACTATGGCAAAGATTATTGCCTTCGATGAAGAGGCACGTCGTGGTCTTGAGAGTGGTCTTAACACTCTGGCAGATGCAGTAAAGGTGACACTTGGACCAAAGGGACGCAACGTCGTTTTGGAGAAGAGCTGGGGCGCTCCAACCATTACTAATGACGGTGTTTCCATCGCTCGCGAAATTGAGCTCGAGGATCCATACGAAAAGATCGGCGCTGAGCTGGTTAAGGAAGTTGCGAAGAAGACCGATGACGTCGCTGGCGACGGCACTACCACCGCAACCGTTCTGGCTCAGGCTCTGGTTCGCGAAGGCCTGCGCAACGTAGCAGCTGGCTCTAACCCAATGGGCATCAAGCGCGGCATTGAAGCAGCAACCAAGACTGTTGTTGAAGCTCTTCTGGCTTCCGCTAAGGAAATTGAAACCCAGGAGCAGATCGCTACCACCGCTGGTATTTCCGCAGCGGACCCAGCAATTGGCGAGAAGATCGCTGAAGCTATGTACACCGTCGGCAATGGCGCTGTAAACAAGGACTCCGTCATCACCGTTGAAGAGTCCAACACTTTCGGAGTTGACCTTGAGGTCACCGAAGGTATGCGCTTCGACAAGGGCTACATCTCTGGCTACTTCGCAACCGACGTTGAGCGTCAGGAAGCAGTCCTCGAAGACCCATACATCCTGCTGGTCTCCTCCAAGATTGCAAACATCAAGGACCTTGTTCCACTTTTGGAGAAGGTCATGCAGTCCGGCAAGCCACTTTTGATCATCGCTGAAGATGTCGAGGGCGAAGCACTGTCCACCCTGGTTGTTAATAAGATCCGCGGCACCTTCAAGTCTGTTGCTGTTAAGGCACCTGGCTTCGGCGACCGCCGCAAGGCAACCCTGCAGGACATGGCTATCTTGACCGGCGGCCAGGTCATCTCTGAAGAGGTTGGCCTGTCCCTAGAGACCGCTGACCTGCCATTGCTGGGTCAGGCACGCAAGGTTGTTGTCACCAAGGATGAAACCACTATCGTTCAGGGTGCTGGCTCCCAGGAGCAGATCGACGGCCGCATCAAGCAAATCCGCGCTGAGATCGACAACTCCGATTCCGATTACGACCGTGAGAAGCTGCAGGAGCGCTTGGCTAAGCTCTCCGGCGGTGTCGCAGTCCTGAAGGTTGGCGCTGCAACTGAGGTTGAACTCAAGGAGCGCAAGCACCGCATTGAGGACGCAGTCCGCAACGCAAAGGCTGCTGTTGAAGAGGGCATCGTTGCTGGCGGTGGCGTAGCGCTGCTGCAGGCTGCTGCTGCTCTGGATTCCCTCGAGCTGACCGGTGATGAGGCAACCGGTGCGAACATCGTTCGCTCTGCACTGTCTGCTCCGCTGAAGCAGATTGCTTTCAACGCTGGTCTCGAGCCGGGCGTTGTCGCTGACAAGGTTGCGTCCCTGCCTGACGGCCAGGGCCTGAACGCTCAGACCGGCGAGTACGTTGACCTGATGGAAGCTGGCATCAACGACCCAGTTAAGGTCACCCGCTCTGCATTGCAGAATGCTACCTCGATTGCTGCACTGTTCCTCACCACTGAGGCAGTTGTTGCTGACAAGCCAGAGCCAAACGCTCCAGCTATGCCAGACGCTGACGCAATGGGCGGCATGGGCTTCTAATTCCATCCCCGCTATAAACGCGGCACAGCGCTTTTAGCGCTTGTCTAAAGCCCACCGTTTCCTTTTCTCGGAAGCGGTGGGCTTTGTCGTGTCGACTGAAGTGCAGAAAGCGCACAGGCCTCAGTGCCAGTATCGTCCCCATCTCAAGTTGGTAACAAAATGTAAGTTCGGCCTCAAAACTAGCTAGATGATGCGTATCAATTAAAGATACAAACCTATTCCAAGCCCCGAGTTTCCCATAAGGTTTCAATCAATTTTTCGCTACCTCCGGCGGGGTTGAAAATTTGAAGTGGGCTTAAACTAGCCCCGAATTTGGGTAGTGGTGCCTGGATTCTTAAAACTTTTTGACCAAAATTTCAGGCACATAACGGCCGCCTGTCAATAGTTTAAGCGTAAACCATTATTTACCTTGGTAAATTCTGCAAAACTCCACGTTAACACCACATTAAACCCGCAGCTCAGGATCTCAACTATATGCCCAGCAATTATTGCCAATTAAGCTTCCGAAGGAAGGTAAGGCTGCCTTTAGTGCCCCGGGGTTATTTTCGTTAAAAACTTTTTTCTGTTTTGCCCTTGAAAAGTGACCCAATTGTGACAAGATACATGGAGTGACGCCCGATAGGGTGTCTGCAAATCCGCAAACACCTCCGGGCAAGAGTCCGGACTTCACATAGGAGACACACATGGATCTGTCTTTCGTCAAGGAACAGCTCGAAACCTTCGCTACCTTCGCTGGCGCTATCAAGGATTTCCTCCAGCTTCCTCCACAAATCTTGGACCAGCTTTCCAGCCTCTCCTCTGATGCTCCAGAGGCTCCCGAGGCTCCCGAGGCTCCCGAGGCTCCTGCGGGTGGTGAAGACGGCGAATAATTCGTCTGTCTCTCACAGATTTTTAAGTTAAAAAATTATTTCAGTGCACGACAATGAGTCTGATGTGCTGAATGACTAAAGGAGTAAACAATGTCAGAATTTCTTGAAACCTGGAACACCCTGTCCTCCGGTGACGACAGCATCTTCGCTTCTCTGCTTGATATCCTAGGCAATGCCGGTACTTGGGCTGGCGCCGCAGCTAAGCTGATTGGCCTGATTTCCTAGTCAACACCTAGTGGCTGCTAAGCCAGAGACTAGTTGAAAGCCCCCGCTCGAATAAGCGGGGGCTTTGTTGATCCAAGTTAGTAATAAATAGCGGGTTACTCACTGCGCCAGAAATACTTTTAGCGATTAAACTAGCAGCATGGCTGATATTAAAGATGATGAATTGCCAGTAATCGATCTGGCGAAGACCGACGGTTATGTCGTCGACGACTCGGACGAGGATGATCCGAGCCTGATTATGCCGGATGGTTCCGCCGTTCAAACTTGGCGCGAGAACTACCCGTATGAAGAGCGTATGTCGCG
>Ga0209487_1002758_pt1 | contig 14121 bp, 15 predicted proteins | sample Poulit2012_FD_187524 | JGI IMG/M metagenome (GOLD analysis project Ga0209487, IMG submission 187524) | Agricultural soil microbial communities from Georgia to study Nitrogen management - Poultry litter 2012 (SPAdes) (version 2) | ecosystem: Environmental > Terrestrial > Soil > Agricultural land... | reverse complement strand
TCGTAGGGGTGACCATCAATTTTTTTACAGGAGCAACCATAAGTACATCTGCTCCTTGAGATTGCAATGATTTAAGCATCGCCACCATCAGAGCGATAATGAGCATAATATCGAACAGCTCGACTCCGGCATTCAACAAGGCCTCAAAAACAGTCTGTAAACCATTGATGAAACTATTTGTAACACCTTGACCTTGTGCAGCTAAGATTCCCAATGTAAAAATACCCATTAATGAAGGAACGACAACCTCGCGTCTAAAAACAATGAACACTAGAATCATGACAATAACTGCTAGATAAACCCAATGGGAAGCTGTCAAAACGACATGACCTTCCATACATCCGCCACCTCATTTATTTAATGTTTTTTTAAATTTTTCATACCAACGTAAACTAACTACATTATTTGCATATGAATCAAGAAACCAAATGCTTTCTGTTTTTTTATAATATGTATGTCATTTGTAGGTGTGATTAATTTGCCTATATACGAGTAAACGTCAAATCGGAATAGACTCCCGCCGTCTGGCGAAAAGGGAGGAATTTTAATCAGTGTCACGTTGCATAATGGCGTATTAATACATGCTAATATAACACTGCACCGTTTTTTGTACGATTAGCCATTCATCAAGTGAATTATGTTAAAATTGAGTTAATTAAAAAAGCAAAAGGAGGAGAATCCTAATATGGGTTTAGCTTTGGACATTGCACGTATTTTATCACCTGTTGTGATTGTGGGTGGGATTGCACTTTTTGTAGTTATAAGAATGAAACATAAATATAAAAAAGGCACCCTGGGTAAGAAAAAGTCAAAAGGTGCTCAACAATTATTAGATGCTTTAATACCACTCGGAATGATGGTTGGTTGTGTTGTTGCTGTACTTCTTAGCATATTTTTTCCAATCTCTTTATCATCTAGCATTGGTTTGGGACCTGGTTTAGGATTATTATTTGGCTATTTCGCTTATGAAATTTATAGCAAAATGGAAGAAAGCTACTAGTAGAAAAGGTCATGGGGGCGTGGGCAATCTTGAAAAAACGTTTAATTATTCATCGCTTGTTGGAGAAGTTGATTGGAGCAGGTCTCTCCATATCAATCTTCTTCATCATCATACTCATCAGTAATCGTTTTAATCTGTTTGAATTCCATAAATTGATTGCAAGTCCAGAGATCTGGTTATTGTTTTTTGGTTACGGATTAATGAGCTCTATTGCCATAGATTTTATTAAAAGATGCCTACCTAAATCCTTTCATGGTAAACAGATATTCCTTTATATATTGTTCGGATATCTTATTTTTTTGATTTTGATGCCAACCGAATACGCGTTGATTGCCGGAACTGTAGGTGCTCTTTTCTCTTTACTTTTTTTACTTGGAAAAGAAAAATTACAACCATCTAAATGGTATAGCTGGATTGTATTCATTATTCCACTTGCGTGCATCGTGATGATTCCCTTTAATTTTACCAGTAAAGTGGGTTGGGATGAGGTGAGGGAAGACACATCTGTAGAGGTTGAATATGATTATTTTAATGGTGAGCATTTGATCCCCATTCATGGAGAGCAGGGTGAACGTATTTATTTTGACGTAAAACATCATTTCAACCAGGGCAGTAGCTATGGCATGTCTCTATATGATGAGAATGGAAATCATGAGGATGCATGAAGAAAATGATGGCGTGTCAAGCGTGGAATTTGAAGAAAAAACAACTAAATATATTGCTGTTCGAGCTATCAATGGAAGTGAAGGACGATTTCGGGTGGAATGGTGGAACAGGAAGGATGCAGGGGCTGATACTTTGTCTACCTTTACACACAATGGGCAAGAGATTGAAATTAATTATTTCTTTGAGGAAGTACTTGAATACACCAAGGCTAAGAGTAAGGATTCTGATCTGAATAATAAAGAAACCTTCACGGAATATGTATTAAAACCTTTTGAAGATAAATCTTCTCTTGACCAGGCTATGTTAAACGATATTGTTTCACCTACTTCAAGAACAGAACAACTAGGGAAAAATACGGTTCCATTACTTGAAAAACAAGAACAAATCAATCATTGGATTGAGGATGCGCTAAGGGATTCAATCGAACTATTGCCAGGTGAAGATGTAGCAATATATATTTTCCCAGTTAATCCTGAAGATTGGTTCACTATTGATAAATTAAAAGGAGTCGGAGGGTTTGCTTATTTTGAAAATAACATTGTGGTAGCGATTGATCCGTCCGTTCAAGAAAAAACATTAAAGTATACGGTTGCTCATGAAATATAATCATACTGTCAATATGTCTAATGGTGGTGAGCAAAGCGTTCATAGCGTGTTGGATGCAATTATTACAGAAGGAAAAGCAGACTCTTTTGCCAGTATTGTATATCCTGAAGTAGATGCTCCTTGGATAAATCCGCTATCAGATGATGAAGAAACGGCGGTTTTAAATGAATTAAGTGACAATGCCGATTCCTCTGATTGGAAACTTATCGATGATTTTTCATACGGCAATCATGCTAAAAATATTCCAAGATGGTCAAATTATAAAATAGGGTACCAAATCACTGAAAACTTTATTAAAAACAATACTGACATTCCTGTAAAAGAGTGGACAGTAATGACTGCAAAGAAAATTGTTGAACAGAGTGAATACAGTAATATAGTAGAGTGAATTTAAATTAAATGAGATTTGTATAATGGAATTTTAATGTAAGGCTTTACCTTACAGGTTAGATAAATATCATTGAAGGGGGAATCCGTTGAAAAAGTTATACTTTTTGTTATCTGTTGTTGTTGCAGTCGTTATTTTTTTCGTTTATATAGGTGTAGGAGAAAAAGATAATCATGTTACATCAGAAGAAACAGAGCCGGTGGAAAGTGTAAAAGAAACTGTCGATGTTATTTCAAATACTGACTTGCTTAATAAAATGCCTGATTATGAAAGGGAAGGCAAAGATTGTCAAGAATTAGATGATAACATTAAGCGTGGTGATTGTTTTCAAAAGGTGAATTCTTCTTACCTTATGTGGACTTTAAACGAAGAGAAGAATGAATTTTATTTTCCTTACCAATATGAACAAGATCACTGGGAAGATGTATTTTATTACAACATTGATGAAAACGATCAATTAGGTGAACTGCAAAAAACAGATTACTTTGAAGAGTATGAGGAAGATACAGCTAGAGTGCCACTTGGTGAGAAAGTACTCGAGGCTTATTGGTACGTCTTTTCTTCTATAATTCCAAAAGAAGGCCGTCCCACTTTAAAAAGAATATATTGGACAGATACGGGAGATGATTTTGTTTTTGGAGTAGGTAGAGAGAAAGAAAATGTCCAAGATTCGCTGTTGATGATTTCGGATAACATAGAACGATATTATACTGAAGAGAAAGCAATTTTGATACATGAATATGGTCATGTTTTAACCTTAAATGAAGAACAAGTACCGTTTGATGACATACTCTCTACTGAATATGATGAAAATGGCGAAGATAGTGAAGCCGTTGAAGAAGCAAAATCTAAATGCTCCACTTTCTATTCTAATTATGGGTGTATGAATGAGGATAGCTATCTGTATCATTATTACGAAGCCTTCTGGGCGGATAAAATGGATGATTTTGACGAGATTGATTGGGAAGCAAAAGATGATTATAAAGATTTTTTCTTTACGTATGAGAATGAATTTTTCAATAGTTATCAAGGCACTAATCCGCACGAAGATATAGCAGAGTCCTTTTCTTTTTTTGTAATGTTGAATAGTGAAGAGATAGAAAGAAATGATGACGTTAAGTATCAGAAACTTGACTTTTTCTATGATTACAATGAACTTATCGATTTAAGGGCGGCTATACTGGAAAATATCTATTTATTATCTGTTAAGGATGGGGAGTTTTACTAAGATTTTTCGCTTGTATTTTAGCAAAAGAATTATTCTTCATTTTCTTCAAGCTCAAGCCACGAAAGAACTTCATCAATGACTGAATTTATTTTTTCATCGATTTGATCGTCACCGTATTTTTCTTTTGCGGCTTCTATTTTATTGAGCACCTTGGAATCGAAATGAATGAGCGGGACGTCATTTTCAAGTTCGTTAAATAACTCGACCATGGCGTCGTATCCTTCCTGAATTCGATCAATGGCATCACTGTATTTTTGATAATCTTTTTCATTTGCTTTCATAAGTCATCACCTAATTATAGAGTGTCCAAAAGTGAAAGAATCATTTATTAGTGAAACAATAATGAACAGAATTGACAGATTCAAAGCTCGTAAATGTGATACACTAGCTGAAACATTTGGTGAGAATATGGCAATTTAACAAAGAGTTTTGAAATGAAAAGGAGAAATAACCATGATCATTCGCGAAATTGAAGAAAAAGATAATCAGAAAATGGAACAAATTATTAAACGTTCCTTGGAATCATTTGGTTTAGATATTCCGGGTACAGCCTATTTTGATCCCCAACTGAGCCATTTAGCAGAATTTTATAAAAAGCAGCCAAAGGCAAAATATTGGGTCGCCGTAGATGAAGAGGGTCATGTGCTTGGCGGTGTAGGAATTGGACCTTTTGGACAGGAAAAGGATGTTGGGGAATTGCAAAAATTATACGTTACCCCAGAAGCACAAGGAAAAGGGTTGGCAAAAAAACTGATGGAAGTGGCGCTTGATTTTGTTAAGGAACATTATACATATTGTTATTTAGAAACCTCCCATAAGTTAACAGTTGCGAACCACCTCTATAGCAAACTCGGATTCAAAGAACTAGACAAACCAATTGAAGGGTCGGAACACGGCACGATGGATAAGTGGTATATTAAAGAGTTTAAATCTAAATAAGTTGCAAAGGAATATAGATGCTTGCGTAGCATTATCGAAAATGTCAATGCTGGGACCTTAAAAATGAATCATCGGAGCGGCTTCTGGGCAGGTTCAAATATACAATATCCGTATTCTGAAGCCATAAGATAATTTTTCACGTCTATGTTCCCTGAGGAAGTGAATTCAATCAAAAGGGAAACTTAAACTGAGTCTAAGTTTCCCATTATAAGCAGTTGAAGTCAAGGTCGAGTCAGAGAAGTTCACCTTTCTCCTTGTTTTACGTACAAATGACACGTTACACGAACATGTTTTGAATCATTTCAAAGCATGTTTTTTTATTTGTGAAAATCTATAAATATTATAAGTTTTAAATGGTATATAGTTAGATTTATTTATTATTTTCAAAAAAATATTGCATAAAATTATAAGTATGTATATAATGTGCATATAGCATATATACATTATATGAACAGTGACATTAAAATTAAAAGGAGTATTCAATATGATTAGCACGGAAAATACGTCTGACGCTAAATTGGCTAAGTGTTGGATTTTATCTATAAGTCTGTTTTTGATTGTCCAATTCATATTTTTTCTTGTTGACGGTACAGGCTACGAGCCAAATATAAATGATAGTCAGCATTTATTTGCCAGGGCAGGAAGATGGATTTTGGATTCGAAGCTATTTACGGAATGGTTTGCTTTATACACTTTTCCGTTTTTCAATCTTTGTTTAGCAGTCCATATTATAGCTCTATTGATTCAAGCAGGACAGGATATAACAAGATTTTTTAAAAAATGACTGTGGGACATGGGGACAGCGTACCTGTCCCCATGTCCCACCGAAGAGGGATGGGCATGCAAATAATTATTTCGAACAGCTCTAAGGAGCCTATTTATGAACAAATCACAGATCAAATTAAGTCGTCTATTTTATCGGGGGAACTGCAGGAAGGTGATGCTATTCCTTCGATGCGGAGCCTGGCGAAGGATCTTCAGATTAGTGTGATTACGACGAAGCGAGCCTATGAAGAACTTGAAAAAGCGGGCTTTATCTATTCGATTGTTGGGAAAGGTTCGTTTGTCGCAGAGCAAAATTTAGAGGTGATTCGCGAGAAAAAGTTGAAAGTGATCGAGGAGCAGTTGGGTGCTGTTATTACCAATAGTAGAGAAATTGGATTATCTCTAGGAGAGCTGCAAGAGTTATTAGAAATTTTGTATGAGGGGTGAAACGAATGGAAAATGTGATTGACTTAAAAAATGTTTCAAAACGATTTAAAGGTTTTTCAATTAATAATATGGATTTGCAGGTGAAAAAGGGCTTTATAACAGGATTTATCGGAGCCAATGGAGCAGGAAAAACGACAACCATTAAAATGATGATGAATTTGTTAAAACCGGATGCTGGGGAGGTAAAACTTTTCGGATTAGATTATAAGACACATGAAAAAGAAATTAAGGAACGCATCGGCTTTGTTTATGATGGGAATGTATTTTTTGAGGGTATGAATTTAAAAGACATAAAACGTATTGTTGGACCGGCTTACAAGCGTTGGGATGATCGTTTATTTCATAAATACGTTGACCAATTCGAACTCCCACTTAATAAAGCGATTAAAAAGTTTTCGAAAGGAATGCAAATGAAGGCATCTCTGGCCTTAGCTCTATCGCATCATGCTGAATTGATTATGATGGATGAGCCGACAGCTGGGTTAGATCCTATTTTCAGGCGAGAGTTTTTGAATCTGGTGCAAGAATTAATGCTTGATGGTAATCGCACTATTTTCTTTTCTACACATATTACGACTGATTTAGACCGGATTGCCGACTATATCGCTTTTATCCAAGGTGGGAAATTAGTGTTTAATCAATCGATACACGAAGTAGCTGAGAATTATGCTCTCGTTAAAGGCGGCGTTGAGCTTTTAGATCGAGACACAGAAAAAGCGTTTGTTCATATTCACCGTGCGCCGACGGGATTTGAGGCATTAACGAATAATATAGCAGAGGTTGAAGAAACGTTTGGCGATACAGTCATTATTGAACGTGCGTCTTTGGAGGACGTCATGTATTACTTGGAAGGAGGCGTGCAACATGTTTAACTTAATAAGACGCGACCTCATCATACAGAAATGGCAGTTATTGATTTTCATTCCATTTATTCTAGTATTCATACTTACAAATTCGCATCCTATTTTGACTTTTCTTGTTTCAAGTATTTATATTCCGTTTAATGCTTACTATTATGATGAGAAAGCCGAAACGAATATATTGTTGAATTCGTTACCGTATACTCGAAAACAAATTATTGCATCACGTTATCTTAGCGCAATACTTTATATGTTGTTGTCTATCGTCTTGGTGAGTCTGTTTCTATTTATTTTTGGGAAAACTTTTACGCTGACTCATATAGCAATTGGTAGTGGTTTATTTATATTATTTGCTGCGTTTGCTTTTCCATTATTTTATTTATTAAAACAAGGTCATATATTTACAATTGTGCTGATCAGCTTCTTGGTATTAGTGGCACTCGGTCCAAGTGCTGCTGATTTTCTAACGGATTATATGCCGATGATTACAAATTTTATTGCGAGTCTCTCAACGATTACGTTATATACGGGATTAGCGCTTGGTGTTGCGATACTTTATGCTTTATCTTGGGGAGTATCAACGGTAGTTTATCAACGAAAAGCTTTTTAAACTATGTAAGTGAAGAGGTAAGTATTTTAGTTAATGTAAAAGCGAACGTGTTAAAGTAAATTTTTTCTACCAGCATAAGAAAATACGTAGATTTCAGGGGGCAGATGAGGGCTAGATATGCCCCCGATAGCATGCGGAGGCTCATCAGCAGAGAAGAATGAACTACAATTCTTCATAGAAAAGTTATGATTTATCTTTACCGGGTAAAGGTTTCTCGTTTTTTTAAAACTTTCCACTTAAGCAGATCAACATCATTCGATACCTTCCCATTGATAAAGTTATAAAAATCATTAGTTTTTTCTTCGATATATTTGGCTCTTTTCTTGGCTTCTTCTAATTATGCTTGAGCGATGTCTCTTTGTTTAACCATAATATTATAACGTTCTTTTATAGTTGATTCGCCTTCTAAGCAGAGGTTAATATACCTTTTTATATCTTCAATTGACATGCCACAATGTCGCAAATATTTAGCGCATAAAAGCTAGTTTAATGCCTCATCATCAAACAAACGGTTATTATTTTTATCGTGTTTTAAGTGAGGCACCAGGCTTTTGTCAGTATAATAACGGATGGTGTGCTCCGTTAAATTGAGTAATTCACTCGCTTCTTTAACAGTGTACATGCTGACCTCTCCTTAATGAAAACATCTCAGATATAAATTGCTCATAGTCGCCCAAAAGACTGACTATACCATTGCCCAGAGGCGACCATTTGCCTCACCTTATTTAATCGAACTGACTCATATTTCTCAAGCGCTCGGTTTCCTGCTTGTCTGTTGATTCCTTTGACGACGCATTTGCCTAATTCGGCTGCATCTTTAAGGGATGCATTAAATCCACTGGCAGTAATGGGGGCGGGAACATGGGCAGCATCCCCTACGAGAGCAATCCGTCCTCGAATAAGTCGCTCGGGAATATATTCCTTGATAGGCGTACCTGTGATGTTCCCAGTTTTTATTGCATGAAGCATAGCGGATGCCCATGGTTCAGGCCAATTGGCAGCCACTTGCCGAGTGAGTTCATTGCGTGTTTTTTTCGGTAAATCATCAGCGCTAAGTGAATGATGTACGACATCGCCTTCTATACAACCGAGACGACGTAATAAATCATTTCTTGAATGATCATACCATGTACAACCGATTCTTCGATTACCTGTATTACTATAACCGGTTCCTGAATCTATAATTGACCCGATTAAAAATCCGTTAAAACTATTTAAAAATTGGACTTCCGGGTGATGTGGACTGGGGCGTAATTCTTCTGGAAGGCTGTTTTCATCTGTAGAAGCAAGCCAAACCATGTACCCCGCGAAAGTTGCGTCCGGTTTATCCGGTGCGACATACCGGCGTACCATACTATGATGGCCATCAGCACCTATTAAAAGATCGCCGTAAACTTTTTCACCTTTTTCTGTTAAGGCCCAGGCAGCATCGTCATCTTGATCCACTACTTCGATTCGAGTATCGTAACGTAAATCAATATTTGAATACTTCTTTGCTTCCGCACGCAAGCGAGATTCGATTGATGACCAAAGCTGAACAGATTTCCTTCCACCCGACACAATTTGCCTTAAAAACTTTTCTATCTTGGATTGGCCAAATGTGACGCCATCGACCTGTAAGCCAGACCCCGTCCGTCCTTCTTCTCCAACCTTCTCTAGAATGATTACACTCACTCCTTCTCGAGCGAGAGCAATACCAGTCATAAGGCCAGAGAGCGATGCACCAACGATAACAGCAGAATCGTTTTGAGTTTCAAAATTACGGGATGTTTTTTCCATAAAAAAACATCTCCTTTACTTTAATCACATGTTTATATTTTAATCAGAGATTTTCTGATTTATATGATAGTTTAACTTGTAATATAGGTATAAGCCCTTCGAGAAACACGAAGTCAAAGAATAGGACTTTTAAATTGAATTATTTTGATGGAAGTAAATTTGAATCAGGTTGGAGAGAGCAAGCGTGGGAGAAAATTAATATGTACTCTCGTTCACATTATCTCATTTCCTGTGAATTTTAATCGAGAGGGGGGCTCTCTCGTTCAAAAGATCTCATTTCCTCTGCATTTTAATCGAGAGGGGGGCTCTCTCGTTCAAAAGACCTCATTTCCTGTGAATTTTAATCGAGAGGGGGGCTCTCTCGTTCAAAAAATCTCATTTCCTCTGCATTTTAATCGAGAGAAGAGCTCTCTCGTTCAAAAGATCTCATTTCCTCCGCACTTCAAACGAGAAAAGTCCCCCCTGAATTCATTAAAAATTTAACACACCAATAACATCCAAAAAGACAATAACAATTGCAACAGGAACCACATATTTAATAATCATAAACCAGGCGGCAAATATTTTATTCCCTAGCTTAGAGCCTTCGCTCATTTCCTCAAGAAGAACTTTCCTCGGAATTTTAAATGCTGTGAAAATCGCAATCGCTAAAGCACCTGTTGGCATGAGAATATTGGATACGAGATAGTCGGATAAATCAAACATCGTCATGTCAAAGAATGTCATATCGCTTAAGAGACCAAATGACAATGCAGACGGGATGCCAGCTAGGAAAATTAAGAGTCCTGTAATCCAAGTTGCTTTCTTTCTTGTTTCGTTTTTCCCTTTTGTGACGGCTGCTACAATAATTTCGACCATGGAAAAGGCCGAGGTAAATGTAGCAAATAAAAATAAAATCAAAAAGATAAAGAGAAAGATTTCGCCAAGTGGCATTTGACTAAACACAGCAGGGAGTACGACGAACAATAATCCTGGCCCTTCTGTAGGTTCAAATCCGAATGAAAAAACAGCTGGAAAAATGGCTAATCCGGCTAGAAGAGAAATCAAAATGTTCATCATGACAACGGTGAATGCTGATTTTGGTAAATCTTCCTGTTTAGATAAGTAGGAACTGTACGTTACCATGACGGACACTCCGACACTGATGGAAAAAAAAGACTGACCTAGCGCAAATAAGATGGTTTTAGAATTCAAACTTGAAAAATCAGGATACAGGAAGAAGGAAATCCCTTCACTAATATTATCCAATGTTAATGAACGAATAATCAAAATAATAAAAGCCATAAATAGAGCTGGCATCATAAATTTACTGACGCGCTCAATACCATTTTGAATACCTCTAGCGACGACGAGAATTGTAATGATCATAAACACGAATTGCGCTGAAATCGCGGTGAAAGGATTAGCAATTAAATCATCAAACAGGCCACCAAAATCATTTTGAAGAAGCCCGGATAAATTACCTGTAATCGTCTGAAAAATATATATCAGAATCCAACCACCGACAACACTATAAAAAGATAAAAGGATAAAGCAGGTAATCATGCCGAGAATGCCAACGTAATGCCACCCTGTATTTGGGGCAAATGTTTTATAAGCTCTGATCGCATCTTTTTCAGAGCCACGACCAATTAGAAATTCTGCTAGTAAAATGGGCATTCCTATGAAAATAGTGAAAATAATAAAGATAAAAAAGAATGCGCCCCCACCAGAGACACCTGTCATGTACGGGAATTTCCAAATTGCTCCAAGACCAATTGCAGAGCCTGCTGTTGCTAAAATAAAGCCTAATTTTGATGTCCATTGTTCTTTAGATGCACCCATAAAAAATCTCCTTATTGTTTTTGTCATATAACATTCTATTATAGGGAATAACCACTAATATGAAAAGGGATGATATAAAATTTTGGAAAAAGATAGTTTATTTCATGTAGACCTGTCATAATAAATAAAGAAAAATGATGAAGGAGAATATGAATGGGAGTTACTTCGATTGTATTTAGTATTTTGTTTATCGTAAATATTATTTTAGCTGGAATCATTATTTTTTTTGAACGGCAAAATGTAAGCACAACATGGGCATGGTTGATGGTGTTAGTTTTAATTCCGTTATTAGGTTTTATCCTCTATCTTATATTCAACAAGAATTTTTCTAGAAAGCATATGTTTTATTGGGCAGATAAAGACAAAGTCGGTATCAAAACTCAAGTATCAGAACAAATTAATTCAATCAAAAATGGAACATATAATTTTTATAATTCAATAAGTAAGTTATATAAAGACCATATTTTTATGCATCTTGAGAAAAATGGAGCGATTTTAACCGAAAATAATCATGTTGATATATACACTGATGGGCGGGAAAAGTTTGATGCGCTGCTTAAGGATATTCAGCAAGCTGAGGATCATATCCATATTCAGTATTATATTATTCATGATGACGGGTTAGGAACGGAATTGGTTGATGCTTTGACTGAAAAAGCAAAGCAGGGTGTTCAGGTACGTCTGTTGTATGATCATATGGGTTCCAGAGGCATTTCCAAAAATTTTTACAATGGGTTAAAAGCGGCAGGCGGTCTGGTTGAGGTCTTTTTTCCTCATTTTAATTATAACTACCGGAACCACCGAAAGTTAGCGATCATTGATGGAAGTATCGGTTATATCGGGGGATTTAATGTTGGTGATGAGTATCTTGGTTTAGATGAAAAGTTTGGGTATTGGCGGGATACACATCTTCGAACGGAAGGTAATGGGGTCCATGCATTGCAGACCCGGTTTATATTGGACTGGAATCAGGCTTCTAAAGAAAAAAACTTCACTTATGAAGCACGGTTTTTTCCGACGGTTCCTGAAGTTGGTCACGTCGGTATGCAAGTTGTCTCGAGTGGCCCAGATACGGAGTGGCAACATATAAAAAATGGTTATGTTAAAATGATTGTCACAGCTAAAAAGTATATTTACTTACAAACACCCTATTTTATACCGGATGATACGCTTTTAGATACACTGAAAATTGCCGCATTATCAGGAGTAGATGTTAGGATTATGATTCCGGACAAGCCTGACCACATGTTTGTTTATTGGGCAACACTGTCAAACATGGGGGAACTTCTGAGAGCAGGGGCTAAAGTGTATATTTATCAAAATGGTTTCATTCATGCGAAAACACTGATTGCGGATGACGCGATTGCTTCGGTTGGAACAGCTAATTTTGATTCGCGAAGTTTTAGACTCAATTTTGAAGTCAATGCGTTTATTTATGATGAACAGAAAACGAAAGAGCTACGGACCACTTTTGAGGAAGACATTCAAGTTTCAAAAGAACTGACATTAGAAGATTATCAAAAACGTTCGTTGTTAATAAAAATCAAAGAATCGATTTCGAGATTGTTATCGCCTATATTATAAAGTGACGATAATCTTACTAGTAGTTTATGCTACTATAATAATATATAGTCATGAATTAAAGGAGGCCGAAATATGAAAGCTATCATTGTAAAACAGCCAGGTGGTGCCGACCAACTCGAATTGAGTGATCAGCCGAAACCAGTGCCGAAAGAAGCCGAATTGTTAATAAAGGTCGAGGCGACAGCCGTTAACCGAACTGATATTATTAATCGAGAGAGTTCCTCGGGTTATTTAAATCATCCGATTTTAGGTGTTGAGGTTGCCGGAATCGTTGAGAAAACTGTACATGGTTCGGCTATTAAAGAAGGAGACCGGGTGATGGGGCTCGTCAATGGCGGAGGTTATGCTGAATATGCGGTCATGCCGGTGGAGCGGGCGATGATCATTCCAGACAAGCTTTCATTCGTGGAAGCGGCGGCAATCCCAGAAGTGTTTTTGACAGCTTACCAAACATTATTTTGGCTTGGAAATTTACAGGAAGGCGAGACAGTGCTTATTCACGCTGGTGGAAGTGGTGTCGGGACAGCGGCGACACAGCTTGCGACACAACTTGGAAAAGCGCATGCCATCATTACTGCTGGCTCAAAAGAAAAACTTGATTTTGGTAAACGTCTTGGTGCAGATCTAGGAATTAACTATAAAGAAGAAGAATTTGAACAAGAGGTATTAAAAGCGACGAACGACCAAGGTGTTGATCTGATTCTTGACTTTATCGGGGCATCGTACTGGGAGAAAAACATGGCCAGCATTAAAGTCGACGGACGCTGGGTATTAATTGGTATTCTTGGTGGATCGACAGTTGAAAATCTGAACTTAAGAGATTTAATGATGAAACGAATTCAATTGACTGGAACGTTGTTAACACCAAGAAGTGATGAATACAAGGCAAATTTGACGAAAGAATTTATCTCAAAAACTTACGAGTTATTTGAAAATAATCAATTAAAACCTATTGTTGACCGCACCTTTTCGCTCGATCAAATCTCACAAGCCCATGAACATATGGAAAACAATAAAAATATCGGAAAAATTATCGTGGAAATCTAATCGGATTAAAAATTGGCGCCAGATTCAATGGAACTGGCGCCAATTATTTTAAAAAACTAGAGTGAATCAATTGCATCTTTTACGAGAGTGGCTCCGCCAACGACTTGAAATTCTTTTCCAATCGTTGCTCCGTTCTCTAGACATGCAGCAATCACGCGGGCAATATCTTCTCTAGGAACTTCTCCGCGTTCGACAGTAGAAGCGGCTTCAATTTTACCAGTTCCTTTATCATTCGTGAGAGCCCCTGGATGAATAATCGTATAGTCTAAGTTCGTGTCCCTTAACCACTCATCCGCATAATGTTTAGCGATAACATACGGCGCAAAGGAAGAAGAAGCCCCTTGAATAGCCTCACGTGTCGTATCAAAAGAACTAATC
>Ga0209487_1002757_pt1 | contig 14122 bp, 8 predicted proteins | sample Poulit2012_FD_187524 | JGI IMG/M metagenome (GOLD analysis project Ga0209487, IMG submission 187524) | Agricultural soil microbial communities from Georgia to study Nitrogen management - Poultry litter 2012 (SPAdes) (version 2) | ecosystem: Environmental > Terrestrial > Soil > Agricultural land... | reverse complement strand
GACTCAGCGCTCGGGCAGGTGATCTCCGATCAGCGCGAGGTTCTGGATCGCCGCGAGGCCGTACTGAGCGGCGTCGTTGGTGGAGACGAACGCCGCCTCGTCAACCGGCTCCGGCACGGCGGGGCCGTGGATCCTGGTGCGCCGCCACTCCGTCTCGTCCACCAGGGCGTTGACGTTCAGCTGGTCGCCGAGGCCGACGAAGAAGGCATCCCAGGCGCGGGCCGCGGCAGCGGCATCGCCTTCGTGGGCCGCCACGATCGCCAAGAGCCTGCTGTGCGCGGGCACCAGGGAGATCCCTCCCAGAGGTGCCCCGAACACTTCGGCCTGCTCCTCGGGTGCGGCCAGATAGAGACGACAGTACTCGTGCCAGGCCTGCTCGAACGCCGGCTCGTCGATCAGTTCGAGCGCCTCGGTGACCATCTCCACCAGCCCGAACACAGCGCTGAGGTGGGAGACGCCGACGCGGTCACGGGAGGTGTCGAATCGATGGCGCTCGAGGTCCCACAGCGCCTCACCGGTGAAGAAGCCGTGCTTCAGCTCGCCGATCCCGGCCATCGCGCTGCGCAGCTTCTGCTCGGCCTCGACGTCGCCGTGGCGCTCCCAGGCGGTGATCCAGGCCCCCAGCAGCGCTCCCAGGTCGGTGCCCAGGCCGATGGCCAGCGCATGGGGATCGGGGGAGTAGACGTCGTGGCGGACCTTGCGCGTCGCATCCACCTTCAGCAGGGCCTGCTCGCAGGCGGCGACCTCGTCGAGCAGCTCCCCGGTGCGCTCGTCGGCCGTGAGGAAGTAGAAGTATCGCCGGTAGGTGGCGTTGGAGATCCGCAGCTGTTTGGCGCTGCATCCGAAATGCTGGACGTTGTGCCTCGTGCCCAGGCCCGCGAAGCGGCCCGCGTGGTAGACGTCGACCTCGCCGGTGTGGCGGGTCATCGCCTCGGCCAGCCGGAAGGCAGCCGCGTCCCCGGTGCGCAGGAAGTCCAGCCACAGCCACAGATCCGGGGAGAGCTCGGAGTTGTCCCAGGCGTAGCCCCCGATGTCATAGCGCCAGCTGTGCCGGTCCGCGTCGTAGGTATGCATCACGTCGCCGTAGTCCCAGAAGCCGTACCAGCCGCGCTGCTCGACCTGGTCGCGATAGAACTCGCGCAGCCACAGCAGCCGGTCCTCGATCGCCGCCCGTGCGGGCGTGGACCGGTCGGCGACCGACCAGGTGCCCAGCACCCCGGCGTCCCGGAGCCGTTGCGGGCTCGCTCTCAGCAGGGGCGGCAGTGCACAGGTGCGGGCTCGAGCGGCCAGCTCCTCGTGCCCGGGGGTGGCGTCGAAGGCGTCGACCACGAGCTCGTGGGTGCGGGCGATGCCGCGCGCGTCCCCGTAGCCGGGTTCGTAGTCCTCGTAGGTGATCTCGAGGGCCTCGAGCTGCTCGGCGTAGGTGTCCTGCCCGAGGCCGTCGTGGTAGAACCGCAGGTCCATCGGCTCGGCCGACGGCGCGTACAGCCAGGCCGTCACCGCTCCCAGGTCGGTGCTCGCGGCAGAGACATCGAGCTGGGTGGGCACCAGCTTCCAGAAGTCCCGCAGGCCGATGCCGATCCCGGCGTCGGTGTCACCGAGATAGGCGTAGCCCAGGCTGCGGGTCCCGGAGTGGGACGTGACCCAGGGACGGTCGGCCGCGGTGCGCTTGGCGGCGCTGTAGCCGTGCGGGGACAGCTGTCGCAGGGTCCAATCGTCCCAGGTCGGCACCAGGTGCAGGCGCGAGGAGACCGTCTGTGACCAGGTCTTGGTGGCCGGGGTGGTGCGGCCGGCGGTCTGCGCCTGCCGCACCGGCTGCCCGGGATCCCTGCGCAGTCCCGTCACCGGGCGCACCGCCTCGGTCAGGAAACCCTCGCTGCCGGCCACACGCACATGCCGATCATGGGGCTCGGCTCGCAGCGGGACGTCGAACCGCAGGCCGAGCGAGGTCAGGAACAGCGTGTCGGGGTCGGCGTCGAACACCAGGGAGTGCACGACGCGGATCCGCGTGGATCCAGCGGTGAGGTACAGCCGCAGGACGAAGGGGAGGGTCTGCTCGTCAGCGACCTCGTGGTGGCCCGAGAGGCGCAGCACCGCCTCGACCTCCCCGGCGCGTTCGATCCGCAGATCGGTGACGACGACCTCGTGCGCCCGCCGGGGCGCTCCTGGATCGGCCTGGGCCGCGGAGGAGGCGACGATGCGACCGCCGCTGCCGACCTCGCGGCCCTCGATCACCAGGCTCGGGATCGGTGTCCGGCCGAGGCCGACGGTCGCCTTCAGCACGCCGGTGTCGACCGTGACCTCCTCGGGGGTCTGCTGGATGAGCAGCCGCCCGTGCTCCCCGGGCCGGATGGTGGGCCCGCCGGCGCCCGGTTCGGTGCCCGGGGCGGGCTCGGGGCCTGGGGCGGGTTCGGGGTCCGAGGCAGGCTCGGGAGCGCCGGGCCGCAGCTCGAGGGACTCGGTCGCCGGGGCGAGCGCGGAGTGCCCGGTCCATTTCACCGACCCGTCGGGCCAGCGCGCGGTCACCCAGCTGTCCACGGGTGTCGCGCCGGCGGCGTGGACGAGGTGGAACCGAGGCTCGGAGGTGATGCTCCCTCGCCGCCACGGGAGGCCCCAGCGAGTGGGGGCAGGGGAGGGCGGCGGGCTCTCGAGCCAGTGGAGGTCGACGGGATCGGGCAGAGACATCGCAGGGATCGCTTCCTCGAGAGAGCAGGGCCTGCCCCGGATGGGAGGGCAGCCGGAGACGGGCGGACAGAGGGACAGGGGGACACCCGGACGGGCGGACAGGGGCAGGCGGCACCCGGACGGGCGGAGGGCACGGGGCGGGACGGGGTGGTTCGACGGGGTGTGGCCCCCGGGAGGCGTTCAGCAGGCGCGTCCCGGGGACCGGCGTGGTCATCTCACGGTGACGGTGAGCGGGTGGCTGTCGGTCTGACCCGCCTCGTTCGCCAGCTCGGCCACGTAGCTGTAGGTGCCGGGTTCACGGTCCTCGAGCCGGGTCTGGATCCGCTGCGCGTTCGGGGTCTGCGCTGCGAGGGTCTGCTCATCGACCAGCGTGCCGTCCTCGTACAGGCGGTACTCGGTCGCATTGGTGCCCCACCACATGTCCGTGGTCAGGGTGAACGACCCGTCCCCGCTCCAGTTGTCGTGGCTGAGCACCGGCGTGCCGGGCTCGGCGTCGGTGACCTCGACCGTCACCGGTTCGCACTCGGTGGTGCCCACCGAGTTCACCAGCTCGCAGGTGTACTCGTAGCTGCCGTTGGCGCGGCCGGAGAGCTCGAGGCTGAACTCCTGGGCGGCGGGTGTGCCATCGCTCAGCTCCTCCTCGGCGATCAGCTCGCCGTTCTCGAACAGGCGGATGCGCTCGGCGTTCTGCCCCCACCACAGGTTCATCGTCACGGTGTGGTGACCATCGCGCAGCCCGTGGGCTGCTCCGGCGTTCGTGGAGAGCACGCCGGGGGCCGGGACCTCGGCGGCGCCGCCGTCGACCGGTTCGTCGGCCGGGGCGGGCCGGGTGTAGGCCAGGCGTGGAGCGGCAGGCGTGTCCATCCCCTCGCCCAGGAAGTAGCTGGTGTGCGGGGGCTGGTTGTAGGCCACGTGCTGCCAGGCGACCGCGAGGCGGTACTGAGGATCCGACAGCAGGGTCCGCAGCCGGTGCTCGGTCGGGTCAGTGGTGGTGAAGATCCGCAGCGCGGAGGAATCGGCCGTGCGGTAGACGAGCTCCTCGCGCCAGTCGCCCAGCAGATCGGCCTGCAGTGCCGGGGTGCCCTTGGTGTGGTTGTTGGTGCGCACTCCCTCCGGCTCGAAGATCGGCACCTGTTCGAGGTTCTCGTAGTCCCACTTGGAGACGACGGGCACGCCTTCGCCGGCGTCCTCGTCGAAGTCGTGGTCGACGATCTCGCTGAGCAGGTCGCCGTCCCACTTCGCCACGAAGTTCGCGGCCGGGATGTCGGAGCCGATCTCCTCCCCGGAGGCGCTGCGCAGGGAGCCGACGGGGGAGTCCCACTCGGCCTCCTGGCCGACGTTCCAGCCCTCGGCGCCCTCGTGGCGGGGGTCGATGTCGGCCATCGCCCCGCGCCCGGTGTCCTGCTGACCGGGCACCGACCACAGGATCTCCCCGGTGGCCGCGTCCCTGAACGTCGAGGCCCGGTCGCCGGAGTCGGCCATCGACTCGTGCACCGCGAACACCTCCAGCCCTTCGCGGGAGGGGTCGAAGTCACCCACGTGCAGCGCATCGCCGTGGCCGAGCCCGGTGGTGTACAGCCCGGTGCCGTCGTCGTCGATGGTGGCCGAGCCGTAGATGATCTCGTCGCGGCCGTCGCCGTCGACGTCGGCGATCGAGAGCTGATGGTTGCCCTGCCCGGCGTACCCTTCGTTCCCCTCGTCATCGGAGTCGAACACCCAGCGCTCGTGCAGCTGTTCGCCGTCGAAGTCCACGGCCCACAGCACCGCGCGCGTGTAGTAGCCGCGGGCGAACACGGCGCTGGGGTGCTCGCCGTCGAGATAGGCGGTCGCCGACAGGAAGCGGTCCACGCGGTTGCCGTAGTCGTCGCCCCAGTCGGCGACCTCACCCCGTTCGGGCACGTAGTCGATCGTGTCGACCGCTTCGCCCGTGGCGCCTTCGAACACGGTCAGGTATTCCGGGCCGTCCAGCACGTACCCCTCGTCGTTGCGATGGTCGGCGTCCGGATCACCGATCACGCTGCCGCCGGCGTCGACGGTCCCGTCGGCCGTCTTGACGATCACCTCGGCCTTCCCGTCGGAGTCGAAGTCGAACACCTGGGGCTGGCTGTAGTGCGCACCGGCGCGGATGTTCGGGCCCAGGTCGATGCGCCACAGTTGGGTGCCATCGAGCTTGTAGGCATCGAGGTACACGCTCCCGGTGTGCCCGGCCTGGGAGTTGTCCTTGGAGTTGGAGGGGTCCCACTTCAGGATCAGCTCGAGCTCACCGTCCCCGTCGAGGTCGCCGACCATCACATCATTGGCGCTGTACTCGTACTCCACCCCGTCCGGGGTGGTGCCGCCGTCCGGCTTGTCCAGCGGGACGTCCATCCACTGGTCCTCCCAGGGGGTGAACTCCTCCCCGGCCCACACCAGCTGCCCGTCCTTGACGACGGCGACCCGGTAGGTCGAGTCGACCGTTCCCTCGGGGTCCAGGTAGTTGGTCGAATCGGTGACCGGCTCGGTGGTGATCTGCTGACCGTCGCGGAACACGTGGAACTGGGCGTCCATCGACTCGTCGCCCAGCAGCCGCCAGCTGAGGAAGACGCCGTCCTCGGTGTCCACCGCGACCGGGGCCCGGTTCAGGCGTTCTGCGGCGCGGGCCGGGCCAGCGCCGTCGGAGGAGGTCTCTGCCGCCGCTGGGGAGATGGTCTCCACGATCCCGAACCCGGCTGTGCCCATCGCCAGCGGAAGGGACAACAGCAGCGTGGCCGACCGGCTCAGGAAGCGGGAGCGGCGTGGGCCGGCGGCCAGGGCGGGATCAGCGTGCGGCAGGGTGTTCTCATGCGAGGGCATCGTTGCTCCGTTTCATCTGTGAGGCGTGCAGCGTGCGGCTGGGGCCAGGGGTGCGGCCCGGGTCAGGGGGCGGGGGTGAGAGTCAGGGCGTTCAGGTGTCCGGTGGCGCCCGAGATGCCGACGAGGAGACGGCCGTCGGAGACCGTGCCGCTCTCGACGATCTGACGGGTGCCGTCGTCGATCGCGACGTCACCGCGCTCCTCTCCCTGGAGGGCGACGGTCGTCCTCGCAGAGCCGGCGGGCTCCCCGATGGTCAGGACCACCGACCATTCCCCGTCCGGCAGATCGACCTGGAAGGTGTAGGGCTGGTCGAAGGAGGCGATGAAGCTGCGCGACGGGGCGTCTGGCCCCTCGCCACCTCGGTCACGGGAGATCACGCCATCGGCGTCTCTCAGACCATGCCCGAGACCCTCGCTGTACGAGGTCGTGGGGGTGATGCGCAGGTACCCATCGGCGAGAGGAGCATCGTCGGGACCGAAATCGAAGCGATGCGTCGCTTCATCGGTCGTCGCCCTCAGCTCTGTGCCCGCGGGGCCCTCTCCATGTTCGTTGACTGCGCTCACATGGACGATGTGCTCCGTGCTCTCCGAGAGCCCGAACACCGTCAGTCCGCTCTCGCTGGTCGCGCCGACGAACTCGGGTGCTCCGCCATCGACCTCACCGACATGCACACGATAGACATCGGCATCGGGGGAATCCGGCCAGGACAGCTCGAGGGTGCTGGCGGTCGCCCGGGCGACCGTGACGCCATCGACCGGAGCGGGCACATCCTGGGAATCGCGCAGCTCGACGTCCGACGAGGTGGGCACCCCGAGAGCCTGGTGGTCTCGGGCGACCAGCCTGGCCATCTGGATCGCCCCGCGCTCCTGGAAGTGGGTGTCGTCCCTGACGCCGTCGGGCCGGTTGGGGTACACGCCTTCTGCGGCGTGCAGGAACAGTTCACGGGCGGCGTCGGCCCCGATGTCGTCGAGGTGAGCCCGGCTCGAGGCCGACAGATCGACGAGAGGCGCATCGATCTCGGCGGCGATCGCTCGTGCCGCCTCCACGTAGTCGGGGAAGCTGACCGCGAATCGTCCGGTGTCGGGGTCGATGTCCAGGCGGCTGACCGGGGTGACCACGACAGCGGTCCCACCGCGCTGCCGCACGCCGGTCACGTACGTGCGCAGATACTCCCGGTACTCCTCGGGAGGCGTGTAGCGCTCGGGAACGTCCACGGTGGCGTCGTTGTGGCCGAACTGGATGAGCACGACGTCTCCGGGTCGCATCTGGCGCAGGACCTCGTCCAGCCTCCCCTCCTCGAGGAACGAGCGGGAGGAGCGGCCCCCGATCGACCTGTTGTCGACGATCACGCGGTCGGAGAGGAACTGATCGTAGAACTGCCCCCACCCTGCTTGCGGAGCCCAGTACGGGTCATATGTCTGCATCGTCGAATCACCCAGCAGATAGACCGTCGGCTGCTCTCCGGCATCCCGGCCAGGAAGAGCCTCGATGGTGATGGCATTGAGGTTCGGGGCTTCCCCGGACACGTCGAAAGTCAGCTGTTCGCCCACCACCGCGATCTCGTACTCCGTGACGATGAACTCGCCGGGGGCGGCGGAGGTCCGTTCCACCTTGATGGTTTCGTTGCTGGTGATCGCCAGGTCCGTGGCCCCTTCAAGGTCGCCGGCGACCACCGACACCGCATAGTCGCCGGGGGACAGATCCACGAGGAACGTCGCATCGGCCGCGGTCACGAAATCGGCACGTACCGTGTCCTGCCCTCCGCGGTCCGTCTCGGTGAGTCCGTCGGTGGAGGCGAATCCGAAGCCCCGCTTGCGGCTGTAGGCGGAGGTGGCCGTGACCTTGTGATGGCCACCGGTGACCCGCCCCGGGCCGAAATCGAACTGGAGAGGTCGAGCGGAGCTTCGGTGGTGGTCCGGCCCCTCATCTCCGATTGCCTCGGGGGAGCTGCTCAGCAGCGCCGCCGTCCCCATGCCGGCTCCGAGCAGGACCGAGCGCCGGGAGGGCCCCAGAGGGCCGCGGGCGGACGAACCGCCGCGGGAGGGCCAGTCGCCGCCGGCGGACGAGCCGGCTGCGGCCGGGAAGGGTGCGCGGGCGAGACGGGGGAGGGGGATCATCGTTCATGCTCCTGCGGAGGAAAGGGGAGGGGAGGGACGAGGAGGGATCGGATCGGTCAGGCAGCCGGCGTGGCGGGCGGCAGGGGCTGTTCGGCACTCACCCCTTCACCGAGCCGATCATGACGCCCTTGGCGAAGTGCTTCTGCAGGAAGGGATAGACGAGCATGATCGGCACGGTCGCGATCACGATCACCGCGTACTTCAAACCCTCGGCCGGTGGCACGTAGTTGGGGTCGAGCTGACCCACGGTGGTGGAGGGATCGGAGGAGATCGTCACCTGGCGGACGAACATCTGCAGGGTCCATTTGTCGGTGTCGGAGATGTACAGCAGGGGCGACATGAAGTCGTTCCAGATCGCGACCGCGTAGAACAGCGAGAACGTGGCGATCACGGGTTTGGACAGCGGCAGCATGATGCGCCAGAAGGTCGCGAACTCGGTGGCGCCGTCTATCTCCGCGGCTTCCCGCAGCTCATACGGCAGCTGCTGGAAGAAGGTGCGAATCACGATCAGGTTGAACGGGTTGATCGCCATCGGCAGGATCAGCGCCCAGTAGGAGTTCAGCAGGCCGAGCTCCTTGACCACCAGGAAGGTGGGGATCATGCCGCCGGAGAAGATCATCGCGAACAGCACCAGACGCATGATCAGGCCCTTGCCCACCAGGTTGGGGTCCGACAGCGGATAGGCCATCAGCATGGTCAGGGTGATCTGCACGAGGGTCCCCACCGCCGTCACCCCGATGGTCACCAGCAGCGAGCGGATGAAGGTGTCGGTGGAGAAGATGTACCGGTAGGTGTCCAGCGTGGCCGTCTCGGGCCACAGGAAGAACGGCCGGGCGGCGATCTCCGACTCGGTCGCGAAGGACGCGGCCAGGACGTAGAGGAACGGCAGGATCGTCAGGGCGGCCAGGCCCAGCAGGACCGCGATGTTGGCGGCGTCGAAGACCTTTTCCGTCCTGGAGTGGTAACGGATTGCCATGGTGCTCCTAGAAGAGGGAGGACTGGGTGAACCGTCGGGCCAACCAGTTCGCGCCGAGGATCAGGATCAGGCCGACGATGCCCTTGAACAGCCCGATCGCGGTCGAATAGCTGTAGGCGCCGTTGGTGATGCCCATGAAGTACACGTAGGTGTCGAACACGTCGGCTACCTCGCGGTTCAGGGAGTTGGTGAGCATGTAGATCTGCTCGAAGCCGGTGTCCAGGAAGTTGCCGATGTTCAGGATCATCATGATGATCACGGTCGGGACGATCGCCGGGATCGTCACGTGCCGCAGCTGCTGGAGCCTCGAGGCCCCGTCGATCATCGCGGCCTCGTACAGCTGTTTGTCCACGCCCGCGAGCGCGGCCAGGTAGATGATCGTGCCCCAGCCGGTGGACTTCCACAGGGTCTGGACGATGATCAGCGGACGGAACCAATCCGGATCGGCCAGGAAGTTCGCGTCGGTGCCGAACACACCATTGAACAGCACCGTGATCGGGCCGGTGTCCAGGGCGAACAGCAGATAGGTCAGTCCCGAGACAATCGCCCAGGACAGGAAGTGGGGCACGTAGATCGCCGTCTGGATGAACTTCTTCAGCATCTGCGTGCGCAGCTCGTTGAGCATCAGCGCCACGATGACCGGCGCCGGGAACGCGATCACCACGTTCAAGAACGCCAGGATCAGCGTGTTCGACAGCAGCCGGCCGAAATCGGGGCCGCTGAACAGGCGCTCGAAGTGCTTCCAGCCCACCCAGGGGGAATCGGCCATGCCCAGGAACGGCAGGTAGTCCTGGAAGGCGATGGTCACGCCGTACATCGGGGCGTACTTGAAGATCGCGAAGTACACGACGCCGGGCAGGAGCATCAGATACAGCCAGGGGCTGCGCCGGATACCGCGCAGCAGGCCACGGCGACGGCGCCGAGGGGTGGCCGCCGTGCTCACCAGCTCCTCATCGGCCAGCGGGGCGGGGGCGGCGGGAGTCTTGGTCGAGGTCATCGATCCGTCCTTGTCCGGGGCCGGGGCGCGGCGCCTGCCGCACCCCGATCCCTGTGATCGATCAGTTCGATTCCTGGGCCAGCTCGTTCATCTCGTCGATGACTTGCTGGCCGCCGCTGGAGGTCCAGCGCTCCAGCTCCGCGGTCAATCCGTCCTCGTCGAGCTGCCCGGCCAGATACTTCAGGCGCGCGTCGACGACGATCTGATCGAGGACCGCGCCGCTGTCCAGATAGGTCTGGGAGACGAAAGCGGCGGCCGGGTTGAACACCGCGTGCTCCAGGTCGGCCTCGTGGAACTCGTTGCGCTTCCGGTCGAGCTCCTCCTCCGCCTCACCCCCGGGCTTGGCCGAGTATGCGGTGTAGCCGTTGGACTGGGTGCCGAGCTGGGAGAACGCGGCGACGTCGCTCTGGACGCGATCGGCCTCCTCGCTCTCGATGGCGACCGCGTACTCCCCGTCGACCTCGTAGTTGACGCCTTCGATGCCGTTGTTCAGCAGGTTCTGTCCCTCTGTCGAGGAGAGCCTGTCCAGAGCGGTGAGCACCGTCTCCAGCTGCTCCTCGGTCGGCACGGAGGCCTTGGGGATGGCCAGGTATCCGGAGTAGCCCGGGGTGGGCAGGGCGAACATCTCGCCGTCGTCCCGGCGCAGATTGCCGACCATCGTGACCATGTCGCCGTAGGTGTCGGGGTCCTCATCCTTGAACAGCCCCAGCAGCTGCAGGCCGCGGGAGGAGACGTCGGCGATCAGTCCGCCCTCTCCGTTGAAGAACGGCTCGTTCCAGGTGCCGCTGTCCATGGTGGCGAAGTCGGCGTTGACGTGACCGGCCTCGATCATCTCCCGCATGGAGCGATTGGCCTCCAGGAACTCCGGTTCCAGGAAGGCCGGGCTGAGGTCGCCGTGACGGTCCGTCCACAGGTTCGGGGTGCCCTGCCAGGTCTCCCACAGGTCGTAGGGACCGTTGTTGCCGTACCCTTCCCAGGCGGGGATGACCAGCCCGGTGGTGCGGCCCCCATCACCGGCCGGGTCCTCCTCGGAGAAGGCACGGGCGATCTCCTGCAGGTCCGAGGTGGTCTCCGGTTCGTCCAGGCCCAGCGCGTCCAGCCAGTCCTTGCGGAGGGTGATCGCCGCACGCATGGGGTCGCGCAGACGGAAGATCCCGAAGGTCTGGCCGTTGATGCTCGCCCCGTGGGCGATCTCCTCGTTCTCCGGGGTCAGGTTCGGGTAGTCGGGGAGGATGTCGGTGAGGTCCCAGTAGCCGCCGGCGACGGCCGACTGGGCGAACTCCCCGGTCTTGCCGGTCTGGACCATGACGTGGGGGATGTCGTCGGAGGCCATCACCACGGTGACGCGGTCGGAGTAGCTGGAATTGGGCACCCAGGTGATGTCCAGCGGCATGCCGATGAACTCCTCGACGGCCGTCTGCAGCTCCCCCTCGGGGTCCGGGGCCGTCTCCGACAGCAGCGGGGCCATGATCTTCAGGGTGTCGATCGGCTCACCCGAGCCGGCGCCGCCGCCCCCACCCCCGCAGGCGGTCGTGGCCAGCGCGGTCCCGGCCGCCAGGGCCGAGCCTCCGAGAAGTGTGCGTCGTGAGAACATCGTCGTTCCTTTCCATAGGGGGAGAAGGCTGTCGAGCCAGGGGGAGAAGGCTGTCGAGGGGATCAGGGGGTGGCCCGGGCCTCCCGGGCGAGCAGATCGTCATTGCGCTGCAGGAACCGGGCCACCAGGTGATGGGTCCCGAGCAGGGGGACGCCGACGCCCAGGAACGGGATCAGACCGGGAAGGCTCGCGCACAGCGCGGTCCACAGGGTCAGCAGGGCGATCAGCAGCAAGGTGCCGGGTGCCTGGGCCAGAGCCAGCAGCACACTGCGTGACAGCGCGCGGGTCAGCGGCACCTCATGGCGCAGATCCATCGTGGGCAGGTAGCACAGCGCCCCGATCAGGATCAGCACGGCCAGCCCGGTGGGCAGGGCGATCACGCCGTTGGTGTGACCGCCGACAGCGAGGGCGAGGCCTTGGGCGGCCAACAGCAGCAGCACCACCGGTGGATACAGCAGGGCCTGGCTGCGCAGGAAGCGGCTGCGCCAGAGGGTCACGGCCCGGCGCCAGCGGATGGGTTCGCCTCGTTCGGCGCAGGCAGCGGCGTCGTACGCGGCCATCGTGGCCGGTGCCCAGCCCGCCACGACCCCGCCGGCGAGGGTGCCCACCAGCCAGATCGCCTGGACCAGCAGGGCGCGGGTGAGCAGCTCGGTGGCGCGGGAGAGCTGCTCGAGGGCCGAGGACGTGTTCATCTCAGAGCGCCTCGATCCGCAGGTTCGAGTACTCGGCGATCAAAGGCGCCATCTGCCGCAGTCCGATCGCTCCGGCACGGTGCGGGGCCCCGCCGATGGTGCCCTCGTCCTGCCAGGAGAGGCACTCGATCCCCTCCACGGAGAAGGTGACGCGGCCTTCGCGCCAGACCAGCTCGAGGTGGTAGTCGCCATCGGCGTCCAGCACGGGAGGAAGCGGATCGGCGCCCTGGGCGACGAGGTGGAAGCCGTGGCTCTTGCGCAGGTTGCAGGTGTGCAGACGACGCTCGGTGGGCCACATCCGGCGGTAGTAGGAGAGGTGGTACGCATCGATCGCGCCGGAGTGGTACTGCTCGTACTGTCCGGTCCGCTGCGGCAGGGCGGGGTCATGGATCGACTGGCCCTCGCGGCCGCTGGCCGCCCAGAAGATCATGGCCAGTCCGGGGTCGTGCAGCGGTCGGAAGTCCCAGGAGATCGAGACGTCGCCCGGGTGCTCGACCGGCATCCAGAGGACGAAGTTCGCCGCCTGCCCCTCGGCAGAGTCACCGGTGGACTCCAGCCGGAGGCGCCCCTGGGGGAAGGTGGGCTTCGCGGGCCCTTCGATGGTCCAGTCGGTCAGCGCGTCGGGGTGATCCAGGGCAGAGCGGTACAACGTTGTCATCGGGAGGTCACCTCCGGGCGTGGTTCGAGACTCGCGGGGTCAGACGTTCGGGCCTGCGTGCCCGGACCGGGCGCCGGCAGCAGTGCCGGGGTCGCCCTGGCCGTATTGAAACGTAATAACAGTAAGTCTGGGAGGTGGCCTCACTGCTGTCAAGCGCTTACCCGAATTGTTACCTACGATGACCGTGACGCTCTTCGGGACCATCCGCCCCGGACCGCTCTCTCTCAGAGGGCGCAGGCATCGAGGCCCGCTGACCACGTTGCCCAGCTGTGCTGGCGCTGCCGACGGCGCGCTCCCGGCGCGAGGTGTGCCGTCGTCCTTCCGCTCGGGCGCTCCGCCGCGCTACCGCGGCAGCAGCCGGTGCAGCTGCGTCACGTGCTTCGGCTCGAGCTCATCGAGAGAATGCACGCCCAGCAGCTTCATGGTGCGCACGATCTCGGCGGACAGGATCTCGATGGTGCGGTCGACGCCCTGCCGGCCGCCTGCCATCAGGCCGTAGAGGTAGGCGCGGCCGATCAGGGTGAACCGGGCCCCGAGGGCGATGGCCGCCACGATGTCGGCGCCGTTCATGATGCCGGTGTCGATGCCGATCTCGGTGTGCGCTCCGACTTCACGCGCGACCTCGGGCAGCAGGTGGAAGGGGACCGGGGCGCGGTCCAACTGCCGCCCGCCGTGATTGGACAGGATGATCCCGTCGACCCCGTGGTCGGTGAAGGTCTTGGCGTCCTCGAGGCTCTGGACCCCCTTGATGACCAGCTTGCCGGGCCACAGCTGCCGGATGATCTCCAGGTCCTCGAAGCTGATCGTCGGATCCATCGCCGAGTCCAGCAGGTCGGCCACGGTGCCGCCGGTCGAGGCGAGCGAGGCGAACTGGAGCTTCGGGGTGGTCAGGAAGTCATACCACCACCAGGGCCGGGGGATCGCGTCGATGATCGTGTTCGCGGTCAGCTGCGGTGGGATCGAGAAGCCGTTGCGGGTATCGCGCAGACGCGCCCCGGCCACCGGGGTGTCGACGGTGAACTGCAGGGTGTCGAAGCCGGCTTTCGCCGCTCGTTCGACCAGGTCGTAGGAGACCTCTCGCTCGCGCATCACGTACAGCTGGAACCATGTGCGGGCGTGCGGGGCAGCGGCGGCGACGTCCTCGATGGAGGTCGTGCCGAGGGTGGACAGGCTGAAGGGGATGCCCGCCGCCTGCGCCGCCCCGGCGCCTGCGATCTCCCCCTCGGTCTGCATGAGCCGGGTGAATCCGGTGGGCGCGATCGCCAGCGGCATCGAGGAGCGGGCGCCGAGCATGTCACGGCTGGTGTCGACCTCGGAGACGTCCCGCAGCACGCCGGGGTTGAACTCCACGTCCGCGAAGGCCTGTCGGGCGCGGGCCAGTGAGAGCTCGCCCTCGGCCGCACCGTCGGTGTAGTCGAAGGCCGCTCGCGGCGTGCGGCGTTTCGCGATCGCCCGCAGATCCCAGATCGTCAGCGCCGCGGCGAGCCGGCGCCGGCGCGCGTTCAGATCGGGCTTCTTGAACTGCATCAGCTCGAACAGTTCACGGGGGTTGGGAAGCTGTCTCTTCATGG
>Ga0209487_1002756_pt1 | contig 14130 bp, 11 predicted proteins | sample Poulit2012_FD_187524 | JGI IMG/M metagenome (GOLD analysis project Ga0209487, IMG submission 187524) | Agricultural soil microbial communities from Georgia to study Nitrogen management - Poultry litter 2012 (SPAdes) (version 2) | ecosystem: Environmental > Terrestrial > Soil > Agricultural land... | reverse complement strand
CTCCAGGCAAAGACCCAGCCTGGAAAGCTTACCAGCCAACGTTCCTTGACATCGCGAAGTCCTACGCTGCCGGGCGAATCTCGGGTGAAAACCTGGATCGGATTGTCAGCCTGGATCAAGACCTGACGAAATACGTGCAGAAAACCAAGGCCCTGCCCGAGGATAAACGCGACGTGCTGGCCGCGTTCGAGCCCGCGCTGGTGGATGCCGCCGAAACCGCCACCCCAGATGAGTTCTCCAAAGCTAAGGCCCGGTGGGCCGATCGGATTGCCCATGCTCTGGACCCTGATGGACCTCCGGTGGCCCACGCACTGCGCAAGCAGGCCGATAATGCCATTCGGACGCAGAACATGGCTGACGGCTCCGGTAAAATCAGTATCCATGCCACCCCGGAGCTGTATGCATTGTTCAAGAACTGGTCGTTGCATCAGTTGAACTTCAATGGCACTCCGATTGAAATCTCCCAAGAACACCTGGACCTGCTGAAGACTGACACGGCTGACGAGCCCACACCGGCCGACACCTTCAGTGATATTAATGATCTGAAATCCCAGCCCAACCCGGAAGCTACCGCAGAAGATGCCAACGGACACCAGGTCCCAGCCGACGAGGTCGATGCCATCGACACCTTGTCGACCGGTCAACGGCTCGCGGCCATCCTCATGGGCATGTTTCACACCCTAGTGACCATGGACCCCAAAGACCTCGGCGCCAAAACCGCCCACGGGGCCTCAGCACAATTGATGATCGTCCAAGACATCGACACCGCCTACGCCACCCTCGGGGCCGGCGCGCTACCCGAAGCGGTCCGACGACCACCCGGCCCCGCAGGCATCCTGCCACCGATCATCAGTGCGCCCAACCCTGAAGATCCCGATACACCCTTATGCCTGAATCCCGACCACACTCGAGGCTACTCCCCGCCACCATGGACATCCTTTGTCTCCGAAGCCGTCAACATCGGCCCGATGCATCCCCAGAATGCCGCCCCGTTAGCTTGCGACAGTAAACTGGTCGGCCAAATCTGGAACGGCACCCACGAGGTCTTAGCCCAACACCGGGCGCAGAGACTGTTTACCCCCACCCAACGCCGCGCCATTCTCGCCCGCGACCGGGGCTGCCAAACCCCCGGCTGCACCGTGCCAGCCATCTACTGCCAAATCCACCACATCCTCGACTGGCAACACAACGGAACCACGGATGTCGACAATGCCATCACCCTATGCGCCCACCACCACGCAGCGGTCCACAACGGCAAGTGGGCCATCCGCAAACACCACGGGATCACTTTCTTCCAACCAGCACCCTGGCTCGACCCCACCCAACCTCTACTGCGCAACCTCTACTGGAGCCTGTGAGGTCGACTAGTCCCGCGCCACGTGGATCAGCGGATATACTCACTGATTTGGTCAGCAAGCTGTTCAATCGCGACCGTTCCGGTCAGCTCCCGTTCCTGAAGCTCGACCTCTACTAGAGGAAGCTTTTTCGACTTCGCTCGAAGTTGCCCAAGATATTCGTCCTCTATTTGCCGTCGCTTCGCCAACATATTTCCAGCGCTCGTTGGAGATCGGCGGTTCACAATGACTCCCGCAATTGGAATCTTCGCTTCCGTGAGTCGCTCTTTCAACTCCAATGTCTCGGCAACTGGCATCCGTTCCGCGAGCGTGACGATCACAAAACCGGTGACCGACTTTGACGTGAGCATGCGATGGAATGAGGCGAAAAGAGCGCTGCGACGGTCTAGAATTTTTCGAATCCGGGCGTTCCGTTGTGCTACCGGACCCGTCTCGGATACCTTCGTTCCACCCGGTAGTGCTTCTAAGGCCTCGTGGAATTGAGCAGTCTTTTTCGCTCGGCCCATCATGCCCTCAGCCCAGACCGTCAGAACCTGCGGCATTTCCAGTAAGCGGATCGTGTGTCCGGTCGGAGCTGTATCGAAAATAACCGTGTCCCACTCATCGGAGGTTTCAAGACTTAACGTGGCAATCCGCTCCAACATCGCAGCCTCGTGTGCACCCGGAGAATCGATTGCCTGCCGAAAATACTTTCGTACCTCACCGTGTAAATGTTCGGGCATCATCTGCCGGACCACATCGGCAACCTCTGCAAAATGATGTCGGGCGGTACGCTCAGGGTCAATCTCTAACCCAGCAAGACGATCCCCGTACACATACGTGACCTCGTCACCAATTTTCTTATCCCATAAATGTCCCAGACTATGTGCCGGATCCGTAGACACCACCAGAACTTTCCGTCCCCGTTTCGCGAGCGCAAGACCTGTGGCACTAGCCATGGTGGTTTTGCCCACCCCACCTTTGCCACCGAAAAATAATAGCCGACGTTGTCCTAGCAGCACGACACCGAATCCAATGGCGAGTGCTCCATACCCATCCGCGTATGCCAGTCATGAAAACGCTCATACATGACCGGCATGAGCTCTGCGGTGTAATAAGCAGCCGGATTTGGCACACCCAACGCTTCAGAAAAGACCATCATCATAAACAGGTCTTCCTCATCGCGGGCGGCCCGGGCGAAGGTCTGTCGGTACGGTCCGGCATAGTATTCACTCAGTCCGTCTCTGAACGCCGTCCAACGGGCACGCCACCGGTCCCATAAAGAACCGGCGCCGTGATGAGGAGTGATCATACTGATGTCCCTGCCGTGATGTCGTCCATTTCTGCATCCAGATCCAGCGGCTCGTTGCGTGTGCGGACCATACTGCTGGCAGCCGCAAGGACCACCCAGACGGCGGCTATCAGGATAATTGCGTCGATGACGACCAACAACCAGTTACCCTCGGCGATAAACTGACCCAGCTGGATGATAGCCGCATAGAGTGACACAAAGAATACGAACACCAGCGGGATCATGACCGGCCATACTGGACGTTTCATACGCAGCAATATGATGGCCAGTATCGACATGGTGAGTGCTGCGAGGAGCTGGTTCGTCGTGCCGAAGAGAGGCCAGATAATCATGCCGCCTCGACCATCGCCGCCGGCAGAGAATGCCAGACCAAAACCGGTCACCAGTACGATCAGCGTCGCCATGAAGACGTTGAGCTTCACGCCGAAGAGTTCAAAGATCTCTGCGGTCACGAAGCGTTGCAGCCGGACACCGGTATCCATAGTTGTCGCGGCGAAGAGCACCGCCATCGTCGCCAAGATTGCCGCCGAGATACCTTCGGGAATTGCCAAGCCCGCATTGAGAATACCGCTACCCGCACTGACAAATGCCGCAGCCCCGCCTTCATTGAATGCCGAATAGGTCTCTTCCCAATCGGCTAGGGTCGCGAAACCAGAGGTGGTAGCGATGATGGTTCCCAACGCGAGGAGCCCTTCACCGACCGCGCCGAAATACCCGACGAGTCGAGCATCTGGCTCTTTGTTGAGCTGTTTCGACGAGGTCCCCGACGAGACCACGCCGTGGAACCCAGAAATTGCACCACAGGCAACCGTGACGAACAGCAGCGGCATGATGCCCGGGGTTCCCTCCGGCACATTGTTATTAATGGCAGGCGCGACGACGGTGGGGTTCGAGATAGCCACGGCAGCATAAAGCAAGCCCAATCCGACGAACAGTTGGAGCCCGTTGATATAGTCACGTGGTTGCAGCAGCATCCATACCGGCAGCATCGACGCAACACCGGCGTACAGGAACAACACGACGATCCAGAAGGCTGTGGCGGACATCCCCAAAATGGTCTCCGGCAGCACGATGGGGAAGCGGGCTCCTAAAATGATCAGTGCGTAGAGCACCACGACGCCCACAATGGAAACCAACGGTAGATTCCACTTGTACCGGTAGATTGCTTGCCCGATCAGTAGTGCCACCAAAATAGCACCCCATGTTGGGATTACCGCAGCGGGTGTAGAAATGAGCAGGTCCGCAATGACGACGGCGAAGACCGCGTTGACCATCAGCAGCAGAAAGAAAATGACGACGAGGAACAGGATACGACCGGATCCCCCGATGTACCGGCCGGAGAGTGTCCCAATCGAACGGCCCTTATGCCTCGCGGAGGCCCAGAGGGCGCCCAAGTCGTGCATTCCGGCAAAGAAGACGGTGCCCAGCGTGACCCATAAAAATGCTGGTAACCATCCCCAGATTACCGCGACTGCGGGACCTACGATCGGGGCTGCACCCGCCACAGATGTGAAGTGGTGGCCCCAGAGGACCCATTTATTGGCGGGGACGTAGTCAACCCCGTCTCGATATTTATGTGCTGGTGTTTCGTAGTCCGGGCTCAGCTGATACACCCGTTTCGCGAGGAATTTAGAGTAGAAAAAATACCCTAGCAAAAGTATTGCGACACCAATGATCGCCATGATGAGTGACTGCATGACTGACTCCTTGAGGTGAGTGATGTGCATTACACATCTTAGCTCCCACAAGCGAGGTTGTCAGTAGAGTCTGCGTCGCCGTGGCGCTTTAACGTTGCGGACGACCCTGGGGCATCTCATTCGCGGCCACGGCTGGGAAAGGTTTGCCGTCGTTGTATTTTTCTTCCAGGCGTTGGACTTCTTTCATGACCGCTCGAATCACGAACTGACTCAACGAACGGTGCCCTTCAGCGACCATCGTGTGCAGCATCGCGCCACGTAGACGGGCGGTGTCCTCGGGTTCCTGATAGAAGCTGACTTTATTTGGGTGCTTGCGCGGAGCAGACTGGGGGTGTTCTAGGACGTCCTCGTTGACCTCTTCAGCTTCGGCTTCTACCGCATCGTCGACTTCCGGCTCGCTAAACGGGGTCGGAATAGCAATGCCAATATCCAAGGCACCCTGAGTTTCACCGTTCTCGTCATGCTCTTCGGTGGCAGTGCTGACGTGGGAGGAAGCATCCGAAACCTGTGCAGGCTTGGTCTCAACCGCAGGTTCTTCGTGGTCGAGATCGAACAACATTTCAGGCTGTTGAAGAGGTTCAGACATGTTTTACCTTGAGACAACTAGGGGAAGGAACTGGTTAATACTCTAGGGCTTGCACTTGACGCAGCGGGGTAACCTCCTGGGTTGGTGTCGTCAACTCTTCGGTTTCTGCTCGGATAATTCTAGAGTTGGACGACGTCCGACGATTTCCAGGCGAGGAGTATTCATGGAATTTCGGCATCCCATCGTGGCCGCGCCAATGGCTGGCGGCCCATCCTCCACGGCACTGGCTCGAGCGGTAGCGTCAACCGGAGCGCTAGGATTTCTTGGCGGCGGCAACAAAACGGCCCGGCAACTTACCGAGGATTACCGGGCCGTCGAAGACGCTGGGGCCGTCGGGGTCAATCTCTTTGTACCAGATATGGCCAATACCGCGGTGGATCCCGTCCGAAGCCGTGTGCAGCGCACCGAAAAGCTCGTGGCCTTCCGAGAGCAACTCCTGCCGTTTGCCCAACGACTCGACGTCGAGCTGCCGACCGTGCAAGAAGCGGGCGCAGATGTGTCGGACGACTGGGACGCCAAGCTGAATGCCGCCCACGCATGGCCCATCGTCTCCTTTACATTCGGGCTGCCCGCGCCAGAGGTTTTTGAGCGGCTGCATGGCACGCACACGCAGGTTGGTGTCACGGTAACGACCGTGGCAGAGGCGCGCAATGCCGTCGAACACGGAGCCGACTTTCTCGTCGTGCAGGGGCCAGAAGCCGGCGGCCACCGTTCGGTCCACGATCCACAGGCGGAACCCGAAGACGTGCCGCTGCTTGAACTCTTGGACGCGGTTTCGCGGGAAGTTGATGTTCCGCTGGTAGCGGCCGGGGGTATCGTCACGCCGGATCACGTTCACGAAGTCTTACGGCACGGGGCTTCTGCTGCGTCAGTGGGGACGGCGCTGCTGCTGTCGGACGAAGCCGGAACGAATCCGATTCATCGCAAAATGCTGCAGGAGGACCGCTCCGGCGAAACCAAACTGACGCGGGTCTACTCGGGACGGGTGTCTCGCTCGCTGGTCAACGAATTCATGGCCCTGGACGCGCCGGCCGTCTACCCTGAAGTCAACGCCCTGACGGCGCCCATCAAACGCGCGGCTACAGCAGCAATGGATCCGCGCTCGACACATTTATTTGCCGGGACCGGGTATTTGCACGCGCGAACCGGACCGGCAGCCGAAATTGTCAGATGGCTGGCGGGAAATCGTCACGATGATGCGGCCCCACGCTCGCAGGGCCTATATTTGAGCCCGTGAAACTCTTTGACCGTCTCGTTCGTTGGTGGCGCACGCATCCGCGGCTGGCCGACGGGCTGATCATCCTTCCGCTACTGGCACTCATCCTGCTGAGCTCGTCGAGGTCGATGATCTCAGCAGCCTTCCCGATCCTCGTATACGGCTGGCCGACCTGGGCGCTGCAGGGCATCATCGTCACCATCATGGTGTTACACATGGCGCCATGGATTATCCGGCGCACCAATCCCGTCGCGTCGGCTGCGTTGGTGGTGGCCGGATCGCTCATCCAGCTGTTTTTGGGGCCGGAGTTGATCCCGTCGATGTTCATGGTGCTGCTGACCGTACAGAACCTGGCGCACCGCGCCCCCAGATGGGCCTCCATCGCGGGGTTTCTCACCGCGCTGGGTGGTGCGGTGCTCTACGCCGTCGATGTCGCCGTCATGCCGCATTTTTCGGGACCGGGCGGATACAATCCGGGTGAAATTCTTGACCCGCCCGGGTGGCCGGTCGGCATAGTGATGAGTATTCCGATCATCGGGCTGGTGGTGTTGGCCTGGGCGATCGGCAATATTCAGCGCACCCGCCGGGTCCGGATGGAGACCCTGCAGAACCGCGCCGAGCGTCTCGCGGTCGAAGCGCGGCAAGAACGCGAACTCGCAGCAGCCGATGAGCGCAACCGGATCGCCCGGGAACTCCATGACATCGTGGCGCACTCGCTGCAGGTCATTATTTCGCAGGCCGACGGTGGACGGTATGCGGCCAAAGCCGAACCACAGGTGGCAACCCAAACGCTGGAGACCATTGCCGATACCGGGCGCGATGCCCTGGGCCAGATGCGTCGGCTGCTCGGGGTGCTGCGCGACACCGATGCGGCCGAGATCGCGCCGCAACCCACCCTGGCGGACGTCGCCGAGTTGATCGAAACGATGCGGTTGTCCGGAGTAGCGGTCGAATTCACTGAGACCGGCCAGCCCAAGGGCAGCCTGGCCGATGGGGCGGAACTGGTGTTGTACCGGATCATCCAAGAAGCACTGACGAATGTGGCCCGCCACGCCGGGGCCGATGCGAAAGCTACCGTCGTGCTGCAGTGGCGCAATTCGGGCGTATCGGTTGTGATTGATGACGACGGGGCCGGGAACACCGACTCCGATCACGCCGGCCAAGGGCTGGTGGGCATGCGCGAACGCACCGCGCTGTATGACGGCACCTTTTCTGCCGGACCAAAAGCCAGCGGCGGATTCCGCGTGCACGCACACCTGCCGTATGAGAATGGATAGTATGCAACGTATTAACGTAGCCATTGTGGACGATCAGCAGCTCATCCGCTCGGGGCTGTCGATGCTGATCAACTCGCGCGAGAACCTGCATGTCACCGGTGAGGCATCCAACGGGCAGGAAGCTGTCCGTTCGGCGCACATTCGAGCCGCTGACGTGGTACTCATGGACGTTCGAATGCCCGTTATGGACGGGATCGCTGCGACGTCTGAGCTGCTGGCAACCAACGACGACCTCAAAATCATCGTGCTGACAACATTTGACCTTGACGAATACGCCTTGGACGCGATCGATGCCGGGGCCAGCGGGTTTTTGCTCAAGGATGCGCCACCCGAGCAGTTATTGAGCGCGATTGATTCGGTCTATAGCGGGGATGCGGTGATCGCGCCGTCGACGACCAAACGGCTGCTGGAGCATCTCGTGAAGCCGAAACGTGGCAAGCCATCAGCGGAACATGACGCCGAGTTGGCCGCACTGGCTACGTTGACGGCCCGCGAGCGCGAAGTGCTCGAGGCGATGGCCGCGGGGTTATCAAACGCCGAGATTGCCGCCGAACTGTTCGTTTCCGAGACCACCGTCAAGACGCACGTGGGCAAAGTTTTGACCAAACTGGGCGCCCGCGATCGGGTTCAGGCGGTGGTGTTGGCCTACCGAACCGGAATTGTTTAGCGCCGGGCACCGGGCCATAATGACGATATGGAACCACGCAAAGGACTCGACGATAAAGACTTAGAAAACCCGCGCCGGGCCAAGCCCGCCACCGTGGGCATGACCGCCGTGCTGATCATGGGGTTAATTGTCATGGGCGCCGCGTTGCTGATCAACTTTTTTACCGGTTACTTCTCGGTCCTGATGTTCGTGGTCGGAATTGTGCTGATCGGGATTGCGGTGGCCTATTTGGTGGTCAACGCGTTTAAGGACGACGCGGCGGGCAACTAGCGGAATTCTGGGCTGAGCCAGTCGGGGTTGTACTCGTCCAGCGGTGAGAAGTCGATGGTGAGCTCTTCGCCGTCGAGCGTGACCGGAAATTCCATGGGCTCATAGAATCCCGTATAAAACGGTTCATAGGTTCGTTCACGTTCCATCCAGTCTTGGTCTTCGTCATCACGTACCTCGTAGGTGAGGTTAATGCGGCCCTCGGTGACTCGGGCAACGACCGGACCCGAATAGTCGGTCAGGTCCGTCTCGGTACCGAAGAACTCATCGGTGTCGACGGGCACAACTTCGATCTCGGGAGGCGTGTCCCAGGTGCGTGTCATATCGGTCATGGCCTCCCACGCGGTATCTTCCCAGCTGGCGGCCTCACAGTCGTCGATGCGGATCGTGCGATCGGCCAGGCAGGATTCGAGTCGTTGCTCAACTGCCGCGACGACGTCTTGTTCAAATTCCTCGGTATAGCGCTGACTGAACTCAATGGGAGTGTCGGAAAGTTCTCCGGGAGTAACGGTAAGCGTCAGGTCGTCGCCGCTGGACAGATACTTGCTGCCTTCCGGTGCGGTGAACGTGTAGGTGCCGGGTAATAACACCTGCCCGGATTCCGCTGCCAATTCTGCGACGTCAGCCTCAAATTCACCGGCGAAACCTCCGTCGGATTCGTCGGCAATAGCTTGTCCCGCGGGCTGGATTTCTGTGGTCACCCCATTGACGGTCAGCTCCGATGGGCCCGACAGGTAGACGGCTCGGCCTGCTATATCACCGGAATCTAATGCCCAGTCGTTGAACACGACCGCCTTCGTACCGGCCTCGGTGAGGCCCAGTTCCACCGGGTAGGCCTTGCCGGACTGATACAGGGTCGCTTCGACGACGGCGGTCGAACCGTCCCGATGAACCTCACCGAGTTCAAACCGATCAGGTCGATCTTCTGCGGCCTGGTAGACGTCGTCGGTGGCTAGCGCGCGCAGTTCATCGGTGACATTTGGCCCAAGCGCTTGCACTGCGTCTTCAGCGCGCCCATCGACGACCGCCTGCAGGTAGGCTTCGGCGGTGTGCTGGGGACCAAACGTCGTCCGAGCCAGCACGGCGTGAGCAGCCCAGGCGAGACCGAGCAGCACCACAAGACTCAGCGTGGTGCCGAAGAGCACTTTGGTCCTGCGAGACATCCTGCGGGGTTCGTACTGCGTCGGTCCAGCGCTGTGCCACCCCTCGGGTGTGCTGTGTGCCGCAACTGATTCGTTCGAGGCCCTCGCCTGGATCGCCGTGGTTTCTTCGGCCGTGAAGACGACCGTGTCGGGCATTGGCGGTTGCGGCGGGGTTGGGGTCCGCCCGGAGATGGCAGGTGGTAGTTCAAGGCCGACACCCAGTGTGCGAACCAGTCCGGCGGGCAGCTGGTACATCAAGCGGGGCATTCCGTAGGCCGCCAACACTTGGATGACACCACCGAGCAGGAGCCACACGAGGAAGCCCCAAACCGCAGACTGGACGCTGAAGCGGAACGCTTCGCCTGCCCCAAACATTGAAACGTAGAAACCATTGGCGGCGGTGAGCAGCACGCCGATGACCAGGTAAGTGGCTGGCAGGGTGATCCATGCCCAGAGGGCGTGTGCATAGAACCTGGTTCGTAAGGCCCAGCGCAACGCGGTGACGATGATCATGAGTGCCACGATCACCAGGCCGATGATCCACGCTGCGGTGGGCAACTCAAATAGCGTGAGGCTCTCGGTTTCGGCCATTCCCATGAGTCCGTCGGTCCCAGAGGCCACGGTGGGGATGAAGTGCAGCATCGAAAATGCCATGAATCCGACCGTGGGCAGCGCGAAGAGGATGAATACGGCTGCCTCAGGCTCATCCTGGACCAATGCCGCGACGAATAACGCCAGCGCGGCAAGTAGCGCCAGGACGAGCACATGTTCTAGCACTGCAGCGAGTCCGGTCAGAATACGATGCAACACGAGCCCGCGTTGTGGCAAGAACAGGACATAGGTCAGGCCTCCGACGAGCAGTGCGGCGACCAAGAATCCCGGTACGGATGCCGCGTGTGCCCACATGCGACCGCCAAACTCGTCAATCCCGGTATCGAAGCGGAACCGGATGGCACTGACCAGGACAGTGACGACGGTGGCAAAGGCTAGGCCTGCTAATCCAGCCAGCAAGGATCGCGTGCCGGTATGTGCGGTTCGGAGGTTTTTGCCGAGATAACGGTGCGTTATAGCGACTGCAAGCAGACCCCCGATGGGCACTTGCCAGGGAACGAAAAAGACCGATCCGGCCGCCGAAAACCCACCAAAACCGACCATATCAACACCGATGGAGAGCGGCGAGAAAAAGCCCATGCCCAGCAGCTGAAAGGTCGCAACGATCCACGAGGCTCCCCCGCTGAAGACTGGAGCGAAGGGATCTGTCGGATCCGTCATCGAGCCGACGCTGCTGACCCCGATGGCCGCCGTGATAGCGGCCATGAGCAGTGACCCGGCGAAAAATACCAGCGGGATCAGCGCAGCACGTGCCCAGGCCTGCGGCGGGATATTGGACACCACAGACTGCGAGGGCGGTGGCGGCTGCGGAAACGGTGGTGAGGTGTGATGTGACATGATGAGACCCAAACTCCTCGCGAACGCAACGATACTGGTCAGACTCCAGTGCTAACGGCCAGGTATATCTGCTTCCCGCACGGAAGTCTATGGTTCACGAACCTAACAAGGTTAGAGCGGTGGTAGCCCAGGCAGCATGAAGTACGCCATGAGCCCCCAGGCCAGGGTGGTCGCCGCGAGCACCGGGACGGTCACGGCCAGCAGTCGTCCGCGCGTGACGGTTGGGCCGTCGTCCTGCATTGAGGCACCGCGTGACAGTTGATATGCCAGTTCGATACGCGCCGGTGAAGCGATCGTGCCCCAACACCCGGACGCGTTGTTCATGGCCATGGACCACTGCGGGTCCACGTCCAGTTGCGTCCCGACGGCAACCTGGGTGGGTCCGAACATCGCATTGGTGCCGGTGCCCGAGGCGGTCATGTAGCCGCCCAATGCGCCGACCAGCGGCATCAGAAACAGGTACACGTTGCCCAGATTCGCCAGGGATTGGGCTAGGGTTTCGGCGATCTGACCGCCGGCCATCACAACCCCAAACAGAATGTATAACGCGGTTGGCACGCCCGTGTTGAGCCAGAGTTTAAACGCGTCACCAGCCAGTCCGGGCGTGGGGGCCCGATGCTGCGCCAGTGCTACCCCGACCCCGGCGAACGCATACACCGCAGGGCTTGCGACGATTTCGGTCCACCACTGGTCGCCGGCACCGGACGTGACGATTTGGCCAAAAATCGTGCCCAGCACCAACACGGTGTATGGCACAATCGAGCCGCCGGGCCCCGGACGCAAGCTGCCGCGGCGCACGATGAGCAACCAGATCACCGTCATGATGGCCGAGGCGACCGCACCGGCCACCGGGGTGCCCAGCAACCAGTTCGAGGCCAGCACGAAGACACTCAGCATCAGCCCGGAGGCCGCGCCGACGGCTAAGTATCCGACGAGTTTGGCGCCGCGGACTTTGGCGTGGCGAGCCGCTATGAAGGCGGTGACGATCCCGGAACTGATGGTCGCCGGGAAGTTGAGGACGGCGGTGGCCAGGCCGAATTCAGTCAGGGGTTGCCCGGCAAGATCGGCGCCCAGCAAGGTTCCGGGCCCCATCGACCCCCACGGTCCGATGACAATCCCCATCAACGTAATGAGCGCGGCTCGGTAGGCGTTGAACCCGAAAGCCAATGTTAGCGGCAACCCGATGATCAGTGACACCCCGAAACCCGTCACGGATTCCATAAACGGCACGACGCCGTTGGCCATCATGAGCGCCGAGCTCAGGGACGCACCGCCGGCGGCCAGCCAGTCGGCCAGCTGTTGCTGAGCACCGGTGCGATCCATGACCCGCGCGAGCGTGACGCCACCGCCGATAATGGCCAACACTTGGAGCATCGTCGTCAAAGAACCGCCGACGGTCTCAACCAGCGCGGCAACCTGCGCGTCGAGCACCCATAGCCCCACGATGAGCGCGGTGATCACCCCGGCGACCGGCGGGACCCAAGCGGGTATGCGCGTGAGCAGCAGCCCGATGACCACCAGGATCGGGACGGCGGCAAGTATAACGGTCACGCATTCCCCTCTTTCACACGGTTCCAACCCATCATCCTACGCGTCCACTCAGCCCTTCGGCCCAGGTGAAAGTCATCCTTTCGAACGAGACCGGTCGGGGCAAGATCGTTCCGGTTGTCGATGTGTACCGCGGCGGTCCCGGCCAGGATAGAAGCATGACAACATACACCGCACTACAAACAACGTCCTCGGCTGTCGCAGCGCAGTCGATTAGCAAAACCTACGGCACCGACGACACCCAAGTCGCCGCCCTAGACAACGTCACTGTGTCTTTTGCACCCGGGGATTTTACGGCGATCATGGGGCCCTCGGGCTCCGGAAAATCCACGCTGATGCACTGTCTGGCCGGCCTCGATACCGTCGATGCCGGTCAGGTCGCCATCGCTTCGACCGTCATCACCGGCATGAGTGACCGTGACTTGACCCTGTTGCGTCGCAGTCACATCGGATTCATTTTCCAGTCCTTCAACCTCGTACCGACCTTGAATGCGCGTGACAATATCCTGCTGCCCCTCGAACTGGCCGGCAGCAAAGCCGACGACGAATGGTTTACCCACATCATCGACATTCTGGGGTTAACCGACCGCCTGACGCATAAACCACACGAACTTTCGGGTGGCCAACAGCAACGCGTCGCGGTGGCTCGAGCACTGCTGACCCGTCCGGCGGTCGTGTTTGCCGATGAACCCACCGGCGCACTGGATTCTGCCACCGGTGCAGAAGTGCTCGAGTTGTTGGCGCGCAGCGCCCGGGAAATGGGCCAGACGATTATTATGGTCACCCACGATCCGCACGCCGCCTCGTACGCCGACCGGGTTGTCCTCCTCAAAGACGGCACCGTCGTGGGCCAACTCGAAGAGCCTACGGCAGACTCCGTATTGGCCGCGCTTGTGGGACTGGGGGCATAGTCATGTGGAAACTTGCCCTGAGCCAACTGCGCACCCACCCGCGCCGCTACGTCGCCGTCGTCATTGCTATTACCCTGGGCACGATGTTCTTGGCGGCGTCCTTGCTGGTGACGGCCTCCGCTAAAGAGTCGACCAAACAGCTGCTCGGCGCCACGTACGCGAACGCCGATCTGCTGATTGTCGGCGATACCGAAGTCCTGTCGGATCCCGATTCCACGTTTTATGAGCTGATCGGCACGGCTGACGAGCCCGGCACCCTGCACGACCTCAGCGGCGTCGAGGAGGTTTATCCGGTCATGCACGCCGGCGCCGCACTGGTCCTACCCGAAGGTTCCGACAAACAAGGTACCTACGATTCGGGGGCAGATTTTGTGTACGCGACGAGCCGTCCGGAGGATGCCTCGTTGTTGTCTGCGCCGTTTGTTGACGGTGGACTGCCGGAAGCCAACGACGAGATCACCGTCGACACCGAAACCGCCGACCGGCACGGGCTTGCTGTCGGCGACACCGTGACTATTCGAACCCTGACCGACGAGGCACAGCAGCACTTCACGGTCTCGGGAATTATCGACAATTCTGCGGATCCAACCGTCGTCGGGGCGCTCACCGGCTACGTGACGCCTCAGACGCTGAGCCACTTCGCCGGTGAATCCCTGACCTATGACATGGCGTTGTTGCGCGTCGACGGCGACCTCGACCAAGTACTGGCCGACGTTCGGCACGC
>Ga0209487_1002755_pt1 | contig 14131 bp, 8 predicted proteins | sample Poulit2012_FD_187524 | JGI IMG/M metagenome (GOLD analysis project Ga0209487, IMG submission 187524) | Agricultural soil microbial communities from Georgia to study Nitrogen management - Poultry litter 2012 (SPAdes) (version 2) | ecosystem: Environmental > Terrestrial > Soil > Agricultural land... | reverse complement strand
TGAGGAGCCACTTCCTTTTTTTAGAGCCTCTATGATGTGTAGAGCTAACCGAAATAAATTCAGGAGGATCTTAGATGGGGTCACTTCAAAAGCAAAAGAATATTTAAATATATTCACATTTTGAGTACGGGTATTGAAATCATATCGGGTATATAAGGGCAGATGGACAAAAACATACCTGACATATCGCTTTTGAAAGCCTACCTGATTGGTGGCATATCCCCCAAAGAGGAAGAAGCCGTTGATCTGTGGATTAGTCAATCACCCGAGAATATAAATATACTGGAGTCTTTGGCGGGTGCGGATCAGGATCGGGTGCCTGATTTTGATTATCTGAAGGTTAAAAGTCAGCTTTTAGAGAAAATTGGCTCTGAATATGAGGAAAACGTTGAGAGGCATTCGGCCATTCCTGCATACCGCACCGTTACGACGACTCATAACGGGCGGAAAATGGGTATTTGGTTAAAAGCTGCCGCTGTGGTACTCGTGATGATCACTGCGGGTCTTCTGACTGTGATTTCAGAATCTGATTATGCAGAGCAGGTCACGTTTACGGAGATTACGAGTCCTGTTCGAACGATTACTGCCTATACCCTGCCCGATGGCAGCCGGGTTGAGTTAAGTGCAAACAGCACCCTGAAGTATTCATCATTGTTTTCGGCAGATAACCGGACGGTGCATCTCGAAGGGGAGGCCTTTTTTGATGTGGTTCCAGACGAAACGCGTCCCTTTAAGGTTCATTCAGGAGAACTCTCCACCACGGTATTGGGCACGAAGTTTAACGTCAACAACATGCCCGCGTTCGGGAAAGTGGAAGTAGCGCTTGTAGAAGGGAGTGTGGAAGTTGGCTTGCTGAACAGTACGGAGACAGCTGATGCCATTGTTCTGCGGCCGGATGAATGGGTTCGCTATTCAGAAGGAGAAGAGCAGCTGATTGTGCAACAAGGAATTCGCTCAAAAACCTTATGGCGGGATGGTATTCTCGAGTTTGAAGAGAATACCCTGGAAGAGGTGGCTATTGTGCTTGGGAACTGGTACGGGATGGATATCGAGATTGCAGATTCTGCAATCCGCAGCCGGAGAATTGTTGGCTCATTTAAAGATCAGAGCCTGGAACATGTGCTTGAAACACTGAAGTTTATTTCTGGAATTGACTATACAATGAATGAAAAAGGGCAGGAGAGGAAGGCAGATGTGATTCTGAGTGAGCAGCTGGAATAGATTCCAACGATCCGTTTAACCTTTTTTATAAAAAAACCCGGCTGATTTCGAAGTTGGCGCGACGAATCAGACGGGCAGGCTTAACAAGTTAATAATAACATGCTAATACCATAAGATATGAAAAAAACAATACTAAGGAAACTGGGAAAGATGTCTCAATGGATGTTTGGTACCCTGTTTATTGTTTGTCTCTTCTCTAATATGATGTATGCTTCGGAACATGCCGAAGCACAGAATCTTCAGGATCTGTATGTGCAGGTTTATGAGGGCCGGAATGATCTCACGCAACTGTTTGATGTGATTGAGAATCAAACAGATTTGAGATTTGTGTACCCCGCTTCTTTAAATCAAGATGTCAGCATCGCATTCTTTTCACAAAAAGATTCGATTTCTGTAGTGGAGTTACTGACCGGAATTGCAGCAGAGACCGGGCTATGGTTCCGGCAGATGAATTCCACAATTGCGGTAAATTCGGAAAACGTCTGGCCGGATGCGGGAGCAGAAGAAGTGATTCAGCCGAATCAGATTCAGGATGTTGAAATTACCGGACGGGTTGTGGACGCTCAGACCGGAGAGGCATTGCCGGGTGTGAATGTGATTGTACTGGGGTCTGAAGAGGCTACGGGTCAGATTATTGGTACGCAGACAAATATGGATGGTGACTATTCTATTCAGGTTCCCGGAGAGCTGAGTACGCTTGTGTTTACCTATATCGGATATCAGAGGCTAGAAGTGGAGATTGATGGGAGAAGTGAAATAGATGTAGAGTTGCATCAGGATATTCAGATGTTGGATGATGTTGTGGTTGTGGGCTATGGGACTGTTGAGAAAAGGCATCTTACTGGTTCAGTTGGAAATGTTCAAATGGATGAGAACTTAGCCAGTAGGCCGATTGTCAATATTGGTGAGGCATTATTTGGGAAAGTTGCTGGTGTACAGGTGCTTAGTTCCAGTGGACGACCTGGTGAATCAACAAGAATTCAAATCAGAGGTGTTAGTTCTATAAGTGCTGGAAGCGAACCACTTGTGGTAGTGGACGGTATTCCTTTGCCAAGTTTTGATTTAAATACATTAAATGCTTCTGATATTGCAACAATTGATATTCTAAAAGATGCATCATCAGCTGCAATTTATGGATCTCGAGCAGCGGGTGGTGTTATTTTAGTTACCACTAAGTCAGGATCATTTGATGAATCGAGTATATCATTTAATTATAGTTATACTACCCAAGAAGTACTTGGTAAAGTTAATGTAATGAACTCCGCTGAATACGCACAGGCTTCAATTGATGCTGCTCAAATAGGTTGGGTTAGAAGTGGTGGTGATCCAAACGCTCCAAACACAATTGAAGCGCGTGGAGAAAGAAAATATACTTGGCCTACGATGTTGGAAACGCCAGAGCTTCTACCGGATGTTGATTACCAAGATGTTATTTATCGAATAGCACCTATGCACCGTGCATCTTTGAGTACTGCAGGTGGAAGTGAAGGCTCTAGATATTATGCTTCTTTTGGTCTCGTTAATCAAGATGGAATAATAATTAGTTCAGCTTATGAAAAGTACACTCTGAATCTAAATGCTGATACTAATATTGGCGATTTTATAAGCTTGAGTGGTAGAGTGAACTCATCGTATGACATACAGAGTGGATCGCAAGCTATTCACATATTAACAGCAAACCAATATCCTCCGATATATCCTGTATTCACAGAGGATGGATATTTTGGTGGGCCACATAACACTCCAGGGTTTGAGCCTTGGAATGCAATTCTATTCCGCGCACAATTTGGACATCCATTAGAAAGAGTAGATGAAATAGATGATAGGCATAGCTTTAATATGAGTGGGAATCTATTTGTCAATATAGAGGTGTATCCTGGTTTTTCAATAAGATCATCAATTAACACATTCTATAACAGGGATGACCGTGTATATTATGAGCATACTAATAATAATCTAGCTCCTAATGTTAAAAGGCAGGGTCGCATGAGGAGCTGGATGGATAGGGTCCTTAATTATACATGGGAAAATTTGCTGATTTATAATCAGCATTGGGATGAATCCCATCAAATCGATATAGTTGCCGGTTATGAGTTTACTAAAAGAAATTTCTATTCTATATATGGAGATAGAAGTGACTATGACAATGATTTACTGCCTTATTTAGGAGCTGGAAGTATAATTAATAATGTGTCTGATAGTGCGAATGAAAATGCAATGATATCATATATAAGTCGTGTGAATTATAATTATCTGGGAAAATACATGGCTTCTGTTTCATTTCGTAGAGATGGTTCTAGTAGGTTCGGACCTCAAAACAAATGGGGTAATTTCCCTGCAGCGTCTATTGGATGGCGCATAAGTGACGAATCATTTATGGATAGATTAGATATTATAAATGAACTAACAATAAGAACAAGTTATGGTTTTACAGGTAATGACAATTTTGGAAATTATCGCTGGATCAGATCAATGTCACAAACTAATGTTGCATTTGGCAATAATTTGTCAACATCATATTATCCTTCTAATATTGAAAATCCAGATTTAAGATGGGAGCGCACAAGACAATTAAATGTTGGCATAAATCTTGGTCTGTTAGAAAATAGAATTTATTTGGAAACTGATATTTACAGCTCAGAGTCGGACGGATTGTTGTTAGATGTTCCGGTACCATCAATTACCGGTTTTACAAGCGAGTTTAGAAATATAGGTTCATTAGAAAATAATGGTATTGAAATTAATCTTATTACTCGAAATATAACGAATAATAATTTTAATTGGTCCTCAAATATAACATTCGGTAGAAACCGAGCTGTTATTACCTCATTAGGACCAGATGATGCACCTTTAATTCAAACAATATCACAAATGGGTATTATCAATCAGGTAGATGAAGCCCCATTTAGTTTTTATGGGTTTGAATATTTAGGGGCTTACAGAAATCAGGCAGAAATTGACGAGCACGGAGTTGAGTATCCATTTCAGGTTCATCCCGGTATGGGTAAATACAGAGATGTGAATGGCGATGGAATGATAAATTCTGATGATCGGACAATTATTGGAAATGCTCAACCGGATTTTACTTGGTCAATAGGAAATACGTTCAATTACAGAGATTTTGATTTTAGTTTCCTATTACACGGAAGTGTTGGCGGCGATGTTTTTGATTCAAATTGGCATCGTTCAATGTACTATCATGAAGGACGTAATTATTTAACACGAGCAAATGATCGATGGCGATCTGAGAATGAACCCGGCGATGGATACATACATGCACTTGATGTTGATGTTGCCACTAATTCTTTTGAAAGAGAGGCATCAAGCTATTGGATTATGGATGGTACATACACGCGTCTTAAAGATGTTACGATAGGTTATAGTTTGCCAATTGATTACGTGCAAAGGTTAGGCATAACTGGGGCAAGAATATATTTGAATGGTACGAACCTGTTAACATTTCAAAACACAACTACAATAGATCCTGAAAATATGGATGGAAGTCCAACTAATCCTGCTTCTGTAGGCGTGCAACACTCACAATATCCATCTGCAAGAACTTTTACTGTAGGATTTAACTTGGATTTTTAATGAGCCATAAAAACAAAAAATTTGAATTATTAAACTCTATAATAATGAAAAAATTATCCATAATTACCTTACTTATCATGTTATTTGTAGGCTGTGGAGAGGATCAATTAAACCTGAGCCCTTTAACAAATCTATCTGAGGGTACCTTCTATAATTCTGAGAGTGAAATGCAACAAGCAGTTGATGATGTTTATCGTCAGCTCGGAAGATTGTATAATGGTGGAAGCATTGCTGATTTATATGGCGAGCTTTATTCAGATAATACTGATATTGTACATCAAACTAGTGGCGGGGTGGGCGCCTTCGGTAGTGAAGACATTAACAATTATTCTATTAGATCCGCGAATGCGCAAATTGAAAATGCATGGAATAATACATATAACTCAATTTTTATATGTAATAACGTTATTGTCCGAGTTGAAAATACCGAACTTGACATTGATACAAGTTTAACAAATAGATGGTTATCAGAGGCGAAAATGGTACGTGCCCTAGCTTATTTTAATTTAGTCAGAGCTTTTGGTGAAGTACCGTTTGTATTAACTCCTGTAACATCAAATGAAGCTTATAACTTTCTTCGTGATAGCACAGATACTATTTATGGAAAAATAATTGAAGATCTAAACTTTGCAAAAACTCATTTGCCAGAAAGTTATTCTGGAAGTGATGTTGGTCGTATTACCCGATACGCCGCATCCGCTGTTCTAGCAAAAATTTATTTAACTCGCGGTAACGACACGGCAGCACAAGCTGAGTTGGAATTTATTATTAATAGCGGACAGTACACTTTAGATGCTAATGGCGATGGTATAATTAATGCTGAAGATTTTAACTATGTTTTTGATCCTGATACAAAAAACAGTGCCGAATCAATATTGGAAGCACAATACAGGGCTGGTACCAATGCTTTCAATTCAAATCACCAGAACAGATATATGCCTTTTTCTCATTCATTTAATTTACCCGGGGTTGAGGGAACATTTCGAGGTGAAGGTTTGAATATGCCTTCTTATGAGCTTGGGGATGAATTTGAAGAAGGAGATCCAAGGATAGGGGTTAGTATAGTGCCAGGGTATACTGATTTGGGATCCGGTGAATTTGTAGAGCACCCAATAACCTTTAAATTTCTTGACCCAAATTGGTCAAATCCAGGAAACAATTTTTCAATTATCAGATACGCTGATATTTTATTGATGTATTCTGAGATTACTGGTGATCCAGAATATCTGAATCAAGTACGGGAGAGAGCTGGCGTGCCACTATTTGGTTCAGATGAATATCCAACGGAGTTATATCCAACTCTTCAATTGGCTATTGAACATGAAAGAAGAGTTGAATTAACTCATGAAATGCATAGAATGTTTGATTTGGTTCGAACAGATAGAGCAGTTGAAGTGTTACAAGGGAAAGGATTTAATTTTAGTGAAAATAAAATTTTATTTCCTATACCACAAAATGCAATTGATGTTAACCCTCAATTAACTCAAAATCCAGGGTATTGATTGTATGGCAATTGATAAATTGTGGAAGAAACTATATTTTCTATCGTTAGTAAAAATAGTTTTTTTATGTATATCATTACATGAAGGTTATTCTCAATCCCAGCCCAATATTCTGTGGATAGTTAGTGAGGATAACAGTCCATGGCTTGGGGCATATGGAGACACAATTGCAACTACCCCAAATATTGACAAGCTTGCAGAGCAGGGGTTTGTCTATATAAACGCTTATTCTAATGCACCGGTTTGTGCACCTGCTCGTAATACTATTATTACTGGTGTTTATGCCAATTCAAGTGGCAATCAACATATGCGTAGTAGATATCGTATTTCTGACGAGATTGTTTTTTTCCCACAATTACTTCGCCAAGTGAACTATTATGCGACTAATAATGCAAAAGAAGATTATAATATAGACACAGCACAAACGAGTAGCATCTGGGATGAATCAAGTAACCAAGCTCACTATAAAAATAGAAAACTAGATCAACCATTTTTTGCTGTTTTCAATTCAGGTCTTACACATGAAGGTCAAATTCATAATAGAATTCCTATAAGTGATATAAGACATGAACCAGCTTCAATAACTATTCCCCCATATCTACCTGATACTCCTGACATCAGGCATGATATTGTGCAGTATTACGATCATATAGAAAATATGGATGTATGGGTAGGTGAAATTCTTCAGGAACTAGAGGACAGCGGTGAAGCAGAGAATACCATTGTGTTTTACTACGGAGACCACGGTGGTGTATACCCCCGAAGCAAGCGCTATGTTTATGATACAGGTACGCAGGTTCCGCTAATTATTCGCATACCAGAACAATACAGAGAGTTTTGGCCGGAAGAACATCCTGGTACCATCATAGACCGGCTTGTTAGTTTTGTAGATTTGGCTCCAACACTACTAAGCCTAGCAGGAGCCAAGATTCCTGAATTTATGCAGGGAGAGCCATTTTTGGGAGAACAAAAAACAGCGGACCCTGATTATGTATACATGTTTCGTGGGCGTATGGATGAGCGTTATGATATGAGCCGTGCTGTACGCGGGAAGCAGTTTCGTTATATCCGCAACTACATGCCTTATCGCATATATGGTCAAAAACTGGATTATTTATGGCGTGCGCCTGCAATGACTTCGTGGGAACAAACCTGCATGGATGGAGGATGCAATGAAACTCAAAATAGGTTTTGGAATACAAAACCGGTAGAGGAATTGTACGATTCACAAAAGGATCCTTGGGAAGTGAATAATTTGGTTGATGATCCGGAATACGATCATATTTTAGTCCAAATGCGGAAAGCCGCACGGAAGTGGATGCTGGATATTTACGATACGGGATTTCTTCCAGAAGCTGAAATGATTGAGCGATCTGGTGGTCAACCCATGTATAATTATATGAGAAGCGAGCAGGTTAAGTTGGAGCAAATTTATGAAGCAGCTGACAGGGCAACATTTGGGTCAGGAGAAGACCTTCCTGATCTTATCTCTTATTTGAGTTCAGAAGACAGTGCAGTCCGATACTGGGGAGCCACCGGATTATTGATGCTGGGAGAACTGGCTCGCGGAACTGTAGAAGAGTTAAAAGTGGCATTGAACGATCCATCTGCAAGTGTGGGAATTGTTGCATCAGAGGCGCTGTATGGTTTGGGTGAGGTTGAAGTTGCAAGGCAAGGGTTTGCAAGAGCGTTACAATCACCGAATTCGTTTGCCCGAACCCATGTACTTAATGTAATTGACAGTTTAAATGATGATAGTTATGAAACTCAACAAGCAGTAATAAAGATATCACAACAGATTGGAGAATTAAACTTTCAGGAGTACGACCACCGAGCAATGGCAGGATTATTAGACAAATGGAATATCGACCTTAAAATATACAATATTGAGGTTGACTGGTAACAATAGATTATATAAAATATTTAAAATGTATGGACATGTATTTATTAATAAACATGATATTAATTTCATGGTCTTCTGCTTTTCTTAGTATTAATGATAGCATTTCTCATAAGAATGACCATCTGCCGAATATTATAATTTTTGTAGCAGATGACGCAAACTGGAATGATTTCGGGCCATATGGAAATGACGTTATCCAAACACCAACTATTAATAAATTAGCTGAAGAAGGTTTAACTGTTAATAAAGCTTTCTTAATGGTTGGGCAGTGCAGCCCATCCCGAATTAGTATATTAACAGGCATGTACCCTCACACCACCGGAGCAGAGGATTTGCACATGCCCCTGCCGGAACACTTGAAAATGATGCCTTCGTATCTTCAGGAGCGTGGTTATTTTACCGGCCATATGAAAAAAACCCATTACGGCCCGCATGGAGATCAGCAGTTCAACTGGTATAGCGAGAACACGGCAGACAGTTTTCCTGAATTTTTAAATGAAGCTGAAGGTCAGCCTTTTTTTCTATGGGTTGGATTCACTGAGCCACACAGGCCATATCCGGGCAGCCCTTTGGTAGAGCAGGTTCATGAACCCGGGGAAGTTCAGGTTCCGCCTTATCTTGTTGACGATGAAGCAACACGAAAAGATTTAGCTTTATACTATAATGAAATCGTCCATTTGGATAAAAAAATTGGGCGTTTTATAGAGGAACTTCAATCAAGGGAATTGGAGGAAAACACGATTGTTATTTTTATTACGGATAATGGGATGCCATTTCCAAGAGCAAAAGGCACAGTTTATGATGATGGGGTGCGAACGCCTTTAATTGTTAAATGGCCCAAAAAAATTCAGGCAGGCACAAGGTATAACGGCCTTGTCAGCCTGGTAGATTTAGCACCTACAATTCTGGATCTTGCCGAATTGCCTGTTGGAGAAAATATGCATGGGGAAAGTTTCGCTGACATATTTTTTGATCAATCAGTACCTGGACGAGATTATTTATTTACGCAACGTAACTGGCATGATACGGATGAACATATTCGGGCGGTGCGATCGGAAAAGTACCTTTTAGTACGTAACGCATATGTTGAATTACCTCACGGAACACCTGCTGACATAGGAGGGAGTGCGTCATTCAGAAGTTTGGTTGCAAAACGTGAGGCCGGTCTATTAACGCCAGAACAGTCTCGGCTATTTGAAGTGCCAAGGCCAATCATAGAATTTTATGACTTGGAAAATGATCCGTATCAGCTTTATAACTTAGCATCACATGAAGATTATTGGCAACTTGCAAGAGAATATGCTCAGGTTTTAGATAACTGGATTTCAGAAACAGGTGATTTTCTCCCATATCATCGTGTACGTGCGGACCATACCGATAGGTGGTCCGGAGTGAGGTTTCAGCAAGGAATTCCCCCAATGAGACATTTAATAATAAATAGTGAAGAATAATAAATAGAATGCCACGGATTTTATGACAACAAGAAAAAAGGGGATTATAGTATTTAGTTTAGTGTCATTATTAATGAATCTGTTTTTCATAGAATTAGATGCGCAGCCATCTGAGGATAAGCCCAATATTTTATGGATTTCTACCGAAGATCATAGTCCAATTATTGGAGCCTATGGCGATGAATATGCTCACACCCCTAATTTGGATCGTTTAGCTGAACAAGGAATTGTATATAAAAATGCATTTGTTTCATCTCCTATATGTGCTCCGGCTCGATCCGGTATTATTACGGGGATGCATGCTACATCACTAGGAACACAAAATCTTCGTTCAGATATAAAAATACCCGATTTCATTAAAACGTTACCTGAAATCTTGATAGAATACGGATACTATACAACTAACAATGCAAAAACTGATTACAATTTTGATCCAATAGGTCGATGGAATGAATCGAGTAACAGTGCTCATTGGCGTAACCGTACATCAAATAACCAGCCTTTTTTTTCGGTTTTCAATCTAGGGGTTACTCATGAAGGCCGGGCCAATAGATATCATGAAAATTTGTTTGAGCCTTTAAAAAAACGCCAAAATCCGGATGAAGCAGTACTACCACCTTTCTTTGCTGATACAGAAGAGATGAGGAGACTTTGGGCAAGACAGTATGATTTGGTTACTTTAGCAGATCTTCAAATGCAGGAAATCCTCGATCAATTAAAAGAAGATGGTCTTCATGAAGATACTATTGTATTCTTTTGGTCAGATCATGGTAATGGTCTGCCGAGGTACAAGCGCTGGCTTTACTCTACGGGTCTGGAAGTTGCATTAATTGTCTATATTCCTCCAAAATACAGACATCTTGTTGAGATAACACCAGGAAGTGAAAGTAGTCGGCTAGTTAGTCTAGTAGATCTTACACCTACAGTTCTTAGCCTTGCAGGTATTAAAAGTCCAGATTATATGGAAGGTACACCCTTTTTAGGTGAATTTGAAGAAGAACCCAGAACCTATCTTGTTGCACATAGGGATCGTGCTGATGATGTATACGATATGGCACGTGCCGTACGAACTGAAGAATTTATGTATATCCGAAACTATATGCCTCATTTACCTTACATTCAGCAATCCCTGATTTTTGGAGACGAAAAATGGAGCTATGCTGAATTACACAAGACAAGAAAGGAAGGTTTACTTTCGAAACATGGCGAAGCAATGTATCGTCCTCGAGACAAAGAAGAATTATATGCTGTTGAAGCAGATCCTTATGAATTGAATAATCTAGTTAATGATCCTGAGTATATTTATATCCTCAAAAAAATGCGTTACAGACTGGACACATGGATATTTGAAACAAAAGATACAGGGTTTTTGCAGGAAGGGGAAATGATGTTACGCTCTGAAGTCTCCACACCATATGAAATGGTAAATACTCCCCATCATTACGATCTATTTAGAATCAAGGCCGCTGCTGAACTAGTGGGAGACAGAACAGTCCCAGTCTTGGTACTAGCCGACATGCTAAATGATCATGATAGTGGTGTTCGTTATTGGGCTGTTGAAGCATTACTGGAACGGGTACATACTGATGCATGGATGGTTATGGAGTCTCTCAAAAGTATTCTTCTTACAGAAAGCTCGCCAAGTGTTCAAATTAAAGCGGCCGAAACGCTGTGCATGTTGGAGCAGTGCAGTGAAGGCCTAAGTGTGCTGGCTGATTATTTGGAAGACGATAGGGAATGGCTCGTACTGCAGGCAGCAATCTCTGTAAGACAGTTGGGGGGTAGGGTTGAAGAGATCGTTGAAACCATTCATAACACTCGACGCAAATTTAGTGGTAGTATCGGTAGCAGAGGTTATGTCAACTGGAGTTATCCAATGTTTATCGGCTTTGCTTTGGATCAAGCACTTGAAAATTTGAATTAATAATAAATATCAAATTTTTATAATATTGATTGGGTCTTTGAAAGTCCTGATTTATTTGTTGTTAAGTCATATTAAATTTCTTTTTGGTTTTGTATTATAGAAATGCAAAACTAAAACAAGAGGTAGTTCTAATATTAATAGATTAACTTAAAAAGCTTTTAAAAAACTTCTCAAATAATAATAGGGCATGCGAAAAATGATTTTTAACAAACTTTTAAAAAAAATTAAAAAGGTAGTTCAATTTAAATTGTTGATATTGTTGTACTTGATATTTTCTAATTCAATGCTAGTGATTGGCCAGGTTGGGCAACCACTGAAAGCTTGGAGTGAGGGTTATCTTGATATTCATCATATTAATACTGGGCTCGGAGATGCTGCATATATTATTATGCCTGACGGAACAACAATGATTATTGATGCAGGGGATACGTCATTGATCGAACGTCCTCCGCTTTTTAAGGCGCCACAAAAGCCGAGTGCTATGAGACCCGCAGGTGAATGGATGGGGCGATATATTCTTGAACGCATTCCGAGTTCTGCCGATCCACAAATTGATTATGCACTAATAACCCACTTTGATCGCGATCACATCGCGGGCGTTCCGGATTTAATTAAACAGATACCTGTTAAAAACCTTTATTTCCGTAAATGGCTTGGCTACCAAACGATTTCTGAACATTCTCAAGAGTTTCCAAAAGAATATTTTGAAATTGCTAAAATAGCTGATGAACTTGGAATACAAATGAATCAATTTGAGGCTGGACGGAAAGATCAGTTCTTGTTAAAGAATTATCCTGATAAATACCCGCAATTTCAAATCCGTAATCTTGCAGTTAATGGGATGGCTTGGACCGGCCAGGGAACTGAGATTCGTTCGAGGTTTCCCGATAGTAATCAAATCAGTGAAAATATGAAAAGTACTGCACTTGTGCTTCGATATGGTAACTTCTCTTATTTTACAGGTGGAGACCTTTATGAACCTATGGAACAGGCAATTGCGTGGTTAATAGGAGCTACTGATATACATGTAACCAATCATCATGGGTCTGAAGCTAATCCTTTCTTTCTTCAAATATTAAGACCGCGAGTACACATCGTGCAAGTATGGGATTCGATCCAACCTAGACCTCAAGTTTTTGATCGCTTGTTGGATCAATCCATCTATCCAGGTCATCGTGATATTTTTCTTACAAATGGAATGTGGAAAGGGAGAAGAGGGAATCTTGCAAACTGGTTTGATGAAGAAACAGCTAAGCGATATGAAGAGGAACTTATGCCTGCCGTGACTGCCGATCAAGGCCACATAGTGATTCGCGTTGATCCCTCAGGTGATCAGTATAAGATATACATACTTGATGATTCAGATGAAAAATTTATTGTCAAATCAATACATGGGCCATACAAGTCAATTAAGTATTTAAAGTAGATCAACAGAATAATATCAGTTTCTCTTGTGGCTTCAGTACAGGTCTCTACATTTATGGACATTATATTGGCACGTGGGGATGGAGAGCTTGACGTCCACTACAATGTATTAGGTTCAAGGTTGTCTTCATGTGGGGTGAAGAACTTAGGAGTTTTTAGGAATAGTTCTCATGGGGATTATTCCTAAAAAGACTCCTCTCACGCCCCCATTAATCGGTACTTCCCCAAGTAGTGTGTCTGTAGGATAGATTAAAAAAGTCTTCTTGTGTACCTTTTAGCAGAGACTAAACCAACCAAACTTCAAGCGCACAAAAAAAAGTCACCCATCCGGCACGAAACTACTGGCTTGCAAAATAGAGCGGTACATGGAAAAAGACTATTTCTCAATTCTTCTGAAAATTGAACAGAGTCAACATGTACATCAAAAATCGATTTCAATACCACAGGTTTATCCTTTTGGCTGCCCTGATTCTTTTCCTGCATTCTGGTTATTTCGGTCGGTGCATGCCACCCTTTTCGGTTCAAACAGTGCCACTTTGAAAGATACTGCAATGATTGATTATTCCGGACAAGCTGACCCCTCATTCTGGTGAAACTGACCCCCCCTTGGGTTTGGTTGCAGTGATTTATTAACTATGACAATATTACTGTTTTTTTCTCATGCTTTCACCACTTAATTCTATCCGATGTGCGGTGTGGATTAAACGGTCTAATATGGCATCGGCCACCGTACTTTCTCCGATGACATCGTACCAGTTCGTGACCGGGAGTTGACTAACAATAATGGTGGCCATTTTCTGATGGCGATCCTCTACGATATCCAGTAAATCGAGTCGCTGTTGATTGTCCAGCGGCTTGAGCCCAAAATCATCGAGAATCAGCAACTGAGACTTTGCGATTTTAGATAATAGCTTTAGGATACTGCCATCAGCACGGGAAAGAATCAGCTGCTGGATCAGTTTTTGCATATTAAAGTAACTGACCCGGTAGCCAAGCTGACACCCCTGATGGCCCAGAGCGGATGCGAGGAAACTCTTGCCGCTTCCGGTCGGACCGGTTATCAACACAGCGTGTCCCCGGGTGATATACTGACCATCGGCAAGCAAGGCAACGG
>Ga0209487_1002753_pt1 | contig 14136 bp, 11 predicted proteins | sample Poulit2012_FD_187524 | JGI IMG/M metagenome (GOLD analysis project Ga0209487, IMG submission 187524) | Agricultural soil microbial communities from Georgia to study Nitrogen management - Poultry litter 2012 (SPAdes) (version 2) | ecosystem: Environmental > Terrestrial > Soil > Agricultural land... | reverse complement strand
CATTAACGCGGTACGGGCCTGCTCCACCGCGGGTACGGGGACATCTAAAACGCAAGGAATGCCCGCGTGCTTGGCTAAAGCCGTCGCGCGCAGTGCGGCTGATTTTTGCGGCTCCGCCAGGAGGGCATATCCAGATAAATAAAGGACGGCGGCACTCGTGATGAGCTGCTCATCGAGTTGATCAGGACTTAAGTGGGCACTTGCCCCGCGATGGGCGAACATCGTGCGCTCGTGATCGGGGGTGACGGTAACAGCATTGATTGAAGTTGGGTGGTCAGTGCAGCGCTGCAAGCCCTGGAGCCCGACGCCCTCTGTCTGCAGATCATCAATTGCCATTTCGCCCCAGGGATCTTGGCCAAGGCAGCAAACCAGTTCGGCGTGTAAGCCGAGGCGGTGCAACATAATCGCCGTATTGGCAGCGGATCCGCCCACGCCAATTGTTTGCGAACGTGCAAGCGCATCAGCGCCCGGAAGGGGCATCGCGTCGATTTCGAGCACGACATCTACGTTGGCATCGCCCAATAAGACGACGTAGTCGGTCTCTTTCATACTCACACCCTTGTGGCACTACTGCTAATATCAACATAACTTAGCAGTAAAACCACGCAAAGGAGTGATTGTGCCGGACCAGTTCAACGTCGGCGCTATTTCCAGGCTCCAGGCGGCCCGCTCCAGCCTCTCTGGAGCCGAGCAGCAAATTGCTGATTGGATAATTGTTCGCCCTGCCGATGCCCTTGACATGTCCATGGCGGCGATAGCTAAGGCTTGCGGAGTTAGTGACACCACAGTTCTGCGTACCGCCCGAGCAGCTGGCTTTGCCGGGTTCACGGAACTTAAGTTGCGCCTTGCTCAGGATCTCGCCACACCTTCCCAATTGATCCACGAAGATGTAATTGCAAAAGACTCCCCCAGCACCGTGGCGCACAAGGTATTCGGGGCGGCCATTCAATCTTTGAAATACACAGCAGAAAACCTTGATCCAACTGAGTTCTCAGCGGCTCTCGATCTGCTGACAGCGGCCGAATCGATCGTCATTGGTGCTGTAGGAACATCCGCCGTGGCGGCGCAGGCTTTTTATCAACGCTGCCGCCGAGTCGGGTTAGCATGCGACGCTCCTCAAGATTCTCAGTTGCAAATAACGCACGCGTCGCTCTTAGGCCCCGGGGGTTTGGCAATTGGAATCTCAAATTCCGGCGCCACTAAAGCAATTGCCCAGTTTCTACACGCCGCCCGCAATCGGGGCGCCGCAACTATCGCGGTTACCGGCAATATCGATTCTCCGGTCGCGGAGCATGCGGACGTGATCTTGCAGACAGTGACGCGAGAAACACGAAGTGAACCGCTCGCTGCCCGCGCGTGCCAATTAACGGTGCTCGACGCCCTCTATGTCTCGTACAGCTTGCAAAACATTGATCGCGTGATCGAACTCGAACACCGTGCGATCGACGCCATTTCTGCTCACACCTACTAGGAGTTCCAATGATCACCCAGATTTATACCGCGCAATCCCCTGAAGAGGCAGTTGCATTGGCAGAACTGGGGGTCGACCACGTGGGTCTAACCCCAGCAGACATCGGGCTGCCCGGCGAAATCTCAATTGAAGTCGCCGCAAAGTGTGCCCAGGCCATTCGCGGCAAAGCGAAATCCTCGGCCCTGTCTGTCTCCGCAAACCTCGACGAAATATCTGCAATGGTTGAAGTAGTCCGGCCAGATATCTTGCATTTGTGCGGCCTACCAGGTGATGTTCCCCCTCACGCGGTTGCACAGCTCCGGGGTCAAATTGGCGATGTCAAAATCATGCAAGCGATCGCAATGTCGGGGCCAGAGTCACTCGAAGAAGCGCAGGCATATGCGCCGTATGCAGACATGCTCATTTTAGATTCTGTTGCGCCATCTATTGCCGGTGTTGGGGCCGCAGGCGAAACCCATGACTGGTCACTGAGCGCGCGGATCGTCCGTGAAGTAAATATTCCAGTCATCCTGGCTGGCGGTCTTTCCCCTAATAATGTGCAAGAAGCGATTGGTGTGGTCGCGCCATGGGGAGTCGATTCGCTCACCGCGACAAACCAGCAACTATCCGGAGGGGGCTTTCGAAAGGACCTGAAAGAAGTCGCGGCTTTCGTTCAAGCGGCAGTCAACGCTTCCATGCTTGAGGCGAACTAGAGCGCTTCTACTTCACTGCCCCACGTGTGACACCCGCGTGCATCCCGCTGCCTATTACTCCTCCAGAAGTTTTAGGAGCCGGGTCGTCGTGCGCCAGTTTCGGATGGTCATCTCTTGGTAAATCGCCTTACCCACGACGCGATTGAGCCTGCTCTTTGATGCTTGGGCATCGAGACGCGAAAAATAGATCACGCCATCGCCGATTTTTGCTTCGTCAACCTCTGCCCGCAGGGGTGGGAACTGCGCGAATACCTCCTCGGTTCGATGCGGATATTTAAGAAAGATGACGTCGCTGCGACGCTCCGGGCTGCCATGGGTGCTGGGCGCTGCTACAACGATTTCCCGCAATTGCGCATGTGTCCGCACCACCACCATGACCGATGTTTGTAAAGTCGCTTCAAGCAGTGCTTCCAACTCTGCTTCGAGCGCCGCTACCCTATTTCCGGGAGCAGGATCGTGCCGAAATAAGACGTTGCCACTTTGAATATAGGTGCGCACATCGCGGTATCCCGCTGCTGTGAAGCACTGGGCCAGTTCTGCCATCGGAATGATATTTTTGCCGCCAACATTTATGCCGCGCAACAGTGCAACATAGGACTCCATCGGCACGATCCTTCGGTTTCTGCTCTGAAACTGATCAAGGTTTACGGTGTCAAGGTACGCTCCCGGCACAGTTTCTGGAACCACAGCGCGCTGTCTTTAGGAATCCGTTCAAACGTGTCGTAATCAACGCGAACGATGCCAAAGCGTTTCGAATACCCGTATCCCCATTCGAAATTGTCGAATAGCGACCACACGAAGTACCCGCGCACATCAACGCCCTGATCCGCAGCATCAAGCACGGCCGCAATATGGTCTCGGACGTATTTGGTGCGTTTATCGTCGTGTACCGCCTTGCCACTTGATCGACTCGCATCGGCCACTACTTCATCTGGGAACGCGGCACCGTTTTCTGTGACCATCAGGGGCAGATCTGGATACTTCTCACTGAGTCCTATCAGGAGCTCAGTCAAACCGCCGGGCTCAATATTCCACCCCATTTCGGTATATGGCCCAGGCATGGGTGGAAATTCGACCCGGTCCGCTCCCGGCCACGGCGATTGACCCACATTCTTATGGCCATCGGCGGCCTGTTTTTCGGAAACTCCGTCCCACAGGTCAACCCGGGTCGTCGAATAATAATTGACCCCAAGCACATCGATCGGTTGCTGAATAACCGCAGTGTCGCCGTCCTTAATAAAAGACCAGTCAGTTACCGATTTGGTGTCATTAATGACGTCTTGCGGGTATTTTCCCTCGAGCATGGGCTCTAAAAAGACCCGGTTCGCCAGGCCATCAATTTGCCGGGCGGCTTCGCGTCCAGAATCGCCTTCATAACGCAGCACATGGAAATTGAGTGTCACTGAATATTCGGGATCGTTAGTGACAACTCCGCGCAATGATTGCAGTGCGAGGCCGTGCGCCAGATTCAAATGATGGACGGCGGCCAGCGCCGCGGCGGGTTCCATGCGCCCGGGTGCATGGGCACCTGAGGAATACCCCAAATACGCCGAACACCATGGTTCGTTTAGCGTCGTCCAGGTTCCGACCCGATCACCGAGGCGCTCCCCGACGATTTTGGCGTAGTCAGCGAACGCGTGAGCGGTTTCTCGGGCGGGCCAACCACCGCGGTCTTCGAGCGTCTGCGGCAGGTCCCAGTGATACAGAGTTGCAACCGGTTTGATGCCGCGGGCGAGCAGGCCGTCCACGAGGCGGTCATAGAAATCTAAGCCCGCTGCATTTGGCGCTCCGGTGCCCGTTGGTTGAATGCGGGGCCACGCTATTGAGAACCGGTAAGCATCGAGCCCTAGATCTGCCATGAGATCGAGGTCCGATTCGAGTAGGTGATAGTGATTGCACGCAGCGTCGCCCGTATCTCCGTTCCAGACGTTGCCGGGGGTGTGGCTGTAGGTGTCCCAAATGGAGGGGCCGCGGCCGTCCTCATTTGCGGCCCCCTCAACTTGATAGGACGCCGTCGCCGAACCGAGAACGAACCCGGGCGGAAGCGCGCGATTTTCGGTGGAAGTTTGGGTCATGGAAGCCTTCTTCACTCATTTCTCAGTTCGACTGTGCCGGACTGGGCGTCGATAGGGTTCCGGCCCGCGATGCGTGCGGAAAATTGCACGTCTCGATCAGTCGAAACGGTGATGGATTGCTCGCTGCGGCGGACGGTAAAGGTCGTTTTTTCGCCAGTTTCTGGGTTTGTGGTCGTCACGACCGCGTCCGCACTGCCCGGATATACCGTTACGAGCACGTCTTGGGAATAGTCTGCCTCGAATGATTCGGAATTTTCTTGCGTGACGAGAACGGCGTTCTCTTTGACCCATAACGGCATCGATGAAAAGTCGTGTTGCTCGGTGCGCCAACCGCCACCAGTGACGGTTTCATTTGTTAACAGGTTCGTCCAGTGTCCGGCGGGTAAGTAGTATTCAACGACGCCGTCAGCGGATAGCACCGGCGCCACGAGCAGATCGGGGCCCAGCATGTATTGGCGGTCGAGATACTCAACCGACCGATCATCGGGAAAAGCCAATATCATCGGCCGCATCACCGGCAAGCCGTGTTCATGCGCCGCCAAGCCCGCTTCATATAGATAGGGCATGAGTCGCTTCTTCAAGTTGGTGAACGTTCGCGTCACGTCGACCGCGCTTTGGCCCGGGTCTTCCTCGCCGGTATCGAAAATCCACGGAACGCGATAACTCTTCGACCCGTGCAGACGGGAATGAGAAGACATCAACCCAAAAGCGAGCCAGCGTTTGAACACGCCCGGATCCGGATTTCCCTCGAAACCGCCGATGTCGTGGCTCCAATAACCAAATCCGGACAGCGACATGGAAAGCCCCGCGCGCAAGGATTCCGCCATGGATTCATAGGAAGACGAGTTATCTCCGCCCCAGTGGACGGGCATTTTTTGGCCACCCGTGGTCGCGGAACGGGCGAAGAGCACCGCTTGGCCCTTACCCAGTTCCTCTTCCATCACCTCAAAAACTGCTTCGTTATACAGCTGGGTGTACCAGTTATGCATCACGTACGGGTCGCTCCCGTCATGCCAAATAACGTCGACGGGGATCCGTTCGCCAAAGTCAGTTTTTATAGCGTGGATGCCCTGTTTCAGGAGCGTGCGAATCTTGTCCTGATACCACGCTTTTGCGGCTGGGTTGGTGAAGTCAACGAGCGCCATGCCCGCCTGCCACATGTCCCACTGCCAAACCGTGCCGTCGGGTCGCTTCACGAAATAATCGTGTGCAAGCCCCTCTGCAAAAATCGCTGACCGCTGCGCAATATAGGGATTAACCCATGCGCTGAGATGCAAACCACGTTTCTGCAGCCGGGCAATCATTCCCTCCGGATCGGGGAACGTACGTTTATCCCATTCGAAGCTCGTCCAGTCGAATTCGCGCATCCAAAAGCAGTCGAAATGGAATACCTCCAGCGGCAAATCGCGCTCACGCATGCCGTCAATGAAGTGATTCACAGTCTCTTCGTCGTAGTTCGTTGTAAAGGACGTCGAGAGCCACAGTCCGTAGGACCAGGCCGGCACGGCAGCGGGGCGGCCTGTTAATTGCGTGTAGTTATCGAGCACGTCAGCGGGGGTGGGCCCATCAATAAGGAAGTACTCCAAGTGCTCGCCCGCTACCGAGAATTGGACCTGTTCTACCGCTTCACTCCCGATCTCGAAGGAAACATGTTCGGGGTGGTTGACCAATACGCCATAGCCGCGATTGGTCAGATAGAACGGCACGTTTTTATACGCTTGCTCCGATGAAGTTCCACCGTCGCTGTGCCAAATATCAACCGTTTGCCCGTTTTTGGTGAGTGGACCGAAGCGCTCACCTAACCCGTAGACCAATTCGCCCACACTTAACTGCAGTTGGGTGTGCATATAAGTGGGGTGTGGGGCAAGACCCGTCTTGGTAACGCCCGTAACTCCGGCCGGCTCAGCGGTGACGGTCGCTCCGGGGCCGAGCTGCATATATCCAACGGATTTGTGCCCGGAAGCGGTGAGTTGTTTACCACGGCTGGTGAAGGTTAGATCCCATGGCGCACCTTTCGTAACCCGGGCTGTGAGATCGCCCGTGGTAAACGTAGCTCCCGCCTCGTCAATGTGTGCCTTTCCGGCCCCGCGCTCGGAGCCGTCCAGATCAAATCCCTGATGTGGACGGCCCCCTTGGTGGTGTTCCGCGCGCACCCCAAGTACGCCGGGACGCGGGCTAAAAAGCGTGATGGTCAATAGGGCGCGGTTCAAGGTGTCGCCGCGATCGGCTATCACCCTGGTTGGAGCATAGATTTTTAGCTCCTCGCCATATTCGCCGGTGCTGGTTTCGATGTCATATGCCTCAGCGGCATATTGCGCATTAACGCCGGGCCTGTCCAGCCAAAACCCATCTGTGAACTTCATTTATTTAACTGCTCCTGCCGTAATACCCCGGGTGAGGGTTCTTTGGAAAATAAGGAAGAAAATCAAGGTAGGTATCAGCCCCAGGAGGGCCGACGCGCTCGTCGTCGTGACGTCCATTAGGCGGTCTCCTTGCAGGACAGTTATCGCAACTGGCACGGTCTGGGTTGCGTTTGAGACCAAGAAGGTCAACGGAATCAAGAATTCATTCCAGGTCCAGATGAAGAAGAAAATTAGGAGAACCGACAGTGTTGGTCGACTAATTGGGTACACGACCTGCCACAGCGTGCGCCACTTTCCGGCACCATCAATGGCCGCCGCTTCCAGCACCTCTTTAGGAAAGGTGGAGTAAAGAGACGCGAGGAGATAGGTGCCAAAAGCGCTTTGGATAACCGTGAAGATGATGATGACTGACCACGGGTTGTCATACAGGCCCACGCTTCGGAACATGAAGTAAAGCGGGTAGAGCAATACTTCCTGCGGCAACATGTTGGCCAGCAGAATGAGCACGACTATCCACATGCGGCCCCGCACTCGGCCGATGCCTAGGGCGAAAGCATTAAACATCGATATGAGTACGGCCAATACCGCGACTGTTCCTGAAATAAAAATACTGTTCCAGAGTTTCTCCGGAAAATTCACGCGCTGCCAAAACGCTGTGAGTCCGTCGAAATACAGATCATTGGGAAGCGATAATGGTCCGCCCGTGGCATAGTCCTGGGGTGATTTGAACGAGTTGATCACGATCAATATGAGTGGGAACGCAATAAAGAGGCCGATCAGAAGGGCGACTCCCAAGATCAGCCAATCGCCCAGGCTGCGCTTCTTGCTTCTTTTTTCAGGTTTTCTTGGGCCCGCTGCGGTTTCGCTGGCAGGAGCCGGCGTCGCGATGATGCTCATGTTGTTCCCTCCTCGCGGCGTTCGAGTCGGCTCTGCACGATGATGAAAATGACCGAAAATACCGCGATAATCACGGTTAGTGCCGTCGCGATCGTGGCGCCGTATCCAACCTGTTGAGCTTGGAAGAACTGGCTATAGGCGTAGTAGGCAGGAACGATTGTTTCCGTTCCCGGACCGCCGCGGGTTAGTGCGTAAACAGGTCCAAAAACCTTCAGCGCGGCGATCGTACAGGTCAAAATGACCACGAATATCTCGGGACGAATCATGCCCACGGTGATCGCGCGGAAGCGCTGAAACCAATTTGCTCCATCGAGTTCGGCGGCTTCGTAGAGTTCGGGATCAACACGCTGCAAGGCGGCCATGAAAATTACGACCGGGTACCCGATCTGGACCCAAACCAGCACGACCATCAAACTGGGCAGGGCCGTAGTAGGACTGCCCAGCCAATTATTTTGCAATTGGGTCAAGCCGATGGCTTCCAATATGTTGTTCAGCGCGCCGTTTTGGGGCCGCAGGATCCAGCCGATCACGATAGCCGCGATTACCGAAGGCAGAATCTGCGGTAAATAGTAAGTGGCCCGTAAGAAGCTCGCGAGACGCCCGCCGAACTTCTTTCCGATGAGATCGAATAACAGCGCTGCCAGGACTAACCCCAGCAACGTTGGAAGGACCACCATCGCCCCGATCATGGCAATGGAGTTGCGGAATGACTGCCAAAATATGTCGTCTGCGAAGAGCTTTTGCCAATTGGCCAGCCCTATCCACTCCGGCGGCTTGATCCCGCGATATGAAGTGAACGTCAGATAGATATTCCACAGCAGCGGGACGACGATAATCGCTGTCACAGCTGCGAGCCCGGGGACTAAATACCACCAGTACGTGCGGCTGCGCGTCTTCGGTATCAGCGCCCGTTCCACATTCGGGGGTTTGCGCCTTTTCGGGGCGATGACGGTGCTCATTTTTCGGCCCTCAGCTCAGCGCGTCAGCAATACCAGCTTCGTATTGCGTGCCAAGTTGTGCGCGTACTTCTTCGGGTGACAGTGAGCCGTTGAGGAGTTCTTGCAGCCCCGCGTTGAGCTCGTCGTAAAACGTCGGAGTCGGCCAGTCCGGATAGAAGGCGATGCCGTCACGCTCGTTTAGAATGTTGAAGTTTTCAATCAACTCAAGCGATTCTTCGTCCGTGATGTCGTCCGGATCTGCTGCTACGGGAACGCCGCCGTTATCGCCCATCAGCGCCTGGATTTCAGGACGCAGCGTGATGTCGATGAATTTCTCTGCCAACTCGGCGTTGTTGGAACGTTCTGGAATTACCCACATATTTCCGGCTGAGCCCGGGGACATTCCTTCTCCAGGAAATAGGAAGGTTGACCAGTCGTACTCGATTTCGTTTAGGAAACGTCCGTACCACCAGCTACCAGAGAAGAAGATTGGGTAGGTTCCGTTTATGAATGCGGTGCCTGCATCTTCGGCTGTCATGCCCGTCGCGTCATCTGAGATGAATCCCGAGTCAGTCCATTCCTTGATGGTGTCGGTCGCATAGGTTATTGGCTCATCGTTCCAGTCCACATCGGCGGTATAGAGCTGGTAAGCGTCGACCCAGTCTCTATCAGCCTTGGTGAGAGCCAGTTGATACCAAAGCTGCCCCAGCGGATATTCAGCAGCAGCTTCAGCAAGCGGAGTTACGCCGGCATCGGTAAATTCCTGCAATACGGCTTCGAACTCTTCGAGAGTCGTCGGAACCTCAATATTGTGTTCCTCAAACATTTCGACGTTGTAATAGACCTCGACGTATTCACCGTAGGTCGGCACTCCGTACCAGTGCCCGGAGCCCATAATGCCTTGTTCGTCGTAGCGCGCAGTGGTCTGCAGCGAGGGCGCCAACATATCGTCCCAGCCATACTCTGCAACCGCGTCATCAAGTTCTCGTAGCAGCCCCTGGCTGGAGAGTAATCCAGCAGTTGCATTGCCTTTGTTGTATTCGAGAACATCGGGCGCCTGATCTGAATTGAGCACCTGGCTAGCGGTAGAGCGAATTTGTTCAAAACTGCGTTCTTCAAATTCGACTTTTGCGCCGGTCTCTTCTTCGAAAATGCGCATGGCTTCGTCCCACGCAATTCCCATCGCGCTATCGGGATTCTCAAAGTGCCAGATCCGTAATACGTCGTCATCGCCGCTCGACTCACCGTCCGAGCCACCACAAGCGGCCAACACCAGGGTTCCAGCCATTGCCATCGCAACGCCGGCCTGCAATTTATGGAACTTCATTTTTCTTCTCCTATTTGATAATTTCCACCGGAATGGGAAGGAAACTAGCTGCAAGAGCCGTTAGCGAAACGTTTCGATAAACGGGACACAAATACTCGAGTTCGGAACGTTTTTAGTTAAACCTTCGGAGTTCGAGTTGAGCCGCGCTCTATATAAGTGGGCGCAACCAACTCAGTCCGGTACTCTCGCGTGCCATTTATTTGTTCAATAGCGAGTTCGACTGCACGAATGCATGTCGCCTCAGGAATTAGAGGAATCACGTCGAGCGGCGGGGTGAAGCTCGACGTGTCAAAGGTTGAAGCGACCGAAATAACAGAGATGTCCTCAGGAATTCGGTAGCCTCGCGCCAGTAGCAACTCAAGCAACCGCGCTTGAGCCTGATCGTCACAATGCATCGCTAAACCGGTGAGATCGCCTGAGGCGCCGATTAACTCTTCCAGCGCCCGCGCCGTGTTTTCTGGACCATTTTCGGAAGGCACGAACCGCGCTTCAACGCCGAGTTCTTCGGCTCGTCGCATGAAACCTTCCCGTACCCGCAGCGGAAAATTGGAGCCGCGAGCGTAGATGCCATCCGCGTGGCCGAAAAGCCCGATCGTGCGAGCCCCTCCTGCCACCAAGCGGTCCACCGCCATTGCCGCTGCTGCGTCGAAATCCAAGTCGACGCAACTTAGACCTTCTGTATCTTCTGGCAGCCCGACAAACGCAGCCGGAACGCGTAACTTGCGCACCAAATCGGCGCGCTCATCGTCTCTCAATACGTCAAGGACGATGATCCCGTCCACGATTCGACTGTTTGTTACCCGCTCCAGCCCTTCAACAGCTTCCTCCTGGGTGAGGAGCAAGATGTCGTAGTCGAATTGGCGCGCCGCCTGAGCCGTCGCCAATATGAATGCCATATGGGCGGGAACGTAAGTATCAGGACGCAGCGGCTCAGTGACTGCCAGGATGTACGTGCGCCGGCCTGCTAAAGCCCGCGCTCCTGCATTTGGGGCGTAGCCAAGTTCAGCGATCGCTGCCTCGATACTCCGGCGCGTTTTCTCACCGATGGGCCTCTTCCCACTCAGGGCATAGGACACAGTGCTGATCGAGACACCTGCCGCTTTGGCGACGTCCTTAATCGTTACTGTCATTCCAACTCCACCCTGAGTAGAAACGTTTCGATGATCCTTATGGCCCCAGGTTAGGGATCAGGCCCGATTCCGTCAAGGAATGAGATTAAATCGAGTCACATTGCCCGACTCCCGGCGCGACCTGAACCGCTGCAACGCGGATCACTTCTGCGCCGGCGGCATCCGGGTCGAGGAAGTACTCGGGAGCCACCGGGTCAGGAAAGTCGTATTCGTCGAGATCGAGACCCTCTAACGCCGCCTCCCGCACGCGCTCGCGTGCTGCTTCGGCCTCTGCCCCGGTCATGATTTCGCATTCAGAGAGTTCGGCGAGCCCCGGCCAAGGTACGGAACTTTCAGAATCATCGAAGCCGTCTATTTTGACGACCCGCACCCGATCGGGAAGAAATTCACGATCATTAATGGCAGCTTGCACGGTGCGTAAAACTTCGTGGAGATGCATGCGCGCCTCGTACTGTTCCGCCGTCAAATCGGGGTCAGAGCCTCCCTCTGATTCTAGGCCGAACTGGTCAACAGTGACTTCAAGCGGCTCACCCCCGCTCGCATTATCGATCACGAACGTGGAATAGCCGCCGTCTTCGACACTCAGTATTGAGCCGTAATCAGCTTCGCCGATGGCGCTCAATTCATCGGTGAGCCAGTCCAAGGTGCAGGGGTCGATCCAACCGCCTGAAAGTGGTGGAAGCGGATCAAGATTCTGGGGCCGACCGGGCTTCGTTTTCGCTGATTCTCCCCCGGTGACTGTCCCGTCAGCATAAATAACTAGGTAGGGCCGCGCCAGAAACTCGTCATCCGCATTCGATAAATAGCTGTGGTTTTCGGCTATGAAAATCGGCTCAGAGTCGTCGGTAGGCTGCGTTGGTCCTGCATGCTCTTCAGTACACGCCTGCGGCTCGGGAACGATCTTCTCGGTGTCGCTTTCCGTTGCGCATTGGCTTAAAACAAGCGCTGCCGCTGACACAAGCGCGCCGGTGCGCACTCCGCGCCGCCATTTACTTTGCTGAACTGCCATTAATCTTTGCTTCCGATTTCCCTAGTGCAAAATAGTTTGCCGACCTCACGCTCCAGTCTGCGACAGATGGCTGTCAAGGTCGTGAAGCGGATAGCGCGAGCGCGATTATTCTTCAAGAGTGAACGTTCGCGATCGTCGCTTCGACGATTTCGGTGAGTTGCGTCAGTGCCTTATTGCGCGCAGCAAACAGCTCATCGAGGTGGCAGACAATACTGTGATCATCTTCCGGGGTCATTACACAAGAGCTTTTTAGTGGCAATGAGACACTTAAGGTCGTGATCGACTACTGGCCTCGCTTCAAACGACGCGCCCGTGCCTCCTCCTGGCTCGTGTGGTGCATTGGCGCCGGCGTCTACTTCCTCGGGGTCTTCCACCGGTCATCACTGGGAGTAGCGGGGAATGACGCGCTCGTGCAGCTCAACATTTCCTCCACCGCGCTGGGCACGTTCGTAATGGCGCAGGTCGGAATTTACGCCCTCATGCAAGTTCCGGCCGGCCTCATGATTGATCGCTGGGGACCACGCAAGATTCTCCTCGCGGCGACCCTCACGATGGGTTGCGCGCAACTACTTTTCGCAATCGCCTCCAATTTTCCTGCCGCCTTTGCAGCACGCGCCATGCTGGGCGCCGGGGACGCTGCGGTTTTCATCTCGGTGCTGCGGCTCGCCGCCGAGTGGTTTCCCCGCCGGCGCTACGCGATGCTCACCATGATCACGGCCCTGCTCGGCATGCTCGGAAACCTCGTAGCAACGGTGCCTTTGGTTCTCATGCTGGATGGGCTGGGCTGGACCAAAACTTTCCTAATAACCGGCGCAACCTCCTGCGTTTACGCGCTCCTACTCTTGCGCCCCGCGGTCGCCGCGCCCTACCGCGAAACCCCGACCCCGGACCCCGGTGCCGCCGCAGGTCAAGCCGAGGCGACGCCGTCCGTTATCAAAGAATCTGCCCAAAATATGCGGGCCGCGTGGCGCCAACCTGAAACGCGGCTGGGGTTTTGGGCCCACCAATCCACGATGGCTACCGGCACCGTGATTTCGCTCGTGTGGGGATATCCATACCTCACGCAGGGACTGGGGTATTCAAATGAGGCCGCGGCGTCGATGCTGTCGCTATATGTGATTGCCAATGTGGTGGCCAATTTTGTGATTGGTCCCCTGGCGGGCCGGCGCCCCGGATGGCGCCTGCCACTCGCATTATGGACGTCGGCCGGTGTCTTGGCGGGGACGCTCGCCTTGGCGCTGTGGCCGGGAGCGGAGCCGCCGAAACTTGTGGTGGCGATTGCGTTCGCGGCATTTGCGACGGGGGTGCCGGCGTCCCAAATTGGGTTCCACCTCGCCCGGGACTACAACCCCACCGCGCGCATAGCCACCGCAACCGGGCTAGTTAACGCGGGCGGATTTGTGGGCGCGATGATTGCGGCGCTATTGATTGGCGTCGTGCTTGACGTCAGGTCCGGCGGAGTGGCCAGCGCGGTGGCACTTGCTGACTACCGGTGGGCGCTTCTGGTCGTGGCCGGCATCAGCGTGATGTCAAACCTGGCCATGCTTATCGCGATGGTGCGGGTGCGCGGGCTAGTCCTGGGACGCATGGCAGATGGCATCGATGTGGTGGTTCCCGTGCGCGAACGGGTATGGGATCGCGCCTGGCAGCGGATGCGGGCTTAGAGTATTTGGGTTTGATCTTGCAATTACAAGCCTTAATTTTGAACGGAACGTGACGATACCGATGTCTGCTTATTCCCCGGACGTTTCCTTACCCAATAGACCGATTCAGGTCTCCCCCAAGGCCGTAGCACGACCCAGACTGGGGATCTTTGCGACGATTGTCTTGTTCACGCTCGGTGTGGGATTGACTATCTGGCAAGCGCCTGGCATTTGGCGCGATATGCAACTAAAAAGCGACGGCGTTCACACCAACGAGTTCCGGATCGAATCGGGGGACTGCACGACCCGAAATGTGGTTTTCACCTCCTGCGATGCGCATTTTTACTTCGTGCCTGAGGCTGCAGAAGAAATTTATGAGGCAAAAGCTGATTTCATGTTTTTGGATTGGGGTAGCGAGGACTACCTAGTCGACGTCGTTTATGCCCCGGACGATCCGGCAAAGGCAACTCTGAGCCTGGGCGTTGACAAGCTGTGGAATCGTGCCCTGACCTGGGGCGCGTTTGCTGTCCTGCTGATCGGCGGCGGCGTGATCATGGTCTTCCAGTTCGTACGTACCGCGAGCGACAGAAG
>Ga0209487_1002752_pt1 | contig 14139 bp, 10 predicted proteins | sample Poulit2012_FD_187524 | JGI IMG/M metagenome (GOLD analysis project Ga0209487, IMG submission 187524) | Agricultural soil microbial communities from Georgia to study Nitrogen management - Poultry litter 2012 (SPAdes) (version 2) | ecosystem: Environmental > Terrestrial > Soil > Agricultural land... | reverse complement strand
GGTGGCCGGCCCCGAGTCGACGAGTTCACCATCGACGTACAGTTTGACTTCCTCGCCGTCCCATACGCCGAGGGTGTGGTACCAGCGGCCGGGTTCGGCCTCGATGGCAGCGCGTTGATACCCGCCACCGACGTTGATGGTGAAGGTGAGTTCATCGCCGTAGAACACCGTGGCGAAGCCGCCGGCTTCCTTGGCACCGCACAAGCTCCGTTCGTTGGCGTCCAAGTCCCCGTCATAGCGGAACACGCACTCCACGCTCACCGCATCGGCGATCACGTCGTACTGGTCGGCCATGTCGTAATGCAGTGAATCCTCGATGCCGTCATTCGATACTGCGTAACGGTCCAACGGTTCATCGACGGCGACGTCGGGATCGCCCATGATCTGCGGTTCGATACCCCGCGCATGGTCGACCACAGCGCCGCCGCTGAAGTCGACATCGAGGACGTCGGCGCTGGGCGGGACGTCATCGGCGAGCGCCGGTCCCGCCAGTCCAGTGGTGACCAGGAAGGCTGCGGCGCCAGCCGCCGTCAGGCCTCTGGCTCGCCGCGACCATGTCGCGTAGTTGCTGTGCTGACCTCTCACAGGGTTACTCCTCATCATTGGGGCTCAAGGTGCGTTGAACTGACGTCGGCGCTGGAGACGATTCGCCGCCGGTGCATCGCGGTGGCCGCTGGACCGGCGAATACGCCGGTGGCCACCGGTGAAACCACGCCTACGGGCGGGTGTGCCCCGGCGATCCTGCCTTTCGCCGTCAGGACGGCACAGTCCTGGGCGGTGGGATGCTGATCGAACTGCCGAGCAGGACGGGTCCTCGTCCCTTCCGCAGCCCCCGTGGAGCCCCCGGGGCCACCGGCACGCGGTGTAGGCGACTCAGCAGGGGAGCGATCCAACGCCCCCTCAAGCCCCCGGAGTCGATCACGGTCCTTGACGCTACACGAAAATCGGCCCTCAGTGGTGAACTTCACACAAATGCTGGGATAACTATGGGTTCCCCGGTGGGGTTGGTCGGGCCGTCGGAAACCCTTCGTGGGGTGGGCAGGGGAGTGTTGTTGGGGTGGTGTGCGAGTGAGTCAGCAGGGTCGCTGGCCCATGCTGCTGGTCCCGCCCGGGGGGTCAACCCGTGTCTCCTCCGAGCTCACGGGGGAGCGCTCCGAAGCGCCGGGTCAGGAGCCGGTCACCCGGACCACGAACCCTGCCAGAGCCGCCACGCTGAATGCCAGCGGAAGCGTGACCAGCCAGGCCAGGCCCAACCCGCGCACCACTCGCCAGCGGATGCGCCGGTAACTCTCCCGCAGACCGGCGCCGAGGAGACCGCCAACGATCGCCTGCGTCATGCTCACCGGCGCTCCCAGCGCCGCACTGCCCAGCACCGCGCCGGCCGCGGCGAACTCACTGGTGACGATATGGGCCGGGCTGGTGTGCAGAATGCCGGTGCCGACAGATCGGGCGATCCTGGGCAGGCCGATCACTGTGCCCAGGGCGAAGGCCACCCCCAGAATCGGATACCACCACAACGACAGCCGGCCATCGCCTCCGGCCAGGCCGGCGGCCAGCAGGAGCACCAGGATCTTCTGCCCGTCATTGGCGCCGTAGGCGATGCACTGAGTGGAAAAGGCCACCAGGTGCCCCCGGCGCATCGAGGACAAGTACGTGACCCGCCGTCGGACCCGCAACACGGTGGAACCGAGGAGGGCCAGAGCCATGCCGACCATCGGGGCGAGGGCGGCAATGATCAGCACCCGGGTGAGCATCGGCCAGGACACCGCCACCGACAGCCCCCACCCCGCCCCGGCGGTCCCACCGATCACTGCCAACGTCAGGCTGGTGGGCAGGCCCCGGCCGGTGAGCAACCAGACCACTGCCACGGCGGTCACGAACGCGATCGTCAACGCGATGCTGCCCGCCGGTCCTGGCGCGACGATGGTGGCAGCGAGGGTCTGGGCCACCGGGGCGGCGGTGAGCAACGGGATGGCAGCGGTGGCGATGACCAGGATCGCCAGTGCCGGTAACAGGTTTAGCCCGGGTACCCGCAGTCCGGGGGCGAGCAGGGCTCCGCCGTCGTTCGCGCCGGTGGCCACGGTGAAGGCGAGCGCAAGCGCAATCAGAAGTTCGGGCGCCATCGGCCGGGTCAGTACCCCCGCTTCAGGGCGCCATCGGTGAGCGCATCGGCCGCCTCGCTGATCCGGATGCCGACCCAATCCAAACGCTTGATGAGCTCACGGTGCTTGAGGCTGTCCAGGGAGTCCGAAGCATTGACCACAGTCTGGGCGAACTCCTCCCGATAGGCCCGGCTCACCACCCGGGCGGCCTTGCGCACGGTCAGTGCCCGTTGCGGTACCTCGATCGGGTTCGTCCACAACGTATCCACGGCTTCCTCCAGCAGCGTCAGGGCGGTGACACTGCTAGTGACCAGCGGCCGGTAGGTATCGCGGTTCTCGATCCGGTACAGATCGGCTTCACGCACGAAGTCCTGCAGGGTGTCCAGGACGTTGTCGATCGACCGCGACAGTCGGAAAAGATCCTCCCGGTCCAGCGGCGTCACCAGTGTGCTGGCCAGACCGGTCACCAACGTGGCCCGTTCGGAGTCACCGCGCTTCTCGATCGTGGCGATCTCGTGGCGGGCGGTAGCTGTGGACATGCCGTCGACCATCTGGGCGGCGATGCCCGCTCCGTCATGCGCCGCTCGGATCTGTCCGAGGATCGCCCGCCGGAGCACGTGGCTGCCGCCGTTACGGCGGCGACGCGGGCGACGAGCCCTAGCGGAATCTCGAGTGCGCAGACGCCATCTGGCCATCTAGTGGTGCCTCCTAGGCTTTGCTGAGAGAAGGATTCGATCAAATCCGCGGGGTGGGCCAGGCCTCGGTGCCACGAGTGCGCCTGCGCCTTTCGGCCGCTGCCCACGGCGACGTCGAACCAGGAGCCAGCCCATGTCCGGCTCTGTGCACCGGTTCGGTGCGTGGCGCTTCCACCGTGGATGCGCCTCCTGCGGGTCGCGCATCTCGCAGGAGCGAGATGGAACGTTATACCAGTCTATACGTTAAAGGTCGACTCCGCACTGTTATCTTTGGGGTGTCGGTACTGTCGTGACCCGGAACCCCAGTGGGCGTCGACGCCCCGATCGGGCGACAGGAACAGCGGGTGCGGGTTAGGCTGGTCACCCGACTTCGCGGAGTGTCCGATGTTCGCTGTAGACGCCGATGTTTACTGAAATAACGCCGCTCCCGAGCCAGCGATCGGATTCCACGATGGCCGAGATGGTCAATCGGTCGTGGCACCGCTCCCGGGCGGGAATACCGCGACGGGAGGCAGCTGGGCCACGCGTAATCTGGCCGGCGGGGGAGGCTACCCGCCGGCTCGACCTCGACCCTCATGGCCGGTTGCTGATATGGACTGTCGAGCGACTCCTAGAGTCGGTGGCAACCGATCATGACCTAGCGGTGGTGGTCGCCGACGGTGCCGGACGGATCCTGCGAGTCAGTGGTGCCCCGCCGGGTCTGGAGGGCGCTGCGGCTCATGGCCTCAGACCGGGTGCGGACTGGTCGGAGCACCAGATGGGCACCAATGCGATCGGGACCGCGGCGCTCACCGCAGCGCCGGTGTGGGTACAGGGTGAGCAGCACTACTGGATATCGGGTCAGGGGCTGGAAAGTTGGGCGGTGCCGGTTCGGTGCCCCAAGTCCGGGGACGTGCACAGCGTGATCGCCTTGTGCGCCGCTCACAGCCGGCCGCAGTCCCGCCGGCGTGCTGGTCTGGAGTTGGCCCTGCTGAGTGCCACGGCGAGTGTGGTTGAGGCGCGATTGGCGCACCGGGACCTGGTCACTGCCACCCGGACCGAGGGGGAGTTGCAGGTCCTGGGCCGCCGAGAAGCGAGCCTGATCACTGAATACGCCCAGGTGACGCTCTCCGCCCGGCACTCCGAGATAGCCCTTCTCCTGACCTGGCACCGGCAAGGGATATCGGCCGACCGGCTGGGGCGACTGCTCTACGACGACGTGCCACGGGCCGCCGTCGTGCGCGCCGAGATGCGCCGGTTGCGCGACTACCTCGACCGGGGCATCGGCCCGGCCCTGACATCGCGCCCCTACGCGTTTATCGAGGTTCCGCATCTGGATGTCCAGGATGTGCTGGCCCGGCTGGAGCAGGGGGATCTGCATGGTGCCTTGAGACGCTACCGCGCTCCGGTCCTGCCGGATTCGGTGGCGCCGGGGGTGGGCGCTATCCGCGAGGAGGTGCACTGCGAGGTACGCGGACAGGTTCTCGCCCACGCTCCGCCCGCTCTCCTGCTGCAGTTCGCCCGCCGGCCAGAGAATTCCTATGACGTCGAGCTCTGGTTGCGTTGTGCCGACCAGTGGCCGGTTGGTTCCCCGCAGCGTCGGGAGGCTATGGCCAAGTGCCAGTGGATCGAGGACGAGCTCGCGGTCTGAGGCAGCCGGGTACGGCGGTCCGGTAGCTTGCCGCCAGGCTATTGCCGCGTAGTTGCCGAGTGCTACGGGCGTGCTACCTGCCGGTTCGTATCGTGGCAGGAACGCTTCATAGGCGTATGGAATACCCCGCGGAACTATCCCCCGGCCGCGCAGGTGTCGCGACGTCGAGCGGCCGGCTCACGAACCGAATAGCTGCCCTTCGATCAATGACGCACAAGGAGCGATAAGCGATGGCTGGAAACAAAGCAGTTGCCTACGCCGGACCCGGCGAAGTGAAAATGGTCGATATCGACTACCCGACCTTTGAGTTGAAGGACGGTCCAGGGGTGAATCCGGCCAATATTGGGCGGAAGGTCAACCACGGGGTCATCCTGAAGACTGTCGCGACCAACATCTGTGGCTCCGACCAGCACATGGTCCGGGGCCGCACCACTGCTCCCGAGGGCCTCGTCCTGGGACACGAGATCACCGGGGAGGTCGTCGAGACTGGACCGGATGTGGAGTTCCTCTCCGTGGGGGACCTGGTCTCGGTCCCGTTCAACATCGCCTGTGGGCGGTGCCGGAACTGTGATGAGGGCCAGACCGGAATCTGTCTGAACGTCAACCCCGACCGTCCTGGTAGTGCCTACGGATATGTGGACATGGGCGGCTGGGTCGGCGGTCAGGCCGAGTATGTGCTGGTGCCCTACGCCGACTTCAACGCCTTGCGGTTCCCCGACCGGGACCAGGCGCTGGAGAAGATCATGGACCTGACCATGCTCAGCGACATCCTGCCCACCGGGTTCCACGGCTGTGTCAAGGCAGGAGTGGGACCGGGGTCGACGGTCTACATCGCAGGAGCCGGCCCGGTCGGGCTGGCCGCCGCAGCCGGTGCTCAGCTTCTGGGCGCTGCCGTGGTGATCGTCAGTGACCTGATCCCGGAGCGTTTGGAGCAGGCCCGGTCCTTCGGGTGCGAGACCGTGGATGTCAGCGCCGGAGATGTCGGTGAGCAGATCGAACAGATCCTCGGTGTGCCGGAGGTGGACTGCGGAGTCGACGCCGTCGGGTTCGAGGCCCGTGGTCACGGCGCTGATGCCCAGACCGAGCAGCCGGCTGCCGTGCTGAACTCCCTGATGGAGATCACCCGGGCCGGTGGTGCCCTGGGTATTCCCGGGCTGTACGTCACCGGAGACCCGGGCGCGGCCACCGAAGCAGCTCAGCAGGGATCGCTGTCGATGCGGTTCGGGCTGGGCTTCGCCAAGTCGCATGCGTTCTTCACCGGCCAGTGCCCGGTGAAGCAGTACAACCGGCAGTTGATGCAGGCGATCTTGCACGACCGGATCAATATCTCCAAGGCTGTGAACGCCAAGGCGATCGGGCTGGATGATGCCCCGCGCGGCTACTCCGAGTTCGACGGCGGTGCCGCGGCCAAGTACGTGCTGGACCCGAACGGGTACCTCGGCACGAACTGAGCCCGCGCGCTCTGGCGCCCCTCAGGTAGCACCGCCGGCGTGGTCAACCGACCGCGCCGGCGGTGCTGCGCGTGCCGCTACCCCGCGTGCCGCCACCCCGCGTACCGCCACCCTGAGTGCCGCCACCCTGAGTGCCGCTACCCCGCGCGCCGGCACCCCGCGCGCTGGCACGCCGCGCTGGGCCGCCCGAATCGCGCATGTGGATGGTTGTGGCACCTGGGGTGGTGCTGGGGGTGTCGTGGGGGTTCGTGTGGATGGTTGTGGCACCTGGGGTGGCACCCGGGGTGGCGCTCAGGTAGTCAGCGGCCAGTACCGGTGGCAGAGCCTGCACGTCGGTGACCTGCTCGCCGGCGTCAGGGCAGGTCGGTGGCCCGGCTATCAGCGATGTGTGCCGCAAAGCCTCGCGGCGCACCGGCTCACAGACCCTTGGGGTGCCAGACGGTCTTGGTCTCGGTCCAGGCGAGGATCTGGGACAGCGACTGTTCGCTGGCGAAGTCGGGTTCGGAGTCGGTGATCGGTCGCTGCACCCGCTTGAGTGTCTCGGCGGCCTCGGCCTCCAACTCACCCCAGGTCACGCCGTCGGCCCCCAACGCCCCGGCCACATCGATCCCGTTGACGTCGGCGTGACTAGCCAGGTGCGGGGCGACCTCGGCAGTGTGTCCGGTGAGAATGTTCACGACTCCGCCGGGCACGTCCGAGGTGGCCAGCACCTCCCCGAGGGTGACGGCCGGAAGCGGCCGGTCCTGGGAGGCCAGGACGACGGCGGTGTTTCCGGTGACCAGCACCGGCGCCAATACCGACACCAGCCCGAGCAACGAGGAACGCTGCGGTGCCAGCACGGCGACCACACCGGTGGGTTCGGGGGAGGAGATGTTGAAGAACGGCCCGGCCACCGGGTTGGCGTTCCCGCCAACCTGGGCCACCTTGTCCGTCCAGCCAGCGTACCAGACCCACCGATCGATCGTCGCCGAGACCACGTCCTCGGCCCGTTTGGCGGTGATGCCTTCCCCGGCCTGGACGTCGGCGACGAACTGGTCCCGGCGGCCCTCGAGCAGCTCAGCGACACGGTAGAGCACCTGCCCCCGGTTGTACGCCGTCGCCCCAGCCCAACCGGGCTGGGAGGACCGGGCGGCGCGAACAGCATCGCGAGCGTCCTTGCGCGAACCCTGGGCCGCATTCGCCTGGAACTTGCCCCGGTTGGTGCTGACCTCATACGTCCGGCCGGACTCCGAACGCGGAAACTTCCCGCCCACGAACAGCTTGTAGGTCTTGCGCACATCGACCCGGCTCATCGGGTACCCCCTTCGATCAGGTACGGCAACAGCCCGTGCCGCCCGCCTTCACGGCCGTACCCGGACTCCTTGTAACCGCCGAACGGACTGGTCGGATCGAACTTGTTGAAGGTGTTCGCCCAGACCACCCCGGCGCGCAGCTGGTCCGCGATCGACAGGATCCGCGAACCCTTCTCCGTCCACACCCCGGCGGACAGCCCGTAGGGCGTGTTGTTCGCCTTGGCCACGGCCTCATCCGGGGTGCGGAAGGTCAGCACCGACAGCACCGGCCCGAAGATCTCATCCCGGGCGATGCGGTGGGCTGAGGAGACCTCGGTGAACAGGGTCGGCGGGAACCAGTACCCCTTATCCGGGAGGTCACCCGGCGCGCTCCACCGCAACGCGCCCTCGGCGTCCCCGGCGTCGGCCAGCTCGGTGATCCGGCCCAGCTGCGCCGCAGAGTTGATCGCCCCGACGTCGGTGTTCTTGTCCATCGGATCGCCCACCCGCAGGGCGCCCAGGCGGGCCTTGAGCCGGTCGACGACCTCCGCTGCGATCGACTCCTGGACCAGCAACCGCGAACCGGCACAGCACACCTGGCCCTGGTTGAAGTAGATGCCGTTGACGATGCCCTCGATGGTCTGATCGACCGGGGCATCGTCGAAGACGATATTGGCGGCCTTGCCGCCCAATTCCAGCGTGGCGTGCTTATGGGTGCCGGCCACCCCGCGGGCGATCTGCTTGCCGACCGCCGTCGACCCAGTGAAAGCCACTTTGTCCACATCGGGGTGGGCGATCAGGTCCGCCCCGGTCTGCCCGGCGCCGGTGAGGATGTTCACCACACCCGGGGGCAACTCGGCCTGTTGCACCAGGTCGGCGAAGAGGAGCGCCGTCAGCGGCGTGGTCTCAGCGGGTTTGAGCACCACCGTGTTCCCCGCGGCCAGTGCCGGTGCGATCTTCCAGGAGAGCATCAACAGCGGGAAGTTCCACGGGATGACCTGCCCCGCCACCCCGTGCGGGCGGGGGCCGGCGCCGCGGCCGGCGTAGTCGAGCTTGTCCGCCCACCCGGCGTAGTAGAAGAAGTAGGCCGAGGCCAGTGGGATGTCCACGTCCCGGGACTCGCGGATCGGCTTTCCATTGTCCAGCGTCTCCAGCACCGCGAACTCTCGGGACCGCTCGGACAGCAGGCGGGCGATGCGGAACAGGTACTTGGCGCGCTCGGCCCCCGACATCGGGCCCCAGGAGCGCTCATAGGCCCGGCGGGCGGCCTTCACGGCGTTCTCCACGTCGGCTTCACCGGCGACGGCGACCTCGGCCAGCTGCTCCTCGGTGGCGGGGTTGATGGTCTTCAACGCCTCCCCGGAGGCGGCTTCGGTGAACTCGCCGTTGATGAACAGTCCGTAAGAGGACGCGATGTCCACCACGGACCGGGACTCGGGGGCCGGTGCGTACTCGAATGTGGTCATAGGTCCTCAGTCGATCGTGACGTAGTCGGGGCCGGAATAGTGGCCGGTGGCCAGTTTCTGGCGCTGCAGCAGCATGTCGTTGAGCAGGCTGGAGGCCCCGAACCGGAACAGGTCCGCGCTCAGCCAGTCTTCACCGGCCACCTCGTTGACGGCGACCAGGTACTTGATCGCGTCCTTGGAGGTGCGGATCCCCCCGGCGGGTTTCACCCCGATATGGGTGCCGGTGGCGCTCAGGAAGTCCCGGACCGCCTCCAGCATCACCACGGTGACCGGCAAGGTCGCAGCCGGAGAGACCTTCCCGGTCGAGGTCTTGATGAAATCGGCGCCGGCGAGCATCGCCAGCCAGGAGGCTCTGCGGACATTGTCGTAGGTGGCCAACTCACCTGTCTCCAAGATCACCTTCAGGTGCGCGGGCTCGTCGCTGCGCGTCTGACAAGCAGCGCGCACGGCCACGATGTCCTGGTACACCTTCAGGTAATCGCCGGACAGGAATGCGCCACGGTCGATGACCATGTCCACCTCGTGGGCGCCCGCCTCGACCGCATCGGCGGTATCGGCCAGGCGGATCTGGCGGCTGGAGCGCCCGGACGGGAAGGCCGTGGCCACCGACGCGACGTTGATTCCGCTGCCACCGACCGCTTCCAGGGCAACGGGGACCAGATCCGGGTAGACGCACACAGCCGCCGGACTCGGGCAGGAGGGGTCGGCCGGGTCCGGCGTGCGGGCCTTGGCCGCCATCGACCGGACCTTGCCCGGGGTGTCGGCTCCCTCCAGCGTGGTCAGATCGATCATCGCGATCGCCAGATCGATCGCCCAAGCTTTCGATGTCGTCTTGATCGACCGGCTGCCCAGCATGGCCGCCCGGGCATCGGCGCCGACCTGGTCCACACCCGGCAGACCGAAGAGATACCGCCGCAGCGAGGTGTTATCCAGCTGGGTGGTGCCGACGATCGCGTGGGCCTGATCGGCCACCTGCTCAGCGCTTCGAGCCGAGGCGGTCCGGGCCGGGGCGGGAGGCGGCGTCACCGTCGAAGTCATGTCCGCAGTCTAGGCGCTGTGCCGGCAGGGATGCCGGGCGTCCTACTTCATATACGGCGTGTTGTTCGCAGCCGGTGGCCGCACCCGGCCCACGAAGCCCGCGACGGCGAAGATGGTGATGATGTAGGGGAGCATCAGCAGGAAGTTCCCGTGGATACCGGTGTCCTCCATCGCCCGGAGCATATTCGCCAAGTTGCGGGTCAGACCGAAGAGCAGCGCGGCGGCCAGGGCGCCGAGGGGGTTCCACCGGCCCAGGATCATCGCGGCCAGGGCGATGAAGCCGTTGCCGGCGGACATGTCCCGCCCGAAGGCCAGGCCGTTACCGACAGTCAGGAACGCCCCGCCCAGGCCGGCCAGTGCCCCGCCCATGATCGGGTTCACCCACCGGGTGCGGATCACGTTGATACCGACCGTGTCGGCGGCCTTGGGGTGCTCACCTACTGACCGGACCCGCAGCCCCCACCGGGACCGGAACAGGAAGACCTGCAGCACGATGATCGCTACGTACATCAGGTAGACCAGGATGTTCTGGTTGAACAGCACCGGACCGATGATCGGGATGTCCGACAGCACCGGGATCGGCAGCCTCGGGAGCCGGAACCGCTGGTTCAGATCAGGGTTCTCGGTCAGCACGGTGGAGAAGAAGAACGTGGTCAGGCCGAGTACCAGCACGTTCAGCACGACACCGACGATGATCTGGTCGACCCAGTACTTGACGCTGAAGAACACCAGCAGCAGACCGACCAGCGCGCCCGCGATCGGGGCAGCGACCAGCCCGAGGTAGGGGTTGCCCACGATCGAGGCCACCACCGCGGCCAGGAATGCCCCACCGAGTAACTGTCCCTCGATGGCGATGTTGATGACACCAGTGCGCTCGCACATCACCCCGGACAACGCCCCGAAGACCAACGGCACGGACAGGGCGAGCCCACCCATCAGCAACGACGTCAGCGGAATCGTTCCGCCCGATCCCACCCAGGTCAGGAAGGCGATGATGAACACCGCCCCGAAGATCGACGGGGGCCACCAGCCCACCTTCTGCCGCCGGACGGCGCGGACTGCGGCGAAGGCAGCCAGAGCGGCCATCGCCAGGGTGAGTACCCAGAGCGCGACCGCCGTCGGCACAGTGGTGTCCGGGATCGCGGCGACCTCCCCGCCGGTCGCGGTGCGGAATGTGGTCTGCACCCCGGCCTCGGTGAACAGGGTGAAGCCGAACAGGGATAGCAGGGTGAAGGCGATCATGAAGCCGGGTGCCCGCCACTTGATCGGGGGCACGATCTCGGTGCTCGGAGCAGTGGCCGCAGCCTTCGTCGACTGGCTCATGCCTCTGCGACCTCCTTGGCGACGAGGACCGATTGCTTGCGCCGGGACGGTGCCGGAGCGGGGAGTCGGAAGATCGCCCGGACCAGCGGGGGAGCGGCGATGAGCAGCACGATGACCGACTGCATCACCAAGATGATGTCGATCGGGGTCGCCGTCGTGGACTGCATCAGGAAGCCACCGGCCTTCAACGCACCGAAGAGCAGCCCAGCGGCCAACGTGCCCCACGCCCGGGCCCGGCCGAGGAGAGCCACCGTGATCGCATCGAAACCGTAACCGGCGGCCACCCCGGCGGTGAGCAGGCCTTCGGTGCCCAGCACCTGAGCCGAGCCGCCGAGGCCGCTGAGCGCCCCGGCGATCACCATCGCGACGATGACCACCTTGCTCACCGAGACCCCAGCGGTGCGGGCCGCTTCCTGGTTCGCACCCACGGCGCGCAGTTCGAAACCGAAGGTAGAGCGTTCCACCAGCCACCACACCACCGCGGTGACCAGCACCATCAGCAGGAATCCGATGTGCAGCCGGAACCCGGGGCCCAGTAGCTGCGGGTACAGCGCGGTGTCCGCCACATTGGGTGAGCGCGGCAGGGTCGATCCGGACTGCTGGAACGCGGGCTGGGTGAGCAGCCAGCCGATGAAGTAGACCGCGATGTTGTTCAACATGATCGTCACGATCACCTCATTGGCGCCGGTACGGGCCTTGAGCACCCCGGCGATCCCGCCGTAGATCGCACCGCCTAAAGCCGCCCCCAGTACCGCCAGCAGCAGGTGCAGACCGGCGGGCAGGGTGAGGGCGAAGCCCACCCAGCCGCCGGCGATCGCACCGGCGATGATCTGTCCCTGGCCGCCGATGTTGAACATGCCGGCACGGAACGCGATCGCGATGCCCAACCCGGTGAACACCAACGGCACCGAGAACACCATGGTCTCGGTCAAGGGGCGGATCGCGCGGGCGAAGGTATCGGCCCGGTAGTCGAAGATCGAACCGCGGAACAGGGCGTTGTAGGAGGACACCACGGCATCCCAGGCGGCTGCGAGCAGATCGCCGGGCTGGTTGAAGAAGTATGGGGCGCTCTGTTGCACCCTGGCGTCAGCCCCGGCGATCAGGATTCCGCTGAGGACCAGCGCGATGAAGATCGCCAGCAGCGTCACCAGCCAACTGCCGGAGAGGATCTCGCGCGCGAACTGGGCGCTGCGACCGCCGGCGGGCTGCTGCGGTACTCGGCGCTCGGAGGCGGGGGACTCCTCGGCCTGGGCGACCACATCCCCGGGGTGTTCGTCGGGGTGGCGTTCCTGCTCCTCACTCACGGCGCCTCCTCCGCACTGGCGTCATCGGCCGCGGCAAGTGCCGTGCGGTGCGTGGCGGCCTCCGAACGGGCCTCGGCCAGCGGCACCCCGGCCATCATCAGTCCCAGGACGTCCCGGTCGGTGTCCCCGGGCACGATGCCCACGATCTGACCGCGGTACATCACTGCGATCCGATCGCCTAGTGCTACGGCCTCATCCAGTTCGGAGGACACCAGCAGCACCGGGGTGCCGTTATCGCGTTGGGCGACCAGCTGGGCGTGGATGAACTCCACCGATCCCACATCCACACCGCGGGTGGGTTGGGAGGCCACCAGCACCCGCAGCGGTCTGGACATCTCCCGGGCCACCACCACCTTCTGTTGGTTCCCTCCGGAAAGGGTGGAGATCGGGTCGTGGATGGCGGTGAGACGGACGTCGTACTCCTGCGCCAGGGTGCGCGCGTTGTCACTGACCACTCCGTGCAGCAGGGTTCCGGCCTTGGCGAAGGGTGGGACGTCGTAGGTATCCAGGACAAAGTTCTCCGCCACCGTGAAGGTGCCGATCACCCCGGAGGTGGAGCGGTCCTCGGGCACGAAGCCCACCCCTTGGCGCAGCCGGCGTTTCACGCTGGCCCCGATCAGTTCCTCGCCGTCGAGTGTGATGGAGCCGCGCAGGGGGTCGGCCAGTCCGAGGATGGTCTCGGTCAACTCGGTCTGGCCGTTACCCTGGACCCCGGCGACGGCGAGGATCTCACCTCGGTGCACGGTCAGGTCCACCGCATCGACGACGACGGTGTTCTTGCTATCCAGCACCGTCAGGTCGGAGATGACCAGCCCCGGCTCACCGGGGTCGGCCGACTCCTTGTCCACCGCCATCGACACGCTGCGGCCCACCATCAGGGAGGCCAGTTCGGTCTCGGAGGTGCTCGGTGTGACCTCCCCGACCACGGTGCCGCGCCGGATCACGGTGATGGAGTCGGCGATCGCGCGGACCTCACGCAGTTTGTGGGTGATGAAGACGATCGAGGTGCCCTCGGCTTTGAGCTGGCGCATGATCTCGATCAGTTCGTCGGTCTCCTGCGGCGTGAGCACAGCGGTGGGCTCATCGAGGATGAGGACCTTGGCGTCGCGAGACAGGGCCTTGATGATCTCCACCCGCTGCTGGACGCCCACCGGCAGGTCCTCGATCACCGCGTCCGGGTCGACGTCGAACCCGAAGCGGTCGGAGATCTCCTTGACGCGGGTGCGGGCGGTGCGTTGATCGATGATCCCTAGCGGCCCGGTCGGTTCGTATCCGAGGGCCACGGACTCGGCCACCGTGAACACCGGCACCAGCATGAAGTGCTGGTGGACCATTCCGATCCCGGCCGCCACAGCGTCCCCGGGACCGGTGAAGGTGACGTGCTGCTCATCCAGAACGATCTCGCCGTCGTCCGGCTCGTACAGGCCGTAGAGCACGTTCATCAGCGTGCTCTTCCCGGCACCGTTCTCACCGAGCAGCGCGTGGATCTCCCCGGGTCGGACCACCAGGTCGATGCCGTCATTGGCCACCAGGGGCCCGAAGCGTTTAGTGATGCCTCGAAGCTCGAGCTGCACGGATCGGCTCCATTGGTCGGGCCACCCATCAGTGGCCGGGGGCGGTTCCGGACGCCGGTATGGCGTCCGGGGTGAGTCGCGGCGACGGCCCGCCCCGCTGGGGTCGGGCCGTCGCCGGCCTCATCGGTTGATCACGGTGCGTTCGGGGTCTCGACCTCGAGTTCACCGGAGGCGACCTGCTCCTGGAGGGCGGTGATCTCGTCCTGCAACTCCTGCGGCACGTCCGCGCTGCCGTAGGCCAGGCTGACGCCCTCATTGGCCAGGTCGCCGATGTAGGGCTCGCCG